>Ga0209152_10000650_pt1 | contig 14938 bp, 20 predicted proteins | sample GraSoiAngelo_107_FD_185873 | JGI IMG/M metagenome (GOLD analysis project Ga0209152, IMG submission 185873) | Grasslands soil microbial communities from the Angelo Coastal Reserve, California, USA - 14_0903_09_30cm (SPAdes) (version 2) | ecosystem: Environmental > Terrestrial > Soil > Grasslands...
CCCAAAGTCGTTCTCTCGCTCCGCTGCCCACACTCGAATCATTTCTGCCCGGCGGTTACACCGAAATCACACTGATTCTCGCCCCTCTGGCCGAAAACTGAGCAAGAATCAAAAAAATCGCTCAATTTAGGTCCTAATAAGAATTTGAACGGTTTGCCGGCCTTTCAGTTAGCCATTGCCGGGCTGGAATGCCCTAATGGCGGTCCATCCGCAATTCACGGCAAGAATGGCGCAACCCAATAGGAAACACAACAAGCCGAGTGTTGCCGCGACAAAAGGCCAATAATCTATCGTTTGAACCAACAGACGTCTTCTCAGGCCGCAGCAGCTTGGATGATGGAGGCACTGCATCGTGACGTCCTCCTTCGGATCATTGAAACGGAATTTCCGAGCGGTGCAGCGTTAAGCCTGGCAGGGATCATCAAAGGGGGCCGATGGCGGGAACGAAAGAAAGCTTTAGCTGTTCTCGGCTGCTTGAGGGGCATCCGCACAGTGGTCATTGCTCGGGATGTACCTTTCACGAGATTGCTAGCCGGATGATCTAACGAACGGATTTCGAATGGTCAGTTGTCCATCAATTGTCTGGCCATCGTGAAGGTCTTCGGAATAGAGAGTCGCGCATCCAGCTTCCAATGCAGCGGAAACGACCAGCGCGTCATAGATGTTGTAGCCGTGCTTCTCCGCAATTTTGAGTGCCGCTTCGTGCATTTCAATGGTGATGGGCAGCGGAGAAGGACAGAGAACTCGAAAAGCATCCAACGCTTCCGTCACCTCACTCCAGGACATTAAGATTTTTCGGCGAGCCACAGAGGTGAATTCGTTCAAGATCTGCACGCTGAGGACTCCTCCCGATGCGAGGAGTTGCTCAGCTTGCGTGCTCCGTGGCTCGTTGTGCGCCACAGCATAGATCAGCACATTCGTATCGAAGAAAGCCTTACCGGGCATTGGCCTCTTCTCGATCAAAAACAAATCCGGGCGGTAAAGCGCGTCGGAGTTTGCGTAGACGAGCGAGCGCGTGAGGTTTGCTTTGATCGCGGCTCACTTCGAACACCCGCTCACGAGCAATTCGAATCTCGATCTGGTCGCCTTCTTTGAGATCGAGCGCGTCAACCACAGCCGTGGGCAACCGCACCGCCAGACTATTACCCCATTTCGATACCTGCATCAGCCCTCCTTGATATACATTGTAATTGTATATCTCAAACAGAATCCGTGCAACTCACTCCAGCGGCGCTTTACGCTCCACACGGGATAACTCCACGACGGTGACAACGCCCGCTAGAAGCATTAGCTCATTGCAGTGGTCGGATCGGGGTTCACCCCAAACATTTCAGTCCATCTTCGGTCCAATTCAAGGGCGAGATAAATGACGCGCTTCCTCGTAAGCGACACCAGAAGCGGCACTTAGAGTTTTGTACTGCGTAACTTCTAAGCAGAGGGTCGGGAGTTCGAGTCTCCCCGGGCGCGCCATCTCATTGAATTAAAAAGAGTAAGAAGAATTGCACTTCGCGTTGACCCTCTACTGCCCAAGCAGGTGCGCTCCTATCTGAGCTACCCGCCCACGCGAAATAACCGTGGGATTCTCAAGCATGTACAGTCGCTACCTCCACGCTATCAGCATCGTTTGTCGGTCCATTCGGTCCAACAATGGCTCGAATCGCACAAATTGCTGCCGTCTTCTGTCAGCCAACGATCTCTCCACATATAAAGGTGGATGAGAACAAACAGATCGCGCATCGCAGGATGGTAGCAGGGCCAGGAATCCGAGGAATCATCGCTAAATAAAATTCGCCTCACTCCTGCCCCGTTTCCGAGTCAGCGATCTTACACCTTATTGCTGGTCCGAATTTTGGAGAGCACTTCATCGCGGCAACACCGCGAATGTGTACTTGGGCTTTGATTGCGTTTTCTAGCGCTCATCGCATTCTATGAATCCGGTCGAATCAATTCGATCACCAGTGGGTCAGGCTCGGTGCGCGTTTCTGCCCGTGACGGGCACTTGTCCGCGTTAATCAGAGTTGAGAGCAGTGATATGCTCACACCTTTGCATTGTATGTACAGACTGAAAAAGGAAATTGACCTTCGCTTTTTGAACGACCGCGAACTTATCCAAGTAGCGGTCGGTCTTTACCATATCTCATTCAGATTCGACGAAGATGTTGCTATCTCAGCGGAAGGGGACTTCCGTTACTTCGACGGACAAGATGAATGGGTTTGGCGACCGGAGCCGGGTTCGTCTCAAGTAGCGGCCCGAACGTTAGCGCTACTGGGCGCCACCATCAAAAATTTTGAGAGCAACGAGAACGGCACATTAGCCCTTACTTTCTCGAACGGTCATCGCCTGCCCATGTTGGATTCAAGCTAAGGAGTACGAATCGTACGACATAACTTGGCCCGGTCAGACCATCATCGTCTGGTACCCACTTTTCGGTTAGCGCGTTTACCAGATGGAACTTGAAAAGAAGAAAGCAGCTTTGTGTTGATCTGAACGCATCATAGAATTCGCATTTGGGAATTGCGAGTGGATTTCTGATTATGGCGCGCGCATTTGGATTCATCTGCAGGGCCTCCCTGGCGAGCATGTGCCTCCTGTCCACACTTTCCGGTCAAACCGCGAAGCATCCAAGCGAGTCTGCTAGCGGTCTCCTTGAGCAGTTCGAGAGCACAACGGTATTCTGGGAACAATTTCTCGTGGCCAAGAAGATTGTCGCCCTCCATGACACAAGTGTGCTTCCACACCTCGAACCCTGGCTTCGCTGCGAGGACATGCGCCGCAGAGGCAACGCGGCGTTCATTTTCGCACGCCTCGGCGATGGTCGCGGGTTTCAGGTTATCAAAGCTATTCTGGAGGACCGTTCGACCATACGCGCTGTGTTCGAGATCGACAGCGCGGGCCACCCGAGTCCACGGCAACAAATTCGTGCGGACCGTTATTACGCTGCGCACCTTTTCGGCGATCTGAGGGACATGCGAGCAGTTCCCATTCTGATCACCCTGTTGAAGGATGAAGAGGTCAAGTTGATTGTTCCTTGGTCGTTGGAAGAAATCGGTGATGCCTCAGCCATCTCTGCCTTGATTGTAACGGCCCGCATTTCTTTGCCCCGTCGGCATTCTTTTTTCTCAAGATAAGTCCTGCCTGAGTGGAAGCGATCGCGAGAGATTCCCGGACACAACTGTGACGGTCCAGTGGATCGGGCAAGGGATAGGGGGCATCTATCCCGCCGGTGCAACGGGATGCGCTGTGTTGGTTGTAGGATCTTAGGGATTTGACCCGGAGGGCGGTGAAGCCCTCCGGCAGAAACAAATCTCGGGAGTAACGAGCTCCCGGAAGGAGGAGGTCCCCCTCATGCAGATCCTACGTCTTACGCGTTCCATCAAGCAATACCTGGAAGAGATTTCGGATCCAAACCGGTATCGCCTGGACCTCTGCCCGCAATGCCAAGCCCGGTGTCCTCTGATCGCGCATGGTTTCTACAGCCGCACGTTGGTGGATGTGGCCTTTGATGGCAGGATCCCCGTACGCCGCTATGTGTGTCGTTTCTGTAAGCGCACGGTTTCTCTGTTGCCCGACTTCGCCCTCCCGTATCTGCGCTTCGGTCTTTCCCTAATCCGTCTGTTTCTGGTCGCCCGCCTGCTCATAGGTCAGAGTCTACGAGAAGCAGGCCGTGCCGCCAGGCAACCGCACATGCCCTATCAGCGGGGTCAGTTCTGGATTCGCCGTTTTCAAAAGCAAGCGGTGGCTTTGTGCACGGCTTTGACGAGTCTGACGACGGTCGTGGTCGCGGCAGATTTTCTGACCCGTGCTTTGCACATGCTCGAAACGATCGGTTGGACGGCGGCTCATCGCTTCTTGTTTGCAAAGTTGCGTATGCACCTGCTGGGCTGGCCGCGTTTTCTCCTGCCTCACGGTTGCCGTGTCGGTTTCCCGGCGGCTCCAGCCGACTCCTGACCGCAAACACACAGCATTTGTCTTGGCGGCAAGCCCTCCGCTCGCTAGGGTGAGCGACGCAGAGAGGTTTTCCCCATGGACGCAAAAGCCGAAAAAATTGCCCTCTTCCGCTACGGACTGATCGCCCCTTTGATTTTGGAGACCCTGCCTCGTGGAGAGCTCACAAGACGAGCAGAGGAAATTGCTGCGCGAAGTTATGAGATCCCGTATTCCCAGCGCACCTCCCTCTCGGTCGATACCTTGCTCGACTGGGCACTGCGGTATCGCCGTGGTGGTTTTGCCGCCTTGGCGCCGCAAACCCGTCGGGACCGCGGGCAGTCGCGCGCCCTCACCCCACAGCTGGCCGAGCTGATCGAACGACTGAAACGAGAGAACCCACACCGTACCGGCACCACGCTGCTGCGAGAACTGGCTCTGGTCTCCACCGTCGGCACGGTTTCCCGTTCCACCCTGTACCGCTTTCTCAAGCAACGTGGCCTCACCGCGCGGCAACTGTTGGCTCCTGCTCCCCGCAAGAAGTTCGAAGCGGAGTTTAGTAACCAAATCTGGCAATCCGACCTTTTGTTCGGGCCGTACGTTCAGCGCCCCGGTGGCGGACGGATGCAAGCCTGCTTGTATGCCGTCCTGGACGACGCCAGCCGGCTGATCTCCCATGCTGAGTTTTATGCTGAACAGGGACTGCATGCTTTCCTCGATTGCTTGCGACAGGCGGTTGCCGCGCGTGGCATCCCCGTGCGCCTTTATGTGGACAACGCGAAGCAGTTTCGCAGCCCCCAGTTGGCGCGCATTGCCGCCTCCATCGGCATGATGGTCACACACACGCCACCCTATCAGCCGGAAGGGCGAGGAAAAATCGAGCGCTTCTTCCGCTCGGTTCGAGAACAATTTCTGGCCAACCTCGATCCCAAACGAACGCTTACGCTCGTGGAGCTGAATGATCGTCTGTGGGCCTGGCTCGAGCAGGTCTATCACGTGTCGGAGCACAGCGGGCTGGGAACCACTCCCTTGTTGCGCTGGCAGCGAGACATCGAACGGATCCGCCAACTCCCGCCGTCCAGCGATCTGCGCCGGCTGTTCTTTTATCGCCTGAATCGGCTCGCGCGTCGCGACTCCACCTTCCTGCTGCGTGGGTATTTCTACGAAGCTCCTTCCCATTTAGCCGGAAAGACGATCGAAGTTCGTTTCGATCCTCTCGATCTGTCTCAGGTGGAGATCTACTTCCAGGGACAAGCACAAGGCCTGGGGCGGCTCGTCGATGCGGTAGTCAACGCAAAACTCCCTTCGTGCAAGCCCGTGCCCTCCCCGACTCCTGAACCGACCGGCATCAACTTCGTCGAGCTGTTGCGGCGGAAAAAAAGATCAGGTGAGGACGAGGGAGGAGGATGACGTATGTGGGAACCTTTCTTCGGTTTTAAGAAAACCCCTTTCAGTGATAACCCCGATGGCAAGCAGCTGTTTGCTTCGCAAGGTTGGAATCAGGTCAATGCAAGACTGCAGTTCCTGGTGGAGCATCACGCCATCGGTCTGCTGACCGGTGAAGTCGGAGCCGGCAAGTCCACCGCCGCCCGCTCCTTCATCGCTACCCTCAACCCCAGTCTGTACAAGATCCTCTACCTGCACTGGACTTCCGGATCCGCCTTGGACCTGCTGCGCCAACTGGCCCGTGAACTGGATCTCGAACCGGCTCACCGCCGTGGCGACCTGATGCGCCAGATCTCCGAAGCCATCGTCCGCCTGAACCAAAGCAAGAAACAGCATCCCCTCTTGATCTGCGACGAAGCTCACCTGCTCAGCCATGAAACCCTGGAGCAGTTTCCCTTGCTGCTCAACTTCGATATGGATTCCTCGCACTACTTGACCTTGCTGCTGGTGGGCCAACCTCTGTTGCGCCGTACTCTGTCCCTGCAGTTGCACGAAGCCTTGCGCCAGCGCATCGCCGTGCACTATCACCTGGAAGGACTCACCCGCGAGGAGCTTGATGCGTATCTCGCTTATCAACTGAAAGCCGCCGGCATCAGTCAGCCACTGTTCGATGACACCGCCACGCAAGCGCTCTATCAAGCCACCAAGGGCATTCTGCGCAAAGTCAACAAGCTGGCGGTGACCGCTTTACGCTTGGCTGCTCTGCGCAAAACTTCTCTGGTCAATGAAGCCACCCTACTCGACGCTACGTCGGAGGCCTTGTTATGAGCGAACGGACTGCCAGAAAATCGGCGGATTCGACGGTGCGGTCACTAGCGCAACTGTTGGAAAAGCAGCCACCCACTCCACCTTGTCTGGTCGAGCCAGGGCTGTTGCCCGCCCAAGGCATCCTGTTCATCGGTGGCGAACCTAAGGTTGGGAAATCACTCCTGGTCGCCAATCTGGCGCTTTCGCTAGCCGCCGGCTCGAATCGCACCGGCTTTTCCATCCCGACTCCCCGCCGTGTGCTGATCTGTCAATTCGAGTTGCCCCTGCCGCAGTTCGTTAGTCGCTTGGCCCTCATGCGACGTGGCCTCGGTGCCGCCGCTGACCACCATCTGCTGGTGGATACGCGCGCCGCGGGACATCTGCTCAGTGCTCCGCAGGGGTTGCAACACTTCGTAACAGCAGCTCAAGCGGCCGCTGCCGAAGTCATCATCTTGGATCCGCTGTACTCGACTCACGATAAGGATGAAAACGATACTCGCGCCATGGCTGCTCTCTGTCAGGCGTTGCTGCGCTTGCGTGATGCCTCAGGTGCGGCTCTTATTGTTGTGCACCACGTGCGCAAGTCGATTAACCGCCATGAAATCGGCAGCGCCTTTCGTGGCTCCAGCGCGCTGCACGCGGTGGGTGATAGTTACCTGCTGCTGACTCGTCCCTCGCCCCAGCTGTCGAACCCGGAGTTGCGCTTCCAGTTCCGCTATGCTGCACCGCAACCGCCGCGCCTGTTGGAGTTGAATCCGCACACCTTGTGGTTCTCTAGCGCCGGTCCGGCGCCCAATAAAACCACACCCAGCCGCAAGGTGGAAACGACGGACGTAAGCCAAGCGCTGGCTAGCCGTGGTGGACAACTGCGCTACAACCAGCTGCGCGAAGAAATCATGCAACGCTCAAAATGTTCCAAGCGCACGGCACAACTGGCCATCACCGAAGCTTCGCAGCAAGGGCTCATCTTGCAGGACGACGGCCAGTACCGTTTGCCGTTGTAGGCCAGCGTGTGGAGAAATGATCCGCTAAGCCAGCGGAACAGCGAGACCAGGTGAAACGGAAGCGGGCTCTGCAGAGATGCAACCCTGCCGAGGGATAACCTGGTGGGGGCTCATTCGAGCCGATGTGGGCAGCGCGGGGGAAAGCAGGATATCTCTCGCGCTGCCTCTTCCTCATCGCAACAGAGCAGACATCGGACGAATAGCCCCCCGCATGCCTTGAAACTCTTCCTTTGTTTCGTCAACCACCAAAGCATCAGCTTCCACGACTGCTCCGGTGGTGTCAGGGTGTGGGATACCCTGCTCTGCCTACGCACAGGAGTATCCTATCCCGGCGCATTCATCTCACCAGGAACCTCGCCGCCCGAAGCCGCCAGGGAATCTGAGAAACCTGCAGGAAAATCTTTCGAGAAATTCAAAGGAAAGGATCGTGAGCCGTTACACTTGATTGAGGCGCTAGGTGACAATAGTGTGGAAATGCGCGCCGCAGCCCTCCGCTCTCTTGAGAAATTACAAGCCAAGGAAGCAGCGCCGTAAACTCCGTTTCACTCGATGAAATTGGCTAAGCAGGGATCTTCGTCCCAATGACGAACTTTTCCGGTTAGCGTTTACCGGGACTTAGGTCGGGTGACCGGTATTGCGCAATCGAGCTGAGGACCTCTCTCGTTAGGGAGCAGCTCCCAAGAGACCACGCTGGATTGTCGGGGTTCTTGTCTCGCTTGTGTTTGCAGTGGCGGCGTGGCTGTACATGGCCTTGACGAGCCCTGTATAACATGACATAAAATGAAGGTATGCCAATGACCTCTCTAAACATCTCACTTCCCGAAGTCCTTAAGGCCTACGTGGAGGGCCAAGTTGCAACCGGAGATTGGGGCACACCGAGCGAATACATCCGAGAATTAATTCGCCAAGACAAAGAGCGTCGGATGACCAATCTCGAACAAGAGCTGCTCGCCGCTGCAAAGGGACCGAAGATTGAAGTATCGATCAGCCAGATCCGCAAGAAGGGGTTGATCTCGGCGCTACGTGAACGGGCTCGGCGCGCGTGAAAAAACTGCGGGTTGCTTTCAGTGATGCAGCGATTGCAGATATTTTGGAGCAGTCTGATTGGTACAAAGCTCAAGCAGATCGGAGTCTGGCGCAACGTTGGGAAGAGGCGGTCACTGCCACGCTGTTGCGGATTGCTCAACGTCCGAGAATTGGGCCACGCTGTAGCTTCACGGCAGACGAACTTCGTGGCACCCGCCGCATGCCGGTCGCAGGTTTCGCCAAACACTTGATCTTCTATCAGTCGAGCGAGCGTAAGATTCTCGTTCTGCGTGTAGTTCACGGTGCTCGTGATCTCGAAAGCTTGTTTTCTGAGTGATTGCCTGATTTGTGGGGTACTCGTAGAAGTGGCCGGCCCGTTTCCGCGACAGATTTGTCCGCAATCCGCGTTTAATCAGGCAAGTGGAACCTGCAAACTATCGCGGCGCAATCTGGATAGACAGACACGTATTTCATTTCACCGCTAGCCCTCCATCGTTCCTTCGACTGATTAGCGCATTCATTCCGCGATCCCAGCTCGATCGGTAATGCGGCTTGGTGGGTAATTCCGACGCCCCGACGCCAAGACACGGCACACGGCCGCTCTATGCTTCGTGCGAACTCGAAACGAATTCGCCGCATCTATCGACGTTTCAGCATGTTGGGCCTGGTTAACCTCCCGTTCATTTGTTGGCTGTCGAAATGCCATCGCCTCCTCCAACGGCTATGGAGAAGCGCTTATGCGTCTCCGGCCCAAATCGTGACGGAGGTTCTTATGACCAAGCTGAAGTATTCCCTATATCTCGCGGTACTGACAATGACCCTCAGCTTGCCGGGCCAACCGGCGCAAGGGGCAGATCAAACCGTTCCAGGAGCTGGGAACGACGCTGCCGTAACCCTAAGCAACAAATCCCCAATGGTGCAATCCGCCAAGGAGTTTTTGGTTGCGCACCTTAACTCAATCGACAACTTCAGCATTCGAGTAATCACGCTCGATGCTATCGCTAACCCCTCAACCTGCGTGGCCCATCGCGGCGGTGTCAAAGACGTCGACAAGAGCGCCATTCTCCATGCTTTAATAGCCGCGGGTTTAGTGGACACACGTGACGACAACACTTTTCCGGGTGGCTTGAAAGCTGGAGTTTTTCCTCCGCTTCTCAATGACGGCAGCACCTGCCCGCAATTGCCTCAAACCTTTTTCTCTGCGCCGGGGAGCTTCTTTGGTGGCCACCACTCCTGGCCCGGAGGTTTGGCCGTTCACGAATCCTTCAACGACGTGAGCAGCCTCAATCTCGCCAACGGCTACAGGCGCGTCTACGGCCACAGCGAAGGTGGATTGCCTGTAATTGACATGAGCAACGCTTCTTCACTCGTGAGTCGCAAGCCCGTCGAAATCTTCCTGAGCGAGGACCTGATGATTGCGGCTCCCATCTGGCACGATTGGGCCAAGCCTATGGTCTTTCAATGGAACAGTGATGGCACCGAGTTCCTGGAACTCAGTTTCGGCGGCAACGGCGTCAACGACAATTTCGGTGCAGCCGGCAATTCCAAGACCGGCGCCCATCACATCCTTAGCGTCGCTGAGGCCATGAAGCGAGGCCTACCCCCCGACTTGGTGATCACTCAGGCCTCGGCCCACTCCCACTCGACCGCGGATAATGAGTACAAGGTCGTGAACTGGCTGCATGCCGCAGAGCCATCATCGCTCAGATTGACCCGGTTGCGCGGGGTTACCTCACCCAGGATTCCCAAGGCCGCCTGCGCCTGCCGCCGTTGCGTCATCTTGGCGACGTGAACTTGAATGCGGCTTCGCCATCCCAGTCAAACCTGATCGTGGAGTACCCATTGCATGCGGTCTCCGACAGCGACTTTGTCGCCACCGAGCCGGCGGTCAGCGTTGACCAGGTCATCCTGAAAGCCCTTGCTCCAGAATTTGGCTTCGACCCGAACCAAACCGCCGCCTACAACAATGGCTTCCGCAACCCGGTCTTCAGCTTCCTGACCGCTGAGCGGCTTTTCATCATCTATGGCAACAGTGGCCTGGACGCTGTGAGAGCGGAAATTAGCAATCTGCGTGGGCGCGGACTGATCTAGAGCCGGTTGGATAACCCAATTTCGGGCCAATCGAACCAATGGTCAGCCCATGCCGGGACGTATTGTTCAATTTCGCTGGCATATTGTAATTGAAATCGCGGAGTGAGGGTACGTAACAACGTACCCTCTTCCGGGTCCGTTGATCCTGGGCAGCATAACCAGGAGAGCAACTTTGAACCACAGTTCCAGCCCGATTGCTCGAAATTAGCCCTTGCGGTAGCCTTCTCTTCTGATCCGGAGACCTGAAAGCATCCGCCTCTTTGCACTCGCCGGACCTCCAGCTAAGGCCAAGTTCATCAGAGCTTTCGGTCACGCAGTAGACACCTGACGTACCATTACCCACTCTTTTCCGGTATGGGACTTCTTAGCCTCCTCCGTGCGATGCGTTTGTGAATTTCATATTCTCGATAGCCGATTGCAACTTTTCCGGTTCCGACGTAGCGGTTCCGAGAAGCATGAACACTCGTCCGTTTGAATCTGCCACGTACTCAAATCCCTTCGCTGTAGTTGTACGTTTGTGGTGGACAATAAGTCGGTAAGCGGCCTTCCGTCGAGTTGGATCGTAGTTTAAGTCGCCCTCAGGAACCCAATTATCTCCCAAGCTCCCCAGAGTCATGACTTCCGCAAATTTCCTCAGCGGATGGCGTTCGCGATTCTGATACTCGGATGACAGCTTATAGGCGGATATGTTGACCGTGTATACCCCAGGTGGCGACGCTGGTGATTGTAATGCGACATCGATTTCCCCGTGTCCGCAGAGCGGCCCTTGACAAGTAGATAGACTCTTTTCGTATCTTTCCTTCTTCTTCTGTTTCTCTTCAGCCGTCAAATACATTGTCCTGTCGAAGAAGTGCCAGCTACCGGGAAGAGTGATTGTCATATTCAGCGTGGGGTTGTGGTATACATTTTCGCCTTCAATACTCCCTTTATTGTCCGGCATTTCCTTTGGTTCCGGAGCCTGGGCAAGAAACGCCAAGGAAACAGAGAGAAAAGCCGTGTAGAACAGTCCGGAAAAGCTCATCTAACAGTCACTCTTGGGGAAATTGTACTATACGCCCCACAGCAACTCGGCAACTCCTGGAAAGTGGGGTACTCGGACACGTGCCCGTCACTGGCCAGAGACGGCGTCCATGTACCTTGCACTGCGCGAGCACCATAGATTTTTGGTGACAACTCCATCGGTCTTTCTTTGTTTTTGCTAGCTCTGGTGATCATAACTTTGATTTTCCGCGATGTGGGGATTCCGCTCCCTTGAGATTGTCATGATTATTCCTAAGAACGACGAGTTGGAAAGCATCGAATGACAGAATACGTAAACGTTAGGGCTTCGGAAACCTTAGATCAGGGAGAGCTCGTGGCGTTTCTGAAGTCCCGATTCGCTGCGGCCATGAGGCCTGTGGGCCGAACCACAGTCGAAGGAACGGAGTGTGTTGAGGTTCGTGTATCCTCAAATTCTCCCGAATTCGAGGAAATCCGCAGATTTATCGTCGCACGAAGAAAGCAAGGGCTGCATGGGTTTTCCGACTTCACAATAGGATGGTACCTCCGGAAATATGCGAAGGTGGAGTTGCAGGAGGCAGAAGTTCTCCGGTTGACGATCCCCTCACATTTCGAGCCATCCGGGGAAGAATGCGGGACGATCTACGAGACTCTCTGTGATCACTGCAACTGGGGACGCCAGGTTTCAGACTTGATCCTCGACCTCCGCCGCGTACCTCAACACAAGGACATATCGGAAACTATTGCGTGGGTGGAGTGGGTTGTCTCTTCGAAGTTTGCTCGAACCTTCGCCGAAAAAAAGCTGACAGGAGCAGAATTCCGACCGATTTTCGATCTGAGGAATCCAACCAAGGAATCGAAGGAGTGGTCTCAACTGCGGGTCACCGGGAAGGCGGGTGTTTTGGCCGAGAAGACAGAGCTTGGCCGAGATCCTTTTAGCCCATCAGAAGTCAGTTGGCGATGTCCGCTTGGGCATGCCGTGGCCACGGAGTTTCTCTCTGAGGTCTACCTACACAGGAATGCGTGGGACGGTTCCGATATTGCAATCACTAGCGGGTTGTTCGGGCAGGGTCGGAATCTTCTCAGACCGACCCCGTTGATCATCATTTCGCAGCGCCTGTATCATGCGCTGCAAGAGGCACGGCTTACGGGCTTCTCCTATGAGGTTGCCCACCTGGTATGACACGGAGGCACGGTGCCTTCGGCACCGGGTGTGGCGACGGACACGCCACCCAGAAACCGCACCAACGTTTCCACGTAAGATCTTGAGGCCATCAGAGTGACACGCGACTTTCTCGAAGGACTTTGGGGTGAGGAAGTGATATCGTCCAGGTTCGCCATTCAAGCAGAGCGCGTTTAGTCGGGCTGCGCAACTTTCTAGCCATGACTATATGCGCTGGAACCGTTGCTTTCTGTAGCAGGTAGCGGGTTGGACCCAGGCGAAGTCTAGCGAGAGCACATCAATAAACTCTCGACGCGGAGGCGGCGATGGAAGAGCGGAATGTTCAGTCCCGACTCGATGCGATTGAAATGCAAGTCATACGTTTGGCGCGGTGGCTCAAATTGGCCATTTATGGGTGGCTGTTGACAGTGTTCGTGCTACTGCTGTCCGCATGGACATGGGAGCCCAAGGCGGCTCAAGAATCGAAGGCGCAAAAGGATGTACTTCGAGTTCATCAATTGGTCGTCGTGGACGAGAAGGGCATCGACCGAATTGTTATTGGTCCAGTGCCGGACCCACAGATGATGGGCAAGCGAGTGAAACGTCGTGCCCCGGGTACCGGAATTCAATTGAATGACGGGAGTGGCAATGAGCGAGCGGGAATCGCTCTTTTGGACGATGGCTCGGCCGTGGTAGGTATCGATGACCAGTCTGGCCGGGAACGCGCTCATTTGTACTTCATACCGACGCGAGGTGCTGGACTGTTGCTGCAAGACGGAAAAGAAATCGAGAAAATATCGCTTCTGATTCCCTTCGAAGGGGACCAGTCAGCCAGCCCGAAATTGGAGATGACGGACAAAGCGGGAAAGACTGTCTTTGTTATCCCCGTCCAGAAATAACAGCCGTTTGTTTTAGTTGCGCATATTTATTGAAGTCAATCGGCTCGTCCCATCTGTCCTTTTTGGGGCCTTCGGCCCGCGAAACCCTATGAAAGTAGTGTCTGTAACTGCTTTGTTTTCAGCACGGGGACCTCTCTTTTCGACTCTGATAAGTTCGCGTTATAAGAGCGCGAGTCTCTCAATAGGAAGCTCAGCCTGTGGCACGCTTGACACGAATTCGGTAAGAAAAGTTCTAAAATCGTCCCCTTGGGCGCGCCAGCTTTAGAATCGGTCCGAACAGGGCGAGTCTACCATGCGTACCGGGTAAGAGCTCACCACAGTAGCCTCACACCATAACTCTCGAATATGGCTTCGTTGCTGATGACTGGCATATTTTCCGCGTGAGACTGAGCGATCAGCATACGGTCGAACGGGTCTTTGTGCGGACCTGGCAGCAAGCCAGCTCGAATAGCATGTTCCGCAGAAATTGCCAGGAGTTCAAATCCTTCGCGTTCAATCTGGGCGGAGAAGTCCGATACGAGGTCCGTCGCCGTCGGCAATCTGCCCAGGCGGACTTTGGTCGCGATTTCCCAAGCCGAAGCTGCACTTACAACTAGCGTGTTCTTCGTTTCTGCGATGGCCTTTCGCGCAGTTCGCGTTAGCGCGGGATCGTCGGACAGCCACCAAAGCAGTGCATGCGTGTCGAGTAATAGGCGCAAGGCGAATTACTCCCAGCGTGAGAGTTCAGGCTCGGGAAGGGGCTCGAAAAAATCGGGACCAACGCGCAACTTGCCCTTCCACGATCCTGGTTGGCGTTTGCCCTTTATCTCGCCGATCGGAACGAGCCGAGCTACGGGCTTTGACCCTCGCGCGATGATCACTTCCTCGCCTTCACAAGCCTTCTTAATCAGGCGTGATAGGTTAGTCTTGGCTTGGTGAACGGTCACAACGCTCATCGTGGGTTCCTTAGCTAAGTTATCTTAGCTCAGCTAAGAAGCCAGTTCAACTCAGAATACTCGGAACCGATACGGCGTGCCTGCAGTGCTTGGACTCTGGCGCCTTGGTTCCAGAACCAGGCGGAGTCGCTCTGCCGTTGTCAAAGTTCCAGTCCAGCCGCAGGATTAGCAGGGCACAAAGATCGAGGACAGGCTGTTGCAAATGGCTAGAGTTCTGAAATCGTCTCCTAAGGCGCGCCACTTTCACCTGGTCCGGCCCGGACGCATGGGTGAAAAAACGCCGACACAGGCTTCAACGGAAGCAACAGCGCGACAATGATCAGCAGAAAAAGTCCAACCTTTAACTCTACTGCGCTGGCTGTGCCTGCCAACAGGTAGACCAAGGTATTCCAGATTCTCCCGAGTGGTGCCGGATTACTCGCTTGCTTTCGCCCGTGAGTGAGGAAAACCGCAAAAAACAACCACAGGAATAGAAAAACTGCCAACTGCCCCATCAGCGCCGCATCTCGGAATCTCTGATTGAGTACCGAAGGATTTTGTTGGCGTTTTCCTTCTTCGAGCAATGGCACCCGCTGAGGCAGCCTAAAAAAGTCAGTCACTCTCCCCGGACATCCCTCTCGCTCCGGCAGGCAAGGGACGATCGACACAAGTCGACTCTGTCTCGAACGTTCTCCCATTCCCGAAACCGGGTGATAATTTGACAT
>Ga0209152_10000655_pt1 | contig 14837 bp, 10 predicted proteins | sample GraSoiAngelo_107_FD_185873 | JGI IMG/M metagenome (GOLD analysis project Ga0209152, IMG submission 185873) | Grasslands soil microbial communities from the Angelo Coastal Reserve, California, USA - 14_0903_09_30cm (SPAdes) (version 2) | ecosystem: Environmental > Terrestrial > Soil > Grasslands...
TGAAAACAAGTTCGAGGTTACTGGTAGTTCACACCATACTTTGAACAACGATCGGTTTAGAAAGACAATCTCCCTCGTTCTGAGGTGCAAGCCCCATGCTATCCTTGACCTCGGTTTTGAGAGCCAGGCATTGTCAAAAGCTATCATAAAGCACACGGGGGCAAATTATGTCGGCGTGGACATTTCAGATGTTGTCGTTAAGGCAGCAAAGGATGGAGGGATAAACGCAGTTCGGGTCGATGCTTCTCGAGAAGCGCTCCCTTTCGATCCAGGGTCGTTCGACTTAGTACTGTGCTCCGAAGTAATAGAACATCTATACGACCCAGACTTTGCCATTGACGAGTTCAAGAGAGTCCTGAGACCGAATGGAAGGATCATTATCACTACGCCGAATCTCGCAGCGTGGTATAACAGGCTCTTACTACTTGTAGGAATGCAACCAATTCATAGTGAAGTAAGCACTCGAAAGGTAGTCGGAAGGCGCTTTTCGATCCTTGGCCAGGGTGGATTCCCGGTCGGACACATTAGGCTCTTCACGCTTCAAGGGCTCGTTGACTTCGTTAATCTTCATGGCTTGACGCTCATACAAGTGGATGGATACGCCCTAGAATTCGTCAGAAAATTACAGTTTCTAGATCGATTTTTCTCAAAGTTCCCCTCCTTTGCATCAGGCTTTGTTGTCCTACTCGAGAAGTAGATTAGACGGGGGTGGCCTCGAACGAATAGGCGGTAGGGAATCACTCTAGCTTCTTGGATGTCCTAGCCTTTATCGTCGGTCACGTCATCTTGAAGAAGGGGCTGGGTGGCCACAACGAGCCTTCCAGGGCGGAGTCTATGGCTCGGATATGGTGGTTGATCGTTTTCGGAGCCGCCTGCTACGGTTTTGGAGCGCTCTCAGTCACCGCGGACGAGCTCTTCGGTATCGCCCAGTTCTACGGACCCGGCGGTCTCTACTTCTTCCCCATCATAGGCCCGAGAGGACTCTGGGACTCTTGGGTCTACGTATTCACAGGTCTAGCAGTCTGTCTCTTCCTCTCTCTTGTCTCTATCATGAAGCTTCAACGTCAGTAGCAAATGCGCCTCCCGTTTCGTAGTCAACGCTCTCGAAGTCTGCATTCTATCTGATCATCTCGTGGTCAGCGTTAAGTAATGCCTCTGTAGCTATCAACAGAGGCGTGAATCCTTGCCGCCGCATCTCCGAGAGACCACTGCCACCGGACTCGTCGAGATAGTGCGACGTTCCAGCAGACCCGTTTCCTTCAGCCAGATCCTGGTCCAGGCCACTCTTGAAGGAATCTTATCATGGCACAGAACCCTCAGACGGTACCTCGACCTCCTCGTACAGGGCCAACTCCTCAGCGTCCACGAGAAGGACGTAGGCTCAGTAAACCCGCAGCAACTATACACGTTCCGGCAGAACAAGTCGAGGCTCTGGACCGGCCTAGAAGCACTGACGGTTCACGGGCTCAACTGGGACATACCCAGCAACGACCTCTATCCAGTCCTATCAGACATAGCCGCCCTAGTAAGGGCTACAGCTTCCTCGAATCGGGAAGAACCGAAACTCATCACTGGACTCGAAGACGCGCTAGCCTACGAGCTCAAGAGAGACATGGACCAGGAAACCGGCGGAACGGAGCTCGTCGCGGCTCTCCTCTCCACTCGACCCGTTGATCTAGCCTACCTTGTTAGGAGGAGCGACGTCCTAGGAATCGGCGTAACTATCAGACGACTCGTCGAGAAGATCATCGACACCTACGCCTCCCTGCCAGACGACGTAGACGGCAGAGTCTTCCTCCAGACGCGAGAACGCTTCCTCAAGATACAGCACCTCTACACGACAAGAGGCTCGATAAGACTGCTCAAGTCTCCCGGCCGGGGAAACCGGGGGACCCGTCTCGTCGACAGGCTAAGCCTGGCCACAATCGTGTCCGCCGCGGGAAAACAGCTGGGAGTCACTGGATGAAGAGACCAGCCGAGATCCGGACACCGCCAAGGAGTTGGCTGCGCGTCCTAGCAGAATCCTATCCGTTCCTCAGGGAGCATGGTCTAGGCGATCTCATAGTCTTCGGCTCGCAGGCAATGTCCGTCTATCTAAAGAATCCACTCCGGAGCAAGGACCTAGACCTCGTCTCATCGCAGATCGGACCCGCCCAGCATGATCTCCTTCGCGACCATCTCTCGCATATTCCCTGGTTGGAGTTGAGGAGCACCACCATCCAGTCGCGACCATTGGCCAAAGGCGACCTCAAGACATACTCGATAGAGCTACGATTAGAAAAGAAACCCTTCTTCATAGAGGTATTCGACAAGATACTCGACGGAAGATCACCCACCGAACTCGCAGACTATCTAGAGGAGAGGAAGAGGTGGGGACTCAGGCTCTGGGTACCCAACCCAAACGCTATGGTAGCCTTGAGACTCTGCTTCCGACAACCCGAAGGAATCAGCAGGCTCAACGCGATACGCCTCAACCGTTTCATCGAGAAAGAGAGAAGGCGGATGAGCCCACGAAAGGTCCGAGAAATCATTACCCAATGGGACTTATGGCCACTCGTCCACGCAAACATTAAAGATCTTTACAGGAGAAACAGAATCAGAATAGCCAGCATCGAGAATATTCTCCCGTGAAAAACCAACAGCAATGGGCGAATTGTCAGGCAAGTCTCATTCTTGAGATAAAACTCGTTCTACTAGCGGAAATGGCCAAGAAAGCATTTGCGCGTGTGGGAGAGAAGGGCGAGTTGTTCCCTCCAAAAAGGAAGTGAGGTAGAAAGCAGGACTCAAGCCCGGGGACCAAGTCGTCTACAAGGCATAGCATGGCCGAATAGAGGTTGTCAAAATACCTGGCCTCTGCGAGGCATTCTCACGGAGAAACACCGCTAAGATCCCTTCGAAGAATTCGACAACATGACTGGCGAAGTGCTGCACGAGTAGGATTCTCCGGACTGCCAAGTCGAGAGACTAGCACTCCACTTGTCTGAGATTTTTGCTGCGACCCATTTGTAGAGCCGATAGACTATGACCAGGAAAGGCCGGGTCGGCCAATCTTCGGATCCCTAACAGCCTCCAGCACAAAACCGTTCAGCCTCCGCCTCACGCGGAGGGCTTTGGAGAAAAAGCGGGTTCTTGGAAAATCGCTTGGATCAAGCCCTGACCAGCAATCTGGGAGGGGTTCGATATGTGCCCAGTTCGAGCTTGCACGGATGCGGATGGGTACTGGCTGGAAACGGGTGATCCGCTTGTTCTGCCGAACGCATTCTCAATAGGATTGGCCCTGTCCGTAGGAACTGCTTATTAGTAGGAAACCGCTCGTGTGTTGGTATGACTCAAGAGGTTGTGGTCACAAGGCGTGGCCAGACCACTATACCCTTAGAGATTCGTAAGAAGCTCGACATCCGCGAAGGTACTAGACTGACTGTCGAAGCTGATTCTGGAAAGGTAGTGTTCCGCAAGGTGCCTTCGATCTTTGACCTTGCTGGAAAGAGCAAGATGACCAAGGACGAAGCTTTTCGACTCCTTGACAAGATGCGGGAAGAAGGCTAGTGCTTTTCGACACTCGATATTTCTGGGCTGTCTTCACGTCGAAGAGCCCTGACTTTGTGAAGAAGCTGAGAGGCATCTTCGATGATTCAAGGAACGCGTTCGCTTCTTCCATAACTCTCTATGAGGTTTACAAGCTCAGCATCAGTCAAGAAGACCGAACAGTCACGGAAGTACGCGTCAACTCGATCAAGAAGGAATTTACGATAGTCAATGTTGATCCGGAAATCGCCGAAGAGGCTGCAAGAATAAGCCACAGAGTCAAGGTCCCAATGGCCGACGCTCTGATAATGGCGACGGCGAGGAAGCTACGGGTCCCATGCGCCACTGACGACCCCCACTTCACCGAAGTGAAGCGCATCTGGGTCTAACAAACCCTAGAATCCAACTCTGGCGACAAAACATTCATCCTCTCAAGAAAGACTCATCGTCCAGGAAATTCGGCCAGAATAGGCCGCGATCTGGAATCTGTCGGACTCGTTTTTTCGCACGGTTTCCTTGTTAGAAACTAGTGCTTCCTGAAAAGCCCGACAAGCAAATTGTGAGCCGAGAATACACGGACTGGACCCGGGCTGTTTATATAGTTCTATAGTTCTATAAATCATTGAGCAGTGATGGCCAAAAGCTTGTTCGTCTCAGAGGAGACTCACAAGAGTCTCATGCTTGCGAAGATGGAACTGGGCTTCCGCTCCGTCGATGACATGTTGAGGGAGCTAGTCGTGGAGGTCAGAAAGGCCCGGTTCTTGGAAGCCTCTGACGTCTTCAGGTCTAAGGTGAGAGAGAAGCGGCTCAGCCTCCCCGCTATCCAAGCCAAGAGCGAAGCCGTTAGAGTTGAGCTGTTCAAAGAATGGTTCAGGAAAGAGAGAGGGTCATAGTAGACGCAAACGTGCTCTACTCGGCACTGTACAAGCCTGAAGGCGTCTGCGGGAACATCATCCAAGCAACCATAGAAGGTTCCTGTCAGCTTCTCTCCACTGACTCGGTTAGGGAGAAGGTTCGACGGAATCTCATAGAAAATCTGTCATTGTCCGAGCGAGAGGAGGCCCGCCTAGTTCTAGCACTGCCTGTGGAATGGGTTCCCAGGGAGGCCTACGAACATAGGATCAACGAGGCGGTCCAACTCCTAGCCCATGAAGCGGATGCTCCAGTCCTAGCGCTGTCTCTCGCCACGCGTCTCACGATATTGTCGGGCGACAGGCACTTCCGCTCGGAGCCAGTAATGAACAAGGTCAGGGTCCTCACCCCTGGACAATTCCTCAAGACTCTGCCGCACCGCTAACCCCGATCCGCGAACCAACAGGCAAAGTGGAAGCCTGTCGATTCAAGATATTTCCATCATAAGAATCCTCGAGAGCAACCAGCGCATGGATATCTATGAAGAGACGTGACTTTTCTTCTTCCCATGCAGGTACTCGTCATGCTTCCTAGACAAATCTTCAAGCCCGCTCTTCCCGCGGGGCAGACGGGCCAAGAAAGGATCTTTGGGATCCACCCTCACTTCTTCCAACATCTTGTTGACCGTCTTAATTGGTTCTGGAGGGCCTAGCGGTTTTAGGGATTTAAGCTGGTTCTTGACCTCCAGGACGAATCTCTCAGCCTCCCTTAGAAGTGCCGCTGCCTCGTCCTTCCGGATCTCCATCCTGGCCGAGTATTCGTATGTCTCCCATCGCCGGCGCCAGCCTCATCAGCCGCCTAGAGTTCAAGCTGGATCTTTTCGTCACTGCTGATCAAGACCTACTCGACCGGACCAGCCAGATCGAAGAAGCTCTTGGGCTAAGAACCATGCATCCAACGAATCTGCCCTAGATCCTTGAGGAAGGGGAACCAGAAATATTCTGTCGGGCATTAAGATTTTCAGTACCAAGCTCCAAAGTCCACTGGTGAGACATGAGTACTCTTTTCCTTGAGCGTGGAGGGACCAAAACAGTCCCGCAGAGGAGCAGTAAGAGTAGAGCCAGCCTACGCGGTTCGAACTGTCGCCGGAACTTTCTTGAGACTGGACGCCTTTCTCGGGATCGCTGCGCTACCTATGATGCTTACGGCCAGATTTATCGCCAGAGCTATCATGGCAATATACAGAGAACCGAAAATTCCAGTGTTAAACAGAGAAGTTGTGAAGCCGGGGTTTGCAGTGTTCGCGATCACCGCCATGGTGAGACCGGAGCCGATTCCTGCTAGCAGTCCCACGATGAGCGCCTCCTTTCTGAACCAGCCAGTGTACAGGCCGAGAAAGAGCGAGGGCAATAGTTGTAGAATGAGAACTCCGCCGAGCAATTGGAGCTGTATCGCGTAGGTTGCGGGGACAGCGAAGACGAATCCGAGAGCTATGAACTTGAATATTGCCGAAGCCCACTTTGCAATCTGACTCTCTCCTTTCGGAGTCAGATCCTTCTTGAACTCCTTGACAATGTTCCTCGTCAAGAGATTCGCCTGAGCAATCGCCATGATCGCCGCGGGCACCAGCCCGCCCACGAAAACCCCCAGCAATGCAATCCCCGCCAGCCAGCCTGGAAGAGTGTACAATATCATCGCGGGAACAACATAGATTCCTCGTGAAGAAGCTGGGAAGTTGGTAAGGAAGGATAGGGCGGAGGGAAACGAGAAGACCAGCACTCCGAACAGCGCTAGGAAGGCAAGTCCAAGACCATAGAGTGGCAGCATTGAAGTGCTCAATCGGAGCTTATGCTCGCTTTCGGCGCTTAGCACACCATTCACCGCGTGCGGATAGAGATAGAGGGCGAGTGCGCTACCGAGAACGAGAGTCATGTAACCAGGAACGGACGCGGACGAGAGGCCGAGATAGTTGGGAGATTTTGGAACGTTCGCGAACGCTGGTCCGAACCCGCCAATGCTCCATAAAGCCGAGACGATGACAACAATTACGGTAAGCCAGATCAGGATGTCCTTGTAGACAGCGGTCAGAGTCGCCCCTCGAAGCCCACTAGTGAAGGTGAATGCTGCGAGTATGATGAAAGCGATGACGAGAGAGATCTCCTCGATTACCATCGAATTGGACCCCGCGACCCCGTAGAGCATTGCAGCCAGGACGGCTTGCATGCCCACAATCTGTAGCGCGACGTAAGGAAGAAGCGCCACAATTCCGGTTATGGCGACTAGGATCGCGAGGACACGGCTGCCAAACCTGTCTCTCACAAAGTCAGAACCAGTAATGTATCCATGCTTCCTAGAAAGGGTCCAGAGTCGGGGCATGAAAGCTAGCGCAACGCCGAAGGCAATGGCGACATAGGGCACCGCAAAAAAGTACAATGCTCCCTTAGCGAAGAGGCTGGAGGGAACAGCCACAAACGTGTAGGCGGTGTATATGTCGGCCCCAAGAAGAAAGAAGGCGAGAGTCGCGCCCAACCTCCTTCCCGCGAGAGCCCACTCATGCAGTTGAGAGAGGTCTCCCTTCCTCCAACGCGAACCATAGAATCCGAGAAAGACAAAACCCGCGAAAAACGCGACGAAGACAGCGATTATTGTTGTAGAATCGACCAAGAGTTAGCTTCCTCCCTGCCGCGCTGGAGTGCTCGCTCGTGATCTTCTGTCCTCAATTACTGTAAATGCTAGATACGGGAGAGTCGTCAGAGCAAGCAAGAGAATCTGGAACCAGTAGAAGAACGGGAGTCCTCCTAGCGTCGGGTCTACGAAGTTATAGATCGGGGTTGCGAAGTTGATTATTGCAGGTACGAGAATCAACAGTAAGAGAACGATTTGAACCCTTTTCAAGTGATTCCTTGGGTATCCTCAGACGGCCGATGTTGAATTTATCCTTTCACGAATCCAATATAAAGGACGGGAATCCTCAGCTTCCCGCATCAAGCCCCAACCATTCATTAACGGGCCAGACGATTCAATGGGTCCGTAACCCGGCCTAGAACAGACAGTTTAATCGTTCACCTATGGGTATGGAAGGTCGAATCGTAATTGACGATCAGTGTGCAGAGTTCTGAGCGGACCCTTCAGCTACTCAATAAGCTCGAGCAGTTAGGTCCCGCAAATACAAACTGGATATGAAGTGCGATGAAACCATCCCTCCCGTTTCACATGGTGCAAGTTGAAGCATTCCGAAGAAAAGGAAACGCCTGGCGACCCAGCGATTGCCACATATACACGCCTATATCCTCCCTTACCGTGATCTTATCCGATATGCAATCCATCTGAGCCTTTTGAGGGAAATAGTATCGACCGGAGCAAGTTTACCTTAATAGCAGGGTCACGTAAGACCAATCATCTCAAAGAGGCATCATCACCCTGCTAAGAATCCGCATTTTCACCTTCCTCCTCATATTCACAGTCCTCTTTTCACTCGCACTGCACACCTTCCCAGCAAAAGCCCAGCCTAGTTACACGCCCGGGGTGAGACCGGGAGACTATGTGACCTACGGCGAGTACAGCCAAAACAACACCACTCCCTATCCGCCCTTCCCGGTAAACGTAAGCAGCCTCAAGCTCCAAGTTCAGGGCGTCAACGGTCAAACTAACACTGTCAACGCATCATTCGTCTACAACTACAAGAACGGAACACAATCCACTCAACCATTGTCAGGGAATACGGAGACTGGGCAGGGAAACTTGTTCCCGTACCTACTCGCTGGGAACCTGAGCGCCGGGGATCTACTCGTCAAGTCGACATATCCCTACTACCCCTACGTATCCAATGAGACAGTCGAGAGAGTCTATGCTGGTGCTCTACGCTCCGTCAACCTCCTCAACTTTACTTACGCAGTACCCGGAGAGTATGTCAGAGTCGTCTTCTACTGGGATGCTCAGACCGGCCTCGTACTAGACGGGGCAGAATACGCCAACTCCAGTGGCCAAACGTCATCAAACCTAGCGCTACACTTCAAGGCCACTGAGACTAACGTGTGGGTGTCAAACACTAGTCCCGACTACTCGTTCGACGCCTCGTCACTATCTTCAGATGTCCTGCACGCGGGAGAAGTCACAAGCTTCAGACTGGACCTTGCAGGCCTCAACGGCTTCACCGGCAACATCAATCTTGACACCTCACTTCGTATGTCTAACATGACTCAACCGCCCGGACTCACGCTGAACCCATCAAGCATCACACTTTCAACAATAGCACCGACGGTCAGCGCTCTCTTGATAGTCTCCACTAACTCCAATACCACATTAGGCCAGTACCTGATTAGAGTAAACGGGACGAGTGGATCAATCAATCATCAAGCTAAGCTTCTGGTAGTTGTCGCGCCACCAGACTTCATCGTCAACGCCGACCCAGGCAATCTGACCATCCTCCAAGGCACCTCAAAGAATTCAACCATCACAGTCACTGGCAGAGGCGGCTTCACCGGATCGGTCATTCTGCAGGCCCAGACGCAGCCTTTCGGCACACTGGTGACCGCCGCTCTCAGCCGGACGGTCGTGACACTCAACACTACAATGACAAGCGCGACATCTACACTATCCGTCGACACTACAAACTCCAGCCCGGGCACGACCTCAGTCTACATCAGCGCGGCTAGCGGAACCATCTCCAGATCCCTCTACGTTTTCGTCAACGTAACAGGCCCAGACTTCCGCATTACTGCGAGCCCTGCTTTCCTAAACATTCGACAAGGCCAGACCGGCCAATCGACAATCACCCTCACGAGCGTTCTAGGCTTCGCTGGGACCGTAAACCTCTCGACTAGTGTGTATGGGTCCGTTTCAGCGGTCCTCAGTAACAGCAGCATCAGCCTCTCATCTGGTGGACAGGCCAATTCAACCCTGACAGTAACAGTCCCCTCGACCACTCCTCCCGGGTTGGCGTCGATCTACGTGAACGGCATAGCCAACAACGGCCTCAGCCACAGCGTCTATGTACAACTCAATGTCACCGGACCAGACTTTACTCTCTCATCCAGCAGTTTGTTCATCAGCCTCAAAGCAGGCCAGTCCGCAAATTCGACCCTCACGCTCTCCTCCCGCGGAGGGTTTTCTGGCACAATCATCCTCACCACCACAACCTTCTCATCACTCCAATCAGCGGTCAACCCGTTCAGCGTAACGCTCAACGCCACGCAGACATTTGCCACCGCTCTACTGACGGTCACTGCGCCTCTTGGCACTCCTCCATCGACCTTTTTTGAGGAGGAAGTGACAGCAACCAGCGGGAACATTGTACACAACCTCTTCATTGAAATCCGTGTAACTGGACCGGATTTCAGCGTCTCAACAGACCCGAGCTTCGTCTCGATTCCCCAAGGAAGCACTGGAACGGCAAGAGTGTTGTTGTCGAGCATTGACAACTTCTCAGGCAACGTCACCTTGTCCATATCGTCGTCGTTGGATCTAGCCACATCGTTCAGCGGCAACCCAGTCAAACTGACGGCAGGCGGATCCGCCGACACGACCTTAACGATCCAGACTTTCTCGTTCACCCCCCCGGGCAGCTACTATTTCGAGATAACTGCCACCAGCGGCGCACTGGTCCGATACGGCCAAGTCTCTGTCTACGTGATTGGCCCCGACTTTTCACTATCAGCCTCTCCATCGTTCCTAGTATTGCCCCAAGGTGGCAGCGCCAACTCCACCATATCCCTAACGAGCCTAGACAATCTAAACGGTACAGCAACCGTGTTCGTAGCGTTCTCCAACCCGATAACAGTCTCGCCATCCAATAGTAACGTAACACTTGCAGCAAACTCCACATCCATTACAACTTTCAAACTCTCTGTCCCCGCCAATACTATTCCAGGCTACTACTATGTGCGCATGACCGTCTATCTGGGATCCATAACCCATGACGTCTTCATCTCGATCCAAGTTACCGGCCCTGACTTCACAATGTTTGCAACACCAGCCTCCCTGATCCTACAGCGAGGCACCACAGGGACATCTACCGTCATCGTCAATGGCCTCAACGGATTCAACGGGACTGTCTTCATGAGATTCTCAAGCTACGGTCTCACGACGACCCCTACCAACGCGACGGTAACTCTGACCTCTGGCGGCACGGCCAGCGTCACAGTCACAATCCAAGTCCCCGCGTCAACGCTCCCCGGCTCATACTACGTTTCTGTCGACGCTAACAGCAGCTTCATTGCACACTACACGCAGATATACGTCCAGGTCATCGGCCCAGACTTTAGCATACAGTCCAGCCCATCCTTCCTATTCATCCAAGCAGGATCATCCGGACAATCCACAATTCAACTAACCAGTCTCAACGGCTTCAACGGCAACATCACCTTAACCGCCAACGGTTTCATTGCAGGGAATTTCACACGTAGCCCAGTCAACGTGACACTTAGTTCCCGCACGATCACACTAGGCTCAGGCGCGACCAGCTCAACCACTCTCGACATAACATCCACTCTACCTGCGGCAGGTCAGAACTTTACCATCTACATCACCGCGACAGGCAACAATGAGACACATTACACGCAAGTCTACGTTTCGATAATCGGACCTACTTTCAGAATCTCCACGGATCATAGCCTTCTCGTCGTACCTGAGGGCGGCTCCACGACTGCGACTATCACCACAACAAGCGTCGATGGCTTTTCAGGACAAGTGAGCCTATCCGTGGCCACCTACTTCGGATTCCACGTATCAATCGCGCCCCAGAACATCACACTCGGGCCCGAAGGATCCCTCAACTCAACGCTCACCATAGTCGTCCCGACCGGGACCGCGTCCAATGGGTACTATAGCCTAGTAGTAACAGGTTCGAGTAACGGGACCTCAAGAAGCATATTCATGACGGTCCAGGTCGTTGCCCCTTCCTTCAGCATGAGCGTGAATCCGATATTCACGAGTTTGGCCGCGGGAGCTACTGGCAAAGCGACCCTCACCCTAACAGGATCGAACGGATTCTCTGACACGATCAGACTCTCCTCCTCATCATCTCCCTACGGACTCTCGACCATCACAACTCCCACTACAGTCACTCTCAACTCTACAATCACAACGGTAACCGCCGCTATCACAATAACCGTCCCAGCCAATGCAAGTTCAGGCTTCTACAACGTGAATATCGACGCATCGACAAAAACGCAATTCGAAAATATCACCATTGTTGTGCAAGTGATGGGCCCAGACTTTAGCCTCTCCGCGGACCCGTCGATCTTCCAGATCAGCCCCGGTGGATCAGCCAGCTCAACCATCACGATATCCGGTCTAAACGGATTCAATGGAACGGTCCATCTTTTCGGCATCGCCTCAGAGGGACCAGGGGTGGACGTGCTTTTCAGCCCGGTGAACGTTACTCTGACGCCTTCGCATCCGAACGCGACCTCAACCCTAACCATCACAGTCGCGCCCGGCACATACGCAGGACCTTACGTGATCACTATCATCGGATCCCTAGTGACCGGCTCGAACGTGACATTTCTCGTTCACTACGCAGCGGTGGCTGTGACCGTCCCCGACGTTCCTAATTTCCAGATGCTCGTCAACACCGGACTCTTGTCCATCAACGATGGCTCCTCCGGCAAACTCTTCCTAACACTCACAAGCCTCAATGGGTTCTCCGGCAACGTGACAATCACTGCCCAGATCACCGCTCAAGGTCTTACCGTCTCCCCTACCCAGACCACGGTCGCACTCACAATGAACAGCACCGTTCAGACCAGTCTCACAATCTCTGTGGGAACGAACACTCCTCCGGGCATCTACAGTCTCGCGCTAAACGCCACAAGCGCTGGCATCACACACCCCAACGGAATAGAGATCGCGGTCTTACCTCGCCCACCTGACTTTGCCCTCCTCGCGAGACCATCCTCTGTCACCCTCCTCCAAGACGGATCGACCTCCACCAGCCTGATCGTGTCCGGGACCAACGGGTTCTCAGGTCTAGTAAACTTCACAGCCTATTCCCTTGGCTATGCACCAGGCCTTCAAGAATCATTTTCCCCCCTCAACGTCACCATCTCACAATCGAGCCCGAATGCCACCCTGATCATGACTGTCTCAGCATCCTCCTACACGCCATCAGGATCCTACAATATCACGGTCGTCGGAGTCAGCTATGCCAGTGGAGGCTTTGAGGCCCACACCATCATAATCCAGGTGATAGTCCTAGCAAGGCCTGATTTCACAATCACCGCCAGCCCCACTTTCATCAACATCGTGCAAGGCACAACAGGCTCCTTCACGATCAGCATGACAAGTAACCACCTCTTCTCCGGCAACGTGAGCCTGGCCGCTATGCTGACCCCTCCGGGTCCCGCCGCATACTACTCCAACAGCACCGTCTTTATCGGAGAAGGGTCGATCGCAATCTCTACGCTCACAGTCGCAGCTGGAAGCAGCCCGGTAGGATACTATAATGTGACAATCGAAGCCGCAGCAGGAAGCCTCTCCCATCAGGTTGTGGTGAACATCTACATTGCGCCAAAGCCTGACTTCTCCGTCGCAACAGGCTCGACTGGCCTAATAATCGTGTCCGGAGCCTCGGCAACCTCAACAGTATCCACATCCCCGATCAATGGTTTCGCCGCCTCTGTCACCCTCTCAGCGACCGGCCCCACTGGCTTTACCATGAGCTACAGCATTAATCCAATCCTAGGCGGCTCAGGAACCTCAACCCTGACAGTCACTGCGGCCAGCTCGGTCGCCGTGGGCAGCTACATCATCACGGTAACCGGCAGCAGCGGGAGTATCGCCCACTCCCTAACCCTCAATGTCGCTGTCGCCGCATCCGCGAAGACAACGCTCGTAGTAACCCAGGTCTCCTGGGTTCATAGGCTTAGCCTCAGCAAGAACGGCGCCACCCAAACGTTCACATTGAATGTCAAGAATACCGGCGTTAGCCCGGCCTATGTACAATTGCTCGCAGCTGGCAACTCGACCGATCTGAAGTCATTCTTCAACGTCGAATCGGGGGTCGCCTTGCTCTCTCCAGGTGCATCAATTACCATAACTCTCAGCCAGCAGTTCAACGGAACAATCATCGGCTTGAAATTCAATTTCACTATCCAATTGTTCTACGGGACCAGCATCGACCCAGCTGGAACCATTCTCAGCCCCCACACTCTCCAGGCGGTCAAAGGCTCCTTCACGATCGTAAAATAGCCTCCAGAGACAGACCCCCCGCAGCAGACCGCAGTCTGAAACTGATCTGAGCGATAGGAGAAGGTAGGGACAAGGTTCCGATGATAGACCAGAAAATGTTCTGGATCGATTACTCAGAAGTGTTCGAGATGTGATTTAGCTTGCTCGTCTCGTTGAGGCTCAGCGACTACTAGGTAATGTCGACAGTTATTGTGACGGAGTGTGAGAGTGATCCGCTCGCTCCCGTCACCGTGATCGTGTATGAACCGATAGGCGTCTTGTGCAATGCCCTCACGTTGAGCGTCGATGTGCCCTGGCCTCCTGATGTCAAAGTAATTGATGAGCTGCTAAACGACGTTTTTGGACCGGACGTCGGTGAGACTGTTGCTGAGAAGCTTACAGTTCCAGTGAACCCGTTCAGACTCGTAACGGTGATCAAGCTGGTTCCTGATGTCCCCCGCGGCAGACTCAGGGACGACGGGTTGACAGAGACAGAGAAGTCGGATACGATAACGAGGATAGAAACGGAGTGCACGAGCGATCCACTCGTTCCTGTAACCGTTACTGTATAGTTGCCGATGGTGCCGGAGCTGACCGTCAGCGATGAAGTGGCGGTTCCGCCAGAGCCGAGAACCAGACTCGTCGGACTAACCGCGGCGTTCAAGCCGGTTCCAGCAGCAACTGATAGGGAGATCGTCCCTGAAAACCCGCCCAGACTCGTCGCTGTGAGGGTTGACGTTCCCGAAGAACCGGCTAGTATGTTGACTGTCGCGCCGCTGGAGGCGAGAGTGAAGTCAGCTGTCTGTGAAACCGTCAGAGCGAGATTGACAGAGTGTGAGAGACTACCACTCGTCCCAGTGACCACGACTGTATAGGAGCCTGAGGTCGTAGATGACGTTGTCGCAATTGTGAGGGTCGATCCGGCCGAGCCTCCCGAAGACAATGTGAGGCTAGAGCTACTCAAAGAGATCACAGGCGGATTACTTGTCGCTGGAGAAATACTCTCTGTCAGCGCTACAGTTCCACCAAAACCATTCAGACTTGTAACTGTAATGGTAGAGCTTGCACTAGCTCCGCGCTGTACTGTGATCGAAGCTGGGTTTGCGCTGATCGAAAAGTCCGGCTGTGCAGTCTGGACTACTGAGACTTGGATGCTTGTCGAGTGCGAGAGTGCCCCGCTCGACCCGGTGACCGTGACAGTATAGCGTCCCGCGGGCGTCGAAGACTGCGTTGAGATCGTCAGAGTCGTCGCACCGGAACCTCCGGATGAGAGGGATACACTTGACGGATTC
>Ga0209152_10000657_pt1 | contig 14830 bp, 17 predicted proteins | sample GraSoiAngelo_107_FD_185873 | JGI IMG/M metagenome (GOLD analysis project Ga0209152, IMG submission 185873) | Grasslands soil microbial communities from the Angelo Coastal Reserve, California, USA - 14_0903_09_30cm (SPAdes) (version 2) | ecosystem: Environmental > Terrestrial > Soil > Grasslands...
ATGCTCCAGAGCTTCGAAGCTCCAACGGAGTCATAGTCGCGTTCCAAGAATACGTAGAAGCTATCACTCTCCGGAAGATCGCGCAGGGTGATGGAATCGTATCGATCGCCGAATCAGGCGCTGATCACCGAAGCTATGTGCTCGGTTTACTAGACGCAGTTGGGGAATTTCGAAGAATGGCACTGAACGCTCTGCGGAAAGGAGATGTCGGAAAGGCGGAGAAGCTCTTGGATGCAATGGAAGGAGTATACGATGATCTCCAAACCCTAGAGCATACTTCAATCGTGCCTACGTTCAGGGTCAAGATGGACGCCGCGAGACGAATCATTGAGACAACACGAGGCGATGTAGTCACTGAAGTCAGGCGATTCTCACTTGAACAGGCCCTCGATCGTCTCGGAAAAAAGATAGAAGATCGCTAATTGTCCCCGCCCATTCCATGAGAAGACGAATCCAGAATTGAAGCCATCTCATCTCCTAATTCTCTACAAGCTCTCCGAACTAGGTGCAACTGCAAAAGAAGTCGTTAGAAGCACGTCAGATGTCGCCAAAGGAATCGGAGGCTCTCAACAAACAGCCTCTCGACGTCTCATTGAGATGGAAAAGATAGGCTTGATCGAGAGAAGTCGGGATGGTCGAGACCAGAAGGTCAGGATCACCGGAGAAGGACTAAGAGAGCTGTCCGACATGTACCTCAACCTGAAACGAGTCTTCGAAGCACCCAAGAAAGATCTCCTGATCACGGGAGCTGTATTCACCGGTCTCTCAGAGGGCTCATACTACATGAGCCTCGACGGCTACCGGAAACAGTTCATATCCAAACTAGGATTCGACCCTTTTCCCGGCACCCTGAACCTCAGAGTCAGCAAGGAAGACCTCAACGATCGCAAAGTCCTAGACACGTACCCGTTCGTATACATTGAAGGATTCGCGAACGAAAAACGAACCTACGGTCCAGCAAAATGCTTCAGAGCCGTGGTCAACGACAAGGTCAAGTGCGCAATCGTCCTCCCCATCCGAGCCCACTATGGCGAAGACGTTGTCGAACTAATTGCTCCCATCTCACTGAGAAAGCAGTTCAAACTCGTTGACGGAGAGAAGGTACATGTCCGAGTACCGATAAATCCCTAATTGACTGACAACGCTTTCGCGATCCTGCTCTTTAGCTTCGAACTACTGTTAAAGCCAATAGGCCCAAACCTTCCTATCCGAACAACGCGGACCACTAGCCCTTCTTTCCTGGCAAGCCGTGTTACAGCCCATCTTATCTCGCCCTGGTCGTAGCCAACACAGACAATGTCAGGCCTGACCTCTTTGAGGATGCCTAGGAGATCCATTTCTTCTCTTCCAAGAATCGCTCGATCGACCACTCGGAGAGCTGCAACGAGCTCCCTGCGCTGATCCTCAGGGACAACCGGCCCTCTTCCTTTCCTGCGACGCACGGTCTTGTCGCGGGCGACCACGACAACGAGCTTGGAGTGCGGACCTCCTCTTTTCTTTGATTCTTCAAGGAATCTGAGATGTCCTAGATGTAGAAGATCGAAGACACCAGTGGCTAGCACAGTCCTTCTTGGCAAGCTCAGAGCGAAAGGAACGTGTTAGCTGAAGGAATAAGAACGCTTCTTGCCGAGTTCGGCTAAACGGTCAAGCCGCGCTTGGGATCCCCTTTCGGCTCGTACTTCAACATCATCGCTTGTTTCGACGAAGCCTCCGGTGCTTCGCCCTTCTTCGAAGTGATTGTAACAGGCGTGTACCCGCTTATGATAGCATAGACGAACGAGTCGTCTCCCCTCTCCGTACAGTGCACTTGAAGCTTGTAGAGAGCCTCTCGATGAGTGAACACCATCTTCGTAGTCTCAGAATTGGTTATTATGATTCGACCGCCACAGGTCGGACAAGCAATCGTCTCATGTCTCGCGATCTTGAGACCGCAATCCGGGCACCACACATCCTCGTCTCTCCGAGCGATGAATATCGACTGCCAAACCCCGACATGCTTCCTGGGACTGCACGCGTCCCATTCGGAGATTGTTAGCCGAGTGGCTCGGAAAGCCCAAGCAGCCTCCTCCTTCCATCTGGTCAGGTGCTCGGCTCTGTCCTCACACGTCTTGTGGAAGAACCGCCTCTGCCCCTCCTGGCTGAACGAGCCTGAGACAGGCTCATCTCTATGTATCGGCTTTCCACAGCCCGCACAATCTTCCATGAATCTCGACGATAATAGCCCTGGCCCATGATATCAGGGCAGTGTTACCCGAACAAATCCGCTCTCGCTAGAACTCTGCCAACCCGAGAAATTTTAGCGCGTCAAGAAGACCCTCAGCATAAGCGATGCACGCCAGCGCAGTAACGGGTTTCCTCTTGTCGAGGTAATGCTTCGCGTCTTGTGTGTAGCCTCGGGCGAGTTCTAGCATGTGATCCAATCGTGACGAAGGAACAGGAGCATAGCTCTTTTTTTTCTTCAATATTCTCAGGGACTGAGAGGTCGTCTCCAGATACTTCGCAGCCCTCTCGCCTGACCGCTCCCTCATCTCAACGCCTCCAAGTCCTCATCGCTCGCTCCGCAAAATGCTTTCAAAGATTCGGCCTCCATGAAATGTAGCCTTCCCGGGACGACAAGGGAATGAGGGACCTTCCCAAACTCTTGGTGCCGAAGCGTTTCAAGCCTTCGAGAAAGCACGAACTGGTCGTCTGATCCAATCCGCGCAACCCCAACGCCCAACGAAGATTGAAGTCCGGGATCCGCGACCACCAGCTTAGCAGCCGCCTCATCTATCGTCAGCTGTTTTGACTGTTCGGGTCTGACATCGAGAAGTATCAGCGTATGCAATCCTCTCTTGCCGTTATCACGCAGAGTGTCCAGCACCGAGCCAGGAACACCAGGTTCGTGAGGGAGAGTGACCGATTTTCCGAACTTGTAGCTCTGAAGACCCGTGGCCCCGCAGACGGCCGAAGTTATCGACGGACCATGTACAATCGTTGAAGGAATCCCTCTTCTAGCCAACTCAAGTCTAACAGAAATGTGGGTCGTAGCAATCATCGGGTCTCCAGGAACTAGGAAGACAACTCTCTTGCCCAGAGCAGCCTCAACAATCTGTTTTCCCCCCTCATCCTCAAGCTGAACACGACTCAACACGACAACTTTCTTTCCCAGAAGATCCTCGAGCTTCCTAACATCGACCTTGGGCATCAGGTTCGTATAGAATTCTGCGAACACAGCATCAGCCTTCCGAGCCTCCTCCAGACCTTGCACAGTAAGTCCATTCTCACCAGTCAAGCCCAGCCCGACAAACGTAACACTCATGACCGCAGAAGAATGGGCAGGTTTGCTAAAAGGTCGTTTTTTCGCCGGGCTAGCGTTGTTTCGGGCCAGCAGGCTTAGGCGAAGATTCGGCGCTCTTACCATCCCTCCCTCTTTCGTCCGTACGCTTGACTTCGACCTTCGCAGGCGCCGCAACGCTTGGAGCCTCTTTTCTTGCTGAGAGGATCGGAGTTCGATCCTTTAACTGGGCTATCTTTTTCCGGAGAATTCCGAATCGAGAGACTCGGAAGACCAGTCCACGGCCTCTCTCTATCTCAAACGTAACCCTCTCAGACGCGATCCGTCGCCGTTCCATTTTCAAAACCGACAAGAACCTCACCCCCTTTCTTCCCGACCTGACCAAAGTAAGCTCGATAACCCCGTCCACAATGCTCTTGATCTTCGCGATAGAATCCTCAGGCACAGCCCCCCTCGAGGCCGTAAGAATAAACAAGCCACCAGTCTTCTTCACCTTCGCGCCAACTGTCTGCAAGAAATTGATCGCCTGCTTCCCTTCAACCCCGTTAAAAATAGGCGTCAAAGAATCGAGAATGAGAGTCACAGGAACATTCTTCGCCTTGGTTATGAACGAGGTGACCTGGATGTTCAACTCTGTAAGATCCGACGGATCTCTCAGAGCACCCTCACCCTGTCCCGCCAGCCCAGAATAACAGTCAATTATCTTCAATCGCCCCTTGCGGAGATGCGAGATAATGTCCCAACCGAACTCGCCCATTCGAGCCTGAACGTCCTCGGGAAACGCATCATACGACAACAAGGCACAGGGTCTTCCAGCCTCAAGCTCATCATGCAACAACTCATAGGACAATACAGTCTTACCACTGCCTGGATCACCGAGCAGCAAAAGACTCGACCCACGAGGAATCGGACCGCCAATCATCTGTTCGAGATGCTCGAAACCAGCAAGAGACGTATCGTACCGTTTCAACACAACGATTCCCCCGAGAAGAGCCACGACACCACCGATCACAAACGGGAGGTACCCTAAGGGAGAAGTGACTATATCGACTCTGATCGAGGTGGCGATGTCTGGTCCAGTGTTACCAAAACCATCGTTGAGACTGTTAGCATCGACTCCAACAGTCCAGGGACCACCCGGGTCGAAAGTCGAGACGGAATACCCGGTTGGAGTGTAGAATCCTAGACGGTTCGCATCATAGACCGCTGTCAGGTTTGCAACGGTGACCCCTGACGGATTCTTGACGGAGACCACGTATTGCCCGGATGCAAGAAACGCGCCGCTAGAGCCTGAATATTTTATTCGAAAGTAAGGATAGAGACTGTCACCACTCGAAAAACTTGTAGAAGGAACACCCTTCGAATTATAAGTGACCATGGCGTCCACAAACAAGTCGCTCTTTGCAACACTGACTGTAACTGGTAGACTCGTCCCCGAGTTTCCGCTGGAGTCTCTCGCCTCGACTATTATCGTCCACGAACCAAGGGGATCGTTCATCGGAATCTGGTAGACTATCGAGTAAACCCCGTTAGTCGAGCTGACCTGAGGAAGCACAAGTTGTCCATTCGAGGGAGTGTCAGCCGTCACGGTAGCTCCACTCACTGCTCCAAGAGAGTTCGCAACCGCCACACTGATCGTTAGACTCTGCCCTCTCTGCACGATAGTCCCTGAAGTAGGTTGAGACACGACCACGCTCATCTGTGATATCACAGTGAACTGCCCGGTTGCCACCGTTCCGATATTTGTCGGCGAAGTCTGATTGACCGCGACGTTGTAGACTCCACCCACATTGGTGGCGACAGTTCCGTTTAGCGCGGTCCATGAACCTGCGTTCGGGTATTGAATCGACAAAACTCCCGCCCCCCTGTTATCGGTGGATATGACCTGGTTAGCGACCGCCAAACCGGTGCCATTCGGCTTCTGAACTCCAAGTGTAACGCCGTATGCAGTGTTTCGCGAACCGCCGGAGATCGTCATCGTTATCGTGACAGTATTCCCCAAGCTTATGTTGGATGGGTTGATTCCAAGAGAGTATGGGGCGACTCCATGAACTTGCGCGACAAATACGAAGGGGGTTGCAAGCAATAGAAGTAGGATTATGACGTAAGGTCTCAAGAAATTCTTACCCCCTGCAGCATCTTCCACGAAGCCGCTGCAGATGGGTGTCCGGGAAGGCTTGTGTTACCGAAACGGAAGCGGGACAGGGACACGAACCATTCTCTCAGCGAGCTGAGATGAACGCGACAATCATCAGAGGCTAGAGTTGAGCTCTAGAAAAGACCATCCCACATTTATCGAATTTCGAGTCGATTTCCTTCAGAAAACGGTAATCCTTATTAGAAATTCGGCCGGGACCGAGCCTTCGGCGGGTTCGTGGGCCCGTAAACCGGACACGCGTGCTGGTCTAGTCGGGCAGCTCAGCCAGGTAGAGCAGCAGACTCCAAGGCTGAAGCTCTTAACCTGAAGGACGGGTCCATGCGACTCGTTCGGGGAATGGTCGAGGGTTCAAATCCCTCCGGGCCCGCCATAAAATCATAGCGGAACCGCCCGCTCATGACCCCGCCTCAACGAGGGAGGTCCTGTCGACTCAAAGAGGGGATCTTTGCTTGATCTCGAGACACGCTTGGCTAAGCCTTGTTTGTTTCCTTTTGATGGTGAACCCTATCGATTGACTGAATGTCAGCAGGCTTCGAGTTCTAATACTGAAGCGGAAGCAATCGTCTTTTCTGAAATAAGTTTTTCCTGTCTTGGGATCTGTAAGCCTCGTCCCGGCTCGTGTCATCACACTCAAAGGCAAAGTCTCGATGTCGAAGCTATCTAGCAGGCACCGAACGTAAACCAATAAGTCTCTTTCAGTATTATAGACCGTGAGATTATGACCGCTTATGCTTCCTTCACCATCGTAGAACGCTCTGAGAAAGACAGATTTGCATCTGTCACAATGTTCGATCCACTTTCTCAGATGCGATAGGTTTGAGGAGAGAAAATTGTATAGTAGTACGCTGCAGCCCTGAACGATCCAACGGGCCCTTTTCTCGCTCCATCTTACCTTGTAAGCTGTTCTTCTGCCGAGGACTTTTGCCAGGCATTGGCTGAATTCGTCCGCGAAATCTCTGTCGGTCACGCTCAGCATTATCTGTCTATCGTATTCGTACGTATTGACGTTGCCATCGCTCAGAGCCACGCCAATCACATAGGAGAGCTCTGGGCAGGGTTTTGCGTCGAATCGATTGAGCGAGCCAGATGGGTGATGCGTACCCGTCAACCAATAACTGATGGAACTTCTAGATAGATTGGTTCCGGTCTCCTCGAAAATCTTCGCTTGCATTCGTCTGTAGGATAAACCGGATTTTCGCATTTCATGAACAAGATGATAGAGCTGAGTTCTAGACTCTAGGCTCCGCCACCTTTGTCCTCGCCTTTGATTCAAAATTACTGGGGCAAGTCCCTCTGATTTGTTGCACGGTAAAGAATCGCTATGCTTTACAGTGAACAGTGAGGTGAAAGTGCTCCTGAAGACATGGTATAGGAGGCGACCCTACCGCTACGGGAAGTATTGAAATGACAAGGAGAACACAGGAGGTTCCTACTGGGTACGGGCGCTAAGGGTTCCATAAGATACTTCGGATTAAGTGACTCAATTTCCGGTATTAGACGCTAGCATTAGTTATACTGGAAAGTTCCGGGAAATGATCCGACAAACTGCGTTCTGCTGACGACAATGGAAAGTCGGTAAGAATCCTCCCCATAATATACACTGGAGTCCTCCGGGCCCGCCACCGCACCTTCCTCCACTACTTCCCCGACATAGCGAAGCAGTTCTCACAAAGATTCCTCTCCGAACGGTTATAGCTCGCGAAGACAGACCTATCCTTGTGCAAACGACGAATATGCCTCTCTCAACCGACCTAGTCCGTGAGTTCGTAATCGCCGGCCACGGAAACCTAGAGAAGGTACGGAAAATGCTTGCAGAGAAACCGGACTTGCTCAACGTGGCCTACGCTTGGACTGAGAGCGACCGCGAGACCGCGATCCAAGGCGCCGCTCAAGTGGGCAGCGTTACTGTGGCAGAATACCTTCTTGAAAAGGGAGCGCCTCTCGAAATTTGCACTGCGGCAATGCTTGGACGCAAAGAAGAAGTTGAGAGAAGAATTAGAGACAATCCTGATAGTATCAACTCGACGGGAGCACACGGCATTCCGCTTCTGACCCATGCTGCATGGAGTGGCGATCTCGAACTAGTCCAGTATCTGTTCCAAAACGGGGCAAAGACAGGATCATCTTTGGCTCTCCAAAACACAGTTACACGGGGTTACTATGACCTGGTCGTCTGGCTGGTCGAAAACGCAAGCCCAGACTTGAATGCGAAGAATTTTCAGGGAAAAACTCCGCTTTCGGTGGCTGTCGATAGAGGACAGGAAATGATTGTCCAACTCCTCAAGAACCACGGCGCCAAAGAATAGTCAAACCCACAGTCTCAACCAATGCGCAGAATCGTGGTCCAGCGCCTCACGTCAGAGGGGAGGCTAGTCAGGTGAAACTTCGAAAATCTGTCGAGGAAGAGCAAAGGCGACCCTCATGTTCCAAACACGGACAGTACGATGGGCCCTATTGTCCTAAGTGCTACGAGCGCGCTATGAGCGGCGAAGCTAATGACAAGACTACAGCATCGAGCTAAAATAATCCGTGTCCGGCTCGTCTGCCTGCCTAGTGATTACCAGATTGTGCCAACCTTCACCATCAACTAGTCGTGACCACTTCCCGGAGCCTACGATGTTGAGATTGTGTTGAAGGCAATTGCAAAGGACGAGCCCGCAAAAGCTGGTCCGGATTACTCCAAAGACTTTGAGACCCTCGAAAGGATGGAATGGGCGTTCTCGAAAGGAGACATTGACTTCTTCAGAATAGTCCTCGACGGCAGACCAAGCTTGCTTCTCCGAATACACGCGGTCTGCATGCTCGCGGATATGAAAGATGAAAGGGCAGTCCCTGCGCTCTGCGAGACACTGAAACAGGATCCTAGCCCGCTCGTCAGACACGAGGTAGCATTTGCACTCGGCCAACTGGAGTTCAAGTCAGCAGTGCCCGCCCTCCTAGACGCCATGGGAAACGACGAAAGCGTACTCGTAAGACATGAATCGGCTGTGGCTCTGGGTTCCATCGGAGAAGAGACGGCCCGCTCAGGATTGATCCTCAGACTACAAGACCCTGATGAGGACGTGCGATTATCCGCCGAGGTTGCACTGGCAGATCTGGATTTTCTAAAGCGCCTCAAGACACGAACCAGCAGAGGATAAATGCCGAGTCCCACAGTTGATTCGCAACCCAGATTCCGACCTCCTCCAGGAGAGCATCTCTCTAAGTGTCCCAAAGAAACAAGGAGAGAAAGCGATCCAACTCCTCGCGAAGCTGAGACTACTAAACAGAAAACTCACACCTCAAGCGTTAGACGATCAACTGCATGTGCCACTATCTCGAGCACCGAAACCACAAGAACAAGAACTGCTTGAAAGCGTCCTAGGACAACAGAGTCTACTGCGCGAAGAATTTCGGCTTAGATCAGAAACCGTTGGTTCGCTAGGCAAAGTTCTAGCGCAACAGCTCCCCTCGAGCATCATTCCACTTGTTTCGAACTCGTTCGATGTGATCGGCGACATCGCTATCATAGAACTCTCTCCCAAAGCAGAACCGTTCGAAAAGGACATCGCCGAAGCGCTGATGAAAGTGCACAAGAACGTCAAGTCGGTCTACTCAAAAGCTGGACCAGTGACCGACAACAGGCGATTGAGGCCTCTTCACCACGTTCTAGGTGTCAATCGAACCCAGACAATTCACAAGGAGTTGGGGTGTCGACTCAAGATCGACATCGCGAAAGCCTTCTTCTCCCCACGTCTATCGGGGGAGCATGGGAGAGTGGCCGAACAAGTCCGGCCAGGAGAATGCGTGGTAGACATGTTCGCTGGCGTTGGACCCTTCTCAATACTAATAGCGAAAAGATTGAACGACGTACGAATCCACGCCATCGATGCCAACCCCGAAGCCGCCAAGCTGATCGAAGAAAACGCGAGAATGAACAAGGTCCAAGACAGGATAAAGGTGTGGTCCGGCGACGCACGAGTCGTCGTCAAAAACAACCTCGAAGGGATAGCCACTCGAGTAATAATGAACCACCCCTCTCAGGCAAGGGAGTTTCTCGAACCCGCATCTGAAGCGCTTGCACGCGATGGAGGAATGATTCACTACTACACATTCGCAGAGGGCGCAGACAGCGAGTCAAAGGCTAGGAAAGAATTGGCAGGTGCCATGGCTAATTCAGTTTGGAAGCTCGAAAAAATCATGGCGACACGCAAAGTACGAGGAGTCGCTCCGATGAAGTGGCAGATTGGCCTAGACGCGAAAATTGGGCCAGCTTAGATCTCCGTGACTAGTTCGACCAACACTTTCCGGCTAGGGTCTTGAAGCAATTCCACGAATGACCGCGGAATATCCGCTGCCGCCCGATCTGCGTGCACCATCAGGGTCCTGTCAGATATGAAACCGCTTTTCCTGACCACAATGTCCGATGGATGGGAGAGCGTTAACCCATGGGCACCTCGACCCTCGACCACGAATTGATGGATGCCGACCGTAAGAGTCAGGCGCGCTCTACAGGCCCCACTGGAGAGAGCGTTTTTCATAGGTTCAGGCAAATCTACCAATCCTACGGAACATCCCGCCGCAACGATGCAATCTCCGTTTTTGCCAAGATCAGTGTCCCTTGTGAGTTCCAAGGTCGTCGGATGGGTTGATGAGACAGCTGGATGGCCGCGTGCGTAGAACTTGAAATTCATCGAGACGTATGCCGTCAACCGTAGGAGTCTAATATGCTCAGCTACAGATTACTGCCAGGAGGTTTAGGCAAGGTCCGTGAATTTCGCAATTGAAAGAGAGAGAATGGTCCAGGCCCTAATTGCAGAAGGACTCCTCAAAACCCCCGAGGTCATCGATGCTATGAGAAAGGTTCCGAGAGAACTGTTCGTGTCTACCCATATGCGACAGTACGCGTACAACGATACCCCACTGCCAACGGAGCATGGCCAGACGATCAGTGCGCCACTCGGCTGACCGGCCGGGCGTTACATGGTGGCCATAATGGACGAGGCGTTGGAGCTTCGACATGGAATGAAGGTGCTCGAAGTGGGTGCTGGAAGTGGATACCATGCTGCCACCATTGCGGAAATTGTCGGCGAAGAGGGACATGTTTTCGCGATCGAATATGTCGACAAACTGGTCGAGATCGCGAGAAGCAACTTGGATCGAGCGGGATATGCTAAACGGGTCACACTGGTTCAAGGCGATGGGTCCTTAGGTTACGCTGAGAGAGCCCTATACGACAGAATACTCGTCACAGCTGCAGCCCCCAAGATTCCGCCGACTTTGCTGGAACAATTGAAGCCAGACGGAGTCCTTGTTGTTCCAGTCGGTGGAAAAATGTTCCCGCAAGAACTCATCCGGGTCCGCAAGAAGCCTGATGGAACCTTGGACCGGAAATTCCTAGGGGGAGTCGCATTCGTCCCCCTCATCGGAAGATACGGCTTCAGCGATTAACTGCCAAAGAATGACTCAAGCGTCTTCTTACCACTCTCTTTGACCATCGCAATCCTCGCTCTCTCCACGGCTGTGCGGACTCTTTCCTCGTTGAAATCTCTCTCTCCGCAGAGGAACCGCACAAGAGATTCAACATCGGATCTACGCCACTCCAAAGTGTAGTTTGAGGTGACGGCGGGCTTCAGAAATATCTCCCTAATCCTGTCCAACTCGGGCGGGGGAACCACTTCCTTGTTCGTTTCGGCAATTCTCTCGATCCTTCCATGCTCCTTGACAAGCTTCAGCGCCGTCTTGGGCCCTATGCCCCTGAAGCCGTCCGGATTGAAATCTGTTCCAATCAGAATCCCCAAATCCACAAGCTGTTCTCGGGAAAGCTGGAGAGCTTGCAAGGTTGATGCTAAGTCTACTAGTTCCGGGTCTACCTGCACGTAGGCCTCCCGCATGGGTAGCTTTCTTTTTCCGCTGATTGCTAGATTCCGGACAAGCCTCCGGGCCCCGAAAAGAAGAGAATCGTAATCCTGGCTGACTGCGGCCCAAACATCCCCGCGAGCTGCCATGTAGGCCGCTTGGGCTTCTCCTTCAGATGGAGCTTGGACAACAGGAACGCCTAGGTACCGGAGAAGTCTGTGAGCATCATCAATCATCAAATCCTTAAGACTGGAAGTTGCCTGAGCGTACCGCTTCGCCTCCTCAAACTTACCAGTTGAGAGAGCGGATTCGTATCTTGTTGTGGCCTCGACTTTGATGACCTGCCTTCGCTTGATCTCTGTGTCTTTGAGACTAGGGGGTTTCCCGTCGAAAACATACGCGAGTCTGATGCCTCTCTCCGCCAAGTTCGTAGTTCGGTAAAGAAGCCCGCTCAAGTGGCTGGTAACTCTACTCTGCCGGTCCATCAAGGGCTCTCCAGTGGGCCCTCGAATTATCGCGAGAAACTGGTAGAGGATGTTGTAGGCATCGACCGCGAAGGTTTTTCCTGCAAACTCGTCAAGCGAGATCTTGGATCGAGAAATTATGTCCCCAAGATCAACACCCAAGGCTCTGCTACTCCTGAGTGCGGGCGCTAGGCCACCCTAGTCCGGTATTCGCCAACACGGTTTGCGACCAGTGCGGCGACCGCTCCCGCACCGACTCCTCCGTCGATATTGACCACAGCCATTCCTAGAGAACATGATTGAAGCATAGCGGCCAGGGCAGAGAGCCCTCTTTCTCCAAACCCGTAGCTTCTAGATGTGGGGACTCCTATGACCGGGACATCCACAATCCCCGCGACGACTGTAGGGAGCGCCCCTTCACGACCCGCAACCACAAGGATGACATCGGCCTCCCATTTGAGAAGATCGCGGACGGGCTCGAACAAGCGATGAATCCCGGCTACTCCCACATCAAAGAAGGATCTAGTCTCGCAACCCATCTCGCGAGCGATGACCTCCGCCTCCTCAGCTACCGGAATGTCAGAGGTCCCCGCGGTCAATATCCCCACTCTCCCTCCACTTTGCCGAGGCGTGTAGCTGTGCGACTTTACAACCATCATTCGAGAGCGTGAAAAGTATTCAATCTTAGCCTCTTTTCCGATGGTAGATCTAACAGCCTTGACCTGGGAACCTGTCAAACGACTTACAACGGCACGACCAGTCCGTTTTAGCATCGCCTGGGTAATCTTCGCCACATCGGTGGCGAGCTTGCCCTCGGCGAGGATAACCTCAGGAAGTCCTTTGCGTTTTTCGCGGCCAATGTCAAGTTTCGCAAACCGAGACAAGCTTGCAATAGCAAGAAGTCTATCCTTTCTCTCGAAACGTTTTCGACTCCGCTCAAATTTCTCAAGTGAGGACAAGTCGGGCACTTTCTTTTTGCGCGTAAACTGTTTAAGTTGCCACAAGGGAGTGTCTTGAATATGTTGCCTAGCCCTGCGACTACCGATTTGCAGGTGAAGATCGAAAAGGTTGTTCATATTATTAGCCAATTCGACGGGGCTGTCATTGCCTTATCCGCAGGAGTGGACAGCTCTCTCGTCGCTGCGCTCGCACGGAGGGCATTAGGGGATCGCGTTGTCGCAGTGACTGCCCTCTCCGAATCTCTCGCACCTGGGGAAATGGAAATCGCGCAGAAAACTGCGAGGCAAATCGGCATCCGGCACATTATTGTGACAACCGATGAGGTGCACAATGCAAGCTACAAAGCGAATCCCTCTAACAGATGCTACTACTGCAAGGACACGCTCTATCGTGAATTGCGACGTCAAGCCGACACGTCCGGTTTTGAAGCGGTTCTTGATGGCACCCAACTCGACGATCTCGGTGACACTAGGCCGGGGCTTCTTGCCGCTCGGGAGGTTGGTGTAAGAAGTCCCTTGGCAGAAGCCGGCTTGTCCAAGAAAGAGGTGCGACAGACCGCTCGACTTCTCGGGCTTGAAGTGTGGGACAAACCAGCCATGCCGTGTCTCTCGTCCCGGATACCTCACGGCGAGGAGATCACCGTTCAAAAGTTATCTCAGGTTGGAGAAGCAGAATCTATTGTCAAACGTTTGAGTGGTGCCCGAGACATTAGGGTCAGGCATCATGGAACAGCTGCAGCGATCGAAGTACCCCTATTTCATCAGGACGGCGTGATGAAGCAAGCTGAGAAAGAACTTCGGCGAATAGGATTTACCAACATAATTCTAGGCCCACGAAAATACCCCAATAAACAGGGAACAGTAAGACTCGGACAAGACCATCTCCTTCCTATCATTGACACGTCTAATCATTAACAGGAGTGTCTGGGACTGTCGGGGCGAACAGGAATGATCGAGTGAACGTCGCCAGCTTGGCTGGACCCCCAATCATCGCTGAAAACGTTTTTAAGCCATCAGAAACCGGTTCAGCATCAACTCTTTCCGTTTCTCGGAAAGTATGATCTATCATAAGAACAACTGGACACACGGCAAGTTGGAAAACCCAAGATTACCAAGAGTGGGCGTTTTGAATTGACTACTACGATTGGCGTTGTTTGCAAAGACGGAGTTGTCCTTACGACGGACACGAGAGCGACCATGGGATCCTTTGTCGCCCATAAACACGCAAAGAAAGTCTATCGAATCGATCACCATCTAGCAATGACCATTGCGGGAACAGTAGGAGACGCCCAAGCGTTGGTAGAAATGCTCAGAGCGAACTCTTCACTGTACAGGCTCGACCTCGCGAGGCCGATCCCAGTAAACTCCGCAGCAAGGCTAGTTTCCAACATCCTGTTCGGGGCCAGGTACTACCCGCTCGGGGTCCAAGCTCTCATCGGCGGAGTCGACGACAGCGGAGGACACATTTACGCGCTCGACCCTCTCGGAAGCATGATGGAGGAAAAATACGTCTCAACTGGGTCCGGATCTCCCGTCGCATACGGTGTTCTTGAATCAGAGTGGAAGGACTCGATGAATGTGAAGGAGTCCGTTCCAATAGTCGTTAGAGCAATCGACTCGGCCATGAAGAGGGACTCGGCAAGCGGCGACAGTTTCGACGTAGCCCTAATCACGAAGGAAGGATACAGGGAGCTCTCAGAGGACGAGAAGAAGCACATCCTCCACGCCTGATCCCTTCTTTCAACGTTCCACAGATATCACAGTCGTAGAGAAAATTGACTAGAACCTACAGCGACGTGCACGCCAAGATACGAGAGACGATCGTAGAACATATGCCGAAAGACGCTGAGATAACCAGGATAGAATTCGAAGGACCGAGGCTCGCGATCTACGTAAAGAACGTCGGACTGTTAGCCGAGCAGAGTTATGTTGTCACTGAGATAGTAAACTTACTTCACAAGAGAATCGTCATCAGATCTGACCAGTCCATACGCCTCCCGGAAAGGGAAGCTGAAGCCTACATTCGCAAAATCATTCCATCGGAGGCGGACATCTCCTCGATTAACTTCGACCCTAGCCTTGGCGAGGTTGTGGTTGAGGCAACAAAACCCGGAGTGGCAATAGGACAGGAAGC
>Ga0209152_10000660_pt1 | contig 14791 bp, 13 predicted proteins | sample GraSoiAngelo_107_FD_185873 | JGI IMG/M metagenome (GOLD analysis project Ga0209152, IMG submission 185873) | Grasslands soil microbial communities from the Angelo Coastal Reserve, California, USA - 14_0903_09_30cm (SPAdes) (version 2) | ecosystem: Environmental > Terrestrial > Soil > Grasslands...
CCGTCGCCGGCAGCCGCACCGCGGCGAGGATCTCGTCGGGCTGCTTGGTGAGATAATTGATGCCGTCGTTGGCGTACAGCCGCCCGGCGGGCACCACGCGCTCGCCCTGCGGGCCCACCAGCCGAAACTCCGCGCCCAGGGCGACCATCACCGGGGCCACGTCGGACGAGCTGACCGCCCAGCAGCGCGGGCTGGACGGCGCCACCCAGCAGATGTGGCCGTCCTTCTTCATGCAGAAGTCGATCGCCTTGCGCCACTCGTAGGTCTGATCGTAGTAGTTGCAGCGCGTATCGAGGCAGAGATTGCCGCCCAGCGTGCCCATGTTGCGGAGCAGCGGAGTGGAGACGAGCTCCGCAGCATGCGCGACAGTGTCATAGTGCTGTCGGATAGTCGGGTGCGTACACAGGTCCGTGAGCGTGATGCACGGCCCGACCAGGCATCCCGCATCCCGCATCTCGCATCCCGTAAGCTCCCGAATCCCCATTAGCGAGACGACGACGCGCGGCTCCTGCTGCCGCCGCTTCATGTTCGGGTAGAGGTCCGTCCCGCCCGCGACGTACGACCCCTCCGGGCCGGCGTCGGCCTTCATTCGCACGGCCTCGGCGAGCGTGCTCGGCTGCAGGTAGGTAAAGGAGGGGAGCCTGAGCATCAACGCCGCCGAGCGCGTGCCGGCTCGTCCGCCATGGACCGCCCTTGACCGGCCTCGACCGCCCTGCCATCACCGCCCTCCCATGGGGGTGCCACGCGCGTGGGTTCGGGCCAAGCAATGTCGGGGAACTGCGTGGGCCCGAACCGCGGCTCTTCGCCCTTTTCCTTGCGACGCAGCGCCTTGAACACCTTCTCAGGGGTGATCGGCACCTCGTCGATGCGCACGCCCACTGCGTCGTACACCGCGTTCGCGACGGCGGGCGGCAGCGGCAGCAGCGGTCCCTGCCCGCACTCCTTGGCACCGAACGGACCGTTGGGATCGGGGTCCTCCACCACGTACGTGACGATGTCGCACATCTCGAGCGTCGTGGGGCTCTTGTATTCGAGCAGGCTCGGGATCTTGTGGACGACGTTGCGGTTGCCGCGATAGGCCATCTCCTCCATCAGGGCCTCGCCCAGCCCCATGTACACCGACCCTTCGATCTGTCCCATCACCGTCGCCGCGTTGATCGAGCGGCCCACATCGTGCGCGATCCAGACGCGCGGGACGCGGACGATGCCGCTCGCGGGATCTACATCCACCCGGGCGACACACGCGCTGTAAGAGTACGCGGGCGACGGCCCCACGCCGGCGCCGCGGTACTTCCCGGGCGAGGGCGCCGGCGTGTAGGAGCCGACCGTGCCGATCGTTCCTTCCGCCGCCTCTGCCAGCTGCACTGCTTCGGCGAACGCGAGCCCGTGCGCGGGATCCGCCACGTCGAACACCCGCCGGTCGGCGAAGGCTAGTCGTTCGACCGGGAGGTCGAGCTTCCGCGCCGCATGGCTGGCGATGACGTCCCGCGCCCGCTCCGCCGCCTGAATGCAGGCGTTCCCGGTCATGAGCGTCACCCGGCTCGAGTAGCTGCCGAGATCCACCGGCGTCAGGTCGGTATCGCCGGTGACGACGGCGATGTCGAACGGATCGAGCCCGAGCACTTCCGCTGCCAGCACGGCGAGGATCGAATCCGACCCCTGGCCGATCTCGGTCGACCCGCAGAACACGGTGACGCCGCCGCCCCGGTCGCACTTGAGCTGCACGCCCGAGTGGGGCAGCGGGTTCCAGTAGATGGGGAGGCCCGCTCCCGTGATGTAGGACGAGCACGCCAGGCCGATCCCTTGTCCGGGAGGGAGCTTACGGAACTTCTCCTTCCATCCGGAGCCGTCGACGACCTTGCGGATGCACTCCCCCAGACCCATCGAGCCGATCTTGAGCCAGTTCGCGGTGAGCGAGTTGGGGGGGACGAGATGCTTGAGCCTGAGCTCGGCCGGGTCCATCCCCAGCTGCTCGGCGATCTTGTCGAGCTGGACCTCGAGGGCGAACCGCGGCTGCGGTGTGCCGTGGCCCCGCTTCGGACCACACGGTGGCTTGTTCGTGAACGCCCTTGCGCCTTGAAACTTGTAACGTGGAACGTGATAGGTGACGGTCTGAAGCGCGCCCGTGTAATACGTGCTCGCGACGCCGTAGGAGCCGTACCCGCCGCCGTCCAAGAGCGACTTGAAGTGCATCGCGGTGATCGCCCCGTCCTTTTTCACTCCGGTTTTCACCCACATGAGCGTCGGGTGGCGCCCGCGGTGGCAGTAAAAGACCTCCTCGCGGGTGAGGGTGATCTTTACGGGCCGGCCGGTGAGCATCGCGAGCTTCGCCACGACGATCTCGTGGCTGAACGGGTCGCTCTTACCGCCGAAGCCGCCGCCGTTGGGCGTGGCGACGACCCGAATCTTGGCGGAGGCGAGCTCGAGCACCTTGGCGAGGGCGCGGTGCACGTAGTGTGGCGTCTGGGTCGAGCTCCACAGGGTGAGCTTCCCGTCGGGGAGCGGGGACCAGTCGGCGACCGCCGCGTGCTGCTCCATCGGCAGGTGGGTGCTGCCCTCGAAGAACAGCAGATCTTCCCGCACCAGATCCGCCGCGGCGAAGCCCTCGGCGACGTCACCGAACTCGAGGTTGACGAGCTTGTGCAGGTTGCCGCCGTCGCCGTAGTCATGGATGCGCGGCTCGGGATGCGCGATCGCGTCCTCGGCGTCCGTTATCGGCCGCAGCGATTCGTACCGTACCTCGATGAGATCGAGCGCGGCCGTCGCGATCTCCTCGCTCGCCGCGGCGACGCCCGCCACGGGGTCGCCCACGAACCGCACCTTGTCGAGCGCCAAGGCGTGCTCGTCCTGGCTCACGGGCAGGATGCCGAACGGGATCGGCAGGTCCCTACCCGTCAGCACGGCCTTCACGCCCGGGAGCGCCCGGGCTTGCGATATGTCGATGCCGGTGATGCGGGCGTGGGGATGCGGACTGCGGAGCAGCTTGGCGTACAACATGCGCGGCAGGAACAGGTCGTCGGCGAATCTCGTAACGCCGGTGACTTTGGCGGTCGCGTCGACCTTGCGGATCGCCTTCCCGACCACGCGAAGGGCGGCCGGCTGCTTTCTACGGGTACCCATACAGGGTCTCCCGCGCCGGCTCGGCCTGCTCCCCCCGCATGCGCGCCGCCGCCAGTTCCACCGCCTCGTAGATCTTCAAGTATCCCGTGCAGCGGCACAGGTTGCCCGACAGCGCCTGCTTGATCTCGTCACGCGTGGGTCGCGGGTTCTCGTCGAGCAGCGCTTCGGCGGCGAGCAGGAAGGCGGGCGTACAGTACCCGCACTGCGCCGCGCCGAGCTCGGCGAACGCGTCCTGGAGCGGATGCAGCGTCCCACCCTCTGCCATCCCCTCGACCGTCTTCACGCGATGCCCCGCGCACGCGAGGCCGAGCACCAGGCAGGAGAGCACGGGCTTCCCGTCCACGAGCACGGCGCACGTGCCGCACTCGCCCAGCTCGCAGCCATGCTTCGTGCCGGTGAGACCCACGTCTTCACGCAGCACTTCGAGCAGGGTCTTGTGCGGCGCGAAGGCCACTTCGACCGGCTCGCCATTCAACTCGAGGGCGATCTTCGTCTTGGCATCGGGCATGTCGACGTAATCTTGATAAACGGCAAGAGCAACGCCAGCTTTCCGCCTCCCAGCCCCCGTGGAAGACCCATGTTTAGGCGCCTGCTCCTCGCCCTGTTCCTACTCGCCGTCTATCCGTCTACCCGTCTACCCGCCCAAGACTTCCGCGCCCAAGCCTTGCGCATCCTGAAGACCGTCCCGCTGATCGACGGCCACAACGACATCCCTGACGCGATCCGCCAGCGGGGCGGGCTCGATTCGGTGGACTTCGCATCCCCCCAGCCGAAGTTGATGACCGATATCCCGAAGCTCCGCGCCGGAGCGGTGGGTGGTCAATTCTGGGCCGCGTACGTGCCCGTCACGACGATGGATTCCGGACCGCACCCGGCTGTGTACGCGCTCGAGCAGATCGACCTCATCAAGCGGCTGTGCGCCCGGTATCCTCGCGACCTGGCGATGGCGTACAGCGCGGCGGACGTGGAGCGCCACTTCAAGGCCGGCAAGATCTCGTGTCTGATCGGCATCGAGGGCGGGCACGCCATCGAGAATTCCCTCGGCACGCTGCGGATGTTCGCGGCGCTCGGCGTCCGCTACATCACGCTCACGCATTGGCGCAGCCTCTCCTGGGCGACCGCGTCCACCGACACCGCGCGGCGCGGCCTCTCGGCATTCGGCCGGGAGGTGGTGCATGAAATGAATCGACTCGGGATCCTGGTGGACCTCTCGCACGTGAACGACGGCACGATGTCGGACGCGCTCCACGCCGCCCGCGCCCCCGTCATGTTCTCCCACTCGTCGGCGCGCGCCTTGACGCACCACGCGCGCGACGTGCCCGACTCGATCCTGCGACTGGTGCCGCCGAACGGCGGCATCGTCATGGTGAATTTCAACCCCGGCTTCGTCTCGGAGGCGGTGCGGGTGTACGAGGACAGCCTCGAGTCCCGCGCACGGGCGTTGCGGGCGGCGGGGACCGATTCGGCGACGCGCCGCGACTCGGTGCAGGCATGGCAGGCGCGCGCCCCCAAAGCCACGCTGCAACAGGTGGCGGACCACATCGACTACCTGCGGCGCGTGGTCGGCGTGGACCACGTGGGCCTGGGCTCCGACTTCGACGGCATCACCGAGGTGCCCGTGGGGCTCGAGGATGTGTCGAAGTTTCCGGATCTGATCGCGGAGCTGCTCAGGAGAGGCTGGACGGAACAGGACGTACGCAAGGTCGCAGGGCTGAATGTTCTGCGAGTGCTGAGCGACGCCGAACGAGTCGCAGCAGCAGGAAATGCAAAGGCTAGACGCTAGCCTCAAACCCTTTGCGAGTCATCTCTCCCCACACCTGCCGGTGCTTCCACACCGTGAAGAACGCCTTGAGCCGCCACCACACCGTCCGCTGGCGATATCCGAAGTTCTCGAGGGTGGCATACAAGAGCAGGCGCGCCAGGTCGCCGACGCGGCGGTAGCGGCGAAAGCTGACTTCCTCGAGCACGACCGCCCACAGCGACAGGAGCATGCCGTATCCCCACGCGACGAGGACGAAGAGCAGTGCGAAGGCGCCGTTGACTTGACCGAGTGCCAAGCCCGCGAACGTGATCACGTAACCCACGACCTCGATCAACGGCGCCAGCGCTTCGCCGAAGGTGAAGAACGGCATCGCGATCAACCCGACCGGCCCGTACCGTGGGTTGAAGAGCATGCCCTTATACAGCCACATCGCCGCGATAAGGCCGCGGTGCCAGCGCTCCCGCTGGCGCGACAGGATCCGGCCCGACTCCGGCACTTCCGTCCACGCCACGGGATCGGGGATGAACGGGATCTCGTAGGCAATGCGCCTCTGCCGCAGGTGGCGGTGCAGTCGCACGACCAGATCGAGGTCCTCCACGACGCTCGCCACGCGGTAACCGCCGATCGCGTGGAGGTACTCCTTGCGGAACAGCCCGAACGCGCCGGAGATGACCAAGCTGCCGCCCAGCCGATTCCAGCCCAACCGGCCGAACAGAAATGCCCGCAGATACTCGACGACCTGAACGCCCGGGAGAAAACGGCGCGGCACTCGCGCGTCGGTGACGCGACCGTCGCGCACCGTGCAGCCGTTCGCGACCCGGACGGTCCCCCCGACCGCCGCGATCCTGCTGCTGAGTAGAAACGGTCGGGTGAGGCGCAGCAGGGCATCGGGCTCGATCAGGGTGTCCGCATCCACGGCGATGACGAGCGGAAAGCGGCTCGCGTTGATGGCGGCGTTGAGAGAGTCGGCCTTCCCGCCGTTCTCCTTGTCGATGACGAGCAGCCGCGTGCGGGAGCGGGAGCGGTACACGGCGCGCACCCGCCTGGTGGCGATCCCCTCAGGGTATGTGCGCGGCACCTCGTACAGCTCGAACGCGTGTCGCAGCCGCTCGAGCGTGTCGTCTTTGGAGCCGTCGTTGACCACGACGACCTCGAAGCTGCGGTACTCGAGCGTGAGGATCGCCGTCACGCTCGTCTCGATCGTCGCGCTCTCGTTGTGGGCGGGGACCAGGATCGTGATCGGCGGGAGCGCGTCGCTCTGCATCAGGCGCTGGAAGTCCTCGTCCTCGGCCAGCCGCGTCTGCTCCCAGATCTCCGGGATCGAGAGCACGAGCAGCAGCGCGTAGAACGAGTTGAGCGCGAGAAAGTACGCGAGGATGACGAGATCGGTCGCCTGGACGAGGTGCGTCACGCGGCGTACTCCGCCAGGGCCTGGGGCGAGAGGCCGAGGATGAGTCGCGCCATGTCGCGAGCCTCGGCGTGCCCGCCCACCTCCGCCTCGAGCAGCACATTGCGCCCCGCGGCGCCGAACCGCGTGAGGGCGAGGCCGGCGCGCAGGCGGACCCACCACTCGGTGTCACGCAGCGCGTCGCGCACGAGCGGCAGCGAGGCGGGGTCGGCGATCATGCCGAGCGAGCGGGTCGCTTGCGCACGGATCGGCCAGGCTTCGTCTTGGACGAGGATGGCGAGGGCGGCGACCGACTCGGAGTGCGGGAACCGGCCGAGCGCGCGGGCGACCTGCGTCCGAACCTCCCGGTCGGGGTGCGTCGCGAGCGTCGTGAACGGCTCGCGCAAGACCGGCTCCTGCAACCGCCCCGCGAACTCGACGATGCGGGGGAGCCTGGGGTCGTCGAGGCGCCGGAACAGCTGCTGCAAGTGCCGCAGCACGGCGGGCCGCGCGCGCTTGAGCACGCTGGCGTAGTACGCCTGCACCGTGGGGCCCAGGAAGGGCAGCCGATCCAGCGCCGCGGTCACGAGCACCGGACTGGCCAGCCGCTCGAGCGTCGTGGCGGCGGCGATCTGCACGGCGGGATGGTGGTCGCGCAGCAACCGCAGCACGCGACCGATGTCGCGCGACGTCGCCGCCACCGAAAGGAAGCGCGCGCACTCGAGCCGTTTCCACCAGCGCCCCGACCGGCTGTTCGAGCGCACTACGCGGGTCCACCACTGGTGCTCGAGCGCCTGCGACAGCTCCTGCCACCGCTCCCCCGCCACCCGAGCGGACCAGGTGACGAGGGCGTCGATCGCGAGCGGCACGGGCAGATGCGCCAGCGCTCGGAGCACGTCGACCGCACCGGCCTGACCCAACGTCCAGCGCTGCATCACGGCGTTCAGTGCGACCCGGCGGGGATGTACCTTGGCGCGCCGGCGCAGCCGGACCCAGCGATTCAAGATGATGAGGATGATCAGAGCGATGAGCAGCACGCCCTGGACGGCGGCGACGACGATCAGGAACTGGCGGCTCGTCACCTCCCGACCCAGCGCTTGATCTTCTCGAGCGCCACCCGCAGGCTCATCGGCTTCACCAGGTAGTCGAGCGCTCCCGCCTCGAGACCGCGCAGCTGCTCTTCCTCGGTGCCGTGCACCGTGGTGAAGACCACGCGGTAGGTACCGGGCCGCTCGCGCTGCAGGGCGTCGAAGATCGAGTAGCCGTCGAGCGCCGGGAGGTCGACGTCGAGCAGCAGGAGCGGGTGCGTTCCCTGCACGTCGAGGGCGAGGAGCTCGCGCAGCGCTTCGCGCCCGTTGCGGTAGGCGGCGAAGCGGTAGCCGTGGGCGCGCAGCCCATACTCGAGCAGCCCGGCGAGCGCCGCGTCATCCTCCACGTAGATCACCTCGGGCACCTGCAGCGGGGCGACCTGGGGGCGCGCTGCCGGAGGAGGAGACGCCGGCTTGGCGGGAGGAGGAGGCGCCGGCTTGCGCGACGGCTGACCTGGGGGCGCCCGCGGTGCCGGGGGTCGGGGTTTCGCCGGGGGTGCGGGTTTCGCCTGGGGTGCAGGTTTCGCTTGGGGTGCGGGGGAGCGGGGGGTCGTGCCGACGCGTGGCGGAGGCGATGTGGCGGGAGGGCCTACCGCCGCCGGCATGCGGGGAAGGGCCAGGCCAAGCAGCTCGGCGAGCCGCGCCACGAACCACCGGGCCAGCGGAGCACGCTCCACTTCCGGGTCGTCGGGCCAGTCGGCCCAGTCCTTCGCGGTGGCCTCCATCCCCGCCGCCAGGCGCGAAGCTTCCATGAAGCCGAAAGAGCCGGCGGACCCGTGGATCTGATGGGCTGCTCGACGTAACGCCTGGAGCGCTGCGCGATCGTTCTTGGCGACGGCGAGGCGCTCGGCGATCGCGGCGAGCGTCGCCAGCTCGGTGCGCATCCCCGCCAGATACTCCTGGAGCAGGCCCGGCGGCAGCTCGGGTGGCGTGGCCTGGCCGGTCATGGCTACCAAGATGGGGACCCGGCGGCCGAAAATGCCAGAGCGGCGGCGTCCCCGAGCGCGCCTCCCGGGATAGTAACTTCCGTCCCATGGGCGATTCGGTCGCCGTCGGCCTGTGCTTCAGCTGCCGCTGGATGCGGCCGGCCGGCAACCAGCGGGGCTCGATTTTCTTTCGATGCACCCGTGCCGACACCGATGCGCGGTTCGTGCGCTACCCGGCGCTCCCCGTGCTCACCTGCTCCGGCTATGAGGAAGCGATGTTGTTCGTTGTGCTGCTCCATTACACCGCGCCACTCGACCGCGTGGACGCGGTACGGGCCGACCACCTGCGGCACGTGGAGACGTACGCCGCGCGTGGGGTGTTCCAGGCCTGGGCGCGGCGCGACCCGGCGACCGGTGGCGTGCTGATCGCGCGGGCCCCGGATCGCGCCGCGCTCGAAGCGGTGGTCGCGGAAGATCCCTACGTGCGTGCCGAGGTCGCGCGCGCCGAGATCGTCGCCTTCAACCCGCAAAACGTGCGCGGGGCGCTCAAAACCTGAGGGTCGGCACGCTCGCGCTATTGCGCGCGGGGACCGCCCTCCCCACTTTGGTGCCGCGCCCTCCCGTACACTAGAGGGGTGTCCTCATGGCCCAGCCGCGCTTGGTGGAGCGTGCCAAGCTGTTCTTCTTCCGCAACTTCGAGCGGATCTTTGTGCTGCTCCTCGTGTTCGCGATCGTGGGGATCCACGCGCTTGTGGAGCAGAAGTTCGCGTTCCTGAGCTTCTACTATTTGCCGATGATCCTCGCGGGCTTCTACGGGGGACGCCGCTTCGCGGTGTTGGCGGGGTTGTTCGTCGTCGTGCTGGTGTTGTTCTACCAGTACGTCCAGGGACTCGACATGCTGCCCGGGTTCTACGGTGACGCGCTGCTGGCGCTCGTGCCGTGGGCGGGGTTCCTGATCCTCACGGGCTACGTGGTGGGCACGCTCGCCGAGCAGCGGGAGGCACGCCTCGCGGACGTGAAGAACGCCTATCTGGCGACGCTCGAGCTGTTGACCTACCACATCGAGTCCACCGAGCGGAATCAGCAGGGGCACTCGAACCGTGTGGCGGATGTGGCGGTGGCGATCGGGCGCGAGCTCGACCTTCCCGAGGAGGACGTCGAGAATCTGCGGGTCGCGGCGCTGCTGCACGAGGTGGGCACGCGAGACCAACGGCTGCTACGGCTGCTGTCGCGCTCGGTGACGGACTCCACGGTGGCCGTGGCCCGCTGGATGCGCGGCGCCGCCGAGATCATCGGTGAGTACGGGCACTACTACGAGATCGTGGGTGAGGACTGGGACATCGAGACCCTGCCGCTGCCGGTCACGGTGAAGATCCTCGCCGTCGCCGACGCGTTCGAGACGCTGCAGATGGCGACGCCGGTGCGCGCCGCGTTCCCCAAGTGGAGCGCGCTGGAGGAGGTAGAAAAGGGGGCGGGGAAGACCTTCGCGAAGGACGCGGTGCGCGCCCTGCGCACCGTCGCGGGCCGGCCCGAAGCGATGGGCGGCCTGCAGGAGCTGCGGGTCGTCTAGCTGCCGGCGGCGCCGTTCTTGCGCCCGGCCGCGAATCCGCCGGCCACGCCCACCCCGAACGCCACGGCTGCCCCGACGGTCACGACCGGCAGCAGCGCGATCGGCAGCGCGATAGCGGTAGCCGCGAGGCCGACCAGGAGGCGTGCCGCCGGCCTTTGAACGGCGTCGACGAACCGCAGCCGGCGTCGCACGAAGTTCCGCGTGGTCACGAAGCCCCCGCCCAGCGCGGCGGCGCCAATCAGCAGTCCGATCATCGTCACTCCTTGTGGTGATGCCGTACGCAAGTTGCGGGCTGGCTGTTTCGGGTGCAAATACGGTAAACGGCCGGGAAGAGGGAAGGGGGAAGGGGAAACGTGAACCCCGCGCCTGCAACGGTTTCGGACACGTCAGAATCAGAGGAGTAATGATGCCAAAGATCGCTACCCTGGCGGCTGCCTTCCTGGCACTGCTATCCGTCTATCCGTCCGCCCGTCTGTCTTCCCAGGCGCTTCACGTGCCGTATCAAACCTTCACGCTCCCCAACGGACTGCAGGTGCTGCTGCACGAGGACCACTCGGTGCCGCTGGTATCGGTGAACATGTGGTATCACGTCGGCTCGTCGGACGAGAAGCCGGGGCGCACCGGGTTCGCCCACCTGTTCGAGCACATCATGTTCATGGGCTCGCAGCATGTGCCCACCGGCGCGTTCGACCGCCTGCTCGAGGCCGCGGGGGGCGACAACAACGGGTCGACCACGGAAGACCGCACCAACTATTACGAGGACGCGCCGGGCAACGCGCTACCCTTGCCGCTGTGGCTCGACTCCGACCGCATGGGGTTCCTGCTCCCCGAGATCACTGCGGAGAAGGTCGACCTGCAGCGCGGGGTCGTGCAGAACGAGCGGCGTCAGAGCTACGAGAATCGCCCGTACGGGCTGGCGGAGGAGAACATCCTACAGCGGCTCTATCCGCCGGACCATCCGTACCACTGGCCCGTCATCGGCTCGATGGCCGACCTGTCCGCGGCCACGCTCGACGACGTGCGCGGATTCTTCCGCACCTATTACACCCCCAACAATGCGACCCTCGCGATCGCGGGGGACATCACGCCGCGCGCCACGCGACAGCTCGTCGAGCGCTACTTCGGCGACATACCGCGCGGCCCCGCGGTGACGCGCCCCACGCCGCCGGCCGTGCAGCTCGGCGCGGACGTGTATGCCACGCTCGAGGACCGCGTGCAGGTGCCGCGCGTGTACGACGCGTGGCACAGCGTGAAGGGGTTCGCGGACGGCGACGCCACGCTCGACGTGCTCGCGAACGTGCTCGCGGGCGGGCGGTCGTCACGACTCTACAAGCGGCTCGTATACGAGCTGCAGATTGCCACGGACGTGGTGGCGTTCCAGGACGGCGGCCGGATCGACGGGAAGTTCGAGCTGTGGGCCACCGCCCGGCCGGGGCACGATCTCACCGAGCTCGAGCGGGTGATCGACGAGGAGATCGGCAAAATCGCACAAGCCGGGCCGACGCCGCGCGAGGTCGAGCGGGCGCAGAACAGCTTCGAGGCCCAGTTCCTCTCGCGCATGGAGCGGGTGGGAGGGTTCGGTGGCAAGGCCGACCAGTTGAACTTCTACAACTACTTCGTCGGCACGCCCGACTACTTCGAGAAAGACCTGGACCGTTACCGCAAGGTGACGGCGGCGGACGTGCAGCAGGCGGCGCGGCACTACCTGGTCGATGCCCATCGCGTAGTGTTGAGCGTGGTGCCGCAGGGGAAGCCGGAGCTCGCGGTGCAGCGGGCGGTGAACCCATGAAGGTGACGAAGGCGTCGCTCGCAATCGCAGCGGTGCTGCTGACCGCCGGTCCGCCAGCCTTCCTGCCCGCTCAGGCGCTCGATCGCACCAAGCCGCCGGCGCTTCCTTCACCGCCTCCGCTCAAGCTCCCGGCAGTGCAGACCGCCACGCTGCCGAGCGGGCTCGAGCTCGCGGTGGTGGAGATGCACAAGGTGCCGGTGGTGGACGTGCAGATCGTGCTGGACGCGGGGGCGGCGCGCGACCCTGCCGATCTCCCGGGGCTGGCGACCTTCACGGCGACGATGCTGCAACAAGGGGCCGGGCGGCGTGGGGCGCTGGACATCGCGGACGAGGCGGCGTTCCTGGGGGCGCAGCTCAACACTGCCGCCAGCTACGACGCGGCGACGGTGTCGCTGCACGTGCCGAAGCGGCGCCTCGAGCCTGCACTAGACCTGCTGGCGGACGTCGTGCTGCGGCCGACGTTCGCCGACTCGGAAGTGGCGCGGCAGCGCGAGTTGCGGCGCGCGCAGATCGTCCAGCTGGCCGACAATCCCGTGGCGATCGCTGGGATCGCGTTTCCGGCCATCGTGTACGGCCGCTCCCATCCGTACGGGCGTCCGTTGAACGGCACCGAGGCGTCCACGGCATCGCTCAACCGCGACCGCGTGGCGGCATTCTACGGGGCCGTCTACCGGCCCAACGTCGCCCGCATCCTCGTCACCGGCGACGTCACGCTCGCCGAGGCACGGCGCCTCCTCACCGCGCGGTTCGGCGGGTGGGAGCGCGGGCCCGTGGCGGCGCTGCCGGAGGCGGCGGCACCGCCGCCGGCGGCGCGCACGGTGTACCTGGTCGACAAGCCGGGCGCGGCCCAGTCGGTGATCCGCATCGGGCACGTCGGGGTCGCGCGCGCGACGCCCGACTACTTCGCGCTCCAGGTGCTGAATACCATCCTCGGGGGCGCGTTCACGTCACGACTCAACCAGAACCTGCGCGAGACGCACGGCTACACCTACGGCGCGTTCTCGCAGTTCTCGGCGGGGCGGCTGGCGGGCCCGTTCGTGGCCAGCGCGTCGGTCGTGACCGCCAAGACCGACAGCTCGCTGATCGAGTTCCTGAAAGAGCTGCGGCGCATCCGGGACGAGCCCGTGCCCGACCCCGAGCTCGCCAAGGCGAAGGCGTACATCACGCTCGGCCTGCCGGCGGACTTCGAAACGACGGGCGCGGCGGCGGCGCGGTTCCGGGAGTTGCTCGTGTACGGCCTGCCGCTCGACTACTTCGCCCACTACGCCGAGCGCATCAACGCCGTCACGGCCGCCGACGTGCAGCGCGTCGCACGGCAGCACATCGACCCCGACCACTTCGACATCGTCGTCGTGGGGGACAAGAGCCAGATCGAAGCGGGGATCAAGGCCCTGGGCGAGGGCCCCATCGTGTACCGGGACCTGTGGGGGCAGGAGGTGAAGTAGCGGGGACGACCGATGAGGGACTCCGATCCCGTCGACAGCCTGCTGCTGATGCGTGTCGGGCTCTACTTTGGGCCCGCCTGCTTCTTCATCCTTACGGCGCTGTGGACCAAGCTGCTCGTCGAAGGCACGATCTCGACCGGCGTGTTCGTGGTGCTGGTCGTGGCAAACGTCCCCATCACGCTGGCCGGCATCGCGCTGATTTACCGCAGCATCGGCGGAACCGCGACGCTGCTGGCGAACACGTTGACCGCCGCCGGCGACATCCCGCCCCCGCCGTCCTATCCCAACCAGGACGTGCTGATCGCGCAGGGGAAGTATGCCGAAGCGGCCGAGTACTTCCGCGACCACGTGCGGGTGGATCCGGCCGACTGCGACGCGCGGTTGCGGCTGGCGGAGCTGTACGAGCGCCACCTCGCGGACCCCGAGGGCGCGGAGCAGCAGTATCTCGAGGCGCGACGCGGCAGCGCGGACCCGCGGCGGCAGTTCACCGCGACGAACGCGTTGATCGATCTGTACCGGCGGACCGGCCGCCGCGACCGGCTCACGGTGGAGCTGGCGCGGTTCGCCGAGCGGTATCGCGGGACGCCCCACGGAGAGGCCGCGGCGCGGGAGCTCAAGGAGCTGAAGGCGGAAGCGCGCGGCTGACGCGCTACCAGCGCACCGCCGCGCTCGCCCAGGTGAATCCCGACCCGAAGGCGGTGAGGACGAGTAGATCCCCCCGCGCCAGGCGCCCTGCGCACAGCGCTTCATCGAGCGCGATGGGAATCGACGCGGCGGTGGTGTTGCCGTACTTCTGAATGTTCGTGTAGACCTGATCGTCCCGCAGGCCGATCACCTTCTGCACCATCTCGATGATCCGCAGGTTCGCCTGGTGGGGGACGAGCAGCGTGATGTCGGCCGGCGCGAGGCCGTTCGCGGCGAGCGCTACAGCCACCGACTGCGGCATAAGCACCGACGCGGACTTGAACACCTCGCGCCCGTCCATCACCGCGCGGTGTTTCCCCTGGCGGATCAGCGACTCACTGATGTACGGGTCGTGCGCCAGTCCGGGCGCGTCGACCCACAGGTCTTCGGCGTGGCGGCCGTCGGCGAACAGGTGCGTGGAGAGCACGCCGCGAGCGGGGTCGTCGGTGGGACCGAGAATCGCGACCCCCGCCCCGTCGCCGAACAGCACGGCCGTGTCCCGGCCCCGGGTCGTGCGGTCGAGGCCCCGGGAGTGCACTTCGGCACCCACCAACAGAATGCGGCGGTACTGGCCGATGCGGATCCAGGCGTCGGCGACGGAAAGACCGTAGATGAACCCGGAGCACTGGTTGCGCACGTCGATGGCGGGGATGTCGGTGAGGCCGAGCTCGCGCTCAAGGAACACACCGTTGCCGGGTTCGAAGTGATCGGGGGTGCAGGTGCAGTACACGATGCAGTCGAGGTCGGCGGCGCGCATGCCGGCCTGCGCGAGCGCCTTGCGCGCCGCGGCCGTCGCGAGACTCGCGCCGGTCTCGCCGTTCGAGACCCAGTAGCGGGTCTTGATGCCGCTGCGCTGCACGATCCATTCGTCCGACGTGTCCATCAGCTGCGCGAGATCGTCGTTGGTGACGACGCGCTCCGGGACGTGGAACGCCGTGGCGATGAACTCGGTGCGCGGCATCGCGGTTCCTTGCGGGCGGAAGGTGATCGGACAAGATTTCGCTCCCGGTCCGCCAAAGC
>Ga0209152_10000661_pt1 | contig 14783 bp, 19 predicted proteins | sample GraSoiAngelo_107_FD_185873 | JGI IMG/M metagenome (GOLD analysis project Ga0209152, IMG submission 185873) | Grasslands soil microbial communities from the Angelo Coastal Reserve, California, USA - 14_0903_09_30cm (SPAdes) (version 2) | ecosystem: Environmental > Terrestrial > Soil > Grasslands...
GGCCCGCGACGCAGTTCCGTCCCGGAACCGATGGGGGTTCGCCTTCCGGCGCCAAGCCGACGGCGGTGCCCACAGAGGAAGACCCTGTGCGCGGGCCGCCGAGCTAGCCATGCTGGGTTCCATCACGGACCTTCTGGGAGCGGAGACCGTCGCTTCCTCTGCGTTCGAATCCGACGGCAGTTGGACGGAAATTGCCGATCTACGTGGGCGACGCACCCCTTTGCGGCACGTCGAAGAGGGCCATGTTGACCACGAGCACAAAATCGCCGAATGCTTGGAGTCCTGGATTGGAGCGTTCTCCTACGTGCTAGAAGACCCAGAACGGCAAATCGCCGGACGCCGGAATTCACAACTCGGAGCCTTGCACGCGATTCACGCACAGGGTTGGATCGGGTGGTGACCTCGTCTGTTTCTTTTTTGTACCAGAGCCACTAAGCACCGGATCAGAAAGCCCTGTAAATGATTCTACTGGTCAGTCCTCGAATAGGGCGCTAGGGCGGCGGGCGGGCTTGGTATAACCGTGCCATTTGCGGAACCGATTGTACCCAGATGGCTCTTTTGGTGCCCGAGGATCCACACTTTTCGCTTGACATCCTAAGTAATTAGTACTAGAAAACTGCCTATGCGCCCCAAGAACAACACGCTTACCCCCCAGGAACTCGAAATCATGAAGCTCGTCTGGCAGCGCGGCGCCGCCACCGTCCGCGATGTTTACGAAGTCCTGCTCGAGCGCCGCAAAATCGCCTACACCACCGTCATGACCATGATGAAAATCCTCGAAACCAAGGCCTATCTCAAAAAGCGCCGCCAGGACCGCGCCTTTATTTACCGACCCGCGCACCCCAAAAACCAGGTCATCGGCGGCATGATCCGCGAATTCATCGATCGCGTCTTCAACGGCTCGGCCGAACCTCTCCTCGTCCATCTCGTCAAATCGCGACACCTGAGTGAAAAAGATTTGCAAAAGATTGCGCGCATGGTCGAGGAGAGCGAATAAGGATACCGCGCCTGAGCGGAAGGAGTTGTCTACGGAATTGCCTCTGTGGTTTTCAAACCTGGCTTTTTGGAGCCTCCAGGTAGCTGTTCTGGTTCTGGCGGCAGGAATTCTGGCCCGCGCCCTGCGGATTCAGCAACCGCGCGTTCTTCTCGCCTCCTGGCGATCGCTCCTCGCCGTCAGCCTGCTACTCCCGTTGCTGCAGCCTTGGCATCACCCTCAAGCCGCTCCCGCGATCGCCATCTCCGCTGACTTTGCCGGTCTCCCGCTTTCCTCGGCCTCCACTCCCGCCGCAACTCACTGGCATCTTCCCAACCTTCAAACGTTCGCTCCGGTTCTTGGCATCGTAATCCTGGTCGGAATTGCGTTGCGCCTTGCCATCCTCGCCCTCGGCCTTCTCAAGCTTCGGCGCCTCCGTCAGGCCTCCTCCCCAATCTCCTCTTCCGCGGAATCCGCTGCGATTCTCCATGCCGTGCGCATTCTTGTGTCCGCTCCCGCCGAGTTTCGCCTTTCCTCTCAGGTGGATTCACCTGTCACTTTCGGCTTTTGGGCCCCGCTTATACTCCTTCCGGAGCATTTCCCGTCCTTGGAGCCCCGCTTCCAATCCGCGATTGCCTGCCATGAGCTGCTTCACGTCCGCCGCCGCGATTGGGCTCATCATCTCGGCGAAGAAGCCTTTCGCGCCCTATTCTGGTTTCATCCCGCCATCGTTTGGCTCATCTCGCGCGTCCGTCTGGCTCGCGAGCAGGTCGTCGATTTCGAGGTCCTCCGGCTCACCAACACGCGCAAGTCCTACCTCGAAGCCCTGCTTGAGTTCACCAATGCCCGCCCATCGCTCGCAGCCATTCCAGCCCCGCCCTTTCTCGCCGAACGCCAGCTCGTCGAGCGAGTCTCACTGATGCTTAAGGAGGTTCGTATGTCTCGCAAAAGACTGATCGGTTCGTTAACTCTCGTCTCGTGTTGTCTCGCGCTCGTCATCGTCCTCGCGGTGTGGGCCTTTCCGCTTAAAGGCGCCCCCATCGCCGCTCAATCTGGACCGAAAACCGGCATCGCAGGAGGTGTTTCTGGCGGCGTAAAGTCAGGAGTCTCCGGAGGCGTTGCTGCAGGAGTGGAGGGAGGTATCAGTGGTGATGCCGCAAAAGGCTCATCGGTCGATGAACCCAATGTGGATATATCGACAATCTGGACCGACACCGTAAAGAGAGGGTCGATGATGCGTCAGGTTCGTGGTCTGGGTACCCTCGTTCGTGCAGACGGTTCCACAAAGTTGGTTGCCAGAGTGACTCTCCCGGCCTCCATGGTCGTCGACGTAAAGCCTGGTCAAGACGCCTTGGTCGAGACGCAAGAAGGCCCTTTCGCGAAGGGCCACGTTAGCAGCATCAGCCCATCCGCATCAGGCGATACGCGCATTGTGAACGTCGTCCTTGATGCTGTGTCCGAAGGCACGAGTGCGGGTCTCAAAGTCGACGCCACTATTAACATCGAAAGGCTCGAAAACGTTCTTTACATCGGACGCCCGGTGAATGGCCGCCAGAACAGCGAAATTAGCCTCTTTAAGATCACCGACAACGGCGCGGAAGCCGTCCGAACCCAGGTAAAGCTCGGCCTCTCTTCGGTGAAGACCATCGAAGTCCTGGACGGGCTAAAAGAAGGCGACAAAGTCATCATCTCCGACATGTCCAGCGTCGAAAGCGCGGAGCGTGTCCGCCTTACCGACGAGAAACATCTTTCTTCCCACTAGTTTCTATCGACCACTTGCAAGACGCCCCATACGCTTGCTGTTCAGTGGCAGGCGTGTGCGGGCCTTGCCATTTGTTTGGAGTTCCTTCCCGCTCGGGCCCGACGTGCACCAATCGTTGATCCTTGATCGCTCTTCCCGTATGGTGAAAAAACTGATTCCGGTCACTGCCCTGAGCAACAACTCATTGCTCAGCGCCCGTCGATGATAAATCAGGCGCAGGGGGGCTTTTGTCAGGGGAGATTCCCGGCATCCTTAATATGTGCTCATTGTGAGCCCATCGCCCGCTGTGCCGTCGATTTTTATGCCGCTTCCCTCTCGTAATACTTCAAGGCCGCCCAGTCGTTCCCGGCACTGTACTGCTCCCTCTTTCCTTCTTGCCTTCGTCTGAAAAGGAAACAATATGCGATTTTCCCTGCCCTGATGGTTCCGCTCTTCATGGTAATGCAGTAAATATTGCTGCAAGGCTCGCCTCAGCGATGACTCTCCAAATAGAATGAGCTTTGCCAGGCATTCCTCTTTGACTGATCTCACCCAGCGTTCGCCATACGAGTTCAAATTCGGGCTTCTTGCTGGCAAGCGAATCGGCTTCACGCTTCCCGATTCGATCAGTTCACGAAAGGATTCGCAGACTTCGTATCTCGGTCATGCAGCAGATAGCGGCAGCCCTTCAGGCATCCCCACTGCTCCATGGTCAGGTTTCGAGCCTGCTGCTCCAGCCAATCGTGGTCCGGGTATGGCGTGAATCCTACCAGGCTCACTCGGCGAGTCTCCAAGTGAATGAAGAAAAGCACATAGTAGGTCAGCAACCCTTTGAGCGTCAGGACTTCCGCCGTGAAGAAGTCCATCCCGACCAACACGTCCCGGTGTGAGCGGATAGAGTCTTTCCACGAAACGGTTTGCTTGCGCTTCGGAGCCGGAGAAAGCCCATGGCGACGAAGAATGTTGCCCACCGTCTGATCGGACAGCGGATGGCCTAGATTCGCCAAGGCACCGACGATCCGATCATAGCCCCAGCGAGGATTCTCATTTGCCATGCGCACGACTAAACGCTCGATTTCCTCAGCAACCCTGGGTCGGCCCACTCGCTTGCGAAATCTCGATCCATTAAATTTGTTTGCGATGAGCCTCCGATACCAGCCCAGAATCGTTTCCGATTGCGCTGTGGACGCCACTTCTTCCAGGCCTTTCGTCCCTGCCGGTGAGCGATCTCGGCCAATGTGGCTTTTTCTTCTTGTGAGAGTAACAGCCGACCCTTCACCTGGGCTTTCAGGATGCGGTTCTCCGCCGCCAGATACTCGTTCCGTAACAGAAGTCGTTGGTTGACCGTTCCGGAAACGTAGGCCAGCAGTTGCGCCCAAGTCATTTTGGACCCTTTCTGACCGCATTGACCGAGTCGTGGAAGGAGGATTGTAAGTGCTATGGGAGCTTTAGCGAAAGCGATTTGAAGAGAATCGAGGAAACCGCAAGTTGTGCCATCTCAATCCATTCGAGTTCTTTGACCATACGACATCGAGCTGTGAGATTGGAGAGGGGCAATCTGGATGTGACAAAGGAGATGGTCCGTGATGCCGGCTGGGAGTCCCTTGTGGAAACGTGTTGGCAGGACTTGCTCTTCGGCTTGCGAACGATGATCAAGTCTCCCAGCTTTACGGCCGCCGTTGTGCTCACACTGGCGCTGGGCATCAGTGCAAATACTGCGATTTTTTCGGTGATCGATACCGTGCTCCTCAGACCGCTCAGCTATCCAGATCCTGACCGAATCGTGCAGTTTCTGTTGAAACCCCCGCAAGGCGGAGCTGTTCCCAGCTCATCCATAGCTGATTTTCGTCTCTGGCGAGAGCACACCCGCGCATTTGAGGATGTGTCAGCGTACGATTTCGCAGGAAACGAGCTGAGTTTAACCGGTGACGTGCCGGAGGAAGTTCGCGGTGTTCATGTCACCGCAGACTATTTTCGATTGTTCGGCGCTTCAATGTCTTTGGGACGCACATTCACCACAGAAGAGGCCAGCCCGATTGGCGGGAATGTGGTGGTCCTCAGCTATAGACTCTGGAGGGGTCGCTTCAACAGTGACCCCAGTATCGCGGGGAAGACAATTTCTCTGAATCATGAAGCGTATACAGTGGTTGGCGTCGCGGGGCGAAGCTTTCAAAGCGATCCGGCGGCAGATTTGTGGGTGCCCTTTCAGTTTGCTATTCAGAGCAACGACCCGACCCACTCCGTTCAAGTGGCGGGGCGTCTGAAGCCCGGCATCACCGTTGCACAGGCGAATGCCGAATTGAAATTGGCCGCGGCCGAAACGCGGCGCAGTCATTCTTTTGTCGATTCGAATTTCGACTTCGAGGTGAAACCAATCCGCGACGTGATCGTGGGTAATGTGCAATCGTCGCTGCTGATGTTGGCCGTAGCGGTGGGCCTTGTCCTGCTCATTGCCTGCGCGAACGTGGCAAATCTGCTTCTTGTTCGAGCTACTGGTCGAAAACGTGAGTTCGCTATCCGCTCAGCGCTCGGTGCAGGACGCATCCGCATTGTGCGTCAACTCCTTACAGAAAGCATCCTTCTGTCATTGATCGGTGGCGCGCTGGGAGCGGTGATTGGCCTGGCTGGAGTACGCGCACTCTTAGCGATGAATCCTGGCAATATTCCACGCATCGGACAGATCGGCGTATTTATTGGCGTAGATTGGCGCATACTGGTCTTTACGGTAGGGTTGTCACTGTTTACAGGAATTCTCTTTGGGCTGTTTCCAGCTCTAACCGCATCGCGGCCGGATCTGAACAGCGCACTCAAGGAAAGTGGCTATCAGCAGGGCGCGGGCTTCGGGCAGAACAGGGTGCGCTCTTTGTTCGTCATCAGTCAAATGTCTCTGGCTGTCGTGCTTCTCATCGGAGCTGCACTTCTGATTCGTACCTTCATCGCGCTGCATGAAGTGAATCCCGGATTTGATCCTCACCGCGTGCTCAGGATCGACATGTCGCTTGCCGGAAAGCGGTTTGCGAAGACAGCCGATGTATCAGGCTTTGTGAATAATGCACGCCTTCGCATCAACTCCATTCCCGGCGTCCAGGATTCAGCTATGACATGCAGTCCGCCGTTCACAGATCGACTCGGCCTGCCTTTCACCGTGGTTGGCCGATCTCGGGAAAACTCTTCCAGCGCGGGCGACGCCCTGTGGATGGACGTGTCCCCAGGCTACTTCGATGTTTTCAAAATCCCGGTCCTGCGTGGCCGTACTTTTACTGAGCAGGACAACGAAGGTGCGCCACCCGTGGTTCTCATCAACGAAGCAATGGCGAAACAGTTCTGGCCAAATCAGAATCCGCTTGGTCAACAGATCGTCATTGGCAACGGCTTGGGCCCGCAATTCAAAGACGTTCCCAGGAAGATCATCGGCATCGTAGGGAATACCCGCGACGTTAATTTGAGCAGCCCGCCTGATCCGGCGATGATCATTCCGCAGGCGCAGGAATCCAACGAAATGACTGCTTTCTGGAACCAGTTTGGTCCTGCCTATTGGCTGGTGCGCACCCGAGTGCCGCCACACCAGATGGCATCCCTTATCGCCAAACAACTGAGCGACGCCAGCGGTGGCCTGGCCGTAGGGCATATCCGCTCGATGGATGAAGTAGTGGGGAGTTCAATTTCCCGGCAGAACTTCGATATGCTCCTGCTCACCATCTTTGCCGCCTCGGCGCTGGTGCTGGCGATCATCGGAATCTACGGAGTCCTGTCCTATACCATTGCGCAGCGCAGCCGGGAGATCGGCGTTCGCATGGCGCTAGGCGCCGGCCGAGCCGATCTTCGCAACCTGGTCTTGCGGCAGGGGATGCGATTGGCAATCGCCGGAGTCTTGATTGGAGTATGCGCAGCAGTCGGCCTTGTGCGCTTCATTGCGAGTTTTCTTTTTGGCGTTACGACGTGGGATCCAATCGTGTTTCTGTCCGTGCCTTTACTACTACTCAGCGCGGCATTGGTCGCTGTATGGCTACCGGCGCGGCGAGCAACGCGGATTGACCCCATGCAGGCGTTACGAAGCGAATAGGAGTTTGTTGTCGGCTGGTTCAGAGAGATTTTCATACGCCGCCGTCGCTATGACGAGCTTTCGCGCGTGGGGGAGGTCACAGCCCATTTTGCGAAAGACCATGGATTGAGCCCGCTTGCTGAAATGATTTTGAGCCGGAAGCTGTTTCATCGCAACCGGCTCTTTTCGAATAGTTGGGTGGAGCTCTCTGAACGCAAAGCGCTCCGGCAAGTCAGTTTCCGAGTTGCGTACTGTTCGGCAAGCATCCGGCTGAAATAACGTGGAGGCGATGCAAGAATCTGGCAATCCTCAGCTTGACGAGCAGGCTACTACGCGGTACGTTATTACGCGAGGCGTAGTAACCATGCAAGATCCAACCATTCTCATTCTCGCAAGCCTTGCCGATGGGGATAAGCACGGCTACGCAATCATGGAAGATATCCAGGTCTTCGCGGGCATTCGACTCGGCCCGGGCACGTTATATGGCGCGATCTCCCGTCTTGAGCAACGCGGCTGGATTCGAGCTGTCAAATCCGAAGCTCGCAGGCAGCCGTATCGGATCACCGCGGAGGGTGGTCAGCATTTGAAGGAACAGCTGGCGCTGTTGGGACAAGTTGTTCGGACCGGAAACCGACGAATGAGAGAAGCATGAGAACCTTGATCCGTTGGGCGGCCAGGTTGTACCCGCCAGCATGGCGCAACCGTTATGCCGCTGAATTTGATGCGCTTCTCGACGACATCTCTCCCTCTTTTAGAGACGTGTGCGACGTACTTGGGGACGTGCTCCGAGTGCGCGCGACTACCTCTATTGATGCATGCCTGATGTTGGCACCAGTGTCCCCGATGAATTTGCGCTTACCCGTCGTCGCTTCTCTTACCGCACACGCAGTGATGATAACCATCGTCCTGTTCGCAGTCTGGGGTCACGTAACCACGATGCCGTTGCATGTAGTTGCGCCGTTGCCTCCGCCTGCCCCGGAACCACCACCCCAAGTCACTGACGCTCGCGTTTTTCCAAACGCATTGACGTTGTACTCTTCGCTGCCGCTTAAAATCCCCGCTCAGGGCGGTACGCTTCCCCTTGACGTTGCGGACGGCGTGGGAATCAACTTTCTGTCACTCCCGGACATCGGGGCCACTTATCGCCAAGGGAGTACCGAATGGCGAGTCTGGCCCGCGCAAGCGTTAGAAAGTTTCGTCGTCCGCCGTGTGCTGCCGGAGTATCCCCACGGAACAAACGCGCGCGGTGCAGTGTCAGTATTCCTCGAATACTTGATTACGCGGGACGGCTCGGTGAAAGTTTTGCGAACCTCCGGACCGCAACCCTTCGCTGGCGCCGCTCGATCGGCGATCGAACGCTGGGTATATCAGCCTCTGGAGTATGAGAATCGCTCGTGCGAAGTAGTTAGTCGAGTAGAGGTGAGGTTTGATAGCGAGTTTGCCCGCTGAGCCACTTCGCGCTGATTCGTCGCGCAGCGCGGCATCGAACGAACCTAGCGGTCTGGAGAAGACGATATGTTGATTCCAACTCTTGTGATTCTGTTTGCTTCCTTGGCCACACCCCAGCCTCAAGCCGTAAATACTCCCGATACGCCCGCCGGGCATACGCTTAAAGCTTGGCTCGACGCCTTCAACAGTGGCGACCGCGCCACGGAAGAGAAGTACCTCAAGACTTACGATCCCGAGCGCTCGCTCGACGACGAAATGCGCTTCCGTGGCATGACCGGCGGCTTCATCCTCACGCAAATTCTTAAGAACGAGCCGCAACGGATCGAGTTCATGGTCAAGGAGCGCAACGGCGACACCGTCGCCATCGGCAAGATGGAGGTCAAACCCGGCGAGCCCGCCAAAGTGGCCAGTTTCGGCTTGCGTGCCGTTCCGCCCGGGACCAAAGCCGCCGACCTAAGCTTCAAAATTGATGCCGCCACACGCGCTAAAGTGATTGACGGAACCGTCGCAGCGCTGAACGACACCTACGTCTTCCCCGAAACCGCCAAAAAGATGGCAGGAGCTGTCCGCGCGCATCAACAGAAGGGCGACTACGATGCCATTTCCGACGGCGACGACTTCGCCAAGCGACTCACCGACGATTTCCAGGCCATCAGCCACGATAAGCACCTGAGCGTGATGTTCAGCCCCGCCGCGCTGCCGGATTTCGACAACCAGAAGCCCGACCCCAATCGCGAAGCCGAAGAACGCAAACAGATGGAGCGTGTGAATTGTGGCTTCAAAAAAGCGGAAATTCTGGAGGGCAACATCGGCTATCTGAAGTTCGACTTTTTCGCCGACCCTGGCATCTGCGGCCCTACGGTGGTTGCCGCGATGAATTTTCTGGCCAACGTCGATGCCATCATTTTCGATTTACGGGAAAACGGCGGTGGCGATCCCAAGATGATCGCTTTCATCTCATCTTATCTCTTTGCGGAGCGCACGCATCTGAACGACCTTTGGACGCGCAAGGGCGATGTCACCGACCAGTATTGGACCGACCCCTACGTTCCCGGCAAACGCTTGGACGGCAAACCGGCCTTTGTGCTCACCTCCAAGAACACCTTCTCCGGCGGAGAAGAGTTCACCAACAATCTGAAAGTGCTGAAGCGCGCCACGATCGTGGGCGAAACCACCGGAGGCGGCGCGCATCCCGTCCGCGGCCATCGGATCACCGAGCATTTCGGCATCGGCGTGCCCTTCGCCCGCGCCATCAATCCCGTCACTCACACCAATTGGGAAGGCACCGGCGTGGAGCCCGACGTGAAGGTTGCGGCAGCTGATGCGCTTTCGACAGCAGAAAAGTTGGCCGGAGAAAAAGCTCAACCCGCCAAGTCTTCGAGCGCGGCCAACCCGCCCACAGCGCAAAACTGAAGGCATTTGACATTCGCTTTTTGTACCTTGACCCCTCCGTGCGCGGAGTGAGGGTTGCAAAAAACTTGGTGAGCAAATTAATTCAGAGTAGATCCATTTATTTAGTTTCTGTGATTGCTCAATTTACGTACAGGTCGCGGACAACTAAAAGAGGAGAAATAAGGGCCAGTGTCCCGTAAGCGACTCCAGATAAAGCGTTTATGGGAGTTAAGGACTTGGTTCGGGACCAGGAGGTCGATGGTTCAAATCCATTCGCCCCGACCAAATTTCCAATCAACAATTTACGAGCACACGAATAGTTGTGGGGCGCCTGGTCACTGGCGAGGAGGTCAATGGTTCAAGCTCATTTGCCCCGACCATTCTTTCCCCTCTCATATCAATGCGTTACGCTGCGTTCTCAACTGGGACTCCTACTTCATTTTTGCGGACAATACGGACAAGATCTGTGGTTTTGTTTGGAAGTTCACGGTGCTGTCCCAACCAAAACTTAGCTGGCGGATGATAAGTGAGGCAAGTTGAGCTCGGCGGCGTGATGGCCTGGAACAACTGAATACCCACGATTTCTACGATCTTATTTTTTCAAGTGTCTCTCCTATTTCAGCTGGTTGGGGCCAATTTCGGCATTCCGGCGAAGCTTAGACGGAAAGAAATTCCTTTTCTGTCCTTCTCTCAAAAACCGCCTTTCCCGTGGCAAAAGCGAGTAGATGGATTACTTTCGCGCTGCGTAAAGTACGAGGAGGTTTGTACCAATGGAGATGAAAACTGTTTTTTGCGTCTGGCATGCCCGTCCAGAAACAACAGTTGTGTAGTTACATCTATGGAGTTATGATTTTCTTGCTTGGTCTGGTTTGAGTGGGATGATGTCAAGGCCAATACCAACGAGCGCAAGCATGGCGTTCGTTTCGACGATGCCATGCTGGTTTTTTCCGATCCTTATGCCCTGGTCGAGCAGGACCGAATTGAGGGCGGAGAACTTCGCTGGCAAACCCTTGGTTTAGTTGGAGGCGTTGTGTTGCTGCTTGTGGCGCACACGGTCCGCAACGAGGGCGAGGATGAAGTCATTCGCATCATTTCAGCACGAAAGGCCTCTCGGAAGGAGCGCGTACGTTATGACCAAAATCGTAAGAAAGAGTCTCTCTGACAGCCCGATGACCGTAAGGCGCAAGCGTCGCCTGGGAAAGCTCGCTAAGCGGGCCGACAGCGCGATCGACTTTTCCGATATTCCGGAACTTACGGGAAAGTTCTGGGAAAACGCTGTCCGCAATCCGTTCTACCGCCCAGTGAAGAAGCAACTGACACTTCGGCTCGACGTCGACGTGATCTTCTGGCTCCGGAAACATGGCAGGGGCTACCAGACCAGAGCGAATGCTTTGCTCAGGGCTGCTATGTTGCAGGACGTAAACCAAAGAACAAGTTAAAGTGACCGTTCGGCACTGCCTTTTGCAGTGGGCGTTTCATCCACACCCCCAAGAAAATCCGAGTACACGAGTAAAACGGGGAAACGATAGAATCAATTGGAGTGTTCCGGCCTGCACAGGAGTGCTTTCGCGAATGGGAAAGTATGTTGTAAAGGAACAATTCCTTATAAATTAGATTTTCTAGAAGACAAAAATCTACCGCAGCACAACGATTATGTTGCAATTGAGTTACGCGGGCCGAGAGAATCGGTCACCTTGTAGGCTAGTGAATATGACTATCACTAACGATCCGCAACACTTAGAAGTTGTGGTCGCTGACAACCTGGCTTCGAAAGTGTCCTTGTGGTGGCCGAGATTCAGGAGTTCCATTGATGGCTTCGAAACTATCAATAAGGCTGCCCCTGGGATTACCAGCGCGATACCATCTACGTCCGATCCGACTCCAAGTTGAAGAGAGTCAAGCGGTCCCTCGCCAAAATGGACAGGAGGAACAGAACACTAAATGGACATTCGCCTGAATATCGGGCATACTGACATTCAGGCATCTTCCCGGGAGGTAAGGATGGAATCGGCAAAAGTGGGGAAGCGCGGCGCAATTGTCGTGCCCGCCAAATTGCGGAAACGTTTTGGCATTGAAGAAGGTACTGTCGTCACCGCTGAAGAGCGAGAAGACGGTATCCTCATTCGTCCTGCGGTTGTGGTCCCGGTTGAAAGATACACTGCTGAGCGCAAAGCGGAATTTCTTCTCTCCAATGCAACCACTGGTGCGGATTATCGAAGAGCGCGAAAAGAAGTCGAAAAGCTTGGCTTAGACCCGGACTCGATTCCACATCGACGGCCGGCATAAATGGGTCGCTTGTTCCTGGATGCTAATGTTTTATTTTCAGCAGCCTACCGCTCCGACGCCGGGCTTCTTGAGCTCTGGAAACTCAGAGACGTGGTTTTGTGTAGCTCTCGCTACGCGCTGGAGGAAGCGAGGGTCAACTTTAGTAATGAAGGGCAAAGAGCTCGGCTGGTGAGGTTGACCGAAAAGGTTCAGTTCTTCGATGCAGCTCAGCGGGAACTTCCGCGTGGGGTTGCCTTGCCAGAGAAGGACGTACCGATCCTGCTCGCTGCCATCGAATCTCGTGCCACACACCTTTTGACTGGGGACGTTCGGCATTTCGGATCATACTTCGGCAAGAGAATTGAGGGCATTCTGGTGTTGCCTCCCGGAGCGTACCTGAGACGCCGCGGCGATTAGGTTGTGAGAGTGGCATGGCTTTCGACGTTTTTCTGAAGTGTCGTTGGATGCGCTCGTAAGAAATCGTGGCCCAAGATATGACTTCCGAGAGGACTTGGGAGCTTACATGGTCGTTGAATGTAAAGATTGGTCTAAACCAGTAAGCAGCAAAGAAGTCGGATGGTTCGTCAATAAGTTGCTCACTCAGGAATGCAAGGCTGGCATTCTTTTCTCTTCTGACGGAATTACTGGTGACGCTACGAAAGACGGTGGCGAAGTTCGCTACGCGGCCCTAACTTTACTCAAGGCCTACCAAAGAGCAGGGACGATTGTAATGGTTCTCAACAAGACAGACTTTCAGAAAGCGGCGAGTGAAGGCACGAACTTGATTCGAGTGCTCCAGAGCGTCTACGAGCAGGTGCGCTTCGATATAAGAGCATAATAGAATCTCCGAGCCGTGAAATCTTCGCGTCCCAAAGCCGAGCCGATTCGCCAGCCGACTTTATTCCAGATGGAGAAATTGGACAAGGCAGCCGAACTCGCAGGCGAGCTAAAGATCGAGCGCCCATATTCGCTGCCTGGAACTGGAGTTCTTCTCGGCACTTCCGCTTTCACCGCAAATGGCTGGCAAGGCAGTTTCTATCCTCCCGGCATGAAGTCACGCGATTTCCTTTCCTTCTACGCCACGCAGTTTGCTACGGTCGAAGTGGACTTGACCTTTTACGGGTGCCCTTCTGCTCGCACGGTGAACAACTGGGCCGACCGAACTCCCGAGGACTTCGTCTCAGTAAGGATGACGACCCTGCATGGTTCACTGCGCTGGTGGATAGATAGTCGAAGGACTGTCAGGTCGTCCTTGTGACTTTAACCTCTTCGGCGATTCGGGCATAGAACCGACGATTGAAGAGGGACAGCGCTCCCAGCAACGCGACAGCCGGAATTATGATGTGAATGACCCAGTAGCCGATGCTCGCTGCCACGGGCAGCGTCGTAAACCGATAGGGCGGATGTGCCGGATCAATCCACGGGGCTATTGGGAAACGGAGTAGCCAGAGCCACTTTAGAATTTCAAAGAAGACCGGAAACAGCGCGGCGATATAACGCTGTTTCGGCGAGCTATTGACGAACGCTCCGTACAGTGCCGAAATGGCTCCTGCGACGGCGAAGCTCACTATCAAATCCCAGTGCATGAAAAGTGGCAGATGAGTGAACGGGATGCGCACGCGGAATATCCAGCGCGGCCAGGGTAGGAGCCCGAGCCCAGACTGAATTAGCCACACAGTCAGTATTGCCGCAATTCCGGGGATGAAGATACGGCGGGTACGCTCATATGGAGTTCGTTTCGAATTCTCATCGAACGCATGCTGGCGGTTATCGAATGAAAGACTGTGGATTCTGGGGCGAACGTCGCGCTTGAAATCTAACACGTTGGCCTCCCGAATCGTCCTTTAGGCTCGCAGCAAATGCAACTGCGGAGAGGAGGAACAAGACGGTACTAAGGGTTCCTTCCCACACTTTATATTATTGGCTCTGTCTTGTCTCGGTAGGTTATGTGTCCAAACCACTCATATTGGAACGAAGGGTAATGGTGGCCGGGAACGGCAAAACTCTTCTTGAACTTGTGGAACAAGAAACAATAGAATTGTGTTTCCGAGCGCAACTTCCACTTGATTTTGAGCGGCCTGTTGAGCGTCTAATTCGTAGCGGCGAATTGCACATAGGGCTTCGAGACGTTGACGATGACGTCCTGATTGTGGAGGTCAAAACTCCACGGCTTGAACTCGACGTCAATTTTGAAATAAGGGCAGTCCTGACTGACAAATGTTTCTCGTAATCCTGTTGCTGGTCCGCCTTCCGTCCTGAACAGTCGTGGCGCGCCTTCTTCTGCCCTGAAAACATGGAGGACGTCCCATCGCGTCATGCCCGGTTTTATGGTACTCATTTTCCCCAGGACTTGCGTCAGCCAAGCTGCGTGGTCTTGCTTGCACGGGTCTGAACTCGCCGACTGCACCGGTCGGAAGGAGGCGGAACCCCCAACAACGATAATTGAAACCAACAAGAGCATGAAAAGTCGTCGAATCATTGTTTGCCCTCCTTTTGCGGGAAACGTAGCAATCTCGGCTTGACGTTTCCCACTTGCTTAGAGATTGTGGATGTTAGCCTTGGAAATGTCACCCCAGAAATTATCATGCAGATTTCGACAGCCTAACGCCTTGTAAACGCGCTTTGGAAAAGTGAAGTAGTGGAACGGCAGATGTCCGTTTAGGCTACACGGGAATTGGAGATCGGGCACCGGAAGACGCGGCACTATCGACAACACGGAAGCCAGGGGTAGAATCTCGCATAGGGAGGCGTGACATGCACAGATCACTTATGGCAATGGCAGCGGTGTTGCTTTCTGGCGTCATCGGTGGAGCTAACGAGAAGCCACCTGTCGTTCAGGACGTGATTCACGCGACGCCGGAAAAGATCAAAAAGGCGGCCCTCGCAATGTTTGTGCCAGACGGCTACTCAATCGACTCTGA
>Ga0209152_10000663_pt1 | contig 14758 bp, 14 predicted proteins | sample GraSoiAngelo_107_FD_185873 | JGI IMG/M metagenome (GOLD analysis project Ga0209152, IMG submission 185873) | Grasslands soil microbial communities from the Angelo Coastal Reserve, California, USA - 14_0903_09_30cm (SPAdes) (version 2) | ecosystem: Environmental > Terrestrial > Soil > Grasslands...
GAACCGCGGCGCGCAGCCGTTCACCATCCGGCCCGGCGAGCGTATTGCGCAACTGGTCGTGGTGCCGGTGGTGCAGGTGGAGCTGGAGGTCGTGGCGGACTTCGCCGCCTCTGCGCGCGGGGCGGGCGGCTTCGGACACTCCGGGCAGCGCTGAACGCGATCGACCTTCAAGGTCAACGGCGGGCGCGGGGCGACGTTTTCGGGCAGGGCAGGGAGGTTCCCATGACGAAAACCCGCAGGGCAGGGTACGCAGTTGTCGGAATCCTCATGGGTGCGGCGTGTGGCTCGGCGTCCGCCGCCGACCCCCTGGGGTTCTACGTGGGCGCGGGCATCGCACACTCGCAGGTGCGCAACGACGTGCAATTCGTCGGAGCCTCCGGCTCTGTTGGCCTTTCCGGGGGCGCGACCGGCTGGAAGGCGATCCTGGGCATTCGGCCTCTTTCCATCATCGGTGCCGAAGCGGAGTACCTCGACTTCGGCAGCGCCACAGGCTCCGCCAACATCCCCGCGACGGTGACGACGGGCGGACTCAACGCGACGGGAAACTCCCATCCGAAGGCGCCGGCGGTCTTTGCGATGGGCTACCTGCCGATTCCGCTGCCCTATCTGGATATTTTCGCCAAAGCGGGCGTGGCCGAACTGAAATCCAGCTTGAATGCCAGTGCGCAGGCGACCTGCCCGATCAACCTGCCTTGCATTCCGATCCTTATTCCGCCGTATTCCGCCAGCAGCAGCGACACGCGTTTCGCCTACGGCGCGGGCGTGCAGGTGAAGCTCGCATCGCTGGCGGTGCGAGCCGAGTACGAGCGCATCCACTCGAGCAGCGGCGACCCGGATCTGCTGTCGCTCGCCCTCACCTGGAGCCCGTTGTAGGAGCGCCCGCCGGACCCTATTGCGAGTGGATGGTGTGCAGCGCCCGGTAGCGCTCGATGTCGGCCTGGAACTGCGCGCGCAGCGTCGTTTCTTCCTGGGTCTTGACGGCGAGCTCGTGGTCCTGGGCGTGCAGCTCATTGACGGTGCGCACCAGATTCTCCGCCAGATCATCCGGCATGCGCCGCGCGTCGGGGCGTGCGCTGTAGGGCTGGAAGTTCAGCGCCCGCGTCTGCAGGGTGGCGAGGCGCGTGCGCAGACTCTCCGTGTACTGCTCGGCCGCGGCGCGCTGACCTCGGAGCTGGTCCAGCCGCAAGTCCCGCAGCGCCTCGATATCCTTGACCGAGGTGTAGGTGGTGATCAGGAAGGCGTCATGCTGGCGCTGCTTCATCTGCGCCTCGCGCGCGCGCGCCTCCGCGGTGGCCTGCTCCGGAGACTTCTGCGCCTCGAGGCGCCCGACCTCCACGCCCTGACTGTTGAGGACGGCACGTTCCTTGGAGGCGTACTGCGGCGGAATGTGGTCACCGTAGTGCACCACGCCCTGCTCATCGACCCAGCGGTAGGCGACGCCTTGCTTGGATGAGGAGTGGCTCGGAGCGGCGGCGGCGCACGCGCCGGCACACGCGAGCGCCGTAGCGGCGAGCAGCCAGCGGGAGCGGGGGCGCGGGGCGCGGGAGGACATACGGGTATATTCCCGCGCCGGATGCGCGGCTGGCAAGTCACGCGGCGCCGTAGCGCTGCTGATAGGCACGCAGGGCCGTGAGCTGCTCGGCGGAAACGCGCGCGTGTCCGTCCGGCGGCCGCGACAGGGCCTCGATGAGCTCGCTGAGTGTGACGATGCTCACACACTGAAGGCCCTGCTGCTGCTCCAGCTCCTGCACGGCGCTCGCGGCGTCCCGCCCCCGTTCCTGGCGGTCGAGCGCCAGCGCCACGCCTGCCGGCTGCGCGCCCGCGGCGCGAATGATCTCGAGCGATTCGCGCACCGCGGTGCCCGCGGTAATCACATCGTCCACGACCAGCACGCGCCCCTCGAGCCGCGCCCCGACGACGTTACCGCCCTCGCCGTGGTCCTTGGCTTCCTTGCGGTTGAAGGCGCAGGGGACGCTGCGGCCGTGCTCGCCGGACAGCGCCATCACCGTCGCGACCGCCAGCGCAATACCCTTGTAGGCCGGGCCGAAGATCATGTCGAAGCGGATCCCGGAGTGGACGATGGCCGCGGCATAACACTTCCCGAGTGTCGCGAGCGCCTCGCCGTCGCTGAACAGGCCGGCGTTGAAGAAGTACGGGCTCTCGCGCCCGGACTTGAGCGCGAAGTTCCCGAAGCGCAGCGCATCGCGCTTCAGAGCCAGGTCGATGAACGTGAGCTGGTATTGCCGCATGGCCTATGATTGCCTGATGCGAGTCATCACCGTCAATGTCTGCGGAATCCGCTCCGCCGCGGCGAAGGGCCTGTTCCGCTGGCTGCGCCGCCAGGACGCGGACTTCGTCTGCCTGCAGGAGACCCGCAGCCAGGAGCCGCAGCTGGCAGGCCATGCCGTGACGCTGCCCGGCTATCACAGCTTCTTCTGCGACGCCGAGCGCAAGGGTTACGCCGGTGTCGCGCTCTACACGCGCCACACCCCGCGGCGCGTGGTGCGCGGCTTCGGCGTCGCCGAGTTCGACCACGAAGGACGCTACCTGGAAGCGCAGTTCGGGGACCTCTCGGTGGTATCGCTCTACCTGCCCTCGGGCTCCGCGGGCCCGGAGCGGCAGGCCGCGAAATTCCGCTTTCTCGATGCCTTCACGCCGCACCTCGCACGCCTGCGCCGGCGGCGCCGCCACTACATCCTGGGCGGCGACTGGAACATCGCGCACCGCGCCATCGATCTGAAGAACTGGAGGTCGAACCAGAAGAACTCCGGGTTCCTGCCCGAGGAGCGCGCCTGGATGGACCATTTGTTCAGCCGGGGCGGGTACGTGGACGCGTTCCGCGAGGTGCGCCCCGAGCCGGAGCTGTATACGTGGTGGTCGAACCGCGGGCGGGCGCGCGCCAACAACGTCGGCTGGCGCATCGACTACCAGGTGGTGAGCGGCTCGCTCGCCGGCAAGGCGCGCGCCGCCTCGATATACAAGGAGCGGCGCTTCTCGGATCACGCGCCGCTCATCATGGACTACGCTCTGTGAGCGCGCCGCGCGCCAGTCCGCGGCTGCGCGAGGTGCTCGCGAGCCCCAAGATGCTCGCGATCCTGTTCCTCGGGGCCGCGTCCGGCTTTCCCAACCAGATCACCGAGAGCGCGCTGCAGGCCTGGCTGAAGGACGCCGGAGCCACCAACGTCACCATCGGGGTGATGTCGTACGTGGCGTTGCCGTATCTGTTGAAATTCCTGTGGGCGCCGTTCATCGATCGCTACCCGCTGCCGCTGCTCGGGCGGCGCCGCGGCTGGATACTGGCGATGCAGGCCGCGCTCGGGGCCACCATCGCGCTGTTTGCGCTGCAGAACCCCGCGCTGGCGCTGGCGCCGATCACCGCCTGCGCCGTGGCGATCGTATTCTTCTCGGCGACCCAGGACATCGCCTTTGATGCGTACCGCACCGACGTGTCGCTGCCGAGCGAGCGGGGACTCGCCGCGGCCGCCACCAACCTCGGCTACCGCTCGGCCGCCTGGTTCGCCTCGGCCGGCGCGCTCATCATCGCCGATCACTTCGGCTGGCGGCTGGCGTTCCTGGTTCTCGCCGCCCTCATGCTGGCATTCGGCGTGGCGACGACGCTGGCTCCCGAGCCCCCCTATCCTCATCAGCCCCGCTCGCTGCGCGAATCGGTGGTGATGCCGCTCGAGGAACTGCTGGGCACCCCGAGCGCGGCGACGCTGATCGTGGTGGTGCTGCTGTTCAAGGTGGGCGATGCCTTTGCCAACAAGCTGTTCACGCCGTTCATGATGGACGTCGGGTTCTCGAAGACCGAAATCGGGCTCATCGTGAAAGCCTTGTTCACGGCCAGCACGCTCGTCGGCTCGGTGCTGGGCGGCATTCTCATGGTGAAGCTCGGGCTGCTGCGCTCGATGCTCGCCTTCGGCGTGCTGCAGGCCGCGACCAACCTGCTCTACTGCGCGCTGGCGCTCGCCGGCAAGAGCTATCCGATCATGGTCGGCGCCGTGGTCATCGAGCACGTTGCCGGCGCGATGGGCGGCATTGCACTGGTCGCCCTCATCATGGCGCTGTGCGATGTGCGCTACAGCGCATTTCAGTACGCGCTGCTGTCGGCACTCGCATTGCTGCCGCGCTACAGCCTCGGGTACCCGGCCGGCTGGATTGCCGACCACGGCGGCTGGTATGTCTACTACGTGATGAGTTTCGTGCTCGCCCTGCCGGGCCTGGCGATGGTGTATCTGACGCGGCGCAAGATCGATGCGCTCGACCGGCTGCGCTCGGAGGAGGGGTCGTGAGCACAGGGGATCGCATGCAGGGTGCACAGGCATTCGACCTGGCCAGGGTCGTGTGCCGCCTCACTGAGCTCGAGCGCCAGGGCGCACGTGCCTTCGTCATCGGCGCCGGCGACTGGCCGCTCAGGGGCTTTGTGGTGCGGGTGGGGGATGCGGTGCGCGGCTACGTGAACCGCTGTCCCCACGCCGGCCATCCGCTGAATCTGCTGCCGGACCGGTTCCTCACCTGCGACGGCGCGCTCATCCTGTGCTCCTCGCACGGCGCGCTGTTCGAGAAGAGTAGCGGCTACTGCGTGGCAGGCCCGTGCGCCGGGCGCGCGCTCACCCCCGTGGCGCTCGAGATCAGACACGGATACGTCCTGCTGGCCGACAGCGTGGACGCGGGCGCTCTGGCGCAGGCGGCCTGTTAGCGGTGCGGGTGGCGGTGCGGGCGGCGGATCACTCGAACAGATCGATGCCGTCGAGCGAGCCCGCGCGCAGGTCCCGGTCCTCCGCCAGCGAGTCCGAGCCCGAGCCGCGGCCCTCGTCCGTGGGCTCGACATCGACCGAGCCGCTCCAGTCCTCGGGAGCTTCGGCGGCTTCGAGCGCGCCGTCCTCCCACTGCGCCTCCCAGTCCTCAATGTCCATTTCCTCGACCGTGCCGTCGAAATACTGGATCTCGATCGTGCCGTCGTCATCGTCGAGGGCCACCACCTCGAACAACGCGCCGCCGCTTGAGCGATACCAATCGCCGATAGCCGGTTGAGGAGTCGCCATCGCCGCCCACCTCCCGCGAAGACATTCCTTAGTACTGCGCATTCCCAGTGCGCTCTACAATCCATGTTGCGCTTCGTTCTTGACGCTTTCAAGAACTATCGGGGGATTTCGCCGCGGGCCCGCCCGTGACGCGTGCCATCAATGCTCGAGCAGCCACTCAAGTTCTTTGTCGTATTCTTCGTGGTGGTCGAACCGGTATCGCTCATTCCGCTGTTCACCGGGCTCACCACCGGCGCCACCAGACAGTACAAGCGCCGCATGGCGCTGCGAGCCGTCAGCGTGTCCGCCATGATCCTGCTGCTGTTCGCGCTCGGCGGGGCGGCGTTCCTCACGCTCATGGGCATCAGCCTCGAGGCGTTCCGCATATTCGGCGGCCTGCTGTTGTTTCTGCTCGCGCTGGAGATGGTGTTTGCGCGCGAGTCCGGCGCGCGCACCTCCAGCAGCGAGGCGGCCGAGAGCCGGCGGCGCGCGGACATCTCGGTCTTTCCGCTGGCGTTTCCGTTCATCGCAGGCCCCGGGGCGCTCGCCACCATTCTGCTGTGGTTCGGGCCGCTGCACCTTGCCGGCCAGGCGGCGCTCTTCGGCGCACTGCTGGCCGCGGTGGCGGCGGTGCTCGCGATCGCACTGGCGCTGATGCTGCTGGCCGATCCGCTGATGCGCGTGATCGGCGTGACCGGCGCCAATGTTGCCGGCCGGCTCCTGGGGGTGGTCCTGGGCGCGCTCGCCGTGCAGTTCGTGCTCGACGGACTGCGCCAGGCGTTCGGCGTCGGCTGAAGGGTGTCGTCGTCTCAGGTTCGCCGGAAGGCGAGGTCCCAGACTTCGTGGCCCAGACGCTCACCGCGCCGCTCGAAGCGCGTGGGAACGCGTTCCGCCGGCCGCTGCGCGAAGGCGCCGGCGGGCGCGAGATTCTCGAGCTCCGGTGTTGCCATCAGAGTCGAGAGCATCTCGAGTGCGTACGGCTGCCAGTCGGTGGCGAGGCGCAACACGCCGCCGTGCACCAGGCGGCTCACCGCCAGGTCGACGAACGGGCGCTGGATCAGACGCCGCTTGTGGTGGCGCTTCTTGGGCCAGGGATCCGGAAACAGCACCAGGATCTCGTGCACGCAGTGCGGGGCGATCTGCCGCTCGAACACCTCGACCGCGTCGTGACAGATGACGCGCACGTTCGTGAGCCGCTGCTCCTCGAGCCCGAGGAGCAGCCGGCCGACGCCCGGCCGATGGACCTCGACGCCCAGAAAATCCCGCCCGGGATGCGCGCAGGCGAGCGAGAGCAGGTTCTCACCGTTGCCGAAGCCGATCTCGATGGTGCACGGTGCATCGCGCCCGAACAGCGCGCGGGGATCGAGCACCTGCGTCCCGAACGCGACGCCGTATTTCGGCCACAGGCAGCTCAGCGCGCGCTCCTGCGCCGCCGTGATCCGGCCGCCGCGGGTCACGAAGGAGCGGATGGAGCGTGGGTGTTCGGCTGCAGTCATGTCTTCACTGGATCTTACAGCGCGGTGACGGGCGCGCACCGGCGCGATCATGGTATAAGCCCGCGCGGTGCGGGAGCGGCCCGCTGACAAGGGGGAGTCGCGCAATGTGGAAGTGGCGGTCGGCGGGCATCATTGCCCTGGCGAGTGTGTGCGGCGCGGGCCTCGCGCAGGAGCGCCCGCGAGCTGAGGAACCCTCCCATGCGATCGAGCAGGGCGCCCGTGCGGGCGAGCAACCCGGCCCCGCGGCGGGTCTTACCTCGCAGCTGTGCAGGATCGACATCAAGGGCGACAAGAAGGACCAGTGGATGCGGCTGCCGAAGGCGGAGAGCTCGGTCACGCAGCATCGTCTGAACGCCGGCGGCAAGTCATTCGACTACACCGCCACCGCCGGCACGCTGATCATCCGCGACGACGAGGACAAGCCGACCGCCAGCATGGGCTATATCGCTTACACGCGGCACGACCTCAAGGGCGCGCGGCCGCTGATGTTCGCGTTCAACGGCGGACCGGGATCCTCCTCGCTGTGGCTGCACATGGGCGTGTTGGGACCCAAGCGCGTCGTGGTGTCCGATCCGGGTCCGACGCCGGCGGGCCCGTATCGCACCGTGGACAACGAGTTCGGCGTGCTCGACAGGAGCGACCTGGTGATGATCGATCCGGTCGGCACCGGAGTGAGCCACGCGGTCTGCGATCATCGCGACGACGAGTTCTGGGCGGTCGATCCGGACATCGATTCGGTCAGCCGCTTCATCGCGCAGTACGTGAGCGACAACAATCGCTGGACTTCGCCGAAGTACCTGCTGGGCGAGAGCTACGGCACCACGCGCGGGGCGGCGATCGTCAACTACCTGCGGGCACGGCGCTCGTTCGCCTTCAACGGCCTGATACTCGTCTCCGTCGCCACCGACATCGAGGCGATATTCGCCGAGCTGCCCGGGAACGACCGGCCCTACGCCGTATACCTGCCGGGGTACGCGGCCGTGGCCTGGTATCACCACATGCTGCCCAACCAGCCCACCGCGCTCGAGCCGTTCCTCACCGAAGTGCGCGCCTACGCCATGGGCCCCTTCACCGCAGCGCTCCTCAAGGGCGATGCGCTCGGGGATGCCGACCGCGAGGCCGTGGCGCAGAAGATGCACGAGTACACCGGGTTGTCGGTCGAGTATCTGAAGGCCGCCAACCTGCGCGTGTCGGAGATTGCGTTCGCGCACGAGCTCCTGAAGGCGCAGCGCAAGACCCTCGGCCGCCTCGACGGGCGCTTTGTCGGACCGACCATGGACCCGCTGGAGAAGTACACCGACTATGACCCGCAGTCATCCGCCATCAGCGCCGCCTTTGCGGCGGCGTTCCTCGACTACTACCACGGGGAGCTCAGGTTCGGGCAGGGCAGCACCTACCGCACCACCAATTCCGGCGTCGGCGAGCACTGGAAGTGGGTGCACAAGACCGAGCACGGCGAGCAGCCCATGGTCAATTCAGGCGTCGACCTCGCGGAAGCGCTGGTGAAGGATGCCAACCTGCGAGTGCTGGTGCTGAACGGCTATTACGATCTCGCCACCCCGTTCTCGGCGACCGAGTACGTCATGGCGCACCTGGGCTTGCCGCCCGGCCTCGGCGCGCGCATCGACATGAAGTACTACGAGGCCGGCCACATGATGTACGTGCATCCGCCGTCGATGGCCAGGATGAAGCGCGACCTGGATGCGTTCATCGACTCGACCGCCGCGCCGCACTGATCGGCAGCGCCATCCGGGCGCCTTGCGCGCACCCTCATGCTCTCCTCGAATGCGATCTGCGCGGTCACCCTCGCGTTCATCGTGGGAATGGTGTGGCTGCGCACGCGCATGCACTACCGGCGCGGGCGAGAGCGGATCGCGCTCGCCCGCGCTGGCCGCATCTACTTCGCTGTGCTGGCGGGTGTGCTCGTGTTGGGTTGGCTCGCCGCCCCGGCGGCGGGGCACGCGTTCTGGCCCGCCGCGCCGAGCACTCCCACGCTCTCGCGCGTGGTGTGGTTTCTCGCCACCTATTACCTGTTCATTCCCGTGCATCGCGCGTTGCGGACGCGCGGCGTTGAAGTATTCAAGGTCGCTGTCGCGCGCGTACAAGAAGGCGCCTGAGCCACCGGCGCCTGTGGCAGCAAAGACGCGTTCGTGTGTATCATGACCGCAGTTACGAAATCCGCCGAACGGTCCGGCGGAGCCAAACAACAAACGAGAGACGCCGGCCGACACGGCTGACGACTCGCATTCTTTGGAGGGAAAATCCACATGGCGCGCACTCGAGCGAGCGTTATCAGGATCCTGACGATATCCACGGTTGCCGCCTTTGCGGGCCTGCCTTTTGTGGCCAGTGCGCAACAGCCGGACCAGGGGGCAATTCAGGAGATCATCGTCACGGCACAGAAGCGCGAAGCCAACCTGCAGGACGTGCCCTTCTCGGTGTCCGCGACCAGCCAGGACCAGATCCGCAACTCCGGCGCGATGGACCTCGTCGATCTCGCCCGCAACATCGCAGGGTTTGCGGTGGCGGACCTCGGTCCCGGCCAAAGCCAGGTCGCCATCCGCGGCATCAGCTCCGGCCAGGTCATCCGTGACCAGCCGGGCGTCAAGGAGCAGGTGGGCGTGTATCTCGATGAGTCGCCGATCTCAGTGGCCCTCTTTACGCCCGATCTCGAGCTGTTTGATCTTGATCGGTTCGAAGTGCTGCGCGGTCCCCAGGGGACGCTGTTCGGTGCGGGGTCGGAGGCCGGCACCGTGCGCTACATCACCCGCCAGCCGCAACTCAGCAAGACGGAAATCATGACGGACGCCTCCTTCGAGGACGTGGCGCAAGGCGACGAAGGGGGCTTCCTGAGAGCTGCCCTCAATCTTCCGTTTGGCGATACGGTGGCGGCGCGCCTGGCGGCTTACTGGCATCACCTGCCCGGGTTCATCGATGCCATTCAGCCGGGCGGCGGGCTCAAGAAGGACGCCAACGACGGCGACCGCAGCGGTGCGCGCCTCTCGTTCCTCATCAAGCCGAACGATGCGCTGGCCATCACGCCGCGCATCATGTTCCAGAAGCTGGACACCAACGGCTATCCGCGCGTCGATCTCTACAACATCCTCGGCAATCCCTACACGACCACCCAGCCGGCCGTGACCCTCGGAAGCCTGACGCAATACACGCAGCAGCATGAAGGTCTGACCGATGACTTCACGCTCGGCGATCTGAAGGTCGACTACAACTTAGGCCCCACGACACTGACCTCGATCACGTCCTTCACACATCGCAACGTGCTCGTCCAGCGCGATGCCAGCCAGCTGACCGGCAGCGTGACATTCGATGTGTTCGGCGCGGTGTCGAACCCGCCCGATCCGGCGGGCGTGCGCACGAGCTCACCCCTGCTCGACCGCACCCACCTGAACGTGTTCTCGCAGGAGGTGCGACTCGCGTCGAACGGCCGGGGAACGCTCGAATGGCTGGTCGGCGGATTCTTTCAGCATGTGGGGCGACGCTATGGGCAGGCCCTGCCGACCCCGGGCTACGACGCCCTGAACGCTACCCTCGGGTTCTGGCCTGGGTGCGACCCCGTCAAGAATCCGCCTCCGTGCAGGTTCCCACTCGGGCCGAACCCCGTCGGGCTGGTCGACAACCCCTTCTTCTCGGACCTCAGCTACCGCCTGAAACAGTATGCCGCGTTTGGCGAGGCGACCTACCATCTGACGGACCAGTGGGCGATTACAGGCGGTCTGCGCTACTACAAGTACAACGAAGACCGGATCCTCAATTTCAACGGCGTATTCTCCGCCGCCACCCCTGCCGGCGGCGTTCCGGGTTCTACGGACTCGAATGGCACCTCGCCGCGCCTGATCCTCAGCTACAAGGCAACCGACGACGTGACGTTCAACGCACAGGCCGCCCGTGGATTCCGCTTGGGCGGCATCAATGATCCGATCAACATTCCCCTGTGCTCGCCTACCGACCTGTTGGTCTTTGGCAATCAGAAGAACTGGACCGACGAGAAGACCTGGAACTATGAGGTCGGCGCGAAGACGCAATGGATGGACCGGCGGGTCACGTTCAATATCTCGGCGTTCTATTCCGACATCAAGGACCTGCAGGCCACGACGACCGCGGGCACCTGCTCGTCGCGCATCGTGTTCAACGTTCCCACCGCGCGCAGCGAGGGCATCGAGGCGGAGCTCTTTGCACGGCCGAACGCCAACTGGGACTTTGGCCTGTCGGCGACCGTCATTGACGCAAAACTCACCTCGTCGGTCACCTCGACACTTCCGCCCGCGACACCCGGTGGCCCACCCGGGCCCACGGTCGTGGTCGGCGGCCTGGCGGATGGCAACCGTCTGCCGACCGCACCGAAGACCCAGGTAGTCGGCAGCGTCGGCTACACTCTGCCGGTGCAGGGGTCGGCGGACTTCTTCGCGAACGTCACCGTGCAATACGTGGGCTCGTCCTTCTCGCAGTTCGAGAACGAGGAGCCGGGCTGGGGTCAGATCGGCGGCTCGGGGGATCCGAACGCGGCGCGGCTGATCTCGTACGGCGGGCCGTTGACCGTGTCGCAGATCAATTTCAACCCCGAGCTGCCGAGCTATACGCTCGCCAACTTCCGCCTGGGACTCAAGACCGAACGCTGGCAGGCGGCCGCCTACATCAACAACATCGCCGACAAGAACGCGCAGCTGGCGCTAGACTACGAGCGCGGCCGCAGCGCGCGCGTCGGCTATCTGACGAACCAGCCGCGCACGATCGGAGTGTACGGAAGCTACGTCTTCTGAGCGCCGCGGGCGGCATCGGCTGCCTGCGCGATTTCATCGCGCGGTGCACCACCGGCGCCGGATGTGCCAGCGGCGCCGCGCAAACGCCGGTCTCTCGAACGAGAGATGGCGCGGCGCACGCACGCGCGCGATAAACCAGCCTTTTACGCCGGCCCTTCACACGGAGGTCGTTCACATGTCCATCAAACTGACCGTGAACGGTGACACCCGCGAGCTGGATATCGATGCGGACATGCCGCTGCTGTGGGCGATCCGGGACCACCTGCAGCTCACCGGCACCAAATTCGGCTGCGGCATGGCGCTGTGCGGCGCCTGCACCGTGCACATCGATGGTCAGGCGACACGCTCGTGCGTCACGCCCGTGACGGCCGCCCAGGGCAAGCAGATCACCACCATCGAAGGCTTGAGCACGGCCGCGGGCCGCGCCGTGCAGGCCGCTTGGATCGGACTCGATGTTCCGCAGTGCGGTTACTGTCAGAGTGGGCAGGTCATGTCCGCCGCAGCGCTGCTGGCGGGCAATCCGAAGCCGAGCGATGCGGATATCGATGCCGCCATGGCCGGCAACATCTGCCGCTGCGCCACCTACGTCCGCATCCGCGGCGCCATCCATCAGGCGGCCGAAACCCTGGCAACCGGCGCCCCCGCCGCGCCTTAAGAGGAGTGCGCCATGTACTTCCGCCACATTGAAAACGCCGCTGCGCTCGCCGTGGGAAGGTCGCCCGCCGAGCTGAGCCGCCGCCAGTTCCTGAAGCTCACCACGCTCGCGGGCTCGGGACTCACCCTCGGCATGGTGCTGCCGGGATGCGGCACCGGCCCCGGCGGCGCTGCCGCCGGTCCGCTCGTCATGCCGTTCGTGCGCATCGCGCCCGACAACACGGTCACCGTGATCTGCAAACACCTGGAGGCCGGCCAGGGCGTCTGGACCGGGCTTCCGGCGATCGTCGCCGAGGAGCTGGATGCGTCCTGGGACCAGATGCGCGTCGAGAGCGCGCCGGCGCAGGTGCCCATGTACGGCAATCTCGCGATGGGGGGCAAGATCCAGCTCACCGGCGGCTCGACGGCTGTGGCCAACTCCTGGCAGCAGCTGCGGCAGGCGGGAGCGACCGCGCGCGCCATGCTGGTGGCGGCCGCCGCCAAGGCGTGGGCCGTGCCGGTGAGTGAGATCAAGGTGAGCCAGGGAGTGGTGTCGCACACTGGCGCGGGACGTAAAGCGACTTTCGGCGAGCTCGCCGGCAGCGCCGCGAAGGAGCCCGTGCCGACGCAGGTCAGCCTCAAGGATCCGGCCGCTTTCAGCATCGTCGGCAACGAGAAGCTGCCGCGGCTCGATGCGCGCGCCAAGTCCACCGGCAAGCAGCAGTTCGCCATCGACGTCATGCTGCCCGGCATGATGACCGCGCTCGTCATGCGCCCGCCGCGCTTTGGCGGCAAGGTGAGCTCGTTCGATGCGAGCAAGGCCAAGGCCGTCCCCGGAGTCATCGACGTGGTGCAGATACCGCGTGGGGTGGCGGTCGTCGGACGCGACATGTGGTCGGCCAAGAAGGGTCGCGAGGCGCTCAGCGTCACGTGGGACGAGTCAGGCGCCGAGAAGCGCGGCACGACGCAGCTCATGAAGGAATATCACGCCCTGAGCCGCAGCAAGGAGTCCGTCACGGTTACGCAGCGCGGCGACGTCGAGGCGGCGCTTGCACATGCGGTGAAGCGCGTGGAGGGGGAGTTCGAGTTTCCGTACCTCGCGCACGCGCCGATGGAGCCCCTGACCGCGGTGTGCCAGCTGGGCGCCGACAAGTGCGAGATCTGGGCCGGCTGCCAGTTCCAGACCGTCGACCAGGCGAATGCCGCGGCGGCGGTCGGACTGAAGCCCGAGCAGGTGAGCATCAACACGCTCGCCGCCGGCGGCACCTTCGGGCGGCGCGCGAATCCCGAATCGGACTACATCTCCGAGGTAGCTTCCATCGCCAAGGCGACGGGCGGGAAATATCCGGTGCGCCTCATCTGGACGCGCGAGGATGACATCACCGGCGGCCGCTACCGGCCGCTCAACTATCACCGCATCACCGCAGCCATCGGCAAGGACGGCAAGGTCGCCTACCGCCAGCGCGTCGTCGGTCAGTCGATCGTCGCCGGCACGCCGTTCGCGTCCATGATGATCAAGAACGGCGTCGATCCGACGGCGGTCGGCGGCAGCGCCCCCGAGCAGTACGATCTCGCCGACGCACACGTGAGCTGGTCGCCGCCGACAGTCGGGGTGCCGGTGCTGTGGTGGCGCTCAGTCGAGAACACGCACATGGCGTTCTCCAAGGAAGTGATGATCGATGAGCTGGCGCACGCGGCGCGACAGGACCCGATCGCGTTCCGGCTGGCGTTGCTCGGCGAGCATCCGCGCCACGTCGGTGCGCTCAAGCTCGCGGCCGAGAAGGCCGGATGGGACTCGCCATTCTCGAAAGAGAAGGGGCGCGGACGCGGCGTCGCCGTGCACGAGTCCTTCGGCTCGGTGGTGGCGCAGGTGGCGGAAGTTACGGTGAGCGGCGACAAGATCACGGTCGATCGCGTGGTCTGCGCAGTCGACTGCGGCATCGCAGTCACGCCCGACGTGGTGAAGGCGCAGATGCAAAGCGGCATCGGCTACGGCCTGTCGGCGGCGCTGTACGGCAAGATCACGCTCACCGACGGACACGTCGATCAAACCAACTTCCACCAGTACCAGGTGCTGCGCATCAACGACATGCCACGGGCGATCGAGGTGTACATCGTGCCCTCGACGAATCCGCCCTCGGGTGTCGGGGAGCCGGGGACGCCGCCGATCGCGCCGGCGGTTGCCAACGCGGTGCGCGCGGCGACGGGAATCCGCGCCCGCGCCTGAGCGCTCTGCAGGCGCTACAGCGCTGCGAAGCTGCGGGCCTGCGCGCTCCAGGCGGGCGCGCTGGCGAGGGCACCCGGGACCTCCTCCGGTGTGCCGACCACCTGCCACATCATGAGGTGCCGCCGGTCCATGAAGCGCTCCTCGACGGCGCGGTTGAGCACATCGAGAAGCGCAGTGAAGAATCCCCGGGTGTTCACCAGCACGATGGGATTGAGGTACAGCCCGAGACGCTTGAGCGTGATGGCCTCGAGCAGCTCCTCGAGCGTGCCGGAGCCGCCGGGAAGTGCGATCGCCGCCTGGCTGAGCGTCAGCATCATGTGCTTGCGGGTGCGCAGGTCCTCGACCAGCTGCAGGCGCGTCAGTCCCTTGTGCCCCCACTCCAGCTCGGCCATGAATCGCGGCAGGATGCCGATCACCCGGCCGCCGTGACTGAGCGCGCCGTCAGCGAGCGCGCCCATGGAGCCGACCGCGCCGCCCCCGTACACAATCCCGACTCCCTGTCCGGCGAGCACCTCGCCCAGGCGCCGCGCTGCGGCCCGATACTCAGGGTGGGCGAGGCGGCTGGAGGCGCAGTACACGCAGACAGCGTGCTCGATGGAACGC
>Ga0209152_10000667_pt1 | contig 14697 bp, 8 predicted proteins | sample GraSoiAngelo_107_FD_185873 | JGI IMG/M metagenome (GOLD analysis project Ga0209152, IMG submission 185873) | Grasslands soil microbial communities from the Angelo Coastal Reserve, California, USA - 14_0903_09_30cm (SPAdes) (version 2) | ecosystem: Environmental > Terrestrial > Soil > Grasslands ...
CGGGTTGGTCAGGCCGGTCGTGATGCTCGGGCTGCCCGGGCTGGTCGCGATGCTCAGGCTCGTCAGGCTGGTCGCGACGCTCGGGCTGGTCGGGCCGATCGCGATGCTCGGGCTGGTCGGGCCGACGGCCGCGCCCGCGGTCGTCGTTTCCCTGATCCTCGGAGCCGGGGCGACGCCGGGGTGGCTGAATGTTGGGCGGCGGGATGACGCCCGTGCCACCGAGGTCACGACCGCGCACGCCCACGTCGCGCCGGCGATCGTCGCTCACGGGCCGCTCGCGCACCCGCGTGATGAAGGCGTCCGACGCCTGGCGGTCCTTGAAGATGAACCGGGGCTCGGGTCTGTAGGGGCGCGTGAAGACTACCCTCGTGCCGCCGTAGTACCGATACGGGTAATAGTACGGATCATCGAACACCACGATCCGAAAGCGCACGCAGGTGTAATCGTAGGGGCTCCAGTACGGGTAGCTCACGTAGCTGTGGCAGTCGTAGCACAGGAACCGAGGATAGTCGTAATGCTGTTGCACGTAGTACGGCGTGATATCGTAATCCCAATCGCTGTAACCATCGGGCACGATGCGCTGGGCCAGGTCGGTGAGGGCGACGTACGGATCGCCGCGGACCCGTCCGTCGGCGATCAGTCGATAATCCCAGTGGTCCCTGCTCTGGATCCCGTCGTACACGAACGGGTCGGCCGAGGCCACGGCGAACAGGTAGCCGACACCCGGATAGTCATCGATGTAGAAGGCGTCGCGGTCGTCTCCGCCCTGCACCTCGTAGTCGCGACCACCACGGGCGAAGTTGTCCTCCCACGGCTCCCGTGGAAACAGGACGCGCACCCGGCCGTCGGTGTCGACGCGCAGGATCGTCACGAACGCGTCCCGATCGGCGCGGAAGTGAGTGCGGACGCCCTGGCCGCTGGTGTAGGGGCTGTCGCCCCGGTCGGTCCAGACCTCGACGCGGGGCCGAGACTCGACCGACACCGGCGGGATCGAAGGGCCGCCGATCGGTGTGGTGGCCAGGCTGAGCAACCAAATCGGGTTCAACATGGGGCCTCCGTTCGCGCGGTGAAGGGGGCAGGTTACATGCCAACCCGAGCCTCGGTCGCGAAGCCCGTAAGTCACAGTGAAGCTTAAGGTTCGACCGCTTATTGATGCTGATCACCAGGTCCCGGCTGTCCTCTACCCGGGACATTCGGCTGTTCATTAGCTTCCGCGAGGCCATGGCCGACGTGCAGCGCTTCGATCTCCTGGATCCCGCCGAAGTAGCTCGCTTCGGCGGGATCGAGATCGTGGCGCAGGGGGTCGTGGAGGGCTTTCTCAGCGGGATCCACCGGTCGCCGTTTCGTGGCTTCTCCGTCGAGTTCACGGAGCACCGCGCCTATCAACCCGGTGACGAGCTGCGCTACCTCGATTGGAAGATCCTCGCCCGAGCCGACCGCCTGTTCGTGAAGCAGTTCGAGCAAGAGACCAACCTGCGCGCGATGATTCTGGTGGACGCGAGCCGCTCGATGGCGTGGCGGGGCGCGCCCAACCGGCTCACCAAGCGGGCCTATGCGGACCGGCTGGCGGCGGCGCTCGCGCTGATCCTGCTACGCCAGCGGGACGCCACCGGGCTGATCACGTTCGATGACGTCGTGCGCGAGGTCGTGCCAGCGCGAGTGAAGGCGGGACAGTGGGCGCGACTGGTGCGAGGTTTGGTCGACACGCCGGACGGTCAGGGGACGGCGGCGCAGGCGGCACTGGTGCGCCTCACGTCGCTGCTCGCCCGGCGGGGGCTCGTCGTACTCGTCTCCGACCTGCTGTTCGACCGTGAGCTGGCGCTTACGGCACTGCGCTACCTGCGTCATCGTGGCCATCAGGTGATCGTGCTGCACACCATGGATCCGGCGGAGGCCGACCTCTCCGGCCCTCCCGAAGTGCGGTACCGGGATCCTGAATCTGCGGCGAGCCTGGTGGTTCGGCCGCGCGAGCTGGCGCGGGCTTACCAGGCCACCGTGCGTCGGGAGGTCGACGCATGGCGCACGGCGTGCCGGCGGCACGGCATTGCGTACCACCACATCCTGACCGACATGCCGTTCGGCATGGCGCTGCGGCTGCTGGCGTGACGTTCCTGCATCCGTTGGCGCTCGTGGGGCTCGCAGCCGCGGCGATCCCCGCCTTGCTCCACTTGCTCGAGCGCCGCGTGCCCCCGGAGGCGGAGTTTCCGCCGCTCCGGTACCTGAGCGAAGCGGAGCGCCAGAACGCGCGACGCTTGAAGTTGCGACACCTGCTGCTCCTGCTTTTGCGGACGGCGTTGATCGTGCTGCTCGTGCTGGCCGCCGCGCGGCCACTCTTCCCCACGCGCGCGAGCGGCGGGTCGCTGCACGAGCCGACGGCCCTCGCCGTGATCCTCGACAACTCCCCGTCGTCCGGGCTGGTGGTGGACGGGCGTCCCGTGCTCGAGCGCCTGAAAGCGATGGCGCGTGGCTCGCTGGCGCGGGCGACGGCGTCCGATCACCTCTGGCTCGTGCTCGCCGACGGCGTGGCGCGCGCGGGAACAAGAGAGGCGTTGCTGGCGACCGTGGATAGCGTCGGCGTCTCGGCCCGGCGGCTGGACCTCACGGCCGCCGTGGGGGCGGCTACGCGCCTGGTGGACGCGGAGCCGCTCCCGGCGCGCGAGGTGCACGTCGTGAGTGACCTGCAGCGTACGGCACTCGGATCAGGCCGGGCGGCCGTGCCGCGGGGGGTCCGCGTGCTCGCCCTCGCGCCTCCGAGCCAGGCAGCTCCGAACCGGGGCGTGGGCACCGTGCGGGTGACGGACGGCGCGGCGGCCGTGGGCATCGTCGGGACGCCTGGCGCGGGACGGGAGGGAGGCCCCGCGCCGGTGACGCTGCGGATACGCGGCCGTGAGGTCGGTCGCGCGCTGGCGACGCCGGGATCGACGGTATCGATCTCGTTGCCATCGCTCGGTCCGGGCTGGTGGGTGGGCGAAATCGTGCTCGACGCCGACGAGCTGCGGGCGGACGATCGACGATTGCTCGTGTGGCGCGTGGCTCCGCCCGCCCGAGTCGGGGCGCCTCCGAGCGCTGGGGGAGGCCCGTTCGTGGCCGCAGCGCTCGCCGTGCTGGAAGAAGGGAAGCGGGTCCGGGCGGGGGGAGAGGGGGGCAGCGACGTCGCCATTGGAGACCGGCCGCAGGCGGGGACGAGGGTGAGCGTCGTGGTCCCACCCGCCGAGCCGGCGTTGATTGGCCAGGTGAATCGCGCGCTCGCGGCACGGGGCGGGCGCTGGCGCTTTGCGGAGGCGGGCACGCCCGGCGTCATCGCCGGGGCTGCCGTATCGGGGATCAGCGGGGTGCAGGTGACGCGGAGGTACCGGATCGAAACCGTGACGGGAAACGCGGGACGGGTAATGAGTAACGACACGACCGTGCTCGCGACACTGAACGGCGAGGCGTGGCTGGTGCGGGACGGCAACGTCCTGCTCCTCGGCAGCCGGCTCGACACTGCGTGGACGGCGCTGCCCGCGACACCGGCGTTCGTCCCGTTTGTGGATGCGCTGGTGAACCGCCTGGCACGGGGTGAGGCACCCGTCTCCGAGGTGGAAGGCGACCCGCGCGTTGAGTTTCGGACCCGCGGCGCCGACACGATCGGCGCGACGGTCTACGGACTCGACCCACGAGAATCGGATCTCACGCCGGCGCCGCCGGCGCTCGTGCGCGACGTGCTGGGTGCGGAAGTGCTCGACGCCACGGCGTTCGCGGCCGCCCGGTTCGCCGGCGCGGGGCGTCACGATGCCAGCGGGCTGCTGCTGGTGCTGGCCCTGGTCTTCGCGCTCGTGGAGCTGGGGGTCGCGACGCGTACCCGCTGATGCCGCTCGACTTCGTGATCGACCGGTTGGACGCGCTGCCGGCGACGCGGGCGTTGGCGGAAGGGTTGCCCGCGCCCGGTACCCGTCTGGGCATCTCCGGCCTCCCCGGCTCGAGTCCCGCCGTGCTGGTGGCCGCGCTCGCGCGGCGACTCGCACAGCGCGTGTTTGTCGTGATCACACCCACGCCGACCGATGCGGAGCGGTGGCTTGCGGACCTGCGGACGCTGTCGGGGTCCGCGGTGGCGCTGTACCCGCAGCGTGAGGCGCTGGGCGCCGAAGAGCCGCACTTCGAGATCGCCGGCGAGCGCGTGGAGACGCTGGAGCTGCTGTTGTCGGGGCAGGTTCGGGTGCTGGTCACGACCGGGCGCGCCGCCGCCGAGCGCACGGGGGTGCCTGGGCCGCTGCGAGAAATGCGACTGGTGTTGGAAAAGGGAGTAGGGGCGCAGCATGCTGCGCCCCGACAATTCGCAACCGTCATCCAGCGACTCGAGGCGATGGGTTACGCTCGCGTCCCGACCGTCACGGAAGTGGCGCAGTTCAGCGTACGGGGCGGGATCCTCGACGTGTATGGGTTCGGGATGGCGGCACCGGCGAGGCTCGAGTGGTGGGGAGACGAGATCGAGTCGCTGCGTACGTTCGATCTCGACTCGCAGCGTTCCGGCGAAGCGATCGAGCGGGTGACGGTCCTGCCGGTGAAGACTGAGGGAGGGCAGGCAGGCGAAGTAGGGGCGCAGCCTGCTGCGCCCCTACCACGTCAGTCGCTCCTGGATCTGCTCCCCAGCGACGCGCTGATCGTATTGGAGCAAGAGTCGGCGCTGGGACAGGAAGTGGAGCGCGCCTGGAGCGAGGCGGCCCACCATCTCGACGTGGCGCGGCGGCTGGGTGAGGAGCCGCCGGCGCGGGAGGCGCTGTTCGTCGAACCGGCGGCGTGGCGGGCGCAGCTCGCCCGGTTCCCCCGGATCGCGCTCGATCCCACCGAAACCGGGGTTCGGTTCCCGATCGCGCTCCCCGAGCCGGTGGACCGCGACATCAAGCGGCTGCGCCAGATCGTCGCGACCGAGCCGCCGACCGTGATCCTGTGCGACAACGAAGGCCAGCTCGAGCGACTGGAGGAGCTCCTGGCCGGCGACCGGGCGACGCTCGCGGTCGGGGCGTTGGACGGCGGATTCGTGCTGCCTGGGCTGCGCGTGCTCACCGACCACGAGATCTTCCGTCGGGCCCGCCGGCTGCGGCGGCCGCGCCGCTATCGCGAAGCCACGGCCACGGCCGCGACGCGGGCGCTCAAGGCCGGCGATTACGTGGTGCATCTCGAGCACGGCATCGGGATCTACCGCGGGATCCAGACGATCCCGGTGGGAGCGGAGGGCGGGACGCTCGAGGTGGCCGTCGTAGAGTACGAGGGTGGGTCCCGGTTGAACGTACCGCTGTATCGCCTGGATCAGCTCGAGCCGTACCGGGCCGCGGCCGACGGCGACGCGCCGCCGCCCCGGCTCCACCGGCTGGGCACCACGACGTGGCAGCGGCAGCGCGACAAGACGCGCGCGGCGATCCGGCAGATGGCGATCGAGCTGCTCGACTTGTACGCCCGGCGACAGCTCGCGAATGGATTCGCGTTTCCTCCGGACACCCCGTGGCAGCGCGAGCTCGAGTCGGCCTTCCTGTACGAGGACACACCGGACCAGCGGCGGGCTTCGGAGGAAGTGAAGCGGGACATGGAGCGCGCCCGTCCGATGGACCGGCTGCTGGTGGGCGATGTGGGGTATGGGAAGACCGAGGTCGCATTGCGGGCCGCCTTCAAATCGGTGCAGGCCGGCAAGCAGGTGGCGGTCCTCGTTCCCACAACCATTCTCGCCGAGCAACACGGGCGGACGTTCCGCGAGCGGCTCGCCGACTACCCCGTGCGGATCGAGGTGTTGTCGCGGTTCCGCGGCCCGAAGGAGACGAAGCAGGTGACGCGGCAGCTCGAAACCGGTGAAGTGGACGTCGTGATTGGCACGCATCGCCTGCTGTCGCGCGACGTCGGGTTCCACGATCTCGGGCTCCTCATCGTCGATGAAGAGCACCGCTTCGGCGTCCGACACAAGGAGCGGCTCAAGGCGCTGAAGCTCGCGGTGGACGTGCTGACACTCACCGCGACACCCATTCCGCGGACCCTGCACCTGTCGTTGGCCGGGTTGCGGGACCTCACGCTGCTCGAGACGCCGCCCAAGGACCGCTCCCCGGTGCTCACGTTCATCGAGCCGTGGGATGACGGATTGATCGAGGAGGCGCTGGCACGGGAGCTGGATCGCGGCGGGCAGGTGTACTTCGTGCACAATCGGATCGAGACGATCGACACGATCGCGGAGCGGGTGCGGGCCCTCGCCCCGCCGCGGGCGCGGATCGCGGTCGCGCACGGGAAACTCAAGGAAGCCGAGCTCGATGCCGTGATGGCCCGATTCGTCCGGGGCGAGGTGGACGTTCTCGTGTCCACGATGATCGTCGAGTCCGGACTCGACGTGCCGAACGCGAACACCATGATCGTGAACCGTGCGGACCAGCTCGGGCTGGCGCAGCTGTACCAGCTGCGCGGGCGCGTGGGGAGGAGTCACCGCCGCGCCTACTGCTATCTGCTCGTGCCCGACCTCGTGGACGACGAGGCGGAAGAGCGGCTTCGCGTGTTGGAGCATCACACCGATCTCGGCTCCGGCTACCGGATCGCGTTGCGCGATCTCGAACTGCGCGGCGCCGGCAACCTGCTCGGGGCCGCGCAGTCGGGCCACGCGCAGGCGGTCGGGTTCGATACCTATCTCCGCTGGCTCCAGGAGACCGTTGACGCGCTCAAGTCCGGGAAGGGAGTCGATGGAAACGGTGCACGGGTGCCACCCGAGGTGATCCTGGATCTGCCGGCGCGCCTCTCCGACGAATACGTGCCGGATGAAGCGGTGAAGCTCGAGCTGTACCGGCGGCTGGCGCGGGCCGAGGCGCCTAGCGAGATTCAAGCGGTGCGCGAGGAATTGCGGGATCGGTTCGGACCGCTTCCCGATGACGCGCAACGCTTGCTCCTCGTCTCCGAGCTCCGCGCCCTCGGCGCCCGTGTCGGACTGGAAATGGTCCTGGTGAAGGGCGACGAGGCTCGGCTCACGTTCGCCCGGGACGCGAGCCCGCGGCTGGCCGGCCTGACGGCGGCGCTCGATGCGGTGCAGTTCGAGGCCGAGGTCCGGCGGGCGGCGCCGCTCTCCCTGCGACTCCGCCGGCTCGGCGGAGAGCCGATCGGGTCGGGGCTCGTCCGCGCTCTCACCGCGGTTCTCGCGGACGCTCACCCTTAAGGAGTTGGCATGGTACGGCTGGGTCTGATCGTCATGGTCCTCGTGTTGACTGGATGTAGCGCCCTGGGGGACGCGTTCTCGGGCGACCCGCAGGTGGCCGGCACGGCCGCCGGCCAGACCCTGACGGTCGACCGCCTGGCGAACATGGTTGGACGCGCGCAGCGCATCCCCGTCCGACCCGACGTGCTCACCGGCGTCGCGAACGTCTACCTGGACTACGCCGTGTTCGCGACCGAGCTGGGGCGCGGGCGCGACCTGCACGACTCGGCCCTGGTGCTCGCCACGCAGTGGCCGGTGGCGGCGCAACTCAAATGGGAGCACTATCACGACCAGCTGATCGCGACGCGCGGCAAGCTCACGCCCGCCCAGGCGGATTCCGCGTTCCAGGCAGGCACGGTCCGCCTGTTCCAGCACATCCTCATCCGAATCCCGCAGAGCGCCGTGCCGATGGTGGAGCAGCAGAAAGAGAAGGAAGCCAGCGCGGTGCTGATGCAGGCCGCGGCGCGTCGTGGATTCAACTTCGCGCAGCTCGCCCGGCGCTACTCGGAGGACCCAGGATCGAAGTCGAAGGGGGGGTACCTGCCAGCCACGCCGCGGGGGCAGTTCGTCCCGGCGTTCGACAGTGCGGCGTGGACGCTCCCGCCCGGCGCGATGACCGCCGTGGTCCGGACGCCGTTCGGGTTCCACATCATTCGCCGGCCGCCGCTGGCCGAGGTGCGCGACTCGTTCCGCGTCGATCTCGAGAACTCGCGCACCGCCCAGCTCGACTCCCTGTACCTGGACAGCCTCGCGAACCAGCGACAGCTCAAGATCGAGTCCGGCGCGCCCGCCCTGGTGCGCCAGGCGGTCCCGCAGATCGTCTCCGCCCGGAGCGACAGCCGGACGCTGGCCACCTATAAGGGAGGCACGTTCCGGGTGAAAGATCTGGCGCGGTGGCTCCTGGCGCTCGATCCGAACGACGTGCGCGGGATCTCCGCGGCGAGCGACGCCCAGCTGAACCAGTTCATCAAGGTGCTCGCGCAGCGTGAGATGCTGCTCGTAGAGGTGGACAAGGCCGGCGTACGGCTCAGCCCGGACGACTGGCGGCGCCTGCGCTCCGAGCACGACTCGGCCGTCGCGCGGCTCGAGGGCCTGCTGGACGTCTCGCCCCAGCTCCTCAAGGACTCCGCCGCGACCCCCGCCGCGCGTGTGCAGCTCGCCATGGCGCACGTCGACCGGTACGTGGACCAGGCGGTGACCCGGGGCAGCGCACCGTTCTACCCGGTCCCGCCCTTCCTGGCCGGCGCGCTCCGCCAGGACCAGCCGTGGTCGGTCAACGAGGCGGGAATCGCGCGGGCGCTGAAGAGTGCACAGGCGATCCGGGCGGCGGACACGACGGCGCGCGCACCCGCACCCACGGGTTTGAAGCGGGCGCCTGGCCCGCCGCCTGTCGCGGCGGAGAGCGGCGGCCGGCAGGCGCCGCGCTGACATGCGCGCCCTCGTTCTGACCATCGTCGTCGCGGTGCTTGCCGCCGTCTCCCCCTGGGGGACGCCTGCCGCGGCGCAGGGTCGAGCAGCGACGGACCGTCCCGTGGATCGCATCGTGGCGGTCGTCGGCACGAGGCCGATCCTCGCGTCGCAAGTGGAAGAGCAGCTCGTCCTGGCGCAGTCACAGGGCCAGAAGGTCCCGGAGGACTCGGCGGGGCGCAACGCCGCGCGGCGGCAGGTCCTCTCGCAGATGGTGGACGAGGAGCTGCTGGTGCAGCAGGCGGAGCGCGACACCACGATCAAGGTGACGGACCAGGAAGTGCAGGACGCGGTCGAGCAAACCGTCCAAAACGTGCGCAAGCAGTTCACCTCGATCCCGGAGTTCCAGTCGCAGCTTCGCGCGGCCGGGTTCGTGTCCGAGGAGGAATGGCGCCGCTGGCTCGCCGACCAGCAGCGTCGCGCGATCCTGCAGCAGCGGTTGATCGAGGGACTCAAGCAAAAGGGGAAACTGCGGCCGATTGCGCCGTCGGACGCCGAGATGCGGGCGTTCTGGGAGTCGAACCGGGAGCAGCAGGCCAAGCGGCCGGCCGCCATCTCTTTCCGCCAGATCGTGATCGTGCCGAAGCCGGACTCGGTGGCGAGCGTGCGCGCGCTGCAGCTGGCGGAATCGCTCGTGGTGGCGCTGCGGAAGAATGGCGGTGCCACCTTTGCCGACGTCGCGAAGAAGTACTCGGCCGACAGCGTGTCACGGGCGCAGGGCGGTGTGCTCGGCTGGTTCCGGCGCGGCGTGATGGTGAAGGAGTTCGAGGACGTCGCGTTTCGTCTGAGGCCGGGCGCGATCTCCGACGTCGTGCGCACCGAGTTCGGCTTCCACATCATTCAGGTGGAGCGCGCGCAGCCGGCAGAGATCATGGCGCGCCACATCCTGATCCAGCCCACCATCTCCGCCGCGCAGATCGCCATTGCCCGGCGACAGGCCGATTCCGTTCACGACGCGCTCGCCCACGGAGCGTCGTTCGACACGCTGGCCCGTCGCTACGCCGACCCCAGCGAGCCGAAGCTCGCCGATGCCCTCCCCGTTTCCCAGCTCCCGCCCGATTACGACAAAGCCATCGGGCCGGACACCGTCCCCGGGTTGAAGCGGGTGTTCGAGGTCGGCATCGGGTCACCGCGGCCGCGGTTCGTGGTGTTCGAGCTGATGAGGCGCCTGCCCGAAGGCGAGCTGGGGTTCGACGAAGTTAAGGATCGCATCCGCGAAGCGCTCGGACAGCAGCTCGCCATCAAGCACCATCTCGACTTGCTGCGTCGCACCACGTACGTCGACGTCCGGTTCTAGCCGCCGTCCCCGACTCGCGGTCACGCTCGGCGACCCGCGGGGGATCGGACCGGAGGTGGTGGCCAAGGCGGTCGCCCTCGGTCCCCTCGATGCCGATCTCGTCTTTCTCGGAAGCGAACAGACCGCTCCCCGCTCCCTGCTCCCTGAGGAGGCGGGGCGTATTGCGGGCCGGCAGGTCGAAGACGCAGTGCGGCTGGTGCGGGAGGGGAAGGTGGACGCCATCGTCACCGGTCCGGTGCACAAGCACGCCCTGCACCTCGCTGGATTCCGCTATCCCGGCCTCACCGAGCTCCTGTCCCATCTCGCGGGCGACGTGGACGTCGCGATGATGCTCGCCACCGGCGCGCTGCGCGTAGTGCTCGTCACGACGCACATCCCCCTCAAAGACGTAGCCGCGGCTGGCCGTGTGCGCGCTCAATCCCCATGGGGGCGAGTCCGGCCTGTTCGGCGACGAGGACGAGCGCGTGCTCGCGCCCGCCGCCCGAACGCTCGGCGCCGCCGGGCCGCTGCCGGCGGACACCGTGTTCGTACGGGCGCTCAAGGGTGAGTTCGACGCGGTGCTCACGCCGTATCACGATGTGGGGATGACGGCCGTGAAGGTCGCGGGATTCGGCACTGGTGTGAACGTGACGCTCGGGTTGCCCTTCCCCCGCGTCGCGCCGGACCACGGGACCGCGCTCGACATCGCCGGTAAGGGTGTGGCCGACCCCGGCTCCATGCGGGCGGCGCTGCAGCTCGCGATCGAGCTGGCGAGACGGGTGCGCTAGGCCTCCGCGCCCGAGCCGCGACGCAGCACCCGCACCGTCCCGACGCGGCGCCCTTCCACCTCGACGATCTCGAACACGGCGCCTTTCACCGCCACCTGGTCCCCCGGTCTCGGAAGGCGGCCGATCGCGCCGAACAGGAAGCCCCCGATGGTCGTGTAGTCTTGCTCGCCGAGCTCGAGTCCGAACGCGCTGTTGACCTCGCGGATCGGTACCGAGCCGGCGATGGTGGGTGCCACGCCGGCCGGGACGGAGCGCAGCTCGCCCGAGGGCCGATCGTATTCGTCGTAGATCTGGCCGACGATCTCCTCCAGCAGGTCTTCCATGGTGACGAGGCCGGCCGTTCCGCCGAACTCGTCCAGCACGATCGCGAGGTGGATCTTCTGCCGCTTCATGTCGGCGAGCACGTCCTCGACCTCGCGCGTCCCGGGAACGAAGACGGCGGGGCGGAGCACCGCGCGCAGGCTGCCACCCTTGGCCGAGCGGAGGCCGGCGAGGATGTCCTTCGCGTGCACGATGCCGAGGATGTCGTCGAGCGACTCTCCGTACACCGGGTAACGCGACCGGCCCGCGACCGCCACCTGGTCGGCGGCTTCCTCGAGGGTCAGGTCCGCCGGCAGGGCCACCATCTCGGTGCGTGGCGTCATGACCTCCCGGGCGGTCTTCTCACTGAACTCGAACACGCCTTGCAAGAGGCGGGCATCGTCGGCATCGAGCTTGCCGCGCTGCCGGCTCTGCTCGACCAGCATGCGCAGCTCCTCGGGAGAGTGGATCGCCTCGAGCTCGGCGCTGGTGCCTTTCAGGCCCAGCAGCCGCACCACGCGGTTAGCGCTCCAGTTGAGGAGGTCGGTAAACGGGCGCGTGATCCACGAGAAGAAGATGAGCGGCGCGGCGATCCAGCGGCTGGTCCGCTCGGGATGCGTGATGGCCCACGCCTTGGGCGCCTGCTCGCCGAAGACGACATGGAGGAAGGAGACCAGCGCCACCGCGACCGTGGACGCGATGCCGCCGCGGGCGAGGAACTCGAGCGCGGCAGGGAGCGCCGCGAACCAGTCGCGGAACACCTGCGCCACGGTATCTTCGGCGACGTAGCCCAGCAGGATCGAGGCGACCGTGATGCCGAGCTGCGCCGCGGACAGCTGGCGGTACAGGTCTTTGAACGCCGCCTGTACCGTCCGCGCCTTCCGATCGCCGCGCCGGACGAGCGCCTCGATGCGCGTGCGGCGGGCCGCGACCAGGGCGAACTCGGCGGCCACGAAGAACGCGTTGGCCAACACGAGGGCCAGCACCGCCAACAGGCGGAGGCCGAGCGATTCCGAGCCGGGGCCGGGCATAGAGGCGGGAACATAGGGCGTGTTGCCCGGTGGCGGAACGGCCCGGTATTTTGGGGAAGAGGGACGAAGCAAGGGGGACAGGTGAGCGCCGCGGTACCGCTGGAAGTCCAATGCACGCATCGAGCTCCGCTGCGCGAGGAGAGCCGGCGGCGGATGAAGATCGTGCTGGCGATCACGGCTGCGGTGATGGTTACCGAAGCCGTGGGCGGGTGGCTCGCCCACTCGCTGGCCCTGCTTGCCGACGCGGGCCACATGCTGGCCGACGTGGCCGCGCTGGGTCTGTCGCTCGTCGTGACGGCACTGGCACAGCGGCCGGTGACGGCGGAGCGGACGTTCGGATTGCTGCGGTTGGAGATCCTGGCGGCGCTCGTGAACGGGGCGGCCTTGATCGTGATCGCGCTCGGTGTCGGCCTCGAGGCCTACCGCCGGTTCCAATCCCCCGCACAGGTGCACGGGGCGCTGCTCCTGATCATCGCAGGCGTAGGACTGGCGGCCAACGCCCTTGGGGCGGCGATCCTGCATCGCGGCCACGACCACTCGCTCAACCAGCGCGGCGCGTACCTCCACATCGTGAGCGACCTGCTCGGCTCGGTCGGCGCCCTGCTCGCGGGCGTGATCATCCTGGGCACTGGGTGGGTGCAGGCCGATCCGGTCATCTCGGTGCTGATCTCCCTGCTGATCCTCGGCAGCGCCTGGCGGCTGGTAAAGGAGAGCACGGACGTGCTGCTCGAGGCGGCGCCCGCGCACATCGCCCTCGCGGACGTCCACGACCGGATCGCGTCCATCCCCGGCGTGGCGTCGGTGCACGACCTCCACGTCTGGACCGTCACCAGCGGGGTGATCGCGATGAGCGGTCACCTGGTCGTCCAGAACCCGGCCGACAACCAGCGGGTGCTCGAAGCCGTCCAGGCATGCCTGGGGGACATGGGAATCCGGCATGTGACCGTGCAGATGGAGCGGGACCCAACCTGCGCATAAACTGGCCCCCCGCTTGGTGATTTCTGAGCTTGTCTTTTCGAGATCACCTTCCTATACTGCGCCCCTCACAGACTGCGCCCCTCACACAGGTACCGTCAGGACCTAGCCCCTTGCAGATCCGCAACATCGCCATCATCGCGCACGTGGACCATGGGAAGACCACGCTGGTGGACCAGATGCTCCGCCAGGCAGGGGTGTTCCGCGCCAACCAGCAGGTAAACGAGCGGGTTATGGACTCGAACCCGCTGGAGCGTGAGCGCGGGATCACCATCCTGTCGAAGAACACCGCGGTGCGGTGGGGCGACACCAAGATCAACATCGTGGACACGCCAGGGCACGCCGACTTCGGCGGTGAGGTGGAGCGGATTCTCCGCATGGTCGACGGCTTCCTGCTGCTCGTGGATGCCGCCGAGGGCCCCATGCCGCAGACGCGCTTCGTGGCGGGGAAGGCGCTGGCACTCGGCCTGAAGCCGATCGTGCTGGTCAACAAGATCGACCGCCAGGATGCCGAGCCGCTGCGGGTGCACGACGAGGTGCTGGAGCTGTTCCTGGACCTGGAGGCGACGCCGGAGCAGTTCAACTGTCCTTTCCTTTATACGTCGAGCCGCGCGGGGACCGCCACCCTCGACCTCAAGGCCCCGGGGACCGATCTCAACCCGTTGTTCCAGACCATCCTGGACACGATCCCGGCGCCCAAGGCCGACCCCAACGGGCCGTTCCAGATGCTCGTCTCGACGCTCGACTATTCCTCTTATCTAGGCCGGATCGCGATCGGCCGGATCGAGCGGGGGCGCGTGAAGGTGGGCGAGACGGTCGCGTTACTTCCGCTGGGCGAGCCTGGTCCTCTGGGGGATGCACCGTACGAGCAGGCCAAGGTGGTGAAGCTGTTTTCGTTCGACGGGCTGGAGCGGGTCGAGGTACAGGACGCCTCGGCCGGCGACATCGTGGCGCTCGCGGGCCTGGTCGGCGTCGAGATCGGGAAGACGGTGACGGCGCCCGACTATCTGGAGCGGCTCACCGGCATCGCGGTGGAGGAGCCCACGATCTCCGTGGACTTCAAGGTGAACGATTCGCCGTTCGCGGGACGGGAGGGGAAGTTCGTGACCGGCCGGCAGCTGCGCGATCGGCTGTTTCGGGAGCTCGAGAAGAACGTGGCCCTGCGGGTGGAGGAGACGGACGACCCCCAGACGTTCACGGTGTCGGGCCGGGGCGAGCTGCACCTCGGCATTCTCATGGAAACGATGCGGCGCGAGGGGTTCGAGTTCCAGGTGAGCCGGCCGCGGATCATTCCGCGGGAGGGGCCCAATGGGGAGCGGCTGGAGCCGTACGAGGAGCTGATGATCGACTGCCCCGAGGGGTACCTGGGGGTCGTCATGGAAAAGCTGGGCCCCCGCCGGGCGGAGCTCCTGGACATGCGGAACCCGGGCGTGGGCATGGTGCGGATGCGCTTCAAGATCCCCGCCCGGGGACTGCTCGGGTACCGCTCGGAGTTCTTGACAGACACGCGGGGCACGGGGATCATGCACCACCGTTTCTTCGACTACGGTCCATGGGCGGGGCCGTTGCAGGGGCGGAGTCGCGGGGTGCTGGTGGCGGACCGGGAGGGGGTGGCGGTGGGGTACGCGCTGTTCAACCTGCAGGAGCGCGGGACGATGTTCGTCA
>Ga0209152_10000671_pt1 | contig 14676 bp, 13 predicted proteins | sample GraSoiAngelo_107_FD_185873 | JGI IMG/M metagenome (GOLD analysis project Ga0209152, IMG submission 185873) | Grasslands soil microbial communities from the Angelo Coastal Reserve, California, USA - 14_0903_09_30cm (SPAdes) (version 2) | ecosystem: Environmental > Terrestrial > Soil > Grasslands...
CGATCGTCACATCGATCGACGTCAATGGAAACGGCATCCCATTCACACTAGTCGGCAGCGGGGATGGGATCGGGGTGGGCGGCACCAACTGCGAGAATGAGGCGAAGCCGCCGACAGGCTGGTTAGCAATCGTCATGCGGAAATAACGGCCCGGCAGTTGCGTCGTATGGTTCTGAACCAGGACTACGAAGCCGCGCTCGATGATCGAGCTCAGAGGCTTGGAGTTTTGCGGTGAAGAAACCAGCAGCCCTTGCGTGATGCGGCTTGAATAGACGTTCTGGTTGCGGTCGCCTTCCGTTCCGGGATCGCAATTGGGTAGCGTAGCTCCCGGGCTGTAGACGCTGCCCGAGCCCATCAGCGGCATGACCGTATGTTTGCTCCAATCGCCATTTTTGGGAGCTATCACATCCTGGTTGCTGGCCCAGGTGGCGTAGTGAACGGCCGAAGCCGGAGCCGGCTTGGGTGCCGCAAGGAATGTACCTGCCACTTTTGGCGGCAAAGGGTTGTTATATGTCCAGCACTTTCCCGCGCCGCACTTCACCAGCGTGAACATTTGACCGCCCACGTCCACGTAATCCCCGGTGAACGGGACCTGGCCCTGCATGAACATGGGCAGGTTTGGCGGATTGAACTTAAGCTGATGCAATGGACTATTGCCGCTGTCGGTTGCAAAGAGTCCGAAGTCGTAACGCGACACACGAGCGTACGTAAACTTCGGCAGAACGCCACCGCTGGACTGGGCCAGCGTCACATCCATCGTGTGACGCCTCTGGGATAGAGGTGGATTAGCGTCATTGATGACTGGGGTAAAGACTGCCAGCGGATCGGCATCGCCCACTCGAATCCGTGTTTCGTTGAAGAAGTTTCCATTCGCATCGGGCAGCAGTTCGCCTCCTGAGAGATTGGTCGGCAAAAACTCGCCATAGGTGTGGTCCTGGCGTAGGTCGTAATAGACCAGCATCAACTTGCCCTGATTAAAAGTCATGGAGGGCATGATTTGATGTCCACGTGTGAGGCTACTGAATGTACTTTTGGAATCATTCGTGATCGCGCCATTGTCGACCGCAAAGGGCGTAAGGGTGACCCCTGTCGTGCTGAGCATGACACTGCCCGGCAAAGACAACATCATGATCCTGGCATCGGGAGTGCCGGGTACCGCGCCGCGCTGTGACCACGCGATATAAATCGGGCCAGGCACAAACTTGATGCCGCTGTCGGCCACCGCCATGGTCGGAAACGCGGTACTCCGGAACGTCGTTCCGGATGTGTTCTGATCGAAGAATGAAGGGCCATTGGGGTTGTTTGGACTGAACGGCGGTAGGCTTACCAGTGTGAGAGGCGGAGTAAAACTGTGCCCGCCGTCGAAGGAGGCGACTCCGGCAATTCCGTCGTTGGGCTGCGTTGTCCCGTTGTGGATAACCCGCCACACGACATAAACCCAACCCGTCTCTGGATCGATTTGGATATTCGCCCCCTGAGCAATTCCACCGCGCTGGCTGATGGGCTGAGGCGTGCTCCAATTGGCCCCACAGTTTGTCGAGCGGCTGAAATAAATTGTGCTCAGTTCGGTGCCGCCGGACTGCGTGACATTGGCATAGGCCGCGTAAACATTGCCCGCGGGAATCGTCTGCGGCACAGTGCCGCCGCCCGGTTGAGGCACGTTAATCGTGCACGTGGCGCTTCCGCGTGGAATGTCTACGGCGAGCCACGGCTTATCCAGAAATTGCGATGGCATCACGCTGCCGTAGGCGACAGGAACAGTATTGATGTACTGGACGGGCAATGCATTTTTTGAGACAACGCCGTTTTCTATGTCGTTCAGGTCCATGAACCGGGCAACGAACACCAGGCCGAAGCTCGAACCACGGTCGAAAGCAATTCCCGCGTAGTAGAACATCCCGTTTGTGCCCGCGCGGATTACCGGATCGGCTGCAGTGGTGAATCCGCACAACGGCGAATGCCCAGGAAGCTGGCAAGACGGATCCTGCCGGTAACCCGGAAGCAGCGTGCTTTGCCAGCGCGCGCCGCCGTCAATGGAAATGTACTGGCCTAACCAGGGTTCTGCCGTGAATTGGTTTGTGGTGTCCGGTTCGCCGGGTAAGAGTTCCGGCAAGTTCAAATCGACGGTGCGATAGTCGTTGGCACCCGCGAGAATGTGTTGGGCGTTGCGAGTCGAGACCGCGATGGTAGGCTCGTTTTGCCGCTCCAGAAAAGGATCCCCGTACGGCCATGCCGTGCCGGAAACCATGTTCACGTTTTGTCCGGGCACTTGCGCCAGGCTCGTGACAGCGAGAAACAGTGTGCAAGCTAAGGTGAGGGCAGCGCAAATGCGGATAGTCATGCTTCCTCCGCGCGTTGTGCCGGCTCAGTCCGCTAAGTTAATGAGATTGGCTGGCAGTCAAGCGCACAAACACACCCGTGACCTCATAACATGGGGAAGGTTTTGACACCCGGGGCAATATACTGGGATCAGAATTTGCCGCGCAAAGCGTGTGGAATTGTCGCTCTGCTTTGGGGTTCCTGTCAATACCAGAGTTCGGTAAAGACCCGGTGGAGGCTGGTTTGGAAAGTCGTCCGCCGTGCCGCTGGGGCATCTTCATCTGCCTGTCGCTCCGTTCATTATTATTGAAAAGCTTTCCCATCGCATCGGGGCCATCTCCCTGCTGCATCATTTGGCCTTAGAGCACACAATCTGGTAAGGATGAAGAGACCCGTTTAACGCAGCCCGTCCAATCGATCGCCCCTCGGTTCAGGTCTTAAGAACTTCCCTACGGTTATATTTTCTGCGGAACGTCTGATTACTGTGTACCGAATGACGATGATGACCACTACGAACACTGCGGTTATCAAGCCTCCAGCGGAGGCGATGATTCCCGATGAATTGTCGGCGACTCTGAGACTATGAAGCCAGCCATCAGGTCAGACTCACCCGGCACCTTCTACGTTTCGCGATCGTTGCGGAACTGGATGATTTTTCTGCGGTCGCGCTTGGACGGTCTGCTCTGCGGTGCCGGGTTGAAAGCCATCCCCGCGCGACGCTCCTTTATCATTTTGACCCGCAATTCACGGCTCAAATCCGTTTCGCGGTAGAGCCTCTGAGCCACCGACGCCGGGCCTCGCACCTCGCCGAGCAGCAGGACTTGCACTTCAAAATCGCCGCTCTCGGTCCTGATCTGTAAGAGTTCACCAACGTGAACCTGGCGGGCAGGCTTGACCGGCTGTTTGTTGGCTTGAATCCTACCGAGTTCACAGGCCCGCGCCGCCAAGCTGCGCGTCTTAAAAAATCTGGCAGCCCACAACCACTTGTCCATCCGAACGTTGGCCATGCTCTATCTTATATAGCGCGGTTGCGAAAGCACGGTTTCCGCTTGCAAGATACTGAATATGCCGGAACTGCCTCCTATTGCTGCCTACATAGATCAGCGCGCTTGAACCGCGGATCGTGGCACAGCCGGTCCAGCAAATACGGTTGGCCAGCCCCTTCCTGCTTGGTTCCGTAGAGCCGCCTCTTACGTATGTCGAAGGCCAGATTGTGCGCCAACTGCGGCGAATCGGCAAACGAATTGCCATTGGAGTGTAAGCCAATCTATGGCTGGTGCTGCACTTGATGCGTGCCGGCCGCTTGCACTAGCGGACACCAGGCGCCAAGTTGGCGGGACGGCATAGCCTGGCCGCTTTCGATTTTCCCAATGGCTCGCTCCCGCTCACGGAACCCGGCGCAAAGCATCGTGCTTCACTACAAGTCCTCGGTGGCGAGGAGGGACTACAGGCCATGGATCCTGGAGGAATCGACATCTTTACCAGCAATCTCAGCTCGTTTCGTGATGCACTGATGGCTGAAAACCGCACCCTCAAGAGGGCTCTTACCAATCCACGCATACTGAGTGGCATCGGTAATGCGTATTCAGACGAGATCTTGCACGCTGCCGGTTGTCTCCCATCGCCTTAACGCAAAAGCTAGAACCGAATGAGGGGGAGCGGCTGTTCTCGGCGACTCGCGACACTCTCAGGCTCAGGATCGACCGGCTGCGAGCAGAAGCGGAGGCTGGGTTTCCGGAGAAAGTGACCGCGTTCGGCAGGGGCAGGGCTGTTCACGGACGCTATGGGGAATTGTGCCCGAGGTGCGGCGAAAAAATCCAGCGAATTCGCTACGCTGACAATGAAACTAACGATTGCGCCCGGTGGCAAACTGACGGGAAAGTTCTCGCTGATCGAAGCCTGTCTCGCCTGCTGGGATCGGACTGGCCGCGTACTCTGGATGACGTCGAAGCTCTTAAGCGCCGCTAGAAAAGTCGAAAATATTCATCGAGAGGGCGACTGGAACGTGGCCTTTGAGGGTAGCTTCGGAAAAGCCGCATGAGGCTCAGTCTGGTACCAGAATGCGAGGGACGGGATGTCATCGGTGAGCGGCAAATACCGGAGAGCTTCCCGAGCTCGACACAGGGATACGTCCGACACTCCCAGCAGTGTGTTATTTTTTCCGGGCATGATGCTGATGTCCCGTGCCATCCCGACGTTGGTGATGCTCTTCTGGTGTGTCACCCGTCCGTGTTGGCCGCAGCAGAATCCCGAGGCGGTTGTGATCCGGGTTGCTGCGGATCGTATTCAAGCGAAGGGGCCAGCTGGCTGGAACTACTTCGGCTATGACGAACCAAACTACACCTACGCTGCCAACGGCCGAAAGCTGTTGGGAGAACTGGCGCGGTTGAGCCTACAGCCAGTGTATGTGCGGGTTCACAATCTGTTTACGAGTGGCGATGGTTCTGCGTCTTTGAAATGGGGCTCGACCAACGTGTACACCGAGGATTCCGCAGGGAATTCGGTCTACAGTTGGCAAATCGTCGACCGCATTTTCGACACTTTCCATGAGGAGGGAATCAAGCCGTTGGTGGAGCTCGGTTTTATGCCCAAGGCTCTCTCCACTCATCCCGAGCCGTATCGCCATAATTTTCCGCAAACGTCTGCCGGCAGCATTTACACAGGATGGGCTTATCCACCGAAGGACTATGGCAAGTGGGGCGACCTTGTGTTCCAGTTTGTCCGCCATCTGCGACAGCGATATGGCGACGCGGAACTGAAGAGCTGGTTGTGGGAAGTCTGGAACGAGCCGGATATCGGCTATTGGCGAGGCACGCCGGAAGAATATTTCAAGCTGTATGACTTCTCGGTTGACGCGGTCCTGCGGGGGTTTCCGGACGCTCGCATTGGTGGGCCCGACAGCACGGGTCCTGCCTCAGCCAGCGCCGCGGAATTTCTGCGCATGTTTCTCGACCACTGTGCGCACCAGAAGAACTATGCCACTGGCAAGGTCGGAGCCCGGCTTGATTTCATCAGTTTTCATCCCAAGGGAGCGCCGGAATGGAAGGGAGATCACGTCCGGATGGGTATAAGTCATCAGCTGGGCGCGATTGAGCAGGGTTTCAAGATCGTACAATCTTTTCCTGAATGGCGTAGCACGCCAGTTGTTCTCGGCGAATCGGATCCAGAGGGATGTGCGGCTTGCTCGGCCCGGATAAGCCCGCAAAACTCTTATCGCAACGGCCCACTGTACGCATGCTATGAAGCCGAGGTTCTAAAGGATACTCTCGCGCTGGCGCTTCGGAACCACGTCAGCCTTCTCGGCGCCGTGACTTGGGCCTTCGAGTTCGAGGGCCAGCCCTACTTTGAAGGTTTTCGCACGCTGGCCACCAACGGAGTGGATAAGCCGGTTCTGAACGCATTTCGCATGTTTGGCATGCTGAGTGACGATAGGGTCGAGGTGAGCAGTTCGGGCGCCTTGGCAGAAGATGAAATCGTTCGCGATGGAGTACGAGTTAAACCCGATATCGACTCAATCGCGACTCGGCGAGATCACGAAATTGCGGTTCTCATCTGGAACTATCATGATGACGATTTGCCTGTTCCGGACGCTGCTATTGCACTTTCGATCGATGGCCTCGCGGGCGATCTTAAACGAGGCATGCTGGAGCACTTTCGTATCGATTCCACTCACAGCAATGCCTATGCGGCATGGAAGCAAATGGGTTCCCCACAATCGCCTTCCGCGACTCAGTTCCAACAACTGCAGGCGGCCGGACAGCTGCAACTCCTGAGTTCTCCCACGTGGATCAGCGAAGACAATGGGAGTGTGCACCTGAATTTCACCCTGCCTCGCCAGGCTCTCTCGCTGATTCGAGTAAGCTGGTGAAGGATTAGACGCGTGACGGTCTCCCCAGCTTCGTCCTCCAAACAGGTGGCCGCCATGGCGTTCACGCCCCCGTCCACGGGTCAATACCTTCAAAGTCCCTGAAGTCGGCAACATTGCGCGTCGCAAGCCTGGCTCCTCGCACTTGGGCAATGGCTGCGATCTGCGCATCCGCATGACTGATAGGCCTACCGAGCGCACGGCGGTGAATGGCGATCTTAGAAAAGACTCGTGCTGCGACCTGCTAAGTCTTCGGCAAACATTGCTTCCGCTGCCGCTAACAGCCCCTCACGCGACGCTTGCCCTTGGTGAGCAACTCAATTCCATAAGAGATTTCTGCCCCGGTGATGGAGGAAGCATTCTCGGTGTATCACGCATAGGTGCAAAGGTCTCAGAAGGGCACTGTGTGGCAGTAAAAAGGTCTACGACGAACACCATTGGCTGCTGTTGAACTTCGCAACGCACGTTATGGTGAACGCCAGGTGTGAGGCTCGCAACACAGGTAACCACGGCTGCCGATACGGAGTTCTGCTAGCGAGCAGGAGTTCGTAACGCCATTGGCACGCTTCAGGGGAAAAAGCTCGAGAACGAAATAAGGAATAGTTGAGCGGCCGTCAGTCGTCGTCAAAGCGCGACCTTCTGTCTCTGATAGGAGACCTTCTGATTTTTCGCTAGGGGATGGTCGCGACAGCTTGATTGGAGTAAGCGCTCTCTAGGGAGTTGGTTCCCAGTGCGGTCACGACGTAGTAGTAGGTCTGTCCCGAAAGCACACTGGCATCAGTGTAAGAAGTCCCGGGTTGGAGCGTCGAGATCTTCGCATAGGGTCCACGGTTCTGGCCGCCACGGTATACGTAGTAGCCTTGAACGGGCGATGTATCCGTGTTCCAGCTCAGACCCACGGTGTGCTGACTCGCCTGTACGCCCGTCCCAACGAGGGTCTCGTTCGTTGGCGAGTTGGAAGCAGTGCTCATAAAAGAAACTGCGCCTGATGCCACTCCGGCTGTCTGAGGCGCGAAAGTGACCGTAAAGGGGACGCTCTGTCCCGCAGGAATCGTTACCGGAAAAGTGATGCCACTAAGCGAAAAGCCGGTTCCATTCCAACTTGCCGTCGAGACCGTCACACTGGAGGAGCTTGCGCTGAGAGTGCCGCCTTGGTTCTGACTGCTTCCAACCGCCACGCTGGGGAAGGTCATGCTCGTCGGACTAACCGCGAGTTGCGAGCTGCTTGCCGGGGGCGGTGGGGGAGTGCTAGCCATCTTTGTGCCGGCGCACCCGACACCGAACAGCAGCACGAGCATCACGGTCGTTGTTAAGCCCTTGGCATTGAACGTCAAGACGTTCCCTTTCAGACGAGCACTGCGTAGGCAAATAGCGCAAATTGCCTTGGTTCAAAATGTCGATGAGCAGTTCGGTCGTTTGTTAGTCGTATTCTTTCAATTCGCACCCCGGCCCCACAACGTAACCGAAGCGCGACGGCCTAATGGACGAGCGGGTACATTACTTAACTTGTGAAGCAAAATATCACTGGAAAACCGTTTTCGCCAGCAAAACTAGGGCCACTACGAAACTCCTAATTCGACACACATTGCAGGCCCCGATTCGTGCTTTGAAAGTGTATGGATTGCGCAATTCCGGGAAACAGATTCCAGAAGTGCATCAATTGAGGGTTGTTGAAAAACGCAACAGCTCGCTAGAAAAAATGTCGCACCGAATCCGGCGGCTCCGACCCGATCCCAAGATGCTCCCCCCGGACCACGTCAGAGGCGCTGCAAGGTACGCACTTCTGTTCGGGATGGCTAAAGTAGTCTCAGTGCGGCAACCCTTCCGCGCACAGCACGGGGGGGAAGCCTTTTGCTCGATCGCTCAAAAAGGGCTTACCTCTTTGCTTGCCTCTGCCGCGACACCGGCGGCGACCTGCTGCAAGAGTGGAGTCAGAACATCTTCACCATTGCGACTTCGCTTTGGCTTTCAGTGAGTTCTGCGCGGACCCACGTCGAACCCAAGACCTCGCCCTGCCTCTTTCGATTGGTTTCTCCGCACACACAATCTGGTAGTCGGCAATGGGCCCGTGGCCTTTCCGATGGGCATTCCTGCTTAAGGACTGGGTTCGGGCTACGTCAGCCACTTAGCCGCGGGCTTTAGCAACCAGAATCAACGTGAGCGTATTCGTTTGCCCGCTCAACTGCGAAGGATAGAAGAATAGCTAAGGAGCGGAGGTGCCCGCATAGGGCGCGAGCACCAGGAACACTTGTCCGGCTTACGCACGCAACTTGGCCGCGCCACTCGGCAGGCCCGAATTGGGAGGAAGGAGGACATCGAGGCCTTGCAAGGAGCGCTCGCGCACGATGCTATAATTCCTACGTGCGTGGTTGTTGCCGAGTGGCAACAAGCGCTCCGTACTCATCGTCGGGGAGTGGCTCAGCCTGGTAGAGCACCTGGTTCGGGACCAGGGGGTCGGAGGTTCAAATCCTCTCTCCCCGACCATATCATTCAACAACTTGCGACCGCGTCAGCGACGACAAATGTGAACACCTGGTCTTGCACCCGGGGGTTCACTGTCGCACTTACTCGCTCCTGCATTCAATGCTTACGGTTGCGAACTCTAGAGTCGCAGCCGAGTTGCGACCGCAAAGCGGCAGGGTTTACACAAAAGGGTTTACGTTCTGACATTCTGTTGGCAATTGATCTTCACACCATTGATTCGCTGCGGTAGTCTCGTGAAGCGAACTCCACAACTTCCAGTTGGCTCGTCAGTCGCCCAAAATAGACTAGTCGGCACTATGAGTGTAATCGCCAGCTTTGATGTTGCAGTTCTCGGCGGCCTGTTTCGACAATTGGCGGAGCGAGCGGCAGAAAGCAGAAAAGCCGCCATACAGGGCGGCTCCCGACACATCTGCGGGTTCATTCACTGATGACGTGGTCGGCCCATTCCACCAGGGAAACGTAGATCGGAACCGTACCCCACTGGGCATTCCAACTGCTCAAGTCTGCCTCCGTGACCCCACGGGCCCGGGAGCAAGCTCCTCAGGAAAACACCTGGATGCGTTTGGCTACAACCTTCGCCATCGTCTCGCTCAGCGGAGGCCAACCGATGGGCTTGACCATATCAACGGTTGCTTTGCGCATCAGATAGGTAGCGTCATGGGTTAGAAATATCTGCACCTCATGGCCGGCCTCGGCCAGTGCGACCCCATGGGAAAACACGAAGGACGCGCGGGTCGGCTCATCCGTTCCCCAAGAGCTCCTCATCAAAATGTGCAGTTTCTTCTTCGGCGCTACGGGTGGCTGAGTCTGAGCCTCGCTGGTCTCTACGGTAACGGCTCCGGCGGCGAGTGCACCAGCAGCCAGTTGAGCTGATTGTTCAAGAAAGGTACGGCGGCTTGTCATGCCTTCTCCTCCGTGAGTGGGAGCTAATCCACAAAACGCTGGGTACGGCACCCATCCTTAGATCTTCCGCCAGTGCTGTTGCGGCACCTTGCACTTACCTTCTGCTGACTGTCAATGCCGCCGGTCTCCCTTCTGCCCCATTTGTTCCTCCAGACTTATCCGAGCGGTTACAGATGACTTACAGGCCCACATCCCATAATGGAAGATACCTCGAACCAGTGCTACCGTTAGCCGACTCGGGGGACGAGCGATGGCTACCACCCCAAGATCGGATGCCACGTTCCGTTTTGGCGCTTTCGAGCTTGATGTTCGTGCGGGCGAGCTGCGCAAGCGTGGTGTCCGCCTTCCGCTGCAAGGTCGTCCGATCCAGATTCTAGCCACGCTTGTCGAACAGCCGGGACGGGTCGTTACCCGTGACGAGTTGCGTGCTCGGCTCTGGCCAGCCGACACTTTTGTCGATTTTGAGCACGGCCTTCACAACGCGATCGCTCGTCTTCGCGAAGCGCTGGGTGACTCCGCGAACACCCCACGCTACGTCGAAACCTTGCCCCGCCGCGGCTACTGCTTCATCGCAACCATCACCCAGCTCAGCGCAGTAACGGATCAGTCGGAAGCGTCTGTAGGGCAGCCACTTCCCGCCACGCTCGTGTTTCACCGCTCTTCATCAGTTCCGCGCGTCTGTCAACGCTCACTGGCATTGTCGGCGGCTGCTCTTGTCCTGGTTTGCCTTGCCGCGATTATCGGCCTAATGGCCGGCCGGCGCATGGAACGTAAGCCTCGGCTTGCTTTGCACCAACTCACGTTCCGACGCGGCACGGTTTGGAATGCGCGCTTCACACCGGACAGCAATTCCGTTATCTACGGCGCCGCCTGGGAAGGCAGGCCTGTTGAGATGTTCGAAGGTCGCGTGGACAGTGTTGACGGCCGTGCCCTCGATCTATCTGGCGCCGACGTGCTGGCCATCTCATCGACCGGGGAGATGGCGGTCATGCTCCACCGACAACGCGGACCTTCCGGTTTCGATTTCCACGGCATGTTGGCGCTTGTCCCCCTCTCAGGTGGCGCTCCGCGCCCAATTATGGACCAGGTCGAAGCGGCCGATTGGGGTCCTGACGGGACGCTTGCTATCACTTACCACTACCACGCCGGTAGCAAAGCTCGTTTGGAATATCCCATCGGTACGGTGCGTTACGAATCGGCCACCTGGCTTAGCGACGTTCGCGTTTCCCCCGATGGCCGCAGGGTCGCTTTTATCGAGCACGATCATCCGATTGGCGACGGTGGCTTCGTGTGCGTCTCGGGGCCAGACGGCCATCGCCGCCTTAGCCCTGATTACGGCAGCGCGCAGGGCCTGGTGTGGGCTCCCTCGGGTAAGGAGATATGGTACACGGCGGCCCAAGGTGGCGGCTCGGGCCGCAGCCTCCGGGCCGTCGATCTTCAAGGACGTGTACGCGAACTGTATCAAGTTCCAGGCACACTCAAAATTCAGGATGTTGCTGGGAATGGCCGTGTCCTGCTGGTCCACGAGTTGATCCACGCCGGCATCCTCGCCCACGTGCCCGGGGCAGAGGGCGAGCGTGAATTGGGTTGGTTCGATTGGTCGATTGATCGCGGCCTATCCGCCGACGGCAAGCTGATGGTCTTGGAAGAATCTGGTGACGCGCCCGGCGGTGACACCTGGGTCTACCTGCGCCGGACTGACGGCTCTCCACCCGTGAAACTTGGTTCCGGCGCCTACGGCGATCTCTCGCCGGATGGCCAATGGGTAGCGGCTGCAGCACCGGATTTTTCCGGACAGATTAATCTGTTCCCCACCGGACCAGGCCAGGCACGCGCGCTGCACTTTCCCGCTCTGCGCGTATATGCCACCGCCTGGCTGCCCGACGGCAAGCGCCTGCTCGTCAACGCCAGCGAATCCGGCAAACAGGCTCAACTTTATCTGGTTGACGTCGGCAGCGGCGCGCTGCGTGGTCTCAATCGCGAAGGCTCGGGAAACGTGGCTCGCGGTGTGGTTTCGCCGGATGGGGCTCTGATTGCGGGCCGCGGCACGGACGGTGCTCCTCTCGTACTTTCTCTCGCCGGAGGCACGCCTCGCCGGCTTACTGGTTTACAGGATGGAGAAAGAATCCTCGGCTGGACGACGGACGGGAAATCGATTTATGCCGCCGGCATTGGCGAGACGGAAAACAGCGTCTTTGTCATCGATGTTGCCAGCGGTCGGCGCCAATTGTTCCGTACGTTTTCTCCGCTCGACAAAGCTGGATTGACCTACCTGGGCCCACCAACCATTACTGCTGACGGTCGCTACTATGCGTACAGCTACAACCGCCAAATCTCCGAAATGTTCGTTGTTGAAGGCATCCAATAGCCGTTCGAGCACATGCGTCTTTCTTTGAACATGATGAGGTGCGGCACTTGCCAAGCGGACGTGGGTTCGGCAACTCTTCGGTAAGCCTCAACGGGGTTTGCGATTGTCCGGGAGCGATGGCTGTCACTGCTCATTAGCCGGACTTTGGATCCGCTTTGGCTGACTCAAAGCGACAGTCTGTACCCATCTACCTCCATGGCATTTCGGCTAGAGGAGCCCAGAGCGCCCCGCCCACCCGGCAATGTAACTCTGTAGGAAAGAGGTAAAGTCTTCGGCAACTGCTGGAAGTTTCCGGCCTCCGCGCAGGATTTGCGAGAAGTCGAGGGGCACGACAGGATTGACCAATCGGCTGATCACCAGTTTTCGGCTGCGGCAAGCGGGGAGTCCATACGAAGGAATGATGGCGACCCCCTGCCCGGCCTCGGCCAGAGCGATTTGGGTACTCAGATACGTCACTACCAGATCGGGCTTACGTGCGACTGCAGCCTTTTCGAGGTGTCTGTCCACAACCTGCTGCAGTGGAATGGATGGCGGCAAGGAGATTAACTTTTCACCTTTAAGTGCAGACCAGGAGGTCGTAACCCGAGCGGATTGGTGATGGTCGCCTGAGCGTATGACCATCAGGGAAAAGCGATAAAGAGGTATTCGCCTGAGACCAGGTAAGTGCTTGAAGAAAAGACCCATGCCTATATCGAGGGCGCCCGATTGGACTTTCTGCATGATGGTAGGAATATCTGTATCAAGTAATTGAAAACGGACATCCTGCCGGTGCGATCGAAATTCCTTGATCGCCGGCACCAAAACACTGGCCATCAGCAAGGGCGGCGCCCCAAGTGACAACTTAACATCCATTTCGGCTGTCGATCGGCGAATGCGCGACATCGCGCCATCCAGCTCCTGCAGATTGCGCTGAACGACGGCGAGCAAGTCAGTTCCGACGGCTGTCAGCTCAACATGGCGTGTGGTGCGGTCGAACAGTCGAGCTCCCAGCTGATTTTCCAACTCGCGTATCAGAACGCTCAGGCCCGACGGGGTGATGAAGAGTGCTACCGCTGCGCGCGAGAAACTGTGATGTTGCGCAGCAAGCAGGAAGGCTCGGAGCTGCCGCGAGGTGAAATCGATCATCGAGTATTACTCATCAATCTTCAATATTTTCGAACTTGTATTGTAGATCGTTATGGGCTCTAATGTCGGCGTTTCGACGCTCTTAACAACTGCATCTTGCAACCCACAAGGAGGGCAAAATGAAGCACAGATTCTTTGCTTTGGCAGGAACAGCAATCGTGCTCGCAAGTGCGGTCGGCTTAGAAGGCCAGATGGCTCCAGCCCATCCCAGCGTGGAAATGAACGGAGTCAAGGCAGCAATGAAGCTGCAGACTCCAGTAGAGGGGTTCATGACGGTCTTCAATGGGAAAGTCGATCTGCGAGCCACCGAGGTTGTGTTCGAACCCGATGGTGCGGTGAAAGACCATTATCATTTTGGGCCGGGAATCCGACGCGTACTTGAAGGAGAACTGACTCTGATCTACGCAGATACGAAAAAAGAACAAGTTGTACACACGGGGGAGTACTTCTATGAACCGGGCGATGCCAATATCTGGGCGCTAAACCGCGGTAAGGAACCCGCTAAGCTCCTTATTGTGGAGTTGGTTCCCGCGGGTTTGAAAGGCTCGGCCATGGCTCCACTTGAACGACGCGCCGAACTCGCCGAAGCGGGTGCCCGACTGAAGGAAACCGTTTGCTCAAGTAAACGCAAGTAAGAAATAGTCTCGGGCGGGACCGGGTCGGGTGGCCTCATCGTGGGTGCCCGACTGCGGCTGGTGACCGCGCCGAAGTGGGTTGTACGTCGCGACTTTGTCTACTACGATCTGGGCAAGTTCCTGGGCGATGCGAGGCGCTCGGGTCCTCGCCACCCCGCGCGAAAACGCGGGAGCGACACGCTTCTCGTTGTATGTGAAAGCGCGCTGCCTGCCAATTGGATCAAGTGGGGACCTCGACCATCGTTGGGTGGTTCGGGCCACATCAGCCGCGCGATGCATTGCATGATCGGATTACGCTGCTGGAGGTCGGCATGAGCTAAGCCGCTTGGAACCTGACGCACCAACCCTCGGGAACGAGGAATGTGGCCAGCCCGGACCAGCTGGGTGCGTGACTCACTACACAGGAAGCTGTGAGCCGCGATCCAACCTGCCGTTTCGATCAGCACGAGAGCCGAGCTCGCTAAATTGGCTGCAGCTATCGCTTCAGTCAAGGATCAAAGGCTGTGCACAAGACGGTGGTGATTTTTGCTCGGAACTTCGGAATTAACGAATTTCAATGACGCGGTCACCAGTTTTTAGTGAGGATTCGATCAAAGGCCAAAGCCGGTCAAAGGCTGCTAACAAAGCTGCAGTCCGGCAATTGACCAGCCTTACCCAGAGAAGTCTAACCTTGGACTTCGAGTGGCTAGCAAGATAAAAGAAATCCTCATCCTTGCTAACAATGATCCGTTCTTGAGCCTCGGCGTAACGACAAATCTCAACGTCCAGAGCCTTGCTCAAGCCGACATCAAGAACATGCTGACAATCAAGCCTCGTTTTCGGAAATACTGCGCGAGGGCGGGTGGCAGTTGGTTGTCAACCAGGAATTTCACGAAGTCCGAAGCACGACGTGATCAGTCTGATGCGCCGCATAGTCAATGGCGGCGAGAATATCCTCGCGTTCCAGAGAAGGGTAGTCCGCCAGGATTTCCTCAACA
>Ga0209152_10000672_pt1 | contig 14664 bp, 13 predicted proteins | sample GraSoiAngelo_107_FD_185873 | JGI IMG/M metagenome (GOLD analysis project Ga0209152, IMG submission 185873) | Grasslands soil microbial communities from the Angelo Coastal Reserve, California, USA - 14_0903_09_30cm (SPAdes) (version 2) | ecosystem: Environmental > Terrestrial > Soil > Grasslands...
CGGCGAGCAGGGGGGGCTGGAGGCCGCCGCGGCCTTTGGCATGGATCCCGTCCTGCCCTTCAGTGTGTTCGCCGACCGCGCCGGCAGGATTGTCGCGGTGAAAGTAGGCGAGTTGCACCGGAACGAAGCCGACCTCATCCTTGACCGCATGCACGACCTGGACCAGGGACGCCTGAGCCTGAGCACCGCCCGGGAACAGATCGCGACCGGGATCGACCACCTCACCGTGCGAAGGCCTCCCCCGGGGGGCGGCGCTGCGCAATAGACCCGGTCCTGCCAGATCCTGGCAAATCGCAACAAGAAATACCCTGATGGGGGCGAATTAGGTTACATTCGCGCCGGTTCGCTTAAGGACGACTCACAAAGAAGTCACGCCCCATGGCCCGAGTGCTGTTGTTGAACGGCCCGAACCTCAATCTGCTCGGGACCCGGGAACCGGCGGTGTATGGCGCCGACACACTCGAGTCGATCGAGAAGCGCACGGCGGCGGTTGCCCGCGAGCTCGGGCACGAGCTGATCGCGTTCCAGAGTAACGCCGAACACGAGCTGATCGATCGCATCCATCGGGCCCGCACCGAGGCTGTGGCGTTCATGATCGTCAACCCGGGCGCCTTCACGCACACCAGCATTGCGCTGCGCGACGCGCTGCTCGGCACCGGCGTACCGTTCATTGAAGTACACCTGTCCAACACGCACGCCCGCGAGCCGTTTCGCCGGCATTCCTATCTGTCGGACATCGCGGTGGGGGTCATCACCGGGCTGGGGGCGTTCGGCTACGAGGCGGCCGTGCGCGCCGCCGCGCAACGGCTCGCCGCCTCCGCCTGAGGCCTGCGCGTTTCCGCTTTCTGATTCCTTGGGGGCATTCCCGGCATGGACATTCGAAAAATCAAAAAGCTGATCGAGTTGCTGGAGGAGTCCGGCATCGCGGAAATCGAGATCAAGGAAGGGGAAGAGGCGCTGCGCATCAGCCGCATGCCCGCAGGCACAGCCACCGGACACCAGGCTGCGCAGGTCCACGTGGCGGCCCTCCCGGCCGGCGCGGTCGGCGCTGCCGCCACAGCGAGCGCGGCGTTGCCCGCCGCCGAGAGCGCTGCCCCCAAACCCAAGCCCAACGAGCACGTGATCACAGCTCCCATGGTGGGCACTTTCTACGGCTCACCCTCCCCGGGCGCGAAGGCCTTCGTCGAGATCGGCGATGAAATCAAGGTGGGCCAGGTGCTGTGCATCATCGAGGCCATGAAGATGATGAACCAGATCGAAGCCGACAGGGCCGGTCGCATCACCTCGGTCATGGCCCAGAACGGCGATCCGGTCGAGTTCGGCCAGCCGCTGTTCGTCGTCGAATAAGCGCCCCATGATCGAGAAGATCGTCATCGCCAACCGCGGCGAGATCGCGCTGCGGATCCTGCGTGCCTGCCGGGAGCTCGGCATCAAGACCGTGGCCGTGCACTCCACCGCCGACTACAGCCTCAAGCACGTGCTGCTCGCCGATGAATCGGTATGCATCGGGCCGCCGCCCTCGTCCGCCAGCTATCTCAACATGCCGGCGATCATCAGCGCGGCGGAAGTCACCGACTCGGTCGCGATCCACCCCGGCTACGGCTTCCTGTCCGAGAACGCCGACTTCGCCGAGCGCGTGGAGAAAAGCGGCTTCGTGTTCGTCGGCCCCAAGGCGGAGACCATCCGTGTCATAGGCGACAAGGTGTCGGCGATCCGGATCATGAAATCGCACGGCGTGCCGTGCGTGCCGGGCTCCGATGGACCGCTGGGCGAGGACGCGGACGAGAACCTGCGCATCGCGCGCGACATCGGTTACCCCGTGATCATCAAGGCATCCGGCGGCGGCGGCGGGCGCGGCATGCGCGTGGTGCACACCGAGGCCTCGCTCCTGAACGCGATCGGCATCACGCGCGCGGAAGCGCGCGCAGCCTTCGCCAACGACCAGGTCTACCTGGAGAAATTCATGGAGCGGCCGCGGCACATCGAATTCCAGGTGCTGGCGGACGCGCACGGCAACGTCATCCACCTGGGCGAGCGCGATTGCTCGATGCAGCGGCGCCACCAGAAAGTGATCGAGGAGGCGCCGGCACCGGGCATCACCGTGCGCCAGCGGCGCTTCATGGGGGAGCGCTGCGTGGAAGCCTGCCGCGCGGTCGGCTACCGTAGTGCCGGCACCATGGAGTTCCTGTACCAGGATAACGAGTTCTACTTCATCGAGATGAACACCCGCATCCAGGTCGAGCACCCGGTGACCGAGCTGATCACCGGGATCGATCTGGTGAAGGCGCAACTGCTGGTCGCCGCCGGCGAGCGTCTGCCGTACACGCAGGGCGACGTGCAGATCCGCGGTCATGCCATGGAATGCCGCATCAACGCGGAGGATCCCAAGACCTTCATGCCATCCCCCGGCCCGATCCGGCTGTGGCACGCCCCGGGTGGTCCCGGCATCCGCGTCGACAGCCACGTCTACTCCGGCTACAACGTCCCGCCCTACTACGATTCGCTGGTGGGCAAGGTCATCGCCCACGGCGACACGCGCGAGACCGCCATCGCGCGCATGAAGAATGCGCTGGCCGAAATGGTGATCGAAGGCATCAAGACCAACGTGGCGTTGCACCAGGAGATCTGCAACCACGCGGCCTTCCAGAAGGGCGGCACCGACATCCACTACCTCGAGCGACGGCTGGGTCTGCGCTAGGCGGTGGCCGCGTACCTGGAGTTGACGTTCGATCTCGGATCGCTGGATCCGCAAGCCGCGGAAGATGCCTGCTGGGACTGCGGCGCGAGTGCGGTCACGTTCGTCGACGCACGTGATGATGCGGTGCTCGAGCCCCTGCCCGGAGAGTTCCGTCTGTGGCCGCGGACCCGTCTGAAGTGCCTGTTCGTGCAGGCCCACGACGCGTCCGGCATCAGGCGCGCGCTCGCTGCGGCGCTGGGTCTGGACCCGGACCTCATCGGCGTGCACGAGCTGGCCGAGCGCGTCTGGGAGCGCGAGTGGCTCAGGGACTTTCACCCGCTGCGCTTCGGACGGCGTCTGTGGGTATGCCCACACCATGAGCGCGTCGCCGAGCCCGGCGCGGTCGTGGTCGCGCTCGATCCGGGGCTGGCGTTCGGCACCGGCACTCATCCGAGCACGGCGCTGTGCCTGACGTGGCTCGATGCGCACCTCGCGCCCGGTGCATGCGTCATCGACTACGGCTGCGGCTCGGGCGTGCTGGCGCTCGCGGCAGCAAAGCTCGGGGCGGCGCGGGTGCACTGCTTCGATATCGATCCCCAGGCCCTCACGGCGGCGCGCGCCAATGCCGGGGCGAACGGCGTGGCGCGGCAGGTGCGGGTGTACGATCGCCCCGACACACTGCCGGCCGCGGCCGATGTGCTGCTGGCGAACATTCTGTCGGGGCCCTTGTGCACGCTGGCGCCGCGCTTCGCGTCACTGCTGCGCGCGCGCGGAGAAGTGGTGCTCGCGGGACTCATGCAGCACGAGGTCGCCGACGTGACAGCCGCTTACGCAACGTGCTTTGATGTCGCCCCGTTCGGCGAGCGCGACGGGTGGGTGGGGCTCGCCGGACGCCGCCATTGACACCCCGCAACGCAGCCCTGTCATGTTCACAGTCTGTCCAAAGTGTGCCCTGACCCTGGTCGTGACCGCCGAGGATCTGCGCGTCGCCCAGGGCTATGTGCGCTGCGGGCGCTGCTCGAGCGTGTTCAATGCGCTCGCGCGATTGACGGAGGAGGGACAAATCGCCGAGGAGAGCGTCGAGACTGAACCGCCGGCCCCTGCGGCCTCGCAGACCCCACCGCCTGCGCCCCCCGATGCCTCGCCGCAGAGCGTGACGGACGAGGACGCGATCCCTGAGGACGCGCTCGAGTTCGATCCCACCACGACCGATGTGGCTTCTGTGTTCGTCGAACCGCCGCCGAACCCGCTGTGGACGGCGGCGACGGGAACCTTCAAGGCCATGGTCGCCGCGAATCAGGAGGCCGCGCCGGTGCAGGAGCCCGACTCGCGCACTGAGGAGGCCGCGCCGGCGCAGGACTCCGATTCCCAGGTCGATGTGGAACTCGACGCGGAGTTACTGGCCTCCATATTGCACATCGACCTCCCGGAGCCCCCGGCCCCACGGGAAACACCACCGCCCGCCGCTCGGCAGCCGCCGCCGCCGGCCCCGCGGGAAACACCACCGCCCGCTGCCGCGCAGCAGGCACCGCGACCCGCCGCGCGGGGAACACCACCGCCCGCCGCGCGGCAAGCAGCGCCGCCGGCCCCGCGGGAAACACCACCGCGCGCCGCCGCGCAGGAAGCACCGCGACCCGCCGCGCGCGGAACACCACCGCCCCCCCCCGCGCAGGAGGCACCGCGACCCGCCGCGCGGGGGACCCCGCCCCCAGGGCCCGCACCCGAAGCCCCCGTGAGAGCTCGCAGCGTACCGAGTCCGGCACGAGCTCCGCGCAGGATGCGGCTCGGCGAGGACCTGAGCGCGAGCACGGGAGCGGCGCGCCTGCTGCCGCACCTGTGGCGCGCCGGTAGCGGCCTTGCGGTGCTGCTGCTGCTCGCGCAAATCGTGAACCACTATCGTGACGAGCTCGCCGCCACGACGCGCTTCCACCGCCCGATCACCGCGTTGTACGCGTCCCTCGGCGTACGACTGGCGCCGCACTGGGACCTGCGGGCGTATGAAGTGCACCAGCTCGGCGCGTCGGTGGAACCGGCGAGCGCCGGTCTGATCACGGTACGCGCCAGCGTCAAGAACGCAGCAGCGCAGCCCCAGCCCCTGCCGGTGCTGCGGGTCACTCTGCAGGATCGCTTCGGCAACCGGATCGCGGCGCGCGACGTGGCACCGCCCATGTACCTGCCGCACGCCACGCCCGGGTCGGCTTTTCTATCCGCGGGCCAGCGCATCGACGCGGAGATGGGGTTCGTGGATCCGGGCGCCAATGCCGTCGGATTCGAGATCGACGTCTGTCTGCCCGCCAGCGGCGGCGAGGTCACCTGCGCCAACGACGCCATCGCGCGCTAGGCCACGCCGTGGGGTGTCACTTGCGGATCGGACCCTACCTCCTGCCCTCAGCTGTCGTGCTCGCGCCCATGGCCGGCGTGACCGATCGCCCGTTCCGTGTCCTGTGCCGCCGACTCGGCGCGGGGCTGGCCGCCTCCGAGATGATCACCTCGGACACGCGCCTGTGGCATACGCCCAAATCACGCCATCGCATGAACCACGAGGGCGAGCCCGAGCCGCGCGTGGTGCAGCTGGCCGGCGCCGACCCGCAGGCGCTAGCGGAGGCGGCGCGCGCCAACGTGGCCCTCGGCGCGCAGCTCATCGATCTGAACATGGGGTGTCCGGCAAAAAAAGTGTGCGGCAGGCTGTGCGGCTCGGCGCTGCTCACCGATGAGACGCTGGTGGCGCGCATTCTGCAGGCGGTCGTGAACGCGGTCGACGTGCCCGTGACCCTCAAGATCCGCACCGGCTGGGACCGCGAGCACAGAAACGGCGCGAACATTGCATACATCGCGCAGGAGTGCGGCATCGCCGCGCTCGCGGTGCACGGCCGCACGCGCGCGGATTTTTATGAAGGCGCGGCGGAGTACGACACGATCCGCGCCATCAAGTCACGCGTGCGGATTCCGGTGTTCGCGAACGGCGACATCACTACGCCGCAAAAAGCGCGCGAGGTACTTGATTTCACGGGCGCAGACGGAGTAATGATCGGGCGCGCCAGTCATGGTGCCCCATGGATCTTCGGCGCTGTCAACGTGTACCTGGAAAACGGAATTGCGCCGCCGCCACTGCTGCGCGCCGACCTGCGTGATATCATTCTGGCGCATCTCGACTCCCTGTACTTCTTTTACGGCGAGGAGAGTGGAGTCCGGATCGCGCGCAAACATCTCGGCTGGTATTGCGGCCTGCTGGATGATCCGGCGGAGATTCGCCGGGACCTGATGGGGGCTGCGAGCACGGCCGCACAGTTCGCGCACGCGCTTAAGCATTTCGAGAGCTGGGTGAGTGAGGCTGCCGTGGCAGCCTGACGAACGGTTTTTCCCTTTGGTGAGGGGGGGACTCACAATGACCGCAAAGAGAAAGGCGCGGACTCGCGAAGCCGTCGCCAGAGTCAACGGGCGGGAACTGCCGCTGCGCAATCACGCCGAGCGCGCCTTGAGCGATTACTTCACCAGCCTGAACGGTCACCGGCCCGCCCGTCTCTACGACCTGGTGCTGCGCGAGATCGAGGAGCCGCTGTTTCGCGTCGTGCTCGATTACGCGCACGGCAACCAGAGCCGCGCCGCAGACATTCTCGGCATCAACCGCGGCACCCTGCGCAAGAAATTGAAGCAGTTCGGGCTTGCCGGCTCCTGAAGCCGCAGGCCCGCAGGCGCCGCCGGCGCCTTTGAGGGATGAAGCCCATGCCGCCGCCGGTACGCCGCGCGCTCCTCTCGGTTTCCGACAAGACCGGCCTCGTCGAGCTGGCGCGCGAGCTCGCCAGACGTAACATCGAGATCCTGTCCACCGGCGGCACGGCGCAGCTGCTCACACACAACGGCGTGCCGGTGCGCGAGGTCGCCGCCTACACCGGCTTTCCCGAGATCATGGACGGTCGGGTCAAGACCCTGCATCCGCGGATTCACGGTGGTCTCCTGGGCCGCCGCGGCGTGGACGACGCCGTCATGGCGCAGCACGCCATCGCGCCCATCGATCTGCTGGTGGTGAATCTCTACCCGTTTGCAGCCACGGTGGCGCGGCCCGGCTGCCGCTACGCCGACGCCGTGGAGAACATCGACATCGGCGGGCCGGCGATGCTGCGCGCCGCGGCGAAGAACCATGAATCGGTGCTGGTCGTCGTCGATCCGGCGGACTATCCGCTGCTGCTCGCCGAGCTCGACACGCACCAGGGGGGGAGTGAGTTTGCCACGCGCGCCCGCCTCGCCGCCAAGGCCTTCTCCCATACCGCCCACTACGACGCCCGGGTCGCCGCCTACCTCGGCTCACAGCAGGCGCCCCCGGGCGAGGCGTTCCCCGCGACCCTGTCGCTCATGTTCGAGAAGGTGCAGGACCTGCGTTACGGGGAAAATCCGCACCAGAGCGCGGCGCTGTACCGCGAGCCTGCCGGGCGCGGCGCAGGGGTTGGCGCCGCGCACGTGCTGCAGGGCAAGGACCTTTCGTACAACAACATAGTGGACGCGGATACCGCCATCGAGTGCGCGCGCCAGTTCGCGCAGGCCGCCTGCGTCATCGTCAAGCACGCCAACCCCTGCGGGGTCGCCGTGGCGGCCACACCGCTGGACGCCTACGAGGCTGCCTACCGCACCGATCCGGCTGCCGCATACGGCGGCATCATCGCCTTCAACCGCGAGCTCGACGCGGCCACCGCGACCGCGGTCCTCGAGCGCCAGTTCGTCGAAGTGCTGGCGGCACCCGCCGTGCACGCCGCCGCCGCGCGCGTGCTGGCGGGCAAGCCCAACGTGCGGGTGCTGGTGCCGGGGGAGCGGCCGCAGGTCGACGGTGTCGAAGTCGAGCTGCGCAGCGTGAGCGGTGGGCTGCTGGCGCAGTCGCGCGATCTGGCGGGGCTGCCGGCAGGCGAGCTCACCGTGCCCACGCGCCGTAAGCCGACGAGTGCCGAGCTCGCCGACCTGCGCTTCGCCTGGGCCGTGTGCAAGTTCGTGAAATCCAACGCCATCGTATTTGCGCGCGCCGGCGCCACCATCGGCGTCGGCGCAGGTCAGATGAGCCGCGTGTACTCCACACGCCTCGCCGCGATGAAGGCCACGGATGAAGAGCTCACGGTGGCCGGCTCGGTCATGGCCTCGGATGCGTTCCTGCCGTTTCGCGACAACCTCGACGTGGCCGCCGGCTACGGTATCCGCGCCGTGATCCAGCCGGGCGGGAGCAAGCGCGATGCGGAGCTCATCGCGGCCGCCGATCAACATGGCATGGCTATGGTGTTCACCGGCATACGCCACTTCCGGCATTAGGCTTGGGTCCCAGGAAATTGAGCATCTGGATGAGCGATCCCTGGCGGCGGTCGTGCAGCGCTCAATTTCGTGGGGTGCCATGAAGGTTCTCATCGTCGGCGCGGGTGGCCGTGAGCACGCGCTCGCTTGGAAGTGCGCCGCCTCGCCGCGCGTCACGAGCGTGCTGGTGGCTCCCGGCAACGCGGGCACCGCGGCGGAAGCCAAGGTACGCAACGTGAACGTCGCGGCGGAGGACGTCGCGGGGCTCGTGCAGCTGGCAGCCTCCGAGCAGGTCGACCTCACCATCATCGGACCGGAGGCACCGCTGGTGGCAGGCGCGGTCGACGCATTCGCCGCGCGCGGACTCAAGTGCTTCGGACCGAGCAAGGCGGCCGCGCGGCTCGAGGGCTCCAAGGCCTTTGCCAAGGAATTCCTGCGGCGCCATCGCATTCCGACGGCGAGCTCCGCGACCTTCACGCGCGACAGCTTCGATGCCGCGTGGCTGCGCAGCCAACGCGCGCCGCTGGTGGTCAAGGCGAGCGGCCTGGCCGCCGGCAAGGGCGTGGTGATCGCCCCCTCCATCGAGGAGGCGCGCACCGCGGCGCAGGCGATGTTCGCCGGCCAGTTCGGTGAGGCCGGCCGCGAGGTGGTGATCGAGGAGTTCCTGCCCGGCGAGGAGGCGAGCTTCATCGTCATGGCGGACGGCACGCACAGCCTGCCGCTCGCCAGCTCTCAGGATCACAAGCGCCGCGACGACGGTGATCGCGGACCCAACACCGGCGGCATGGGCGCCTATTCTCCGGCGCCGGTAGTCACCCCGGCGCTGCACACCCGCATCATGCGCGAGGTCATCGAGCCCACCGTGAGAGGACTCAGCGCCGACGGCACGCCTTACACGGGGTTCCTGTATGCCGGACTCATGATCGCGCCCGACGGCACTCCGCGTGTGCTCGAGTTCAACTGCCGCCTGGGCGATCCGGAGACGCAGCCGATCCTCATGCGCCTTGAGTCTGATCTGACCGCGCTCTGCGAAGCCGCGCTCGGCGGCCGGCTCGAGACGATGAGTGCGCAATGGGATCCGCGCGCGGCGCTCGGGGTGGTGATGGCCGCGGCCGGCTACCCGGACAAGGTGGGAAAGGGCGACGTCATCGAGGGTCTGGAGCGCGCCGCCCGCCTGCCGGGCAAGATCTTTCACGCCGGCACCAGGCTCGAGGCCGGCAAGGCGCTGACCAACGGCGGTCGCGTGTTGTGCGCGGTCGGGCTCGGCGCCAGCGTCGGTGAAGCGCAGCGTGCGGCCTATGCGCTGGCGGACACGGTCCACTGGACCGGTGTGCAGTACCGGCGCGACATCGGCTATCGCGCCGTGCAGCGCGAGCCGCCTGGCTAGCGGGGCACGGTCGTGCCGAGGACATCGCGCTTCGCGCGCGCCTACCTGGTGACCTGAGCGCGCGTGAGCGCGCCTGCTCAGAAGCTGAAGCGCACGAACGCTTCCGGCCCGCTGATGCTCAGCGCGAACGCGCCCGGAAAGGTGCCGCTTCTGCGGTTGAGCGAGGTGCGGATCGACGCGTAGCCCAGGCCGATGGCGAAGTTGGGATTCCAGCGGTACTGGAGGTCCTCGTGGCTGTCGGCATACCAGCCGCGAAACCCGCCGAGGGTCGCCTTGAGGTACGCGCCCCGCACGATCGCCGCCCAGCGCTGGGAGATGACCCACGTCAGGTCGAGCGGCAGGGCGGGAAACGGGGTCGCCGCCGTCACCTCCTGGCGCTGGTTCTGCGCCGGCACCTCTCCGATCGCATCCACCTGCAGGAAGTAGATCCCGAGGCCCGTTGCGACCTCGAAACGATCGTTGCGAAAGAGCGAGTAGCTGTACGTGATATCGAACTGGCGCCAGTCGAGCGAGGTCAGCATCTGCTGCCCGGCGGTGAAGGTCTGGTTGCCGAAGACGACGTCCTTGGCAAGAGCCCTGTTCCCCGAGCGATCGGCCTCGAAGTAGTCGACCCGCACCTTGCCGCGCTCGCGCAGCCGAAACATGAATTCCACGCGCCCCTGGTGCAGGCGGTTGGGAAGTCCCAGGTCGTTCTCGCCGTTCACCGGCGTGCCGGTCATACCCTGGAAAGACCGATCGACGCGGAAGTTGCTCCGGACCTGCGGGTCATAGAGAGTGCCGCGAATGTAGAAATGATCCGTGATGGGGCTTCGGGTCTCGTGCCGGTGCGGCGGCAGCGGCGCACCGGAATTCGGATCGTGGTCGTCCTCGGCAAACGCCGCTGCGGTCGGTACGCCCAAGATTACCGCGGCGACCGCGAGCCAATTGCGCATGCGCTTCCGGACTCCTTCCCGCTTCGCCAAGCGGGTTGCGCGCATCTTACTGATTCGAGGGCACGATGTGCCAGCGTCGCCCGGCGGCGACTGACCTGCGCGCGCGCGACGATTTGCCGGGCTGTGTTGGAACGCGATTGCGGGCGCCGCGAAGCTGCGCGCTGGTGAGCGCGCGGCTCGAGCGCGGTGAGCGGGACTTCAGCGCTTCATCGCCTCGAAGAAATCCCCGTTCGACTTGGTGTCTTTCATCTTGTCGAGCAGGAATTCGATCGCGGCGAGCTCGTCCATGGGGTGCAGGAGCTTGCGCAGGATCCACATCTTGGCGAGCTCGCCCTGGTCGGTGATGAGCTCCTCCTTGCGCGTGCCGGAGCGGTTGATGTTGACCGCCGGGAATACGCGCTTCTCGGAGATGCGCCGGTCGAGATGGATTTCGCTGTTGCCGGTGCCCTTGAACTCCTCGTAGATGACGTCGTCCATCTTCGAGCCGGTATCGATGAGCGCCGTGGCGAGGATCGTGAGACTGCCGCCTTCCTCGATATTGCGCGCCGCGCCGAAGAAGCGCTTGGGACGCTGCAGCGCGTTGGCATCCACGCCGCCGGTCAGCACCTTGCCGGAGGACGGCACCACGGTGTTGTAGGCGCGCGCCAGCCGGGTGATCGAATCCAGCAGGATCACCACGTCCTTCTTGTGCTCCACCAGACGCTTGGCCTTCTCGATGACCATCTCCGCCACCTGCACGTGGCGGGCGGCGGGCTCGTCGAAGGTGCTCGACACCACCTCGCCCTTCACGGTGCGCTGCATCTCGGTGACTTCCTCCGGCCGCTCATCGATGAGCAGCACGATCAGGTAGACCTCGGGATGGTTGGAGGTGATGGCGGTGGCGATGTTCTGCAGCAGCATCGTCTTACCGGCCTTCGGCGGGGAGACGATCAGGCCGCGCTGGCCCTTGCCGATGGGCGCGACCAGGTCGATGGTGCGCGCGGTCAGATCCTCGGTGGAGCCGTTCCCGCGCTCGAGCTTCAGGCGCTTGGTGGGATGGAACGGTGTCAGGTTCTCGAACAGCACCTTGTTGCGCGAGCTATCGGGCGAATCGAAGTTGATCTCGCCGACCTTCAGCAGCGCGAAATAGCGCTCGCCGTCCTTCGGCGGGCGGATGAGCCCCGAGATGGTGTCGCCGGTGCGCAGGTTGAAGCGGCGGATCTGGCTCGGGCTCACGTAGATGTCGTCGGGACCGGCGAGGTAGGAGCCGTCGGCAGAGCGCAGGAAGCCGAAGCCGTCCTGCAGGATCTCGAGCACGCCGTCGCCGTAGATGTTCTCGCCGTTGCGCGCGTGCGCCTTCAGGATCGAGAAGATGATGTCCTGCTTGCGCGAGCGGGCCAGACTCTCCAGCCCCATCGATTCGGCCTGCTTGACCAGCTCGTGGATGGGCTTGGACTTGAGCTCCGTCAGGTTCATCGAGCTGCGCGACTGCGTCAGCTCCGCCGGGCTTATGATCTCGGAGTCGTCGGCGTCGAACACCTCCGGCTCGTGCATCATCTCATCGGGGCGTCCGCCATTATTGCCACGATTGCCGTCACGATTGTGGCGTGGGCCCTTGTTGGGCCGGTTGCGGCCCTGATTGCCGAGATAGCCTCTCACAGGTTGCTGTCCAGAAATGCCGAAAGTTGGGATTTGGATACGGCGCCGACCTTCTGCGCCTCGACCGTGCCGTTCTTGAACAGAATCAGCGTCGGGATGCCGCGGATGCCGAACTTGGGCGGTGTCTGCGGGTTCTCGTCGATGTTGATCTTGGCGACCTTGATGCGATCGAGGTACTCGCTGGCGATCTCATCCAGGATCGGGGCGATCATCTTGCACGGGCCGCACCACTCGGCCCAGAAGTCCAGCAGCACCGGCTTGTCGGACTTCAGGACGTCTTGGGAAAACGTGGCGTCTGTAGTATGCACAATGTGCGGGCTACTCACGCGGTTTCAACCTCCGTCAATGCAGAGCGCAATAAATCGCCTGGAAATTGGGAATCCACGAGCGGGTTGGCACCAGGTGCCCGAAAAGCGATGCCAGAAACACCCGCCAAACGGTTACACTAATAACTCGTGATTGAGTATGGACTTTAAGGGAATTAAGGAAACTGCGTCGGCAGGTGCGGGCCTAAGTTGGCCCGCTGACTGACACACTTTGTAGCGCTTCCGGGCCGCATTTGCAAGCCTCCGGCACGTTTTCCGCTCACACTCCAGACCTTTTTGATGACTGACTCACATTCCGGTTCCGTCGAATTCGCCTCGCTGGGCCTGCAGCCTGCGGTCATGGCCGGCATCCGCCAGGCAGGCTTCACTCACTGCACGCCCATCCAGGCGCAGACGCTGCCGATTGCGCTGGCCGGCCGCGACGTCGCCGGCCAGGCACAGACCGGCACCGGCAAGACGGCCGCCTTCCTCGTCGCGCTGTACCAGGCGTTGCTCACGCGTCCCGCGGCGGGGAATCGCAGCCCCACCTCCATCCGCGCACTCATCGTGGCGCCCACCCGCGAGCTCGCGGTACAGATCCATCACGATGCGCTCACCCTCGGCGCCCACACCGGGCTCAGGCACTTGGTGGTGTTCGGTGGCATCGACTACGAGAAGCAGCGCCTGGAACTCAGCCAGGGGTGCGAGGTGCTGATCGGCACGCCGGGGCGGCTGATCGATTACTTCAAGCAGCATGTGTACGACCTGCGGCACGCCCAGGTGCTGGTGCTCGATGAGGCCGATCGCATGTTCGATCTGGGCTTCATCGCCGACATCCGCTACATCCTGCGGCGCCTGCCCCATCCCGAGCGGCGCCAGTCCATGCTGTTCTCGGCCACGCTCTCGCACCGCGTGCTCGAGCTCGCCTACGAGCACATGAACAACCCGGAAACAGTGCGCATCGAGCCGGACAAGATGACCGTGGATGAGGTGCGCCAGCTCATGTACTACCCCTCCATGGAGGAGAAGGTGCCGCTGCTCATCGGGCTGCTGCACCAGAGCGAGGCGGTGCGCACCATGGTGTTCGTGAACACCAAGCGCATGGCCGAGCGGCTCGAGAGCACGCTCAAGGCCAACGGCTTCAGTGCCCAGGCGCTCTCCGGGGACGTGCCGCAGAACAAGCGCCTGCGCTTCCTGCGCGACTTCCACGACGGAAAACTCGCCGTCCTGATCGCCACCGATGTGGCCTCGCGCGGCCTGCACATCCCGGACGTCAGCCACGTGTTCAACTTCGACCTGCCGCAGGACGCGCCCGACTACGTGCACCGCATCGGCCGCACCGCCCGCGCCGGCGCCGAGGGCGACGCCATCAGTTTCGCGTGCGAGGAGTACGCGGTGTCGCTGCCGGAAATCGAGAGTTATGTCGGGCATAAGATCCCGTTCGCCCCGATCGCCCCGGAGCTGCTGGCCACCGGCGTGGTGGCGGGCGCACCGGTGCACTCACACCGGCCCCACCGCCCCGGCGACCGCCGTCACGGCGGCGGCTCGCACGGCGGCGGCTCGCACGGCGGCGGCTCGCACGGCGGCGGCTCGCACGGCGGCGGCCCGCGCGGCGGCGGTCCCCGCGGCCACAAGGGGTCACACGCGGGGCCGCGGGTACGGGCGCTGCCGCCGTGGCACTCGGGGCGTCGCTTGAGCTAAGCTCAGCGTTTTGGCGGCCGCCGCCAGCAGCCCCAGGCCGTCAAAAGCCCATTCAGCTTCCGATCGTGGGCCGTTTCCGTATGGCGGAAATCGAAGACAACGTCGACCGCGAGCTGTTCCGCAACGTGGAAAAACTGCGTCAGTTGCGCATCGAACATCGTGATCTCGATGAGGTCATCTCCCGCCTGTCACTCGACCTGCACGTGGATGAGCTGCAGCTGAAGCGCCTGAAGAAGCGCAAGCTCATGCTCAAGGATCAGATCGCGCGCCTGGAGAGCCAGCTGATCCCGGATCTCAATGCCTGATGGATAGCGCCGACAGCGCGGTAAGCGCGATCCTGCTGCGGCTGACGTCCCCGCAAGTGCTCGGCGCAGTGCTCGCGCTGCTGGTCGCAGGCGTGATCGCGCTGCTGGTTGCGCGGGCGCTGCGCGTGCGGCGCGCACGTGACGCTACGGCCGCGCAGCACCGGCCACACTGGCTGGACCACACGCTCGAGGGGGCGCTCATCCTGGCGCCGCTGATGGCGGCGCTCGCCACACTGCTGGCCGGGCACGCGGCGCTGGCCGCGTTCGCGACGCCCACGGCAGTCATCGACGGCGCGCTCAAGATCGTCGGGGCGCTGGCGCTGCTGCGCTTCGGCGTCTACCTGCTCGGCCGGATGCTCGGCCCGCAGTCCTGGCTTGGCACCCGGGAAAACCGCATCACGTTCGTGTTGTGGGCGATCGCGGGGGTGGCGCTGCTCGGCTGGCTGGATGC
>Ga0209152_10000675_pt1 | contig 14629 bp, 15 predicted proteins | sample GraSoiAngelo_107_FD_185873 | JGI IMG/M metagenome (GOLD analysis project Ga0209152, IMG submission 185873) | Grasslands soil microbial communities from the Angelo Coastal Reserve, California, USA - 14_0903_09_30cm (SPAdes) (version 2) | ecosystem: Environmental > Terrestrial > Soil > Grasslands...
GGAAATGGCACCAGTGAATACTTTAGAACACTTGTGAAAACAGGTAGGACTAAGCACTCAAGTCGCCATCTGCCTCTCGGAGAACGTTGTCTATGACTCCCGAGGCCGTTATGCACGACTTGACGATGATGAGTCTGATAGCGACCTAACTAGATAATTCCCACCGCTTTTTTTCTTCAAAGCACTTGTCGTGGTGCCGAGATTATTGAAGCGCGAATTATTGAATCGCGTCAGCATTCCTTAACTGGTCGGTACAGCCGTCACACTGGTCGTGGTTGCGGGGCATCACCTTCCATTAAGCTGACCAGCCCCCATGGGTCAAAAATTGTATCAACAGATTGCCTCGGCAAGCTGGAGCCGGCTCATGGTCAGATGGTCTTAAATGCACACTGGTATCCGTGGGTACCTCTGTGATTCTGAGGATTCACCATATAATGTCAAGGAGAGAGAAGAAACGTTCGAATCACGAGGCTCGGAAGCCAAGAGGAAGATACGGTGCTGGACTTGCGGAAAAGCTACCACTCATGAGGTGACTTGGCGGTTCGGTGGCAGATGCTACTTGTGTCGAGACTGTGGAGAAATCGTGGTGGAAAAGCTCGAATCATTCCAGAAAGAATAGATGACGAACATCCCCAGAGCTAAACTTAATAGTTTGAAAGAGTAAACACGTTCTGCCCGCGTTGTAGGCTTAGACTTGGGACGCGACTCCCGCTTTATGCGGATGATGGCGGTTCCGAGCGGCGAAGATGCGGGCACCCCACTTCACATGGACATTTCTTACCAAGGTCTATGTCTGCAACAGATGCGGTAAGTTCAGAGATTACCCGTTTTACTACAAGGACTATCTGAAAGACCCAGGCTATTTTCTTCGAATCCGCCGTCGTTCCTACCGATAGGCTGGGCAGTGCTTACGACATAAGACAAGTGCTGCACTCCTTTTTTTTCCTGGCATGTGAACGCCATGTTTGTCTGGGTTTATCGCCTAGCGACGTGGGCGACTACCGAACAGACTGAGAAGAAAGCATAGATTGCTTCAACAGCGATCTGGGCTAGCGTATCCAGCCGCAACCGCCACGGCGAGGAGGGGAGCCCCGAGTTGGGCCACCAAGCAGAATTTGCGCGAAAGTAGGTAAATTCAAGGCCTTGTCGGACGTTCGAACTCTCTTGGACAGTAGCGTCTTGATCGAACTGCTCTCCTCGACCGAACTCTCCGAACGACTCCGCGACGCGATAGAGGTGTGCGGCCTGTTTGGTCGTGCCGCGTTCACCTAGGTCTTCAGTGACTTCCACAGCTCAGCGAGGAAGCTTTCACAATGTTCTATGCTTCGTTTGAGGACGGACGGGTTTGCGCTGAACATGCTCCGGAAAGAGTCTGGCTTGGCTATGGAAAGGTAGGCCTCGAGCTTCCGGAGATTTTCGAGGATCTGGTCACGAGGACATTTCTCCAGGAGTGCAACGACCGTTCTGGTCTGGGGCTTCTCGTAGCATAGGGCGAGAATATCTCTCATGTCCTGGCTCCGAGCAGAGTTTGTCTTGAGCGCGAGCAACATTTCACGACTAGCAACCCGAGCCTTCGCACGCGCGTCGAGACCTCTTCCCCGCACCTCTCTAGGATCCGAGTGCTCGAACAAGAGTTCGAAAGAGTAGGCGAATCTCGTCTGTCGAGAATACACCGCGTTAACCATCAGGTCGAGGCCAACCTTCACACCGATATTCTTGGAGTAGACAAGAGATCTGGCGCCATGAACGTTTTCAACATCATATTTTTTCTTGAACTCGAAGCCTCCTGTTCTGGCTAGACTCTGGAAAAAGCGGAGCTCTCTTTGCGGGATGACAATGTCGAGGTCTACAGAGTATCGCGGGAACTGGAAGGAGGAAACGGCGTAGCCGCCGATTAGAACGTACCGTCTCTCCAAGGGAACCTCTCGCAGGAACCGAAAGCATTCCGTCTCCCTGCTCTCGAGCTGCTCCCGTGGACTGAGCCTAGGTGGTCTTGTAGACAAGAGCTTGAACCAGTTCAGGCCTGAGCCGGAACTTTCGCCGGAGATACTCCAAAGCTGGCCCGTAAGTGTCGATCCTCTCTCGGCAATAGTCAATTACTTCGCTCAACGGAATTACCGGTATCCCATCCCTTGTCTCGTATCGAACCCTCGGCACGAGATGAAGGATGAACACGAGCCCAAACAGCGTCTTACGATCGCCCTCGAAAGCGTAAGCAGCGCCGTTGCTTACAAAGAAGCGTTCCCAACGTCGTGCATCAACACTTCCTATCTCGATGTGAACGGGTTTGTATCCCGCGGTGAACCCTGTCCAGTAATAGCCGTCCGTCCAGATTCGGACAGCGTCATCGTGAGAATAGGCGAAAGGGTCTGTCGCCGAGGCGAGCAATTTCTCCTTCGACATGCTCTGCTTAACTATCATGTGTGAGAAATCCAATGGTGAAGCCGCCTTGTAGACTCCGCTTTCAAGCCGAGTAATCAGGTTCAGTTTGGCCAAGTCATGAACTACTTTGGCTGGGTCCGGACTGGGAAATTCGGCACGGAACTGGTCTATCGTGAAGGCTTGATCGCCAAACACCTCGCACACCCAACACCAGAGCCCGACATACCCGTTCATGATTGCCAATTACCATTATGGTAATCAATCCATAAATAGTTGCCGTCGCCAGGGAGCGACTGAGACATGGTTTAACAGAGTATTCGAAGCAAAACCATAGCCGTTCTTTCTCGAAGCGTGATTCTAGCAGCAAACGTAGAATTTCCCTGGCTGAGTCTAGTCTTCGACAGACTTGTTATCCAGCAATGTCATTCCAAAACCCACACTTGAACTCCGCTGGTTGGAGCATTGTGATCCGGGTGTGGTGTTGGAAATGCGGCTGGGTCACTGCACACAGAGCAACGGAAGCCTAGGATATTGTGAGTGTGTAGACTGGGTGGATCTCGGCCCAGTTATTGTGGGCCGTGTCCAATACGTAGGGTCCGGTGACAGTGATATGGTCGTTGATGCTGGGTACTGTGATGTTGTTCGTGTAGTTCTGGCACGCTGATACGGCGTCGGACTGGGTTACGGGCAGTGCGCAGATTATCTCAACGACCAGATCGCCGTACTGGTACTGGTCATTCGCTGCGTTCGTGAGACTGCTGTATTGAGAGTCGAGAGCTAGCCGTACGTGGTAGTCGCCATCAGCCTCTTGGAGAACGTTGTCTACGACCCCCGAGGCGGTTACGCACGACTTGACGATAGTGAGTCGGTAGGGATTGTAAACGTGGCTCGATATTGAGTCCGGATCACTGCATTGGGAGTTATTCGAACCGGGAGGTCCATTATGAGAAACGTAATAGTAAGAAGCACCCGCCACAACCAGTGCAGACACCGCGACCAGCACTAGCACCGGAACAGTCTTTCTCAAGAACTATTCCTGTGGCAAATTTGACCTGAGTGACACTATTTTAGTGCCTGGGAACTTTATGATCAGAAGCGTTACTCTTGATGAGGTCCGAAGGGTGGTGGCGGACTCGATGGTGGCTGAGGTTTGGTTTTGAAGTAGCGTTCAAGAATCCATCTGAAGACCGCATACACTATCACAAAGCCAACAGCATATCCGACTACTGTTCCGGCTATTCCTATCCAGTCAGAGTAGTAGAGATTCAACGCTGTATCAACACGGTCTTGCACTTGCAGAACGGCCAGAGTGAGAAATCCTGCCCAGACTGTCACCTTATCTTTGATATCCATATCCCGGAAAATTCTGGAAGGCTACTTAGCGCTTTTCGCTCCGACCTTTGACCGTGCGCGCTGTTCTTGACGAAGCGATCCAGAGATCGTTGCACCTTGAGCAACCTCTCAATTCCACATCATTCTTGAAAAGCATGACAAGTTCAGACGGTCCGTTACATTTCGGACAATTCAAAGCCGCATTGATCAGAGAGCTTCGAAGATAAGCAGTAGAGTGCTCCCAAGATGAGTGAATGATTGCGCCGGAGATTCTCTCGAGTTCTCGGAGTAGGTTCACCTCGGACCGATCTGCCCTCTGAGGCAAATCGTAGTCCGGGTGTAGAGTTGAGTGAGCACGACGCGATGACGCAACAGACCAAGAGGTTTGAAAAACATGAAATCTAGTCGAAGAGTTCTGGCCATTTCGATCTTTATGATGTCTCTCGCCTTGACAGCCTATCTGACATCCGTCGCTGTCCGTGCTTCTCCTCCACCGCCCCTGACATTCACTTACCAAAATTCGACCTTCGGTGGACCGGCGTCGTCTCGCGTCTGCTCGTCTACCAACGGTGGAGATGTTCAGGTCCTGTCTCAGAACGTAGTAATCAGCTCAGGCCATACCGGATTCATCTTGCCACCAATCTTCAGTGGAGCGTTCAACGTGTCCTCTGCAACCAATCCGACCTACACAGTAGAGTTCTACGTTAACGGATCAGCCTACGGTTCAATCAAAGGGTTCGCGCCTCCCAGCGGGGTCCCCATTACATCGAGCTTCCAAGAGCCCATGTCGAACCTAGTGACCTACCAGTTCTTCAATACCGGACAAGTAGGACCCCAGACACTCGTCTGGACAGTCGACATCCACACCGCTTCAGGCCAGGCTGTCTGCGTTCAACAGTGGTACATCGACATCGAAATAGCCTCCACCTAAGATAGCAGACCACATAGGAGACAACGGAATACCCAAAGCCCCATCTTTTTTTTCGAACGGGAAATATGGCCGGACCCTTTTCAGATGGAGAAACAGTCGATTATCGAAAGTGAATCTGGCGCAAGGACGAGGCCCCAGGGGTTTAGCGATCAAACTATAACCTGCTTTTGATCAGCTCTCTGCTGCAGACAGGTCTGCCGGGAATCTGATCCTATGAAGACAACACTTGTTCTTCTCCTTCTGCAAATTCTGCTCCTCAGCTCCTTGACTGTTCCGTTGACTCAGGACTCGCTCAAATCTCAAGCCTCAGCTTCGGCTATTAGCCATCTCGTCACAAACTACAACCGCACGATTGGTCTGATTCCAGAGATCCCCCGCGGGAACACCTATTGGATTTACAGCGACAACCTCCTCGCGTCCATCGTGCTGTCGTCTCACACGGAAAACAAGACTCTCATCGACATCGCAAACAACATCAGCACAACCATGGACAGGTATACCACGAACTTGGCACATGGAGCCAACCAGTACATGGTCTTCTACTCAGGCATCGGAGCCTTCAACGACTCCAGCAACTATGATCTTGCAAGCGTTGACGGCGCGACCATCAAGATCACACTGAACAATGGATCCCTACCTCTTGACCCTGCAAGTTACGGAGACATAGCCCTGCTCAAGGCCATCTACTATCATTACCACGGAGGCTACTCTAACGCGACCAAGTACTTCCAGATAGGAAGAGCGATGTACGATGGCATTGGCATCAAAGACACAGTATTCACCAGCGGACCCGAAGGAGGAATCTACCAGACGTACAAGCTCGCCCTCTTTATCCTAGCAGCCAGAGTTCTGGAGGAATCAATCCCAGACAATGCAACATCAATACTCACGTCCCAAGAAGCAACGAACGGAGGGTTCAGCACAGGCTACCGCTACCAAGGCGGGACTCTGGAAAGCGAAGGGTCCACGAACACTGAAACCACCAGCCTAGCGATACTCGCCCTCTCTTATCCCCCCTCCTTAACCCAACCCTCTATCCTGCTCTACACGGCTGAAATCGTAGCGGCAACTGCTCTCGTGGCAGTAATAGTAACTGTTGCAGTAATCGCAAAAAGAAGGCGGCCAAGATCAGTACGATCATAGTCCTCTTGGAAGCAGGATTTGCAGATTGTGCCTGTGTCCACGATCTGAGCTAGCAATCAACAAGCAGATTGGTGTTAGAGGTATGCGAAGACCTACAGAGCCTGCAAGGTTGTCAGATATTCTATCCGATCCTGTCTTCTAATTAAATTCTGGAGTTTTCCTTCGCAAAACAAGGTTTGCTCTAGCGTATCTCCTTCAGTATCCTCTTTAGCAATTCTGGAGCATTAAATTTCAGAAATTTGGCGAAGCTCTCTACTGGGTCCTGCTCGTTGAGAGCGTGTAATACGCCGTCAACGATTACGAAGCCCCAATGCTCGTCTGCCCAAGGATGAATTACACTATCGATGATCGCATTCTTCTCAGACTTACTGTAGAGGCCCTTACGTTTCTGTCTGCTTCGTTTGTTCTTATCCTTGTGTTGGGCAACGAGAAGGCAAGCTAGTAAGCCAGCGATTCTGAGAAATATTGGCGTCGTCATGGCAATGACCAATTTCTGCTACTAGTCACATTGTTTGTGGGACTGTTCCTTGGCCACTCGATGGGGTTACCGCATCCATTACAGAACTCTTGCAGCATTGTGGGAATCGGCGTGGAGCAGAGCGTACAGTATAGTCCCTGAACCGGGAGCGACCTTAGAGCTGTCTCGACTCTGGCGATCCGATCTTCAATCTGTGAAAATCGAAGATGGCTGAGGCCAAATCCTAGGGCTTGTGTTCCGAACGAACCGATGAGGGCATACCCGAGATGTTTTGTTCTCTGGTCCACCTTCTGAATATTTTGCGTAGCGGGATCTTGTCCTTCATGACTAGTATTCGGTTCGGTGCCTAATTCTTCGTGCCAGAGTGTCTTCCAGAACTTTGGTTTGCAAGGCTTCAGAAAATATTTGCCGGGTCCATAGCGTTTCAGAACATATTCCTCTGTGACCGGCTCGTCGAACGTTTCTACCTTTAGATAGTGGCCGTGCTCGTCCTTCTTTTCTAGAAGGTATTTCTGGTTAGGAACTTGGAATGCAGCCTGAAGCGTTTTTGCCTTGTGATTAGACACTTGTAATCACCATTATTACATAAGAAAAAAAGGGGAGTTTGTTGTGGTCGCTGGATCGCAAGTCACTCTTGGACTGGTGGGTCTGTTATCTGGACCAGGGACATTACAAGCGATTTGTCGCGGCCCAGCATTGCAACGCCTGCCTTGAACTCAGCCTCGGAAGTTCGTCCCAGTTCTTCTTTTTGGGAGTCGCTTAGTTCTGCGAATTGTTTTCTGATGGTTGAGATCCGCATTCCGACGAGTTTTGACCGTTCCCAGACATCGGTAGTCGTCTGGAATTTCAACAGAAAGTCTGGATCGGCGAGACCTCGTGCTAGAAATGCGATCCACGCGCCGAAACGGTTTCTGTTTGCTAAACTTCCCAAAAACCATTTTGGCTGTTGAGCACCGATCGCGTAGAGCCAATTGAACATTGCTTTGCCGGGCGAAACGTTAAGTCGCTTCGCCACGAGGAGGTACGCAACGAGAGCCGTAAAGGCAGTGGCAGCACTGAACCTTTTGATTTTCTTAGCCATGTGTTTTCGCCCCTAAGGGGCCCGGATGTGGTATTTCGAAAAACCTGCGCATGAAATTGGAGAACGTCGTGAGACCCAATGGACAGAAGTTCTTAAAAGTTCAATTGACGAGCGGGAGTGCGGTAGGGATGAGTTTGGCTAGTCGAGAGAAATGGCGCGGAAGGCCCCCCGAGGAGGGCGGGCATGATCCGCTTAATTTATCGGTCTCAAAACCTATTCGCGAGATGCTGGAGAAGATCGATAACAAATCGAAGTTCATCGAAGATACCATTCGCCCAGTTCTCAAGAACTATGACCCGGGTGAACCATGCGACATTCTTTGCGAGGTTACTGCGAGAGTCCAAGACCGAATTGCCAAAGCTAATAGGAATGGAGATTTCGAAAAAGTTACTGCCTACTCTAACATGGGAGAACGTCTCCAAGAACTTTCTCAACTGTGCGGTTGCCCAGCTCCAAAGGATTCCTCCACGAGACTCGATGCTCGAAAGCTTGACCAAGCTTGAACCCTTCAATGCCAAAACGAAGCTGACCGACCCAAAGTGGGCCAGATTGTCTCGGTCATCATCGGTTGCCCAGTTTTCCGCCTAGCTTTTGCCGGCCGTTTTTCCGTGGATACGAAGAGTGTCATACCAGCAAGTTAGTGCATTCTCGAAACAGGCATTCAGAGAACGTTCGTAGAGATTTGCTCTCATTAGGGGGTGGGAGGGGGTCCCGTCCGTATCAGCCCAATTCCACGGCGTTTCCACGCGTGGAAATTGCAGTGTCCTTAAATCCAAATAGGTGCTGGTTGTCAACCCAGAAAACATGATCAAAATTGCTTTTCAGAATAGTGTCAAGCTCCTCTTTTCTATCCCGATCATGCAATTCAACCAGAATGTTGCACACTCTCCGACTAGCCAAAGACTCTCTCATACCCTCAAGAACCAGAAACTCAGCACCCTCCACATCGACCTTCACGAGATCTGCCTTGGGTTCTGAAAGAAGGCTGTCAAAGGTCATCGTTTCAACAGAAATTGGTGAACCTGCATAAGTTCTATCGGGTGCATGATCGCAAGAACGAAACTCAAAGGTCTCAAGTAGTGAACGTGCGCTTAGATTGTCAATCACGGTTCTTGAGTCTGAATTAACATAGAATGTTGCTTTACCATTCTTGTCAGAGAGTGCTATGGGAACGACCCTAACATTTCTTACAAACCTAATTGACAGGCTGCGTTTCAGCCACCCTATGTTCGCTGGAACGGGCTCTACAGCGTAGACCTGACGGAAATTATGTCTGAGCAATAATGAATAGAAGCCAACATTCGCTCCGACATCATAAAAACAATCACCGTGAATGCTCTTCAATACGTTCCTAACGTTCTTCTCGTAGAACCCAAGGAACTGTTTGATAGCCAAATTACTTCTCTTCTCGCACAGCCTCTTTGCGGCACGACCCACTAGCTAAGCGATGACGGGTGAGATCGGTGATTTTCTGACGTTTGAGGTGCATTAGTTGATGCCGAGGGAGTGGGATTCCTTCGAGCCGACAACCATTCCCACAGTTCCCATGAAAGACGGTATCTTTCTATGCAATCCTTTGAGGACCCTATCGTCGTTCGATCTCCAATAGAGAAGTAGGGGCAGTTTTGTTACGTTCCCAGTAAATAGAGCTTCAAACCTTGCTTTGCGCATCATGAGGGCGACCTGCGGATTCGTATAGTAAGTTCTCTTCGCATTCGAAGGTGGCAAGTTCATAATCCTGCGAAAAGTCTCGCGACCTCGAACATTCTTCTCGAAACTGACTGTCACGCGTCCGGTTCGTTTCAGAACCCTATGAGCTTCATCCAAGAACGCTTCAGGATGGGGGAAAAAGTGAAATGACCGCACAGAAACAACGTCGTCGAACGCGTCTGCCGTGAAAGGAAGATGCTCCGCATCGGCCTGTACCATGTCACCGGCACCACCCAGTTTTTCCTTTGTTATCCTTGCCATTACTCGGGAGAGTTCAACTCCAACATAGTCAAACCCTGAAGAGACGAGGTGAGCTGATACCCGCCCTGTCGCGGTGCCGACGTGAAGAACCTTGGTTCCCTTGATTAGTTCTAGTGTCTTGCGCAGTTCGATTTCGGAGAAGAACTTTCCCCCCTTTGTCCTTCCATATCTGATATTATCGTAGTTCTTCCCTTCGCTGTTGTAATTCTCAATCACATTCTTCTTGCTCGGAGTCGCTCTAATCTCCATAAGGTCCGTCAGTTTTGGATTCGCCTTGGGTTTAGAGTGTCGGCGACTAGGGTTCAACAAGACACCGATCAACAAGAACGCGTTTGACAAGAACCCCAGAAGAACAACTGGCAACAAGTCGGAAGCTGGAGCACTACTCCTTTTCCAAGCCGCGACTACCCGGAGTGGGTTGAGCCGTTTTAGCGCAATCAGAGGATTCTTTGAAGCAAATCTGAAGTTGTTTGATGAATAATACAAACTACGATTCAAGATTCCCTTGAAACTAGCGGGAGATCCCAAGTGCCACTCTGTCGCCGGTGAGTACACCATTTTGTAGCCGCGATTGAGGAATTTTTGGTGGAAATCTAGATCCTCTCCAGCGTAGAGGTCCGGGTCAAAGCCACCGACACTATCGAATACGTCCTTCCTCACGAATCTGATAGCCACGTTCAGAGGGTCGTATGAGAGAATCTTTCTTCTTGATGCAACAAGGCGCGAAACTTTAGAATCCCTTGAGATGTCCTGATCGTTGATAAGGACGCCATCAACGCCATCAATTGCCTTGACGCAAGTCGCGACTACGTCTGGGCCTATCTTGTGGTCAGCGTCCACGAAAAAGAGATATTTCCCATTGGCGAATTTCGCCCCCACATTCTTTGCCACAGATCTTTCGCCCTCATTTGAGATTACACGTGCCCCCAATCCCCGGGCGATTTCCCTTGTTAGGTCAGTGCTGGACCCGTCTACAACTATGATTTCGATTGCCGTGTACGATTGCGAAATTATTGATTTCAAGCAATCGGCTATCGTGCGGTCGGAATTCTTTGAAGGAATAATTATCGATACAAGTCGTGTCCGATCTAAATCGGAGATTTGCAATTGCTCGCCATAGGCCGAACTGGCTCGGGCTTCCTGTGACATCAAGAAACACCGAGAAATCTGCCAACGCCGACAATTACAATCCAGAAGTAGGCCTGAACGTAAAGTAAAACGGTTAGAGGAATCACTTCCAGCCCAAACGACTTGAGTTTCTTGGAAAAAGAGTAACCGCAAAGCATGACTATCATTGTTGTTGTCATGACGGCATAAAGAAAAACTGACCCCGGAATACTTTCAATATATCCGAGGATGAATGCGGTGCTATTCCCAATCAACATGTAGGAAACTCCCTGCAAGAGAGTAATCGTGAGAAAGGTCGACAACACGCCGAACAAGTATGCAAAATACTGAAGGCCGACGCGACCCGTGAAGGAGCCATACAGAATCCCTAGCGGGATGAGCCATGACAGCCATTGAGGCTGCGAAGCTGAAAAGAGATTGAAGGCAAATCCAGCCACTAAAGTCCACTTCACTAAGAGGAGTGAGCGCGACTGCTTTGCCCTGGAGGACTCATAAGAATATCCCACACAGGTCAAAACTATTGCAATTGGAAGAGTAGGTAGAATGCCACTTGGTTCAATCTTGAGGACCTCCCCTATGAGGCCATAATGCGTCCCCCCAGTCCCGCTACTCAGTCCAATGAACCGATAAACTAGCACTTGGAGAAAGGACGAAAAGCCTCCAAGGAGAAACACAGGAAAAAGGACAACTGCGACTATCGCTAGACCTCCAACGACCTCCAATGGAAGCTCGTCACGGAAACGACGCCGAATTATGGAATCACAGATTGCGAGGGCAAAAGAGACAAACCCGAAAAGCTTGAGCAAGCCAGAGAAGACAAACATAACGGTTGAAGCAGTTCCGCCGTTTCGGGTCGCAAAGATGTAAAGTCCTAAAATCAAAGGAAAGAGCATCATAGAGTCATAAGTCCCCCACACCGAAGACAGTAGGATTGGAAATGGATTCAAAAAGAATAATGTCGCAGGATTGAGTTTTCGGGTGAAACTCAACAATACTACGAAGATGCCAACGTCACAAAGAATCGAAGGCAGCTTCAGGAACAGACTCTCTATCATCATTGCTGTATGGTCGTAATATTGAAAGTCGGGCATCCCTAGGAGCCGCAATAGCTGATAGGGTGCGTAGAACAATAGCTGCATGTAGTAAATGGTTGGAAGAGTTGGAAAATATTTCAGGTCGATTGTGCCAGTCTGGTAAAAGAGCCGTTGTGATGTTACGAAGAGGGCGATGTCGCCGGGATGTCCGGTGAAAGGTGCGAGGCCAAACCGGATTCCGAGTCCCGAGAGAAGAACGGCACTAGCTGGCGTGGTAATTTTCATTGGAGAGCAACCTTGATACTAGAATGACGATGGCTACGGGCGTCACAAAGAGAAAGATGAGGTAATATGCGAGGATAGCGCTTGGATCGATCTCAGTTGGTGCAGTGGTCGAGGGAGCCTGGCTTAGATATCGAACCGAAAGGCCTCCCAGGCGGAACGATAGAAATGATCCTCTAAGTGGGGACAGGACGATCAAGAATGTGTTATTGTCCACGAGAAGAGGAGGATAGCTGGTTATTTTGCTGGCCGAAAAGGTGGCGATATTGTAAGTCAGTGACCGGGCTGAATATTCGAATCCTTGACCGACGACTGTTAGCCCGTGCATGAAATATACTGTGTAGTCTAGGTCAAGAGTGCCTTTGACGTAGTAATCGATGTAACCTTGGGCGAATTGACTATCTGCGAATCCTAGAACGCCGGTATAGTTAAGGGTCAGAGTTATTTCATCCATTGTTTCTTGAACCTGACTGGCGGCGTTGAATCGATACTGATTCGGTGCAACGACCCTTAATCCATCCACGTCTAGAACGAACTGTCCTGCTTGGCCGGGCGTACTCTCAATGTAAAACAGTAGACTGTTTATTCTTGACCCTGCAGCCGAGAAAATTCCGTTGACCTTGTAGGCCTCTACAAGAGCACTCACTGTAAGGTTTTCGATCTTGCCTAGTCCACTCCTGTGTTGAAGATAGGATGATTCTGACCATGATTGAAAAGGGAGCCCCGAGCTGTCCTGTCCCGCGATCCTGATCCCGTAATGTATTCCGACACTTGCATCCAAGGAAATTATCAGAATCGGATTTTGTGTCAGTGGGAGATTCACAGACCGATAGAGGTTTATGGCTTGAGGGTAGGGCTCTGACGCAATGGTTGCATTCAGATGTATTGCCCCGTTCGCTGTTACCCGTGCAGTCATGTTCGGTTGAGAATAACCAACGTGCCATTGTGAGGTATCAGTGAGCGGGTCCTGCCAAATTGTATTATTGAGTCGAATGTAGTTGGCAGATTCCAGGCTATTCAGGTTAGAGACATTTAGGACTGTGGTCTGCTGATTCTTGCCTCGAAGAACTACGACCATGCTTGCCATGATTACGACAGCTATGACAAGCACGGCATACAGATTCCTAGATCTCAAAACCGGGTCACATGATGGAAATCCGCAGATAACCGATTATACTCGGTGTTCCTTATTTTTCTATCTCTTCCAGTAGTCTGGAAGCTGATCGTTCAAGCGTGAATTTCTTGACAATGTTCTCTCTGGCGTGCTGGCCCATCTCGTGTCTCAAGCCGTCATTGTCTAGTAGCGTGTTCATCTTGGAGCCGATGAACCTGTGGTCTAGCGGGTCTACGATGTATCCTGTGACTCCGTCAACCACTACCTCAGGCGGACCCCCGTGGTTCGTCACTATCGATGGTTTCGAGAACAATCCCGCCTCTAATGGTGTCAGTCCGAAGGGTTCGTAGAGTGAGAGGTGTACGAGGAACTTGCATCCTCCGTATGCTTGGGCTAGGTCTTCTTCACGGTCCATCGTTCCCCTGAACTCGATCGGGACGTCAAGCTCGGACCCTAAATCCTTCAGATTACTCATCTCCTGGCCGTCGCCGATTATCATGACCTTCGACGACTGAACGTGGGCCGCCGCCCGGATCATGCTCTCCACGTTCTTGAGAGGGATAAGTGATCCTACTATCAGCATGTAGTCCTCTTCTTGCATGTGGTTCTTCGATGCGAGTTGTTCTAGCAGTGGGTCGGCCGCTGGATAGACGACACTAGGCGTCTCCCCGAGACCGTAGACTCGTTCCAAGAATTTGGAGAGGAAGAGACTGTTGGCGATGATTTTCCCGTATCCTCGGACAGTTGCAATATCCACCGCTTTGGCAACACGGGCTGTGAGTCCGTACAGTTGGTCTGAGAGCAACATCTTCGCTAACATGCCACCGTAGAACTCGCCTCCCGTCCTTCTTACAGTCGGGCTGATGCGTCGATAGTCAACCCCTGTGATTATTTCCTCCCATGCCAGTTCGAACATGGATCCTGAGTACCAGACGATTCTCGGGCCTAGAACCTTGGAGAGGTAGAAGGCGAGAACCGGTTCAATGTGGTGGTGGATGATGATCTTGTCATACTGTTTCAGCTCCTCCAGGAACTCTTTCATTAGTCGGAATCGTTTGGGACGATTGAGAATCGCTGTAGGGATACTCCTAATAGGCTCCCCGTCCAGCCTATCCTCCCAGCCTCGGGACATCGTCCCGGTGTAGTAGAATGTGACATCCAGTCCCCTCCTTCTCATCTCGATGTAGTGGCTGAGGGCTAGCCGCTCTGCTCCGCCGAACCTGCCGTAGGACTGTTGGAGTATGGCGATACGCATGGGCGAGAGTGTTAGGGGCTTCTAGCTGGGTCTTTATTCTTATCGCCCACGGAGGAATTCTCCGGAATTCCGTAGATTCCTTTAGCCACCAATATACGATCTTTAGAGGAGGAGTATGCCTTGCAAGGCGTAGTTCGCGCACAGGACCAGTATTAGGACGATGATTATCCCGGGCCAGCGAATGTTCCTAGTTCCAACCAATGGTAGGAAGAACAGCAAGGCAGCAGTCATTAGAACTGGGATCGGAAGATCGTAGATGATTCTTGTCTGGTTGTAGCTATCGAGCACTAGGAATGGGATTGAGGATACTCCGACCCAGAGGAGGAGCAGTCTTTCAAACCAGTCTTTGAACCGGAGGGCGAAACAGGCGAACAGAGCGACTCCTAGGACAATCCAGCTCGCGAACAGTCCACTGTGGGTGTAGAGTAGCCCGTCGACTAGGTTCACCCAGAACGCGGATGGGTCTGCGCTGGTAGGCAGTTTGGTTGCTAGGTCCGC
>Ga0209152_10000676_pt1 | contig 14594 bp, 18 predicted proteins | sample GraSoiAngelo_107_FD_185873 | JGI IMG/M metagenome (GOLD analysis project Ga0209152, IMG submission 185873) | Grasslands soil microbial communities from the Angelo Coastal Reserve, California, USA - 14_0903_09_30cm (SPAdes) (version 2) | ecosystem: Environmental > Terrestrial > Soil > Grasslands...
ACATTCGCCACGGCAACGATTCCGACCACCATCAAGTAACCGCCCATCGCTAGGAGGACTACACCCAGTCGGCGTCTCTCGCTCCAGTCGGTGAACGACAGCAGCCACGCCATCGCCGGAAGCACCAGCACGCCGTGCATAGTCACGGCGTGCGTCGGCTTCAGCATCCCGCCTGTGGCATAAGCTGCCTGGGGATTTCCGCGGAACACAAAGGTCATTCCTCGGGCAATCATCAGGCCGCCGATTACTTGCGCACCCAGCAAGGCTGCAAGGCCGGCGCGAATCGCGATCAGCAGGCTCATGGGGACCTTCGTATTCGCGCGGAAAGAGGTGATGGTCAAGGCAAGGATGACAATAACGAGCGCGACTCCACCTACTGCGAGGGCTCGTGCGACCATGGCATCCAGGGTGGTTTCCGTGTTGAAGTGAGAGGGCACCCCGCGCCATGCCTGCAGCGATACCAATGCGGTCTCGAGAGTGCACGCCGCTGTGAATACCGTGAGCAGTATCGCCCGGACCCTGCTGCCGAGGTCCAGAAACGATGCCACCCACACGATCGTGATCAGGGCTAGACCGAAAGAGAACCCGAAGGTAGCCGGCTTGCGCAGCGATACCGGACCCTCCCAGGAACCGCCACTGGCCATCAGGATCACGAGGTGAAGAAAGCCGCTGATCATAAGCAGTGTGCCCACGAGATACCCCGCACGCTCCGCCCGCGTACCGCAGCGCCAGAACGAGGATAGCGACTCGATCATTGGGTTCAGCGGGGCCATGCGACTGGAACCCCTATTTCTGCTCCGATGCCCGCTTTAGGCCGTCGATGTCGATCTTTTGCATTTGCAGCATTGCCTGCATCACTCTTTTCGATTTTTCAGGGTTCTTGTCGGCTAACATCTTACCTAAAGTAGTAGGAATGATTTGCTAGGACAGGCCATACTTGTCGGTGAGCCAGCCGCATCTCTCTTTCTGTCCGCCTGCGGAGAGTTTCTCCCACAATTCGTCGACCTCTGGCTGCGTCTCGCAGTTGACGAACAGTGATATGGCAGGCGTGAATTTGAACTGCGGGCCACCGTTCAGGGCCATGAATTCTTGTCCCTCAAGCTGGAAGGTTCCCGACATGACGGTTCCCGCCGGGCCAGGTCCCGCCTCTCCACAGCGGTTCATGCTGATGATCTTTGCATTCTTGAAAAATCGAGACGTAGAACCTCATCGCCTCTTCGGCTTCATTGTTAAACCACAAGAATGGAATGATTTTTGGCATGTACTCCCACCTGTTACTTTCTTGAAGGCATGAAATGAACCCAGGCCTTGCCTCAACAAATTACCAACGAGTGCCGCGCTTCTAGAACTCATTACGATCCGAGCCTTTACGAAGTTCCACGCGGCTGGTCGCCGCACGGCCTTGATTCAGAGCGGCATCGGATAGATTCCAAGACGAACGCGTATGCCGGCACCTGTGACTCTGGCTTTTCAATTGACCACTGCGACAACGATGCCTTGACGGCGGCGCCAATCATGTAGAATACAAAATCTTTCAGGCTGAGAGGAAGAGTCGTGCTCTTTGCCGAAAATATCGATGATGAATTCCTTCACCAGAGCAAACACCAGCACAGCCAGGAAACCATACGTCCAGTCGTGGAATCTGAAGCCGGCAGTTAGCACGGTCCCATAACCAATCAGAGCGTGCACGCCTTGGTAAGCCACTTCGGGCGAAGGGTAATTTCCGTTGCTCATTTGGGCCTTTCGTTGGATTCGCGGCCTAGCAGGACTTTTGCGGGCTCCGGCAACGCAGGGCGCTGTTCACGAGCTTCTTCCTCGGTCATCCTGATCTGTTTCCATTTGCGATAAACGTTGGAGACCGCGAGCGTCCAGAAGGGCACCAAATCGACTCCGGGCACCAGCTCGGCAAAGAAAGTCGGCAGAAATTCCCAGTGCCATCCGAGCAGGCGGACCAACACTGCCGCGGTGGCAATATCAAGCACATCGTCGGCGGGCGACAACGCTCCTTCGGCGAACAACGGGAACACAAAAATTTGAAACGCGTCGGCCGCCATGGCCAGAATCATGGCGATTCGAAATCGCGTGCGTGGCGAGAGCGGGATTGAATCGTCAGTTGTCCCAGGCTGCATTTGTATTGCCTATTCCTAACTTAATGCGCATACCAGTCGGAATGCGGCGACCAGCGGGCGCAGGAGAGACATTGCGTGGAAGTCCACTGGTGGAGGCACGCCGGGCACACTCCTCCCGTATCGAACGTATTCCATTCATGGCCGCAGCTACAAGACCAGCGGTCTCCTTGGCAAGGTGACCATCCGCAACGCGGACATCGAATGCGCGGACCGGATGGACCAGTCCCTTTCTCTTCATCGAGCTCACGATCCAACACCGCGGACGTGCTGTCTTCCGAACGGGCATGCATGGCGGGCTATTATCACCTAATTCCCTGTAGGGTAGGCAATTGATGCGACGAGAGGTGGGCTTAAAAGAATTTCTTGTGCCAGCTGGACCTGGAAGCCGAATTCTCCTGACCCCGTTGCAGCCACTTAAGTTGAATCGAAGTGAGCGCAAACTGTCAATGGTCACCAACTTTGGCCGCCTTGGCAGGCTTTACGTCACAGCGGCGTCATAAGGGTGCTGACACCCGGCTGCGCGGCTGACGCTCCGTTCATAAACAGGACAAAGCGAAACAGTGCGCCTTGGTGCCATTCGTAAAGCAAGCGAGAGGCATTTTCATCGCCCCCGCGCATTGCCCGAGCAGTTTGTAATCATCGGCTAAAGGTTCTGGCATCGAGTCTGTGAGAGAGCACGTTACCCACATTCACCCTCTACCTACAACTTGCGTCTTTTTACCGGATGCTTCCATATGTTTAGAGACCGCATTCGGTGCGAAAAGCTGAAACTTGTGCCGATCCCTTTAAAAGGGTGTCAGTGATGGGCGCACAGAGGTTATGGTAGCTCGATGAGTTGATCATGCTGGCTTGCAACAGCTGGCTTGGAATAGCTGGCTTGGGAAAGTGGCCTGTTTACCCTTTCAGAAAGCCTCGAGAATCGAGATCCGCAAGCCTGAGAGCGGATAGCGGATCGATCACGCGCACGTATTCACTCCACCGCCATTCCCTATTCGCGAACGCGTGCTGCTGCTCAATTGATCCAATCATCCTCTTCGTCGTCTGAAAGTACTTCAGCCGCCGCCGGGGCCTCCTTGACGGCCTCGGCGATTTCTTTGTCGTTGGAGTCGGCTAAGTCGAGCAGGATTTCCCGCGCCTCCGCGGGACGGATACTGCCGAGGGCGCCGATGGCGGCAAGCAGTAAGGGCTTTGGGGAGTGCGGGTCATGGACGAGTTCGACGATGCGAGACCAGGCCGCGTCCAGATCCCAGTTGCCAGCTGCGATGACTGCCTCGTAGTGTATCTCCGGATCGTCGTTCTTCAAGGCTAGCTAGCAGCATCTGATCGTCAAAACCGAACCCAGCCCATAGACAACACAGCCGTCAGCATCCACTCTTTGTCTCCGCTGGAATTGGCTTCCCGCAAAGCCGTGAGAATGAATTGCCTTGTTGAATTCCCGGACGGAGTCGGGAATGGCCTCCCCGATGCAATCTATAGCACCAACGTATCGAGCGCTGCGCTCGTCGGATAGGACGTTGAGCCCATGTTCAGCCCGCAGGGAAGTTTTTCCGTGCGCACAAAATCCCCCCTGACATCAGGAGGGGCATGGTTTAGCGGCAGGCCTAATTGGCAGTCACATCACGAACTCTCCTACCCCTAACTTCCTCTTCGGCGCGGAGCCAGTCCTCTAGTTCGTGGCCTTCTTCCCGGCCGCGTTCCTCGTAGAGCTCGTATGCCCGGCGGCGGATCTGATCTGCAAGGTTCGGATTAGGCTGGATGGCTATGTTCGTCTGCGGCCTTCTGGTCGTATCTGTTGGCATGGCGGGCACTCCTTTCTGGAATGCGGGGTGGGTCGGGGACCCAGCCGGAAGAATGTACTCTATGCTTAGGCTGTTGTTGACGGACAACGTACGCCCGTTCGAGAGCAAGGTCAATTGCTCAATAATGGTGCAGTTTGCTGACATGAAAATGAATTCGCGCGGCACGAAGGCTAATCCCGCATACACTGACGTATGGCCGTAACGGTGGAGATGCACAACACGGGTGATCCGGAGTTACAGCGAGACGTGGCCGTGATGATCGAGCACGTGCTTTCGGATCGGTCCGGAGATTGGCGGGTTGTGATCGTCGGCTCGCAGGAAAGCGACCGGTGGGAAATGAAGATCTTCGGCCCCAATGCCTTTGAACGCTCGTATACGCTCGAAGGCGCGGCGGGTCAGCATGAGCCGCGAGTTATCGGCGGGATTGTTTCGAAAATGGTGCCTGCGGCTTCGTAACCAAAAATGAAACATCGGATCGTTCACGCGCTTCAAAAGTACTTGCTCAACCCCCCGATTAAGCTTTTGTTCGCTATCGGCCTCGCACCGCCGGGGTATGCGATCCTGGAAACCACCGGTCGCAAGACCGGAAAGAGTCGGCGCACGCCGGTAGGCGACGGACGTGTTGGCAGGCAGTTCTGGATCGTGGCAGAGCACGGCATGAAAGCCGGATACGTCCGCAATGTTGCACAGAACCCACGCGTGCGGCTGAAGTTGCGCGACGGGATACGCGCTCACTGGTACATCGGCACGGCACATTTGCTCACCGATGATGATCCGCACGAGCGCCAACGCTGGCTTGGCGATCAAGTGCCTGGAAGCGCCAAGAATGCGGCTGCGGTGCGCCTCTTCGGGACTGACCTGCTCTCCGTTCGGATTGATCTGGATGCCTGACACTTAGGTGGACCCTTGAGGCCGGGTTCGAAGCGGGATGCGGATTGTGCCGGGCTAGCTAGGTCAGGCATTTTTCGTGAGATGTGGGTTTCGGATTTGCGTGGTGGTGTAAGGCAATACTTCTGGTATCGAGCCGAAGCATGGGTGCGCTCCAGGTCTTGCACCTCGAACCTGCTATTTCCTGCGTGGTTAGCCGGTACGGCCCAGAACTTTAATATCCGCAGGGGACCACTCGTCAATGGACTTGATGGTAGAGACGGTAGAGGTATTTTTCTTGGAGGCATCAGGAACACTATGCTTTCCTCACCTCCTCGAGAAGCTTCATGGTAGGTTTGGATTTCCGCCGTGCATCAAAGGGACCGACAACGGCAGGCTTTATAGCGTCGATTACGTTGGTCGCCTCGACGCGATACATCTGCCGGTAAAACTCATGCATTCGCCGACATACGGCAACAGGGACGGGATCAACGGCACAGATTGGATACAGATTGATCGTGCCGCATACGACAAATGTATTGACGGAAACAACTACCGCCCCCAAGAACACGTAGCGTGTCAGTGTCGCGCTCCACTGGCTCGTAAAACGGCAGTTTCATCCGGTCGAGCTGCTCCTGCGTTTCCTTCGAGGGTTCCAAATATTTCTGCGTGGTCGCAAGCGACTCGTGGCCTAGCCAGACCTGCACGGTGCGCACGTCAATCCCCACCAGGAGCCAACGCGTCGCCACTGTGTCACGGAAGCGGTGGAGATGCCATTCCTCGGGGTTTAACCCGGCTGACCTGCATTAAACCACGTTCACTTGCCACTGGAAGGCGCGAAACTCGGCAAGCCGGCTGAAGTCTCGTTCGTTGGCTGTGATCACTCTGATGCCCAGTCGCCCCGCGCTCATCGCGATCAGTGCGTCATTGGTCAATCGTCCCTGTCCGATCTGTTCGTAACGATACTTGGCCGCCAAGCGAGCAAGCACTCTGCCGGCCTGAGTCCAGTCGCTGAGATTCGGCACCAGGATTCGCTTCGCCCTGTCAAAATCTCGCTGCAGCCGCTCCACAACCTGGCGATCACGGTCGGCTGCGCCGGCATAGAGTTCTTCGAGCACCACTGCACTGAGCCACAGGGGCACATCGATAGTGCACCGGCGCAGCACCAAGGCCGCATCGTCTCCTCGCCGCAATGCAGTAATGTAAATGGAAGAGTCGAACAGAGCGGGCTGCATCTAACCACCCAGCGTGCCGTATACGTCCTTGATGTCAATGCCACTCTTGACGAAACGCTCCGTGGCTTCGAGAACCAATCGATTGCTTTCGTGTTCGGCAATTGCCAAATCCAACGCACGCTCGATGGCCTCAGTCTCCGTTTTCGCTCGCAAGGCTTTTTGGGCGCGCTTGATTTTCGCCGAATCTAACTGAAAGTGTTTGTGTGACCGATTCCTTGTTGTTCCCATCAAAGTGTCCCCTTCCGACCCCTTGCATACCACCAATGTACACACATTCCATCTTTATGTACATGCGATACATGCTCGTACATGCTGCACTCCCCCCTGGCAGAGAGCGGTCTTGGTCGAAGTTTTCCGATTGGGTTCGCTTCTAGATCGGCGTGACTAACCGTTCGCCTCAGGGTGTTGCATTCCGAACGCTTGGAAACTGCTCTTCGGAGAGGCGATGCGGGCGAATTGTGCTCCCGTAAGGTCCGGGAGTCAAAACCGATAAAGAAAACCGATCCTTTGAAAACCGATTATTGAAGCTTGAAAAGAAGTGTGGCAGCCGGACCTATAAGCCGAATTCTGTCTGCCGGAAGATCCGGCAGGACGGCCATTCCTCTGGGCCGCGCATTGCTGCACAGCTCTAGCGACCTACCCGGAGGTTTGGCGCACCGAGCCGACACGCGTCCAGCCGAAGCCGGAACTTCCTCCCTATTTGGTCTTGCTCCATGTGGGGTTTGCCCTGCCCGCCGCATTACTGCGGCGGCGGTGCGCTCTTGCCGCACCTTTTCACCCTTACCCGGACTTCGCAGCCCAGGCGGTATGTTTTCTGTGGCACTTTCCGTCGGACGGGCTTGAACCCGGCCTCCCGGACGTTATCCGGCACACTGCTCTGCGGAGTTCGGACTTTCCTCTCCCTTGCCGGGAGCGACCGTCCGGCCCAGCTGCCCACAGAGTTATTATATTCTACGTGCAGTTGTATGGCGCGGACCCTCTTGTCGACGCCTGCTCGTGATTACAACCTGCGCGGAAAAAGCCATGGACTGGCACGGAGTCGACGGATCACGAATCCGTGAGATCAGTGCGCATCTGTAGCCGCTTTTGCGGGTGGGAATGACAAGAATCTCTCGGCGCTCTCGACGTTCGCGGCGGCGGAAGGCTGTTTCCCAGGTTTGCACAAACCGCAAATTTGGGGCGCTCTTTCCCCTTGATTGGCTCATAAAAATTTTTTATAGCGAGAGCTGCGTCGGGGGGAACCGGGAAGTAATCTATTCAACCTGCCGGTCCGATTGTAGACACACCGCAGGGAGCTTTCGATGCGTCCCACCGACCGACCGCCCACCTGGCAAACGCTGCTGGCGTTCAGCCTGGTCTATTTCGTTTGGGGTTCGACATTTCTCGCGATCCGCGTAGGCGTGCGGGAAGTCCCGCCATTCCTCCTCGCCGCCATGCGTTTTTTGCTGGCGGGAATGATTCTGTATGTTTGGATGCTCGCCAAAGGCGCGGCTTCCCCGTCAAGACGCGAATGGGTGTCTGCGTCGCTGCTGGCCGTTCTGATCTTCGTGTTTGATTACGGTCTCCTCTTCTGGGCGGAACAGCGTGTGCCGTCGGGCGTCGCTGCGGTGATGATGGCGACCACTCCGGTGTTCATGGTTCTCTCGGAGATTCTTTTTCTGGGGACACAGAGGCTCACGGTTCGTTTGGTATTGGCGCTTCTGATAGGAATTGGTGGTGTCGCCGTTCTGGTGAGTCGCTCGCTGAATTTTGGCGAGGTCCCGATCGAAACCTCGGGCGCAATTGCGCTGGTAGCAGCGGCAATCAGCTGGTCGGTGTCCAGCGCGCTGACGAAAAAGCTGCCATTGCCACCCTCCAAGGCAATGAGTTCAGCCGCGCAGATGCTTAGCGGAGGCGTGTTGCTCACCCTGGCAGCTGGCGTTCTCGGAGAATTTCGCGGATTCCATCTGCAAACGGTTTCGGGAACGGCATGGATCGCGCTGGGATACCTGGTGATTGCCGGCTCCATCGTCGCCTTCACGGCTTACGTGTGGCTGATCCACCACGAGTCGCCGACGAAGGTGGGAACGTATGCCTACGTCAACCCAGTCGTGGCAGTGGCGCTGGGATATCTGGTCGGCGGGGAAGCGATCGGAGCGCGCACGATAGGGGGGACGCTCCTGGTTCTGGTTAGCGTGATCGTGATTACCACCACTCCAGCAAGGAAGCCTGAGACTGACGCATGGATAAGTGACAGCAGCACATCCTCGGCAGATGCTTGAAGGGCGGTGCCGCCAATTCAATGCTTCACGGCGCCGGAAGAAAAGCAGATTCCTCGCTGGGCTGGGAATGACCAGAACAAATTGAGCCGGTCGCTCTGCTAGACTGAAATGGTCAGCAATGGGCAGTGCGCGGGCCGCCCGTGGTTCGGCCGAAATCCCATGAATGTTACCGAAGCCATCCGCATAGCGCTCCAGTCCCTCTGGGCAAACAAGCTGCGCTCCGCTCTTACCCTGCTGGGCGTGGTGATTGGCGTAGCGGCAGTGATTGCGGTAGTCACCTTCGTTAACGGCATCAACGGATACGTAGCCGAGCGGGTTTTTCGGCTCGGCACCGACGTGTTCATTGTTTTCAAGGTCTCTCCCGCGGTCACCAATGTTGACCACTTCCTGGAAGGCGAAAAACGCAAAAACCTGACCATGGAAGATTACCGGGCAGTGCTGGAGGCATGCCAGCATTGCTTGTTGGTTGGCGCGTCACTACGCAATCTGAATGGCCATGTGAAATACAACGAGCAATCTATTAGCGACACCTGGGTGCAAGGCCTGACACCGTCCATGGCGCCGATCTTTGACGTGGACCTGGAGTCCGGCCGCATGTTCAACGAAACCGACCTCGACAGCCGGGCGGCAGTGGCGGTCATCGGCAGTGACATCGTGGAAAACCTGATGCCCGGCGTAGACCCGATCGGCAAGGAAATCCGCATCGATGGCTGGACGTACCAGGTAATTGGGGTCGGGAAGACGAAGGGCAAGACTCTGGGGCAGAGTCTGGACGATTACGCCATGATTCCCATCACAACTTACCTGAAGCAGTACGGGACGCATGACAACAGCGTTCGCATTTCTGGCAAGGCTGCCGGCGTGGGTCCCTCGCTGGAGGCGGCCATGGATGAGGCGCGCGCTGTCCTGCGTGCGCGTCGTCACGATCCTCCTGACGGGGGAGACAGCTTCGACATCGAAACCAATGCCAGTCTGCTTGGCATCTGGTCCAGCCTGAGTGGTACTTTTTTTGTCGCCATGATCGGAATTGCCGCGATTTCACTGGTGGTTGGGGGCATCGTGATCATGAATATCATGCTGGTCTCGGTCACCGAGCGCACGCGGGAAGTGGGGATTCGTAAGGCGATGGGTGCGCGCCGTTCCGACGTGCTGCTGCAATTCCTGATTGAGTCGGTGACCATGGCCCTGGTCGGCGGCGCCTTAGGAGTGCTCCTGGGAGTCACGCTCGCCAAGGGTATTACCGCCATCATTGGAATGCCTTCGGTGATCAAGCTGTGGGCCGTGGCTGCGGGATTAGTCGTTTCCGCCAGTGTCGGCGTGTTCTTCGGCGTATATCCCGCCCGGCGTGCGGCCACGCTCGACCCGATAGCGGCGTTGCGATACGAGATGTAGCATGCGTAATTGGGCAGTTGGCTAATTTACGGATTTACGGATCTTCGAATTTAGGAATCAAATTCGACAATCCGTACATTCGACAATTCTTCAGTTGCTCAATTACCCGATTGCACAATTACAAAATCTCCATGGTCCGTAGAGGCGATTATCGCGAAATCGTTGGGATGGCGCTGGACACTATTCGCGGCAACAAACTGCGTTCTGGCTTGACCGTGCTAGGCATCGTGATCGGTGTCGCCGTGGTTATCGGAATCTCGTCCATCGTACGTGGATTGAATGACAATGTTCGTGACCTCATCAGCAGCATGGGTTCGAACATCGTTTTTGCCTTTCATCTCGAACCGTTTACGTTCGGCAGACCAAGCGAAGAGATGCGCACACGCAAGGAACTGACCTTTGAAGATGCGATGGCCCTCAAGGACCTGCCCCACGTAAAAGCGGTTTCGGCGGGCATTCGTTTCTTCCGCCCGGAACTGGGCGTCGGAACATTTGCCGTCAAATATAAGGACCGCAAGGCCAAGAACACGATTCTCGAGGGCGACACCGCTTCGGTAAAAGATGTTTTCGATTTGCAGATGCGTGGCGGGCGATGGTTCAGTGAAATCGACGACGAGCGCCACGCGCCGGTCATCGTTCTCGGGCATGATACCGCCGAGGAATTGTTCCCGAACGAAAGTCCGTTGGGACGGGAAATAAATATTGAAGGGCAACTGTTCCAGGTGATCGGTGTTCTGGAGAAGATCAAGTCGGTGTTTGGCGGTGGCAAGGACCCGAACGACAACAGAGTCTTTTCCCCGCTGACTACTTTCAAGAAACTTCATCCCGAATTGAAGCAGCACTGGATCAGCATCAAAGCTACCTCGCACGACGATATTCCCAAAACCATTGACGAGGTCCGGGAATTGCTCCGGCGCCGGCGCCGAGTTCCGGTAAACAAGCCCGACAATTTCGCCGTCTTCACCCAGGATTCGATCTCCGATGTCTGGAACCAGATTACAGGCGCGGTGTTCGTATTCATGTTTGCTGTCTCCAGCGTGGGATTGATCGTGGGCGGCGTAGGCGTCATGAATATCATGCTGGTTTCGGTGACCGAGCGGACTCGGGAGATTGGAGTACGCAAGGCGATCGGCGCCCGCAAGCGAGATGTCCTGCTGCAGTTCACGCTGGAGGCAATTACTCTGACCGCCGTGGGCGGCGTTCTTGGTGTGCTGCTGGGCGCAATGATTACTTACACCATCCCGCTGATCTGGAACTCGCTGCCCGCGCGCATGTCCATGTTCTGGTCTGTGTTCGGGTTTAGCGCGGCGGCCACCGAGGGCCTGTTGTTTGGTATTTATCCGGCATGGAAAGCTGCGAATCTAGATCCGATCGAATCGCTCCGATACGAATAGTTCGGCGGCCCTAACCATCAATGCTCCATCACGCCATCCGAGCGGCTGTGACAGTCGCGCTGCTGGGAACATTTTCTGGCGTTGCCTATTACGTGCTCTGCATCTGGAGCGCGACGAAGTTTCTGCGGGCCAGAAGGCTGGGTGCAAGCGTCTCCGCTAATTCATCGTTCCCTCCCGTCTCGATTCTGAAACCGCTGAAAGGCACCGATCCGGAGATGCATGAGAGCTTCCGCAGCCATTGCCGGCAGGATTATCCGCGATACGAAATAATTTTCGGAGCAAGTGATCGCGATGATCCAGCTCTGGCGGTGGTAGAGCGTCTGAAAGCTGAATTTCCTCACCGCGATATTCGTTCGCTGGTCTGTCCTCAAGTTCTTGGAACGAACGTCAAAGTCAGCAATCTCGCGCACATGGTTCCAGTCGCAAAATACGACCACCTGGTTGTCAACGACAGCGATATCCAGGTGAGCGCGGACTACCTACGTCGGATCATGGCTCCGCTGGATGATCCAAAGGTGGGAATGGTGACCTGCCTATATCGGGGAGTTGCCGGCCCAACCTTGGGTTCGCGGCTCGAGGCCGTAGGCATCAGCACAGATTTTTCAGCCGGAGTTCTGCTGGCAAAGGAACTCGAGGGCGGGATACGTTTCGGCCTGGGGTCGACCCTGGCCTTTCGCCGGCGAGAGTTGCAGAGTATCGGCGGGTTTGAGGCGCTCGTGGACTATCTTGCGGATGATTATGAGCTCGGAGCCCGCATTGCCGCTCAGTCCTTGGAGGTGAAGCTGGCGCCTGTGGTGGTCGAAACCCACCTTCCGGCGTATTCCTTGCGCCGCTTCTTTGAACACCAGTTACGGTGGGCGCGCAGCGTCCGCGGCTCTCGAGCAGGGGGATATTTCGGATTGATCCTGACCATGGGGATCCCTTGGGCGTTGTTGGGCCTTCTTCTCAGCCGCGGCGCAAACTGGGCATGGGCCCTGCTGGGCGTGACTCTCGCTGCGCGTTTATGTATGGCAGTCGTGGTCGGCCGCCACGTCCTTCAAGATCGTCAAATGCCTTCCCTGCTCTGGCTGGTTCCTCTGCGCGACGTGATTACTCTAGTGGTCTGGGTGGCCAGCTACGCGGGTCACAAGGTCCACTGGCGTGGAGACGATTTCTATCTGAAAGATGGCAAGCTCGGGCGCATCAATTCCTAGCGGTTCAGCGGCTGGTTGGTGAAGATTGTCTTGCCGCCGTTGCGGGCGACAACGTAAGCGGGTTTTCCCTGAATTTCAACCGGATTCTCCTGATCGGTCCACAAAAAAACGCGAGTCGAACTGCTCCAAAGAGCAGAAAACGACTGCGGCGTTTCCCAGACAGGCGGCGAATCGGGGAATTTTGAGCCGTACCACATATTTCCGGTCGGCGCGTGCAGCGGCATGCTCCGCAGGTGAATTCCGGTGTAGAAGTTCAGCGTCGAGGCGTTCTCGTAAAGGCCCTTCACAACTACCACGTCGCCGGAACGGTAATGCTGCTGGATTGCGATTGCCAGGTCTTTCGAGGAAAGAATAGGCGAAAAGACAACCAAGGCGGAGTGCACCGCCAGCAGGATGACAATCATCATGCCAGCCAGCCCGAGATTGGCCTTATGGGGCGCTTCGCGTCTCCGCAAATACCAGTTCAGCCCCGTTCCCAGCAAAAAAGCCAGCGCGGTAGCCAGCAAGGGACCGCGAAACGCTCCCAGAGCTTGCGGAGTCAGGTCGAGGAAATGTCCCATGGAGAGCGCATACTCCTGCGGATTTTTCTTCAGCAGCTCGGCGAGATCGGTTCCTGGAGGCGGCGCCTTCGACAAGAAGAAAAAAAACATGCCGGTTGCAAAAGCAGCTACAGCGGTGGCAAAAAGAAGTGCTGCGGAAATTCGTCCCGCGCGCCGCGATCCGGCGTCCGTTGTTTCTTCTGTTTCGCTTGCCAGCCATCCACCAATCAGCAGGGCGAATGCGGGGATTGCCGGGATGGTGTAATACTCCTGGCGGGTTGAAAAACTAAAGAAGACCACGATCAGCAATCCCCAGATCGCGAACAGCAGCTTCGCGCTTTGTTGCCGCGTAAGCTGCGATTGCCATTGGCGCCACCGCTCCGGCAGCTGCCGAAGTGCCTGCGGAAGAAAAAATGTCCAGGGGATTAGCCACACCAGGGTCAGGAACCAGAACAGGAGAAGAGGCACCGTGTCGTAGTCGCGAGGGACTCGCTTATTCAGATAGCGTAAGAAATGCTCGTTGACGAAGTAGAACCACAAGAAGCCGCGCACCGGACCCTGGTCGGGATTGCGCTGAGCCGCCAGAATGTGCCAGGGCGCTGCAATCGCGAGCAGGACCGCTAGGCTCGAAATCGGTCGCATGCGTAGGATGTGCCGCAAATTTCCGGTCAGGATTAAGTAGATCCCCATCATTCCGATGGGGAAGATCAGACCGATTAAGCCTTTGGTGAGCACACTAAAAGCGGCGCAGGCCGCTACGCCCCAACAAGTGAGGCGAGACGGCGGGTCCTCCGCGAGCGCCTTTAAGAAAAACGTCAAGCCCAGCGTTAGCCACAGTCCCACCAAGATGTCCGGAATGAGGAAGCGTGTGTAGATGTACGGTCCGACTGCGGTCGACAGGACCAGCGCCGAATAGAGGCCGCCCAGCTCACCATAAGTACGACGCCCTAAGCAGTACGTCGCGAGAAGCAAGGCGAGCACGCCGATCGCCAGCGGCAGCCTGGCAGACCACTCCCCCACACCGAACAAACGAAAACTCGTGGCCACGCCCCAGTACATCAGCGGAGCCTTTTCCAGGTAGCGGACGCCATTGGCGTAAAGCGTCACCCAGTCACGCCGCAGGACCATTTCCCGGGCGGCTTCGGCGTGCACCGTGTCTGCGTCGTCGAGCAGGGCAGGCGTGAAGATGCTGGAAACATAGATCACCAGCCATAAGAAAAGAAGAATGAGCAGGGATGTCGAGGGCTTGCGAGTGAAATTGGGAGCTAGGGTTGCAAGGCCGGGTTCGCTGTCCGGCGTGGACACAGAAAGATTCATGCACGATTCCGGGAACCTGAAATTATACGGGACAATGCGCCGGGTCAGGAAACTGGCGCTGAATGCGGCTCTGATTTCGGTGAGAGCGTCGCCTTTCCAGGCTGGCATTTTCAAGGTGAAGGGCTTCTGCAAGAACATGGGTTCCAGTCCGGTCGCCCCCATGCTGCAGCAGCATCGGGCTGGCATCGCCGGAGAGGGACAGCACCTTGATGTCAGGCCGCTCACGTCCTCGCGGCGCACCCGGTGAGAGTCTTGCCTTGAAAGCCGGTCTCATCCACGCCGATCAGGAAGAGACCGAAACCCGTTCCGGCAGCAACTAGCAGGTAGCCAGAGCCTCGAGCGCCGCTTTGTTGCGAACCGGCAGCGTAGAGCCATTCAGTTCCGCCACACGCCGCTTCTTGAATTCTCCCAAGGCTCGCGTCACAGTCTCCCGGGACGAACAGATAAGCGGGCTTGATACGGATCATG
>Ga0209152_10000683_pt1 | contig 14490 bp, 13 predicted proteins | sample GraSoiAngelo_107_FD_185873 | JGI IMG/M metagenome (GOLD analysis project Ga0209152, IMG submission 185873) | Grasslands soil microbial communities from the Angelo Coastal Reserve, California, USA - 14_0903_09_30cm (SPAdes) (version 2) | ecosystem: Environmental > Terrestrial > Soil > Grasslands...
CGCGCGCGTTTGACCTAGCAAACCAGCTTGTCTCTGTCCTGCGGATGTTGAAGTCGTGCGGCCTGTTCAAGGGCGTGGATGATTTGCTGGCGATTCGCGGGCTTGGACCGAAACGCCTCGAAAAAATGCGCAGGTATTAGACCGTTGGGAAGCCGGCCGTGCGAAAGCCCACCGCACCATCCGGCCAAGTGCATTCCTGCTGCAGAGAAGCCATCAGACAAACCATAATAGAGTTCCATCGCACAAATACCGTGCGAAGGAGAAGAGTTCCTCGGCGCGCTACGCTTGGTTCGGATGATGCGTTGCGCTGGATTCGAGATGATGACAGATTCTTCTTGGCGATAAGAATATCGCCTGCCTCTGGTGTACTGCGCCGAGCGTCATAGGGTCTGGTGAGTGACGCGAGGCTGGTCGATGTGCAGGGGAACCTGGTCGGCGATGCGGATGCCGTAGCCTTCGAGGGCGACGACTTTTTTCGGATGATTCGTGAGGACCCGGATGTCCTTAAGGCCAAGGTCAATCAGGATTTGCGCGCCGATGCCACTTTCGTGTTGCACCATGCGCTGGCGGGCAGGTTCACGATCAAGTTGGCCGCGCTTGTGAAAATGAATCTGAGGCAGCGCGCCGGGTTCTTCGGCGGTTTCGACACTGAAGCCACGCCCGGTGTGATGCAGGTAGAGAAAAACGCCACGGCCTTCCTTGGTGATGGCTGCCAGCGAGCGTGAGACAAGCTCCGCGCAATCGCAAGCGGTGGAGCCGAAAACGTCTCCGGTCAGGCAGTGTGAATGGACACGCACCAGCGTCGGCTCCGCGCCTTCCAGTTCGCCGCACACAAGTGCGACGTGCTGATCGTGGTCCATGTCGCTGGCGTACGCGATCATACGGAAGCTGCCGAAACGCGTGGGCAGGACCGCTTCCGCTACGCGCCGCACGTAGCGCTCGTGCTGCATGCGGTAGCGAATGAGGTCCGCCACCGTGAGCATCTTCAGGTTGTGTTCCTTGCAGAATTCGACCAGCTGCGGCACGCGGGACATGGTGCCGTCGTCACCCATGATTTCGCAGATGACGCCAGCGGGAGTCAACCCGGCAATGCGCGCGAGATCGACACAAGCTTCGGTTTGACCGGCGCGGACCAGCACGCCGCCTTTGCGCGCGCGCAACGGGAAAATGTGTCCCGGGCGTGCGAGATCCTGAGGCTTCGTTTTTGGATCAATGGCCGTGAGGATGGTGATGGCGCGGTCCGCAGCGCTGATACCGGTGGTGACGCCTACCCGCGCGTCGATGGCTTCCGTGAATGCGGTGCCGTGCACGGAAGTGTTGATTGGCGACATGAGCGGAAGGTGGAGTTCGTCGCAGCGCTCTTCGGTGAGGGGCATGCAGATCAAACCACGGCCGTGCTTGGCCATGAAATTGATGGCCTCGGGCGTGATTTTTTCGGCGGCCATGGCGAGGTCACCTTCGTTTTCGCGGTCCTCATCGTCGATGAGGACGACCATGCAGCCTTGGCGAATCTCTTCGACGGCTTCTTCGACGGTAGCGAACATTTTAGAAGTGTCTCCCGTGGGAAAAGGATAGTGGTAAGGAGGTAAGGATGTAAAGAAGCACGGAAAGGGGATAGCAGTAGGAAATAGAGGATAGGCCATGGGAATGCGTGATCGAGGTTCGCAATAGCCGGACCCCTTCTCCCGGTGTTGTCATAAAACTATGATTCAATGGGGGTTAGGCGTTGGGTCAGGAAAGATCAGGAATACAGACAGGGCCCTGGACTGACAGTGCTCGAAACATGTCCTGCATGAGCACATCTCCGCGCCATGGGGCTTGCTGAACTTAAATCACAAGTCAGAGGCCCCGCCTGTTCGCAGAAATCGTGAAACGATAGGCCACTCGCCAAAGCGCAGGCCAACCGAGGCTCCCGCGCACTTAGGCCGTGCCCCGCTCGCCCAAATTCTTCTTAGAGATGTATGGATGCTCCATCCGCCTCTTTTCAAGGCGTACAGCATCACATGATTGAAACAACCAAGAGCATGAAGAGAACGATCTGGGCCGGTGCCGCGGCCACCTCGGATGGCGCACAACGATGCTATTGTCGTCCTGATTCGGGTAATCATAGCGTTTTGCAAGGCCAGGGACGCGTCTTCACGTGTTCTCTTCGAGAGAACTAACGCATCCAAATCTCAAGGATGCGGAAGAGAGCTGCGCCGAAAAGTGCCGCACCGGGGATGGTGAGGACCCAGGCGAGTACGATGCGCCGCGTCACTCCCCAGCGCACCGCAGAAAGCCGGCGCGATGCCCCGACACCGACAATGGCGCCCGTGATGGTGTGCGTGGTGCTGACCGGGATGCCAAAATGCGCCGTCCCGATCAGTGTCAACGCACCCGCCGTCTCCGCGGCAAATCCACCGAATGGCGTGAGCTTAGTGATGCGCTGACCCATGGTCTTGATGATGCGCCAGCCGCCAGCCATGGTGCCGCCGGCCATGGCCAAATGGCAGCAGATTATGACCCAGTAGGGTACGTCGAAGGTCTTTATCAAACCACCAGCGACCAGTGCCGCGGTGATAATGCCCATGCCCTTTTGGGCGTCGTTGGTGCCGTGACCCAGGCTGTAGCCGGCCGCCGAGAGAAGTTGCAGGCGGCGAAACCAACGGTCGACCTTGAGCGGGCGCTGGCGATGGACAATCCAACTGGTCAGAATGGTGACGGTCATCCCGACGAAGAGGCCGATGACCGGCGCGAGAAAGATGAAAAGAACCGGCTTGATCCAGCCTCCGAAGAGGATGGCTTTGAAGCCGGCGTGTGCGATGGCCGCGCCTCCGTATCCGGCGATCAATGCGTGAGAAGAACTGGTGGGGAGGCCCAAGATGAGAGTAATGAGATTCCAGGCGATGGCGCCGAGCAGTCCGGCGAGGATTACTTTCTCATCGATCATCTCTATACGGACAAGACCCTTCGTAATCGTCTTGGCGACGGCGGTGCCAAACCAGAAAGCGGCAATGAAATTAAAGAAGGCTGCCCAGAGGACGGCGCGGAAGGGCGTGAGGACGCGCGTGGAGACGACCGTGGCAATGGAATTGGCCGCGTCGTGCCAGCCGTTCGAGAATTCGAACGTGAGAGTAAGACCTATGACGATCAGGAGCAGGATAAAGCTGTTCACAGGTCAAGCGCTCTTGAGGATGACGCCTTCGATGACGTTGGCGACGTCTTCGCACTTGTCCACGGCGGTCTCGATGACCTCAAAAATCTCTTTCCACTTGATGATCTGGACAGGATCTTGCTCTTCATCGAAGAGCTGCGCGATGAGCGTGCGGCACAAACGGTCGCTATCGTTTTCGTAGCGATTGATTTCGATGCAATGCTTCAGGGCTTTTTGCGGCGTTTCCAGCGCGCGAACGGCTACCTCGACCTCAGCCGTGGCCGAGACCAGGACCTGGACGAGATCCAGGGTCCCGCTGCGAACGCTATCGACGCGATAGAGTACAAAACGGCTGGCCGCGGCGTCGATCAGGTCGATCACATCGTCCAAACGGCTGCAGAGCTCATAAATGTCTTCACGGTCGAAGGGCGTGATGAAGGTCTGATTCAGCTTGGTGAACAGGGCGTGCGTGATTTCGTCGCCTTCGTGCTCGATGGCCTTTACGATCTGCACTTGTTCGGGCACGCCGGTGTAGTGCGAAAGCATTTTATGCAGGGCATCAGCACCCACATGGATATTCGCCGCTTGCTTTGCAAAGAGGTCAAAGAAACTCTCTTCACGCGGCAAGAACCGCTGCAAGAGTCCTGGCATGATGTCTGACTCTCCCCTGAAGAGTCTGCGGACAAGCCTACGGACGATACCAGAGGGCGAAAGGGGAGGCAAGCAAGGGGCCGAAGCCTAGCTTACCCATAGCCGAATCGCTTCAAGCAGGCATCATCTACTTTTTAGTCTGGTGGGCGGAGGCCATTGATCCGCCTAGGGCCTGCCGCAGAGAATCGCGCTGCTCCGGTGAAGCTCTGGAGTAGAGCCCGCGCCAAAAAAGCCACACGGGCGGCGGGTCGATTCTCCTGGGCGGCCCGCTGCATACTGGCGGTGATCGTATGGCTGGGCGTGGTCTGGGCTGTGAACGTCGCCGGCGTGGCTGCCTTCCGTGCGTCCCTCGGGGGTTTAAGCGGCTGCGCGGCTGCCAGGTATTCCTCAGCAGTCCAATTCTTCTCCAAGCCAGTTTGAAGCTCGGCGATCGCCCGGTCATAGCTGTCTGCCAACTCCCTCCTGCTGCTGGATATTCGGAGAAGCAAATTATCCGGCCCGTAGGTGAGGCCATCTTCCCAAACTGCAGCCGCGAGGTTGGCATCTGAAACGGGCCCGCCCACCTGATGGGGCGCGCCTAGGATGCTGCTCATGCCCCTGGGTATGGGCGCAAGCAGCCCTACTCGCGTTAACGCGTCGCGGCGTAATTCTGAGCGAAGCGCCGCTCCAGCTCCCTAGCATGGTGCACAGTTTGTGCTGGGATCGGGACCGCAACAGAAGGCACGAAGCATCCGGTCGACAGCAAAAGAACGGATTTTCGAAGAATTCTGATGCGGGGAACTCCGGTGTTGTTTCTATGGTGGCCGCCAGTATAGCTCGCCAAATTTTCGTTCCAACTCTGAAAAATACTTTGCTTGGCAATAAAAAAGGGCGGTCCTTGAAGGGCCGCCCTTGTGGGACTGAGGGTACAGGCGAGCTGGTGAACTTAGTACATGCCGCCCATGCCGCCGGCGCCGGGGGCCCCGGCAGCGGCGGCCTTCTTGTCATCTTCCTTGATGTCGGCGATGAGGGCTTCGGTGGTGAGCATCAAGCCCGCGATGGACGCCGCGTTTTGCAGCGCGAGGCGGGTGACCTTGGCCGGGTCGATGATGCCCATCTTGATCATGTCGCCGTACTCGCCGGTCTCGGCGTTGAAGCCGAAGTTTTCTTCCTTGGAGTCGCGGATCTTGCCGATCACAACGGCGCCTTCATGGCCGGCGTTGAGAGCGATCTGGCGGGAGGGCTCTTCGGGAGCGCGCCGCACGATGCCTGCACCAACGGCTTCGTCATCGTGGAGCTTGAGCTTTTCGACGACCGCGATGCAACGGAGCAGCGCCGAGCCTCCGCCGGGGACAATTCCTTCCTCGACAGCTGCGCGGGTGGCATGCATAGCGTCTTCGACACGCGCCTTCTTTTCCTTCAGTTCGGTTTCGGTGGCTGCGCCGACCTTGATGACGGCGACGCCCCCGACCAGCTTGGCAAGGCGCTCCTGGAGCTTTTCCTTGTCGTAGTCGCTGGTGGTGTTTTCGACCTGCGAGCGGATCTGCTTCACACGGCCTTCGATGTCCGCGGACTTGCCGGCGCCTTCGATAATCGTGGAGTTATCCTTATCAATGGTGATCTTCTTGGCGCGGCCGAGATCCTCAAGCTTTACGTTCTCGAGCTTGATGCCGAGGTCTTCGGTGATGGCCTTGCCGCCGGTGAGGGTGGCAATGTCTTCGAGCATGGCCTTGCGGCGGTCGCCAAAGCCAGGGGCCTTGACGGCAGCGCACTGCAGCGTGCCGCGGAGCTTGTTCACCACCAGGGTGGCCAGCGCTTCGCCTTCGACGTCTTCAGCGATGATCAAGAGGGGCTTGCCCATCTTGGCGGTCTGCTCGAGCAACGGGAGCAGGTCCTTCATTGAGCTGATTTTCTTTTCGTGGATGAGGATGCGGACGTCCTCGAGGACGCACTCCATGCGCTCGGGGTCGGTGATGAAGTAGGGGGAGAGGTAGCCGCGGTCGAATTGCATGCCTTCGACTACTTCGAGGGTGGTCTCCATCGTCTTGGATTCCTCAACGGTGATGACCCCATCCTTGCCAACCTTCTTCATGGCTTCGGCGATGATGCCGCCGATTTGCTTGTCGTTGTTGGCGGAAATGGTGCCAACCTGGGCGATCATTTCGCCCTTGACGTCCTTGTGGAGCTTCTTGATCTCTTCGACGGCCACTTCGACGGCGCGCTCGATGCCGCGCTTGAGAGCGGTCGGGCTGGCGCCGGCAGCGACAGTCTTGACACCTTCACGGAAGATGGCCTGTGCCAGCACGGTTGCGGTGGTCGTGCCGTCACCGGCAACGTCGGAAGTCTTCGAAGCGACTTCGCGGACCATCTGCGCGCCCATGTTCTCGAGGGGATCGCGGAGTTCGATTTCTTTTGCCACGGTCACGCCGTCCTTGGTGTTGATCGGCGCGCCGAACTTCTTTTCGATCACCGCGTTGCGACCCTTGGGGCCAAGGGTGATCTTTACTGCGTCGGCGAGGGCATTCACGCCACGCAAAATCGCTTGGCGGGAATTCTCACCTGTTACAATCTGCTTCGCCATACTGTTCATTCCTCCTGATATTCTGTTTGCGAAATTCTGATGAGAACTGCACCGGTCGAAAGACCGGCCACTACAGCCGGCCTAAGGCCCGGCTTTACAACGCAAGGATAGAGCTACTTCCTGGCCGCTTTCGCCGCGCCGCTCAGCTTCGCCAGAATTTCTTCTTCGCGAAGGATGAGATATTCCTCGTCCTCGATCTTGATTTCCGTACCACTGTATTTGCCGAAGAGGACGCGATCGCCGGGCTTGACGTCCAGCGGGATCAGTTCGCCCTTCTCGCGCTTGCCAGCTCCCACGGCGATGATTTCGCCCTCCATGGGCTTTTCTTTTGCGGAATCAGGGATGATGATGCCACCCTTGACGCTTTCTTTTTCCTCAATGCGCTTCACGATGACACGGTCGTGCAGCGGGGTTAGATTCACTGCCATCTTGAAAAACCTCCATAGGTGATCTTGTGTGTAGCTGCAAGGAAAAGGGGAATTAGCACTCCTCGTAGCCGACTGCTAATGTAGCAGAAACTCCCGCCATGTCAAGCATTTCCCGGACAGACCAGCTGATCTCCTGTGGATTTCTGATCTGTCTAAGCCACATATTTAGAATAGGTTAGCTGGTGCAAGAAAAATATGGCACTTGGTGATTGTACTGCTGATAGGCCGGGCGTAGAATCCGACACCTCGGAGTCCCATGGGATCACTGCTCTACATCCAACTCATCGGCTACACGGCGGGGACGCTGTTGCAGCTTTTCTGGATGGTGGTCATTCTCGGCTATCGCCGCCAGCGCAATTTTGAGCGCGTTTTCTTCTTCCTGTGCCTGGCGTTGTTTCTTTTCTATGGCGGGTCGCTCCTAGCGCTCAATGCGCAAATCCACTATGCGACACCGCCCCTTGCGGTGCAAGCCTTTGCCGCTACGCTGTTGTTCACAGGTCTATGCTTGGTGCCTGCGCTTCTGGTTCATCTGCATTTTGAATACGCCGATACGCGCGGCCTGCTGAAGAGCGGCAACACAAAGCGAATCCTCGTGAGCGCGGCATACGCTCCGATCTTGTTCCTTGGGCTCCGCGTGTACCCATTGCTGGCGAACTATTCCGGTTTCGACTTGCTCGCGCCCGGTAGAGTATTGGGCCTCACGTATGGAGTGTGGCTGGGAGTGTCGTTGCTTGCTTGTTTTTGGTGTCAATGGCGCTTCACGGCGGATGCGCCCGACGAGCCCCAGCGTACATTTCATAAACATCTCGCAAAATTCTTCCTGCTCATTGCTCTGCTGATCCTAAGCCTGCACGTCTTCCAAGACACCTTCGGCGCGGCGCTGACCGGCGAACTCAGCACCTCACTTGCCGTTGCCGCGATCATCCCTTTCGCGGTCATGCTGTGGATGGTGCAGAAATTCAATTTTTTGAACATTGGGCGGCAAAAGAACCTGGTCTATGCGGTATCGGTAACATTTCTTGCATTGCTGTATTTGAGCTTGGTCCGCAGAGTGGGTGCCTGGCTGGAGCCGGTGCTGCCGCCAGAAGCGACGGCGGCGATTCTCCTATTCCTATTGGTCGTTTTCGTCGAGCCATTACAGCGCGTATTGGGGCGAACACTGCGGGAAGCGGCGCAGCGTGAGGTGGACCGCGTACAGCGGCTGACAGCGGAGATCCATCAAGAAGCTCGTCAGGGAAACTTGGCGGCCTTGGTAAAGTTCATTGAGCGGCGCGCGAGACAGGAATTTGAGTTGGCGGCCGTAACGCTCTGCCTACTCCAGCAAGGCGCAGTTGCGGCCGCGTGTGGACATCGATTCGGCCTCGCCCCCGCCAACATGGACTCAAGAACAGCTCTTTGTCTTGCAACAGGGACAACAACTCGTTGCCACGCTGAGAGCGGAGCCGCATGGAGCGACGATTTCAGGCGACACGCGGGCCGCGCTGGAATTTTTGTGTGAGCAGTTACCCGGAGCACTTGATTTGTGCCGGCTGATCGAAGAAAAGCTACAGCTCGAGAGGGAATTGGCGGAGCGCGAACGGCTGGCGGTGTTGGGGCAGATGGCGGCGAGCATTTCGCACAACCTGAAGAATCCGCTGGGATCCGTAAAGACCATCCTGCAGGTGCAGCTGGAGAATCAAGAACTTCCCGATTCGATGCGCACGGAAACGAAGATGGTGCTGGACGAGATTGGGCGGTTGTCGGGGAAGCTCAATCAGTTGCTGCAATTCAGCCGGCCAGCGGTGCGAGGAGGGAGCGCGATTGGCAGTTGCGATGCCCGGGTAGTTGTGGAAGAGGTGGCGGGCGTCTTGTGGCATGAGGCGGAACGGCGAGGCGTGCACCTGCAAATAAAAGTTCCCCGCGGGAGCGCCGCAGTCGCGGCGGGTGCGGAAGCAGTAAACGACATTGTAGCGAACCTAGTGGTGAATGCTCTGGAAGCCACGCCGCGCGGGGGACACGTCATCGTGACTGCTGCTTCGCACGATGGGGCATGTACCCTCGCGGTGGAAGACGATGGGCCGGGAATACCGTCCGCACTGCGAGAAAAGGTCCTCCAGCCTTTCTTCACGACAAAGTCGCAGGGAACGGGATTGGGTCTGGCGATTGTGGCTCGACGGGTGGCCGAGTTCGGCGGCCAGGTGGATTGGGAGAGCCCCGCGCGGGAGGGGCGCGGCACGCGGTTCCACGTGACACTGCCGATGGAAGACGCAAAGAAGTACCCTGCGCTTCGCTCGGGGCAAGACGAGGTAAGGAAAAGAGAATGATGAAGACCATCTTGATCGTAGATGACGAACCTGCAGCGAGATACGGGTTGCGGAGAGCGCTGGAGGCCAAGTATCGCATCGCCGAGGAAGGTTCGGCCGAAGCGGCACGAGAGGCGCTTCCCCGCGAGCAACCGGATCTGGTGTTGTTGGATGTAGTGTTGCCTGGCCAGGACGGGCTTTCGTTTCTGCGCTGGATGCGCGAACAGGGAAGCGAAGTGCCGGTGCTGATGGTCTCCGCGCTGGACACGGCGAAAACGGCGGTAGAGGCATTGCAGCTTGGCGCAGCGGACTATCTGGTGAAAGGATTTGAGTTGGAAGAGTTGCGTCAGCGCGTTGCCAATTTGCTGAAGTTCTCGACCCTCGAAAAGGAAAACGAAGCGTTGCGGCGGCGCATGGCCACGGAAGGTCAGTTTGGGCAGATGATTGGCAGGTCAACCGAGATGCGCCGAGCATTTGAAATAGCGGACCGCGTGGCGGGGACGGATTCTACCGTGCTGATTTTGGGAGAGAGCGGCACGGGAAAAGATTTGCTGGCGCAGGAGATTCACGCCCGCTCGCCTCGGGCAGGGAAAGCGTGTGTTGCGGTGAATTGCGCGGCGCTGCCAGAGACGTTGATCGAATCGGAATTGTTCGGTTACGAGCGCGGGGCGTTTACGGGCGCCGCGCAACAGAAAAAAGGAAAGTTCGAGCTGGCTTCGGGCGGCACGATTTTCCTGGATGAAATTGGCGATATGAACCCAGTGACGCAGGCCAAGGTACTGCGTGTGCTGGAAAACCGCACGATCGAGCGACTCGGCGGGACGCAAACGATTCCCGTGGATGTCCGGGTGATCAGCGCGACGCACCGCAATCTGCCGGCGGAGATTCGCTCCGGGAAGTTTCGCGAGGATTTGTTTTATCGGCTGCGCGTGGTGACAATTGACCTGCCTCCGCTGAGGGCTCACAAAGAAGATATTGCACTACTGACGGAAGCCTTTTTGCAATTGCATGGAGCGCGCTTGGGACGCGCCGCGCGGCTTAAGAGAGACGCCGTGACGACGATTGAGAAATACGATTGGCCGGGCAATGTGCGCGAGTTAAAGAACGCCTTGGAGCGAAGCATGGTGCTTTCTCGCGGGGACGAGATCGGCGCGGAGGACTTGCCCCGTGAAGTCGTGCACGGCGAGTCGATTTCTCACAAGCATTGGGGGGAGGAGCAGGACCATGGAATCGGCGAACGGGATTTTCGTGAGGCCAAACGAAAATTCGAAGTAGCTTACTTGACCAGGCAACTGGCGGAGCATCGTTGGAACGTTTCGCGAACCGCGGCGACCATCGGACTGCACCGGCAGAGTCTGCAGGAAAAGCTGCGCGAGTTGGGAATCCGGCGGCCGGGCCGAGAGCCGCTGGAAGAAGAATAAGAATGAACGCCGAGACCGCCCCGGTCATGGTAAACGCCGAACACCGCGGGGGCCGAAAGAATAGCATGAAGCGGAGAGTCAGTGAATGACTGGCGGAAAAAGTGAGGTGGGTGTTGCTGGATACATTTTGGCGGGAGGTGGGAGCACACGGTTTGGACGCGACAAGGCGCTCGCGGAAATCGGCGGAAGGCCAATGCTGGAAGGGATGATCGAACTGTTACAGAGCGTCACGAGACCGGTGAAAATCGTTGGGGTGGCGGGCAAGTACGCAGCATTCGGAGCGGAAATTGTCGAAGACCGTTGGCCGGGAGAGGGGCCGCTTGGCGGAATCATCACTGCGCTCGAAGATGCTGATCGGAGCGCGACGCGGCCCGAATGGAATCTGATCGTGAGCTGCGACCTGCCGTTTTTGAAGAAGGATTGGCTTCAATTCCTTGCCAACCGCGGTGTCAAGAGCAATGCGCAAGTTGTCTTTTCGCACTCGGCAGCGGGGCCTGAACCGCTCTGTGCTTGCTGGCAAACGGGTGCCGCGACGAAGCTGAGCTCCGGGTTCGAACGCGGCGTGCGCAAAGTAACCGAAGGAATCGCACTGCTCCGTGTGGAAGTTCTTGACGAGGCGGACTGGAAACGATTTGATAGCGCAGGGCGGCTGTTCTGGAATATGAATACGGCCGCGGATTATGAGGAAGCGCGGCGGATTCTGGAAGCGGAGCACAAGTGAGCGAAGAGAAGTCCGTCAACTACTTCGAGTTTCGCGACGTGTGCAAGGGTTTCGACGAGCGCCTGGTGCTCGATCGCGTCAGCTTTGCGGTAAAGCGCGGTGAGACGTGCGTGATCATGGGGCGCAGCGGCGTGGGCAAGTCGGTTTCCCTGAAACACATCCTGGGGTTTCTGAAGCCGGACTCGGGGCAGATTTTCATCGATGGCCAGAACGTCACCGATTTTAAGGAGTCGGACTTCGAAGAAGTGCGGCGCAAGGTGACCATGGTCTTTCAGTCCGGCGCGCTCTTCGATTCGCTCACGGTTGGCGAGAACATGGCATTCCCGCTGGAAGGGCAGCCGGGCCTGACCGCTGCGGACGTTGACGAGTACGTGATGAAGATCGCGCACATGCTGGAACTAGAGGGCGTCTACGACAAATTGCCCAGCGAGCTTTCCACCGGAATGAAGCGCGCGGTAGCCATCGGGCGCGCTCTTGCGCAGAATCCCGAGGCGATCCTGTTCGACGAGCCGACGACCATGGTGGACCCGATCATGGCCGGACACATGGGCGATATGATCCTGCGGCTTAAGAAGGCGTTTCAAAAGACATCCATCGTCGTGACTCACGACACGCACCTGGCAAAAAAGCTGGCCGACGTGGTTGTCTTTCTCCAGGAGGGCCGCGTAACTTTCTTCGGGCCCTGGGTTGATTTCGAAAACTCAACAGATCCCTTCCTCAGAAATTTCCGTCTGCAGGACAAACTGATTCCCGCGCTGGATGTGACTCTGTGAGCCAACTGGCCAACGGCTCTTCCGATCCAATCAAACAGTTGCCGAAGGAGATGGGCTTCTGGGACGTCCTGCTCTTCAACATCGCAACGGTGCTGGGTCCGCGCTGGGTGGCGGCAGCAGCGCACAATGGAACTTCGTCGATCAGTTTGTGGATTCTTGCCGCGCTGCTGTTTTTCGTGCCCTCGGCGCTGGTAATCAATGAATTGTCATCACGATTTCCGGAAGAAGGTGGGTTGTACGTCTGGGCCAAGGAAGCGTTCGGAGATTTTCACGGCTTCGTGGCTGGCTGGAACTATTGGGTCTATACCGTGTTTTATTTTCCTGGGTTGCTGCTGGCCAGCGCGGCGATGAGCGCGTACATCATCGGAGAGAATGGGGCGACGCTTTCACAAAACCGGACCTTTTTGCTTTCGGTGTCGGTCGGTATGCTCTTGGCGGCGGTCGCACTGAATATCATCGGATTGAACATCGGCAAATGGCTGCAGAATGCAGGCGGCGTGTCTACCTACTTGCCGCTGCTGGTGCTACTGGGCATCGCGGCGATTCTGTGGATAAAGCACGGATCGGTCACCCATTTCACACGCGCCAATATGTTGCCGGTCTGGAATTGGGACACCGTGAACTTCTGGTCGCAAATTGCGTTTGCGTTCAGCGGGCTGGAGCTCGTGTCGGCGATGAGCCAGGAGGTTCGCGACCCGCAGAGAACGCTGCCGCGTGCGGTGTATGCATCGGGAGTGCTAATTGCAGGCATGTACATCGTGGACACGGTTGCGGTGCTGGGATTGGTGCCCGCGGCGGAGGTATCCGCTACCAGCGGAGTGTTTCATGCAATTACCGTGGGATCAATCGCGCTAAAAATCGGCGCGCTGGGAATTCTTGCGGCAGTCGTAGTGACCGTCGGCAACGCTGGTGGCGTCGGCAGCACGGTGGCCGGGATCGCGCGCGTGCCTTTCGTGGTTGGCATCGACCGCTACTTGCCGGCTGCGTTCGGGAAAATTCATCCTCGCTGGAAGACGCCGTACGTTTCGATTCTGGTGCAAGCGACCGTATCGTGCGCGATTCTGCTGATCAGTCAAATCAACGAGACAACGCGCGGCGCGTATCAGTTTCTCGTTGATGCCACCATCATTCTGTACTTCATTCCCTTCATCTACATGTTTGCGGCGGCGATCAAGCTGTATCCGCGGCCGGACCGGCGCGCCAACAAAGATGCCGTGCTCATCCCGGGAGGCAAAGCAGGCGTATGGATCGTCGCCGGAACGGGCTTGACGATCGTGCTGCTTGGCATTGTGGTTTCACTCGTGCCGCCAGGAGATTCGTCTGACAAGTTTGGATTCGAAATGAAGCTGGTTGGCGGAACGGCGGCCGCAATTGTGCTGGGATTCACGTTGTATTGGCGCGGCGCTCGCTCCAAGGCCCGCGAAATGGCCTGAGCCTTTCCGTGGCTTGGCGATGAGGTTTTCTCTTCCGCCCCTGCGAATTGCTAAACTCTGAACACGGAGGTGCCATGCGCGGCTTTCTTGGTCGGCTCTTCCCTTTGCTCTTAGTCATTGCGGGAATCGTGTTGGCCCCAGGCCAGATTACGGCTGGAGGCAAGTCCGTCGTACGCGGATGGCTTTCGGACGAAAGTTGTGCGGGCGGACGTGCGTCCTCCGGAACGTACACCGGTACAAATCCGGATTGCGCTAAAAAGTGCGTCCACCAAGGCAAGAAGATCGTTCTGGTCGATCCTGACCACAAGCGGCTGCTTACGATTGCGAACCAGGATGCTGCGAGAGAGCGGTTGGGCGACTACGTGGAGATCAAGGGTGACTTGGACGAATCGGCCCGGTCGCTGCGCATTGATTCGATGAAACTGCTTGAAAAGGGACGCGCCATGTGCGACGTGCCAGCCAAGAAGAAATCCTGACGCCGAGGAGCGTTTCGGAAGCCTTCGTCGAGCAGGCGTCGAACGGTAAGTCGCGATTCGACCGGTGCCGCGAGGTTGTGGTGTTCCAGATATCGCTCTACGTATTTTCCAAGCACATCGCCTTCCAGGTTGACCGCATCGCCCGCTTTGCGGTCGCGGATGTTGGTGTGTTCGTAGCTATAGGGGATAACGGCAACTTCAGCGATGTTATTCTGCCAGCGGGCCACCGTAAAGCTGATGCCGTCGATCGTGATCGAGCCTTTTTGTACGACGTAACGAGCAAATTCCGCGGGGACCTGTATGCCAAACCACCAGGTTTCTCCTTCCGGGGTGAGATGCGTTACGCGGCCGACGGTATCCACGTGGCCGAGGACAAGGTGCCCTCCTAATTCCTTGCCGGCGGTGAGCGGCTGTTCAAGATTTACGCGCGTACCCATTTTCAGCCCGCCGCCCCTTGCGCCGAAAGAGGTCATGCGAATCGTTTCACCGGATAAGTCCGCGGAGACCCTCGAGTTGTGAAGGTCGACTACGGTCAGGCAGCAACCATTCACCGCGATACTGTTCGAAACAGCGAGTGATGGCGAGATAGTTGGCGCATGGATCGTGACGCGC
>Ga0209152_10000696_pt1 | contig 14375 bp, 10 predicted proteins | sample GraSoiAngelo_107_FD_185873 | JGI IMG/M metagenome (GOLD analysis project Ga0209152, IMG submission 185873) | Grasslands soil microbial communities from the Angelo Coastal Reserve, California, USA - 14_0903_09_30cm (SPAdes) (version 2) | ecosystem: Environmental > Terrestrial > Soil > Grasslands...
ATCCACGAAGGCGCGCCTTAGCGCGACGCCTCAACCAACGGGACAACCGCCTTTGAGGCGGCCCCACTCACCAAGCCACCCGCTCCGCGGGGGGTGTCTGACTGCTCTTCTTGGTCAGCCATGGCCTTCAGGGGGACACCCAGCTTTTTCCTCCAGACACTGATCCGCGCTTGCAGTTCCTTCTGTTTGTTCCGTACGCGCTCGTCAGGCAGCTTCTTTTTCCCATAGCCCGCTACTCGGTTCAGGCAGGCAAACGACTTCATGCTGCGGAACTGCAGTTCTTCCCGCGGCCAACGGTCAAAGTAGGTCTTGACCACCAAGCTCGCCCCCACTGCCTGGCGGGGAAGGCTGGTGATCAATATTGTAGTCTTGCCATAGTCCCAGTCGATCCGCACCGCCCGCACCACCCCTGGCGAATTGTTATTTCGGGTAACCACAGGGCATGTAACATTGTTACGTCCTAGAGAGCAACCAGGCTGGTGCGCCCCATGTTCATCCTCTCAATGTCGCTGATTTCAAAGGGATTCGGGCCGGACAGCATTTTCGATAGGGACAAGTCGACGTCGCTGCAAGTCTCGTCGAAAGCGTCGTAAGTCAACCAGCCCAACAAGTAAATGCCAACGAGATTCTCTCGGAGTATTAAGGCTCATTTATTGCGGCACTCTATCAATGAACAGGTAACCCGAAGAGTGCGTCCCGCAAGCTGCAACGCCTGTCGCCAAGTCACCCAACTAGAAGCGGTAGATGATGCCGGTGGAAAATCTGAAATTGTTCTGGGAGCCGCCCCCAAATTGCGTTAGCAAGTAGTCCACTTGCCCCACACGCCAGGAAAATTTGTCCTTCAGGCTGTAATCAAGGCCGGCCCCGAGGGCCATCGAAAAAGACGAGTTGCCAAAGCCACCAGAGCTCAGATGCGCTCCTCCCAGCAGCAAGTGCCCAAAGGGCGAGAACCGCCCCGGCATGGAGACTTGTGGACCGAACAGAAACGTGTGCGTGGATGCGCCGGTTCCGCCGCTGAACGACCCGTAATGCCCGTCAAAATCAGCAACGCCCCCGAGCCAATCCCGGAATCGGTATTGTCCTGCAAGCTCCCATCCGTTCAGATTGGTCGAGGGGTTTGTGTGGAAATGCAAGTAGGAGTAGCCTCCAAACACTTCCACCTTGTTTTCGTCTTGCGCTCGAGCACCGAGTGCGGCGAAGCCACACAATCCAAATACCAACAGCATTTTTCGCAGCATAAGAATCCCCTTCTCCTAAAGATTGCATTTCAAGGAATCACCGGGCGACTGCTGGTGGCCGACCGCGCTGGGGAGGTCAGAGACACCATTTTTGAGCTGGTGAAGAACGGGCCGAAGGGCCCCGAACAGCTGGGAGAAGAATTATACACTCAGAAGTTGTCGCGGCTGCACTGACCAGCCGCCGGGGCGCGAGTGTGGCCGATGTAACAGGTCACCTTATCCGCGACTAACGCTCAAAATCCGACCACCACGCAATCTTTGAATCAGGGGCGTTCCCACCGAAGGACTAAGGGGCCCAAAGGTGCAGTTCTGCGCTTGCTGATGGGATGTCGTCGAAGAAGGAGCGAGGCCGACCGTGACAGTGTGCGGGAACAGGGCAGCGTTCTAACCAACTGAACTACGTCCCCAACCGTGGAATCAACAACTTAGCCTAAGACCCTACAAATAAAGCCTTTGCAGGATTCGCATACAGGGGCGAGCCGGACAGCATGCCATCAAGAAGTTGGAAGGGCTGAAGCCGGGCGAGGGGCGGTGGCAGATTCGATGGAGGGAACATCGGCTGCGTTAGGGTATTTTTGGAAGTGAAGTGGTGCTTCATTCGTTCCGACATCGGAAGGAAGCGTACTGACTTCGGGGCGAAGGGATGGAAGGCGGGAAACGGGCGACCAACCCCAACGGTGGCGCATCTAAGTAATTGGGGAAGCGATTTCTATCCTTGGTCAACGCTTCTTGAACACTCGCTGCTCCTCTTAAATTTTTTGGTGTGCCCCTGATTTTTTGCAATTTTCTTGACGTCCCTTTAATCCTTTTGCACTACTTTCCGAATTCTGAAACGGCTGGGATATTCAACTCATCTAATATAATGAAGTGAGAAAGAGGTGTTATATGCGACTGCCTTGGATGAGAGCAATCGCGAGCTTCCTCTTCTCCGCGACCTTATCTGCGCCCGCTTGGGCAAATGCGAACGCAAATTCCGCGGTACCAGGAACTCTAAATTATGTGGAAGGCAAAGTTTCGATAGGAGAGGAGACGCTCGACTCGAAGTCGATCGGATCGGCCGAGGTGAAACCTGGGCAATCATTGACGACGGGAAGCGGGAAGGCGGAAGTTCTGTTGACGCCCGGCGTGTTTCTGCGAGTTGGTGACAACAGCACGGTGACGATGATTTCGCCGGGCCTTACGGACACGGAGGTTCGAATCGAAAGAGGCCAAGCGATGGTGGAAGTCGAGGAGATACATCCGGAGAATGATATTCGCGTTACCGTAGACGGAGCGACGGCGCGAATTCTGAAGACTGGACTGTATGACTTCGACTCGGATGCAGGATGGGTGCGCGTCTATGACGGGCAGGCCATCGTGAAGGACGGCGACAGGCAGGCGAAGGTAAAGGGAGGACGCGAGTTGGACTTTGCGGCGAGCGGCCAGCTCAAAGCGGAGAAGTTCGACAAGAAAGCGCACGAGGAAGGCGATTTGTATCGCTGGAGCAGTCTGCGATCTGGTTATGTGGCAGAAGCGAATGTGGATGCGGCTGGAATGTATGCGGCGAACGGATTTGGTCCGTGGGGACCTAGCTGGTCGGGCGCGGGTTGGTATTGGGACCCATGGTTCGACGGATTCACTTTCATTCCTGGAGATGGAATTTTCTATAGCTCCTTCGGCTGGGGATTTTACTCGCCGTGGTATGTGTATGGCGCGCCGTTTTATGGATACGGCTACGGACGCTACGGCTACGGGGGGCACTATTATCATCACTTCAGCACGGACGTGCATAGCTGGGGGCCCGGAACCCATTACGTCGCGGGCCAGAATTACTCGGGCGGGATTTACCGTGGACCGGGATCGGTGGGACGCGGCTTTCAGTCTAGGCCTGGGGCGACCGGCGGATCGCGAGGCTTCGGAGGCTCCCGCGGCGGTGGATTTGAGGGCGGCGGATTCCATGGAGGCAGGGGAGTTGGTGGAGGAGGCTTTCATGGTGGCGGTGGCGCCCATGGCCGCTGACACAACTCGCAAACACCGTATGTCGGGCTTCGTTGGTCTGACGACGGCGCGGAGTTAGCGGAAGATGCGGTTGGAAGGAGCACAGACTGAGGTCTGTGCTCCTTGCGCCTAGGCGCCACGCGCCTTGTGCTTTTTTCCGTCGATCATTTCGTGCAAATGGGCTGCGGCGTGTTCAATGTCATAGGTGATTGGCAACACTGCGCTTTCGATGGTCTCCGGGGTCAAAAGGCGTCATGCCTCGATTCGCCAAACGATTTTTCTTCGAGCGCTGCTACTCAACGGCGTGCTAAATGGCGCTGATGATCGCGCACAACGTACTAGCTTATCTAGTGGGGACGCCGCGGGGTCGGCTAAGCAAGCTGGAGAAGCAGTTTCTCGAACGGCCTTGGGGGCAGGTCAAACAGTCTGTGGAAGTGAAGCTGCTGCCTCGAGAGGGAGAACTCTACATTTTGGCTCGCAGCGAGGGACATCGGCAGAAGGAACGTGCCATCCGCCAGCGTCGGCTCAAACATCTGTGGGCTTGGCTTCGGGAACTGCAAGGCCAGGAGCTGACGCGCGACGAGTTGCTGCTGAGACTGGGAGCGGCCAAAGCCGAGGCGGGCCGCGTCTATGGTCTGGTCGAAGTGCAAGTGCCGAAGCCGGAGCAGCCGGTCAACGCCGAGACGTTCGCCTTCTGGTTGCGCAAGGACAAGCTACGGCAAGCCTTTCGCCGGGAAGGTCATTATCTGCTGCGCTCGAATCTACGTGAGGAAGACCTGGCCCGGCTGTGGCAACACTACGTTCAACTCACGGAGATCGAAGCCGTCTTTCGCGCTCTGAAGAGCGATCTGGCTATCCGACCGATTCATCACCAGAAAGACTCGCGCATTGAGGCACATATCTTCGTATCGTTTTTGGCTTTTTGTCTGTATGTCACGCTGAGGCAGCGCTTGCGAGCTCTGGCACCGGGCCTGACTTCTCGAGCTGTGCTGGAAAAGATGTCCGCTATCCAAATGGTGGATGTACGGGTGCCCACGACCGATGGGCGGTTGCTGATTCTCCCGCGATACACGCAACCGGAGAAGGATCACCAGATCCTTCTCCACGAATTGCACCTGCAGCTCCCGGCTCAGCCACCCCCCAGGATTCTCCAGCAGGAAATAGAGAGTGTCGTCGAAGGGGCAAACTTGTAGTGTAGTGAAGACCTTTTGAAGTCTCGGACGTAGAATCAATAACTTGCAGAAAAATTAAGGCCCAGTTGTCAAAGTCGGGCTAGCTTTGAAAAAAGCCTCTTCTGTGCTTCGCCAAAATTCTATGCGCACCGAAAATAGCGCGATTCCCTGTCGCGACGGCTGTTCCATCTAAGTTATCCCTTCATCCCCGAGCGCCCTCAGCAACTCAGCCAGCAATAAACCGCCGCGCAGCCGCACCGCACGTAACGAACGCTACTTCCCCACCACCAAAATCGTAAACGAATCCACCATCGTCCCTCGCCCAGGCGGCTCTCCCGACGCTGGCGGTGGTGGTGGAGTAAACTCTGCCCCAATCAGCAAAATATGTCCCGTCTTCTCATCCAACGTCAACATCTTCGCGCTCTGCATCATCTGCACCGTCTGTTCCACCTCAAAACCAGTCGGGCTCTTCTCCTTAATCACCGTCAACGTCCCATCCCGCTGCGAACTAAACGCTTCCATCGTCTCCGGATTAAACGTCGCCCCATCCACTCCATTCCCGATCGGTCAAGATCGTAATACTTTTCCCGTCCACCGAACTCAATATCGCCATCAGCGCCGGCTCGTGGCACGCCGCAAACAGCACATGATTCTTCACATCAAACGCCAAACCGCCCGGCACGCCGCACTTCCCCGCCAAATCATAATGCGCCGTCACCGTCATCGTCTTCGCGTCCACCACCGCAATGTTGTGCTTGTCCTCGATATCTACATATAGATGTCCCTTGCCGTCCGTCACCGCCTGCTCCGGCGCTCCTCCCAAATCAATCGTCCCGGCGATTGACCCGTCCGCCGCGTTAATCACCGTCGCGTTCGGCGCCCAATGACTGAACACGTACACTCTCGCGTTAAACGGATCAAACAAAATCCCGTCCGGCCCGCCATCCACGTCAATCGACTTGATCGTCGCCAGCGTCTTCGTATCCCACATCACTACCGGCTTGCTGCTCCCAAACCCATGTCCAGACTTCGGGTCCACCGCCGCTCCGCGCGCGCTCGCATTCGCAATCGTCCCGACCGGGGCCAGCGTATCTAAATCAAACACCGTAATCCGCGCTCCCGTCTGCTCCGTTCTCGGAATGTACAATCTCCGCCCCGCGTCATTCGCATAAACACAATCAAACCCGCCGTCCCCGCTCACTTTCGCCGTCTTCAAAACTTTGTAAGGCCCTTCACTCGCAGCCTGCTGCGCCACTCCGCTTGCAGCCAAGATCAACATCACCATCCCCACGCTCGTCGCGACCACCAACACCACACCCTGTCTCCGCATAAAATTCCTCTATTGCGCCCGAAGTTCCAATTCACCCATCCTGTCGCGGCGCAGGATACACCGACTCAGCGCCTCGCACGTTAAACGGAATTGATCTCTTGGTTAGCTAAGATAGGCCACCGGCGAGGTGGCATCGCGCATATCTTTCAGCTGCTCCTCGGTCGGGATGCCTCTGTCCATCACCCAGACGCGCTTCGCTTGTCCATATTGCTTCTCGATCTTGCCCAGAAAGGACTTCAGCGTAGTCTTCTCACTGGTGTTTCCCGCCATCACCTCATAAGCCAGCGGCAGTCCGTCTGGCGTCACCACCAGAGCGATGATGACCTGCACACAGTCTGGGCGTTTGTCCCGGCTGTAGCCAAAGCGCCGCTTCCCACTCGTCGGCGGATCGCATTCGAAATAGGTGCTGGTCAGGTCGTACAGCAGCACCTCAAATTCCGCGTGGAATAATTCCTGCCAGCGTTCCCGCAGAAAGCTGAACAGAGCGGCCTTGTGCGCGAGCAACTTGTCCTGACAGCGGTACAAGGACTGCAGCTCCATGGCTTCTCCCGATCGGCCCAGCAAATCGGTCATGGCGCTGTGCAGGTACCACTCGCGGTGTAGAGGCCACTCGCTGCCCGGTGAGATCAGCCGATAACTCACCAACGTCTTGAGCACGTCGAGCCAGTCGGTTCCCTCGCGGCTCACCCCCAGCCGCTCTCTCCAGAAATCGTCCAGCTGCAGTTGCTGCCGTAATTCCCCGCTCAGCCAGCACGCTCCCCACTGGCGCGGCCGCTTGACCTGAAGCTCACTCAAACGGACATGCACCACTTCATGCGCCAATTCCGGGGCCTGCCGATCCTCCGGAAAAAGTACCACCTGATGCCATTCGCCCCGAGGCTCTTCGAAAACTTCGATGCATCGGCACCAGGCAGTTTTTTGGCTGTCGTTGATTTCCCCCAGGTAGAGCACTTGCCTCTGCACGACACGCTGCGAGGAACCCCGTCGGTTCTCCACGATGCTCCAGTAGCTCTTTGCCATCCTTCACGCGAAGCGTGCAGCGCAAAAACATGCCGCCATTGTGCATGGCTAATCCCGGCAATCAAGGGCGTGGGTCTTCACTACAACGACTCGCGGGGAAAGCGCTACTGAAAGGGAATACACTTATCCCTTGGAAGCCGCCAAAATTCGGCGAAATGAACTCCCAGTTGTCAAAGTCGGGCTAGGATTTCGTTCCGAATTAGCTCAGAATACCGGTCGATCAAGGCTCGTTTGACATTGAGCCACTCCTGGGCCTCGGTCTGTTCTTTTTGAGCGCTGGCGATCTGCGCACGAACAGCTTCGGGGGCTGGCCCGCCGGGAATGGTGCGGATTCCAATGAAATGGACTGGGTCGAGAGCGCGCAACCATACTTCGCGCGGCTTGCTGAGCTTCTTTCCCACGACTTCCGGCGCGAGTCGCTCGATCTCGGTAACCAGGCGTTCGGGAGAATCGTCGCGACCGGCGGCGCGCACCGACGCAGCTACCAAGCGATGGGCCATTCCGAAGCTAATGTTTTCTTCGCGGACGAGTGTGTCGGCTAGCTCTGTCACGGTTAGGAAATTTCTGTCGGCCGCATGGCACATTCGCTCGCGATCCACTTCGGCGTGGCTCACGACGCCGGCAAAAAGGCGCAGTGCCCGAGAAGCGTCGGCGCACATGGCAAAGGCCAAGGGCTGGAGATCATCTTCGCTATCGACCACATCCCCGAAGGGGGTATTGTGCGCGCAACTCAGCACTGCCTGGGCCTGGCCGAACGCCTTGCTCGCCAGAATTCGGACGTGTTCCAGCGCAACGGGATTTCGTTTTTGCGGCATGATGCTGCTGATTTGGACGTAAGCATCGCTCAAACGTAGAAAACAAAATTCCGGCGTGCACCACACTAGGAGGTCTTGAACGAGTCTTCCCAAGCTAAGCATCAAGACTGCGATGGCCCCGGCGGTCTCCGTTAAGTAATCGATCGCACCGATTGCGCCGTAGGAATTCAACTGCAGGCCCTCAAAACCAAGCATGCGGGCCGTGTAATCGCGGTCAATCGGGAAGCCAGTCGTGGTAATGGCGCACGCGCCGAGCGGGTTGCGATTAACCGTGGCGAAGGCGGCTCGCAAGCGCTGCATATCGCGACCAAGGAACTCTACAGCGGCGAGCAAGTAATGAGCCAGTGTCGTGGGCTGCGCCGGCTGCGTGTGCGTGTACGCCGGCATGATGGTATGCAGGTTTGCGGCCGCGACATTGAGCAGCACCGTCCGCGCGTCTGCGGTCTCTGCTGTAATCCGTAAAATCTCCTGGCGCAGGCACATGCGGTACATGGTGAGGTCGATATCGTTGCGGCTGCGCGCGGTGTGGATCCTGCCCGCCACATCTTCGCCGCAGGATTCGGTCAGCAGGTGTTGTATGTAAAAGAACAGATCTTCGGAACCCCCGTCGTATCGCGCGCCCAGGATCTTGGAGTGATCGAGTTCAGCAATGGCTTCCAGGAGAAGAGATGCAACTGCCTTTGGAAGGATTCCCTGGCGCGCGAGCATTAGAGTGTGGGCCGTATGAATCTCAAGGAGCGCGTCCAGGAAATACTTCTTGGCGTCTTCGAAGTTCACCGCAAGTACAGTTTCGGCGTAGACCGGAGCAGGGAAGGATTCTGAGGACCGCGACGGCACTTCGGAAGTCTGGCCTGGGTCCTTCAACGTGCGCACCCTTCCGCCGAACAGAATTCAGAGCCATGTGCCCGGGAACAGCAGCCCTTAGGCTGGGAGAAAATCATCCCAACACCTCTCGCCTCTTATTGTCCTGCGCATCGCAACCACTGGACAGCCAGCGTACTGCTGCTACCACCGAACGCCCAGCCCGAAATTGAGAATTCGGCCCTGGAGAACGGTGGAGAAGCGCGGGAAGGTCGTCGGTAAAGTAGCTCCGGCTGGCGATAGCTGCCCACAATGCGTCGGGTCGAAGGCAAAGTTGTTAGTCTTGCTGGGGCATCCTGTGCTGTCGACGGTTACAACCGTATTCAACGAAGTCACATTGGGGTGATTGAAAATATTGGTGGCTTCCGTCAAGAATTGCGCCCGGATACGCTCTTTCAAAGTGAAAAGTGTCCTCGTATAACGCAGGTCAAACTGAACGACATTGGGCCCACGCACGGTATTGCGCCCGATGTCAAGCGGACGATTTAAGCTCGTAAGCAGTGAGTCGCCGTTGAGAGGCACGTTGGTGCGGACGGTGATGTTCTGTTCGTCTCCTGAAGCGATGTTTGTCAGCACGCCGAATTCGTTGTCATTCAGCAGGCGATTTGCAACCGAGTTGTCGACCTTCACGCGCGGTGACCACAGTGCACTCGCGGTGAAGGACTGCGGCCGGTTGATATAGCTGTTGCCGCGGTCGCGGAGCCGGTCGGTGGTGTCTTCGACATAGACGAGGTTCTGCTCGAAACCGTTCACGTCGGGCGCGTCGCTGATCGTGTGAGAATAGATGTAGTGCCCGCTCACCAAGAGTCCGCGGGAGAAGCCGTGTTCGTAATTCACTTCAAGCGCGTTGTACTTTGAGCTGGCTCCCACGTCCTGCAAGGTCACATTGTTGAAGGAGGGGTTCGCGCGCGTTCCGGCGTTTACCCGCGGATCAAACACGGGCCGACCATCGAGAAGCGTGCCAAGCGGATTAATCAGGTTGATGTTGTGCAGCCACTCGAGCTGCCGCCCAGCTGTATTCACAAAGGCAAGCGTGACAGCGTCGTTTTTGGTAAGTTCGCGCGAAACCTGGATGGTCGCGGTCAGCGCGTAAGCGTTTTTGAAATTCGGAGTGACTGTAAAAACCGACGGAGTTGCAGGCGCCGTCGCGGTAGTCAGTGGCTGAGGGAACGGAGGAGCGCCCGGCTGTCCTGGGGAGAGCGACGCGTTAAACGAGCGCCCGGAGCCGTCGTTGGAAAGGGCGTTGAACCAGAGATTCGTTGGTGGAGCGTCATAGAACATGCCCCACGACGCGCGCACTACGGTTTTGCTGCCCACTCTCCAGGCCAAGCCTAGGCGCGGCGACACATCGCCGGCAGGATTATTGAAATTGCGTGAGAAGGGGAACGGAGCGGAGGCATTAGGATTCGGAGAGAGGAAACGATCGTACCGAACGCCGTAGGTCACGAGCAGCGACGGCCGCAACTGCCAGCTATCCTGGGCAAACAAATCGAAGAAATTGGAGATATAACCCGCCCGCGTGTTTCCGATGAGAGCATTTACGCTCGCGTAGGAAAACGGGTTCGCGCCGCTCACCGCGGCTTGATACGCCGCAATTGTCGGGAAGACGTACTGCGTGAAGCTGTCTCCTTCCTGCACGTCGATGATGCGCGAATAGCCGAAACCGGTCTTGAAAGTATGCGGGCCACGAATGTAGGTGAGATTGTCGTTCCAACTGGGTATTTTTTCCGCCAACACGTCGCCTGTGGCTGTACTTCCGCTGAAATTTGCCACGCCCGAAATCGTGACGGCGGGTTGCGGTCCGGTCAGTGGACCGGCGATGTGCTTCTCGTTCCGGTAGGGATAAGAAAAACGGAACTCATTGAGCAGCCGGGGTGAAATCGTGCTCACCCACTCGAGCCCTCCAACGTGGGCTCGGTCGCGGAAGTCGGCTTCCGCAGCGATCAAGTTCATTCCGCCTACGGCGGTGTTGAAGGGATACTCGTTGCGGAAGTAGTTCACGCGAACGAACACGCGATTTGTTTTGGTGATGTCCCAGTCTCCGCGCACGTCCAGGAACTGAGCGTGCTGGACGGAAGGCGCAGTCCCGAATTGCGAAGCGGGAATCCCGGCAGCTTCGAGAGCCGTCTGGTTCAAAGCACTGACGGTAATCGGAACGGGAAGCGCGCGGTACAAGTGCTCGTAGGCGCCGTAAATAAACAGCTTGTCTTTCTTGATGGGGCCACCAGCATTCATGCCGAAGGAATTCATCAACAAGTTAGGCTTGGGCGCCGCAGGAGACAGAAGAATTGGTCTCGCGGTGGCATCGACAGGACCGCGGATCCACTGGAACATGCCATGGAGCTCATTGCTGCCCGATCCCGTGATGACGTTATAGATGTTGCCGGTAGTCCCGCCAAATTCCGGAGCGAAGCTGTTGCTAACCGTTTGGACCTCACTGACGTAAACGGAGGAGATCGGGAAGAGGCGAAGTCCGTAGCGATCGCTCTCCGTATCGGTCATTCCATCCATCTGATAATTGACTCGGTCCACAAAGCCATTGGTGTTCAGCGTGCGAGGGATGCCCAGCTCTGGATTGGGGTGCCCGCTGACGCCGGGCTGGAACATGATCCAGTTATAGGGATTGCGCGAGGTCAGCGGAAGCGTTTCTACTTCGGCCTCGCTGATGGTGCGGCTGATATTTGTCCGGGCGGGATCGACCACGGGGGCGCCGCCGCTGACTTCGATGGACGTGCTCACCGATCCCAACCTGAGAGCGCCGTCAACCACCGCCTCCCGTCCGGCCTGGAGGACGATTTCGGTAAACTTCAGCGTCTCGAAGCCGTTCTTGGTAATCGTGACTGTGTAGGTTCCGATCGGCAGCGAAGCGATGACATAGTAGCCGTCTTCGGCCGAGGCGATGCTTCGGGTATACCCGGTAGCATTGTTGACTGCCGTCACGTGCGATCCAGCCACAGGCTGATCGCTCGGGTCGCTAACGCGGCCTCGAATTGTGCCGTTGATGGACTCTGATTGTGCCCAGATCATAGACGCGGATGACAAGAAAAGTAGCAAAGCCACTGTCACAAGATTCCAATTGTGCAAATATGCAAAGAAAGACAGACGCCCTTTAGAGATCATTTTGCCCCCACTGTTTTCCCCCGACGCGAACTTCGCGAACGCAAGACATTGCAAATTACATTAAGACAGTTTCAGAGTGTTCGTCAATTTCCCCGCTCACAGGTGGAGCGGGCGGCGCTCAAGTCTTTCAAAAGCAGCGGAGGATTGCGCTAGATGAAAATCGCCGCGCGACGTGCTAAAGCCAGGGGAGGGAACACGGATGATCAGCGAAGGCGGCATCGTGAGACGCCCGGTCCGGAGCCGAATTTGGATTCTGCGCTCGCACCACTCTCCTTAATTCCAGCGGATGGATTCGCTTAAGCCCTTGGTATGTGAGTGGCGTTGGACCATGCTAACGCCAGGACGACAGCGAATACCAAAGCATTGGCCGGAATGTACAAATTGAAATCGGCCAGGCTGTGAAGCAGGATTGCGGTAATACTCCCGAGACAAGCCAAGGAAATGGCTTTGTCGTGCTCCCGACCGGCTCTGCTGCAATGCCGGACGGTTAGTCCCAAGATCCAGAAGATTGCGCCGAACACAAGGACGCCGCCGGGCACTCCCAGCTCAGCAGCGATCTGCAGATAATCGCAGTGGGCATAGTCCACGAGATGACTGAGAAATGCAGTTTGCACGGAGGGATAAACAACGGCGAAAGTCCCGAATCCGCTTCCAAGAAGAGGGTCACGACGAATTAAATGCAGCGTATCGCGCCAGATCGAAAGGCGATCCTGTCCTGGGTGGTTGTATTGGTCGTCAAGCGTCTCAAAGCGGGTGATCACGGGATCGCTTCCGATCCAAACAGAAAGACCAACAATCCCGAGAAGAAACAGGACCCCGGTGGCAATACGGGTCCTTGGCGGCAGCGATGATGTCCCGGCGCGCGCGAATATCGCAATCAGGGAGACGAGCGCAGAGATGATTCCCATCCGCGAGCGCGAGAAGACCAGGGCCGCGAAGAGCACCGCCGCTACGAAAATCCAAAGCGCCAAAAAAGGGAATTCCGTACTGGAGAGAATCTTTTTCATGCGGTTTAGTTCGTCCGGCGCCTTCCGGCGCAAGGTCCAAATCTTTTGTAAGGCCATGACGACGGCAAAGGGCAGAATCATTTCCAGCAGTCCAGCATAGTGATTCCGGTTAATGTAAGTGCCCGTTGCCTCTTGCAGATAAAATTGCTTCACATAGGTAAAGATCTGCTGCCAACCGGTCAAGTACTGAATCAGACCGTAGAAGGCCTCGAACATACCGATCGTCAGGAGACCGAAGACGAGCCGTTTTTGGGCTTTTTGCTCCGCACCTAGCATGAGAACGACATAGAAGGCAGTAACACAAGTCACAAGCATCAGCAGTTGTGAAACCGTCTGATAAGGAGCGGCGCTGATCGTGAAAAGGGAGTGAGGGGGATCAGCCGCTCGGATTCCCAGTGCTGGTGCGATGGAAATGGGGAGCGGAAGAATTTGTAAGAGAACGAGGGCAAACAAAATGAACGGGACGGTGACAGGAAAACGGACAGCCGTTCCGGGGGAGCGTCGTCCCACTACCAGCTGAAGAATTCCGAGAAGGAGGACAATTCCTTGTGTTATAGCGAAAAACTGAGGAGCCGTGCCTCCGAACGCAAGAACTGCCACGGCAACAGCAACGAGAAGGCCCGCTTCAACAACGCGGCGTACGGATACGCTCACGGCGGGAATTCGTCCGTGGGTTATTTGGAAAGAGTTCTCCAAGAATCCGCTTCGTCAGAACTAGTCTTCCCGTGCGAATTTCCGTTCATACCGTACATGCCCAGGCCGTAATAGCCATTGGTATGAAGACTCACGATATTCAGCACCACACCAATCAGATTCGCCCCTGCAGTGCGGATGCTAGATTGAGACTGCATGACCTGCTCGCGAGGCGTGGCCCCGCTTTTGACCACCAGGAGAACGCCATCGACCAACGAAGCGAGGATGCGGCTGTCTGCCAGAGTCAGGAGCGGCGGGGAATCAAGAATGACAAACGCGTACTCCGATTTTGCTGATACAAGAAATGCTCCCATACTCTTCGAAGACAGGAGTTCCGCCGGATTCGGAGGCACAGGTCCACAGAGTAGAAGGTCGAGTCCTGGCGATCCCGAGGGGCGCACCGCCTCGCGCCAGTCCTGCTGGCCGGTGAGGTAGCTCACCAGGCCCAGTTTCTCACGCATTCCGAAAAGGCTTTGCAAGGAGGGGAAGCGAAGGTCCGCGTCCACGAGTAATACGCGCTGGCCGAGTTGCGCGAGAGAGAGCGCCAAGTTGGTGGCAACGGTGGTTTTTCCTTCTCCTGGTTGCGTGCTGGTAACAAGCAAGGAGCCTGGAGGATGATCGGCTGTGGAAAGTAAAACGGAGGCGCGCAAACTGCGGAACGCCTCGACCAAGGCTGCTTGGGGCTTTCCACGCTGGTCAATGCGATGCCAGTACGCCCCGGGGGTGCTCGCGGTTCCATTTTGGCTGGACCTAAGAGTGCTTGCGCTGTCGAGCAACTTGCGAACGCTTGACCGATCGCCATTCAAATGGTGTACCGAAGGAATTAGGGCCAGTGCCGGTAGTCCAAACAACCTCTCCACATCGTCAGCGCCCTTTAGCGTGTCGTCGAGGCGCTCCTGGAGGAATGCCGCGCTGATTCCTAGACCGAGGCCGAGCAAAGAGGCCACCGTCAGGTTCAAAGGGATTTTTGGCGTTGCGGGCTTGACCGGCGGCACGGCGGAATCCACGATACGAATGTTGGTGGCCTTCAGGCTTGCGGAAACTCCCGTCTGTTTTAGAGTTTGAAGTAATCCCTCGTACAATTGTTTGTTCGTGTCCACTTCGCGTTTGAGGATGTTGTACTGAACGGCCTTTTCGGCGAT
>Ga0209152_10000699_pt1 | contig 14361 bp, 8 predicted proteins | sample GraSoiAngelo_107_FD_185873 | JGI IMG/M metagenome (GOLD analysis project Ga0209152, IMG submission 185873) | Grasslands soil microbial communities from the Angelo Coastal Reserve, California, USA - 14_0903_09_30cm (SPAdes) (version 2) | ecosystem: Environmental > Terrestrial > Soil > Grasslands ...
CCCTCTCCGCTGCTCCCGACGCTGAAAGCCTACTTGCATCAGGAAGCCGTGCGCCTGAAAGGCCCTATCGGAGAAGTGAGCGTCTATCCGCTTTCACTCCTGAATGAAATGCCTGTAGTCGCGTTCGATATCGGAGTCGCGGTTCAAGAGCTGTCCGACTTGCAGCTTTCGAACACGGACGGCGAGATCGACGCCACATCGCCCTTCAATGTATTTGGAGGACTGCCGGTTGTCGGCTCGTACCTGTCGATTCAGCAGCCGGAGTTGTTCGTCAAAAAATTGGATTCGCTCCAGATTCAGATCGTATGGTTCAACCTTCCGCAAAACAGCACCGGGTTCAAGGGGTATTACAGGTATTATGACATCGGGCTCGACGGCCAGCCTGATCCAAACCTGTTCGACAATCAGGTCTTTCGCGGTTCAATCCGCGTTTCAAATCCGGGATCGTGGGTTATCGACGACTCGCTGTTCGGGTTCGCCTCTCCGCCGATGGCGGCCGATGTATACCTGTTTCGCTCAGAGCCGAGGTGCTCCGATCAGGAACCCGCCCGTGCCGGTCCGTTGTGCGCGGCAACGGGATTCGACACGCTCGACATCATGAGCTCGGCGCCTCCTCAGTACTACGATCCGGCCGCCGGGGCCATCAAGCTCGAGTTGACTCAACCTCCGTACGCGTTCGGCAACAGCATCTATTCACAGAACGTGCTCAATGCGGTGATCGACGATTTGCCCGACACGGAGCGCTGTCAGGAGAAGTGCCTCGCCCGGTGCGAACCGCTGAAGCGAGCGATGGACTGCATTCAGTTATGCATAGACTGTCTGGACGGCTGCGACGACATACTTGGTCTGGACGTGCTGGACGACTTCGCCGATGCGAGCCCGCCGATCGGATGCGTAGACAAATGCTTGATGAGTTGCGTCGCCTGTCTGCTCGAAATTCTGATCGACTGCATGAAGCCAATGGTTGCCGCCGGCGTGGTGGACGGCGCGTCGATCAGCCGCGTTGAAGCCGCGCTTCGAGCCTGCATCGGGCTTCCCGAAGACCAAATGGCGCGGTGCATTCAACGCAGCCTTGATGAATGCCTGCTGCTCGCGGTCGATTCTCCGCCGCGCTTGCCGAGGAAGTGCACGCTGATACTCGACGCGATATTCTGTCTCACTCAGTGCGCGGTAGAGTGCGCCGACGATGTGCCGTGTTTGCAAGGCTGTCTGGCGAAGTGCATAGAGAAGCTCAGCAATGAGTACGACGCGTGTCTCACCGCCTGCATGGATGCGTGCCTCAATCCGAAGAAGGAGCTTCGGTATCCAAACGAGCCCTACCTGCCGCAGGCGACGAGCTTGACGGTCAATTATTCGGCTCGCTTTTCGGCGCCGGTTTCAGGAATCGCGGACTCTGGCTCGATGTTTCACCTGTTGCCTTTTGGAGGATACGGGCCGCTTCAAAACGAGCCGATCGGCAAGCCGACGCTGCTGCCGGTGTTTTCGAATCCCGGAAACTTGTATGTAGGTTTCACGGGGTTGGTTCCGCCTCAGAACCTCACGCTGCTCTTTCAGATGTCCTCTTCACCCGATTGGCGCGGCCCGGCCAAGCTGCCGCCGGTTCAATGGGATTTTCTCAGCGGCAATGCGTGGAAACAGTTGGATGAGCCGCGGATTCTCGCGGACTGGACAAACGGATTGCAGAACACCGGTATCATTACGTTGAGCCTTCCGACCTATGACGCCGAGGGCCACACTGTGATGCCTTCCGGCAATCAGTGGCTTCGAGCTTCTGTTCCGGAAAAGCCGGATCAATTTCCAAAGACGATGGCTGTCTATGCGCAAGCCTCGATCGCGACGTGGGTGAAGGACAGCAGCACCGGCGATCATCTTGAAAAGCCGCTGCCGCCGTACACGATCAGCAGCTCGGTCGAGTCGCTGCCCGACGTCGAGACGATAACTCAGCCGATCGAGTCGTTCGGCGGCCGGATTCGAGAGACGGATGCAACGTTCAACATACGAGTCGGCGAACGGCTGCGACACAAGGATCGAGGGATTCTGGGTTGGGATTACGAACGGCTGGTGCTCGAGCGCTTCCCATCAATCTGGAAAGTCATAGCATTGCCCGCGCACGATCTTGAATCCGGGAGCTCGCCCGGCGCCGTGCTGGTCGTAGTCGTGCCGGGACCGGATAACATTGAAACCGTCGATCCCGCGATCCCAGCGGCTTCATCGGAAATGCTCTATCAGATTCAGTCCTATCTCAACGGCCTGGTGAGCTCGTTCATAACTTTGAACGTGGTTAATCCGGTGTACGTCCGCGTCACGGTCCTGACGTCGGTTCAATTCCGCGAGGATGAAGATCCGGGCAACTCAATCAACCGGCTCAACGAAGATCTCATACAGTACCTGTCGCCATGGTTCTATGACGCGGAGCGGGCGGCCAAGGGCGGCCAGTACGCGTCGGAAGACAACATTTCAGAGTTCATCCAAAGGCGTCCTTACGTGGAGGTGATGAACGACATCGGCTTTGCCTACGAACCCGATCCGGATCGTCTGCAGTGGTACTTTCTCACTTCGGCAGCCAAACACGTGATCAGTGTTCAGGTTTCGGAGGCAACGAACGCAAGGCGATGAGTTGATCTGGTGAATGAGTAAAGACAGGAGACGTCATGCACACTCAGGCGAGAAAAGACGTTAACGAGAAAAGCAGGGCAAATGGAACCGCTCAGTCGGAGGCAATGGCTGGGCAACGGGCATCCATCACGCCTGCTCAAGGAGGCGCCGCGCAATTGACGAGTATGAGCGATCTCGCAAACAAAAGCAGAAGCGCCGCCCATGTCGCGCGGATGAGGAGAACCCTATCTTCGAGAAATACTCTAACGACTCAGCGGCGGACCAATAGTACCGGGCTTCCTGACGATCTCAAGAGCGGACTGGAATCGCTGTCCGGCTTCAATCTTAACGACGTCCAGGTTAACTACAACTCGCCGGAGCCCGCGAAGATAGGCGCGCACGCGGTGACTCAGGGGAGGGCTATTCACGTCGCACCCGGCCAGCAGGAACACGTGAATCACGAAGGATGGCACGTCGTCCAGCAGTTGCAGAATCGCGTCAGGCCCACGACTCAGATCGGCAACGTACAGGTGAATGACGACTCGAGTCTCGAACGCGAGGCGGATCGAATGGGCGCAAGAGCAAAACAGGCGGGCGCTTCCATACAGGCCGCGCCTGTTCAGGCTCGCACAATGGAAAAGAATTCGCGCGCCGGAGGCGTCTCACAGCTACAACGGTTCAAAGAATAGCGCTGAACGAATGAGTTCTGACGCAAACAAACCGAAGGATTAGTAGATGTGAGCTTGGCCGGCAATGGATCAATACTGCTCGCAAGGAGTGATTTATGCATGTTGCATTAGGACGGATCGCACAACGCCAGGCGGAGGCGCACGCAAGGTCCGCGCAGCTCGAAAACAATCCACGGACATCCACATTCGCCCAAACCAACGCCGGCGCGATGAACTCGGCGATATCCCAAACGGTGAATCAGCGTCCCGAAGTCGGGCGGCTCGCGTCCATTCAGCGGGCCGCCAATTCTGGTCCCGGCGCGGCACACGTGGCGCAAATGAAGGCGGCTCTGGGGCAGGGCTCGGGAGCCGTCGCGCAGATGAATGGCAGTGGATCGAAGGGACTGTTCAGCCGCTACATCTACGGCCCGCATTCTTATAACGTTTCGCACAAAGCGTATTCAAAGCAACCGAACGAGACTGATGAAGAAGCGACCGAAAAGGTCTTTGAAGGCTTAAAGAAGAATCCTGCTCCCTTTAGCTTCGGAGAATCGACGGAGGAAGGAAACGAGGCTTTTGTGTTTCCCTTCGGCAAGATTTTCACTAAGGCGAACGCAAACAAAAAGTCGATCACGAACCGCACGAAGCCAGGTCGCCACCTGCTCGATCCCGGAAAAGTCACGCGCACCGCGAAGGGAGAAGACATTATTACCAAAGGCACGGGTACCGGGCTCTTTCCGCGCCTGAATGAGCGGTTCGCGGATACGCTGTGGGGCTCGGTCGCCTACAAGACGCGACTCGGACTCGATCCGGAATTCGCGAAAAAACACTATAAAGAAGTAGATAAGGCGACCGATCTGGCGGAAGAGTGGAAATACTGAAGAGTGGAAATACTAACGCGTACCGATAATCAAGGCACGAGGGAACACGAATGACAGACAACGCCAGTTCCACGCCGTTTGTGTCTTGCATCATGCCGACATTCAACCGGCGGCGATTCGTGCCTCGCGCAATTTACTACTTTCTTTCGCAGGATTATCCGGAGAAGGAGCTGCTGATACTTGACGACGGAGTCGAAAGCGCCGCCGACCTGATTCCGGATGATCCATGCGTAAGGTACGTGAGGCTCGAAGGCCGCGAGGTGCTGGGCAGGAAACGAAACCTGGCCTGCGAAGAAGCGCGCGGCGACATCATCGCTCACTGGGACGACGACGATTGGATGGCACGGTCGCGGCTCAGCTATCAGGTGAGGAATTTATTGGATCAGGGAGCCGATGCTTGCGGTTTGGACCGGTTGCTCTTTTACGAACCGCAAAGCGGCAACGCATGGAGCTTCTACTACTGCAACGGCGGCCGAACGTGGATCGCCGGAGGCACGCTTTGCTACACAAAGTCGTTCTGGAGACGGAATCATTTTCCTGAAGTCGACGTCGGCGAAGACACGCGATTCGTCTGGGGCAGTCGCGACGCGAATATCGTGACTCATTCCGACAACACGTTCTATGTCGCGATGATTCACGACCGGAATACTTCTCCCAAGCGCACGTCGAGCCGGCATTACAGGCAATATCCGGTTTCGGAGATCAGACGGATTCTTGGAGAGGACCTTGCTCTCTACTCGGAACCGGCAAGGTAAGCCGGTGTCAGGGAATGAGCCGCGATCAAAAGGAGCGGCTGTTCGAAAGCTGTTCGAACTGTGTCAGGCGGAACATCGCCTTAATCCGAAACTGCTCCGCCTGAGGAGGCGCCGCTTATGAAACTCAACCTTGGATGTTGTGACGCTATTTTGTCCGGCTTTGTGAATGTCGACGTGAAGGCGCGTGAGGGCGTCGAGGTGGCGGACTTGCGCAACGCGTGGCCATGGCCCGCCAACTCGGCGGAATTCGTCAAAGCTCACGACATAATCGAGCACCTGCCGGACAAGATTCACACGATGAACGAACTGTGGCGCGTGCTTAAACCAGGAGGCAGAGCTGAGATCGCCGTTCCAACCACCGACGGCCCGGGTGCGTGGCAAGACCCAACCCACGTTTCGTTTTGGAACCGGAGAAGTTTTATGTACTACCAGGCGGGTCATCCTTATCGGGAGCGCTACGGCGAAACCTACGGGATTCGCGCCAGCTTTGCCATCGTCAGCGAAACCATCGACCAAACGCCGGACGGACCGCGCCTGACGATCCTGTTGGAGAAATAAAGTCATAGGCGACATTCATTGATTGTCAACGCACCTGGCTTTGTCTGATCTGGAAATATGAGGCAGCAATTGACCACTCTGATTGCGACCGCGGGCGGAATCGGCGACATCATTCGAACGACTCCGTTGATCCGAGTCTTTCACGAGATCGGCTATGAGGTAGACGTATTGCTGGCGCCCGATTATCACGAGACAGCTTTGCTGCTGGAAGGAGCGCCGGAAATTCGGCGATTGTATGTTGCTCAGGCGAGCCATGAACACGGACATCCGCGGCCCGCTTACCGAGGGGAGGTCTATGACATCGCGGTTTTCACTCTGTGGGGGGAGCGGCTGAACAAAGCCGTTCAGGCGCGTCGCATATTCAGTTTCAATGCCGGCCAGTGGAAGCAGCACGGTGACATTGCCTGTATTCGCGACGTAGCAAGGTCGATTGGCTGGAGTCGTGAACTGCCTTCGCCTTTCGCGATCGCGTCGAGTCGGGAATTCGGTCTTTCTTCTGAAACAGTCGCGCTGCATCCCGGATGCAAGACTGGTTGGCCATGGAAGAAGTGGCATGGCTTCGATTCACTGGCCAGGCTTATCCCGAACGTAGTGATCGTGGGCGCCGGATCGGATCTCGATAACGCGAGGACCTATTTTCGAGAGCCGTTCGAGTGGCCTGCTCACGCCGTCGACTTTTCCGGAAAGCTGAACCTGCCGGACACCGCGGCGCTCATCAAGCAATGCGCGGCGTTGGTATCAAACGATTCCGGGCTTATGCATCTCGGAGTCGCGCTTGGGATACCAGTGTTCGGCGTTTTCGGATTGACCAGTCCCGTACGAGAAGCGATGCCGGAGCCTAACATGCACGCGATAACCAAAGGCCTGCAGTGCGAGCCCGCGTGCAGAAAACAGCCCTGGGGCCGCCGTGATTGCTCATATTCGCTCGAATGCCTGAAGACACTGAACGCGAGTGAGGTATTCGCGAGGCTGGGATCGGTTTTGTCCGGCGCCTCAGCACCGGTCGGCGGAAATTGATGGAGAGATGATGGACGACATAACGGTCGCATATCACGGCTATGTTTTCGACGCTTCCGGTTACGGCTATGCGGCGCGAGCCTACATACACGCGTTGCATGCGGCAGGAGTCAGCCTTTCGGTTTCGGATCTCGCCGGGCGAGGACTGCAAGTGCATGACAACCTTGTAGAGTCGCTGCTTAGGAACCCCGACAAATCGGCTGACTTCCATATCTTTCATGGAATTCCGACGCAGTGGTCGCGAAGCGCGTATCTGCTGCCCAATGCGATAGGAATGACTGTGTGGGAAACCGATGCAATCCCGCATCAATGGCGCAACCCGCTCAATCACACCCTTGAGGTCTGGCTTCCCTGCGAGCACAACGTCAATACCTTCGCCAGAGATCTGATGCGGCCGATCTTCAAGCTGCCGCATCCGATATTTCCAAGTTCGAGGAACGGCTCCGGCTCGTCTCGCGGATCGAACGCTCGCGAGTCGCTCGGAATAAGCGATAGCGATTTTGTCTACTACTGCATTATCGAATGGCAGGAGCGCAAGAATCCGGAGGGCGCGATTGAGTCATATCTGCGCGCTCTTCCGGACCGGGCTGACGCTTTGTTCTTTATAAAGACGAACCCGAGCGCTGAGAAAACCGCTCACGCGACACTGGAGGCGATACGGGCTCGAATCGGTTCCAAGGCTCGCGTCGAGATCCGCGCGGAGGCCTGGGATGATGCGCGCATAGATGCGCTTCACCAACGTGGAGACTGCTATATCTCACTCCATCGAGGTGAAGGCTGGTGCTATCCCCTGTTTGAAGCGGCGAGCCGGGGCAAGCCCGTGGTCTCGACCGGGTATTCCGGCCCGCTCGATTATCTCGACCCCGAATCGCACCTGCTGGTCAGGTATTCACCCGCGCGAGTGGGCCAGCGCTATATCTACTACAACCCCCGAATGACCTGGGCCGAACCCGATCTGGCGCATGCAGCAGAGTTGATCCGCCGGGCGTATGACAATCGAGCCGATGTCGAGGCCAGAGCCGCAGCGGCTGCTCCGCGAATTCGGGAGGCTTATTCGCTTGAGGCAGTGGGAGAGCTGGCAAGGAAGAGATTGACCAGCATGCTCGAGACAGGGAAACGACCTGCGACAAGCAGATCAATAACGCGTGGGAAAAGAGACGACCTCGTCCCGACTATTCCTATTCCTGCTGAATGGTACGATCAGGATTACTTTGATAACGGTCTGAAGAGCAACTGGGACAAGGGCTTCACGTGGGGGCGTTTCGGGGAATTGTTCACGAACACCGCGGCGTTTCTGAACGACGTGTTTCGGGATGCTTCCAGTTATCTGGATGCAGGTTGCGCGAAGGGCTATCTCGTCCGCGCGCTCCGCGAACAGGGCAAGGATTGCTGGGGCTTTGACCATAGTCGATGTGCGATCGAGCACGCTGAGGAATCCATCAGGCCGTTCCTGTTCAACGCGGGTTTTGATGAAGTGAGTTTCGGCCGGCGTTTCGACGTGCTTACCGCTTTTTCAATCCTAGAAACGTTAACTGAATCGCAGGCGCTCGCTTTCCTTTCGCGGGCTCGTGAATGGACTACCCACGCAATCGTGGCCGTGATCCCCACCTTCGAAAGCGAGGAGGCGTTCCGCTCATACAACGCTACGGACCGCGACCTGTCGCACGTGACCATGAAAAGCCGCGCCTGGTGGCACGAGTTGTTCCTGCGCGCAGGATGGCGGCAAGGCCCTATGACTCGAATAGTCGAGCGGATGTGTCAGAGTCATGCGCTGCCGTCCAGGATGGGATGGAGCGTCTACGTCTACGCCGGCGAGGAAATGGAATGATGAACCTTTCACCAGACATAGCCATCATCGTACTGCACTTCAACACGCCGGAAATGACGAGCGCGTTGGTCTCATATCTTCAAAACGATCTCGACTATCCGAACAAGAAGATATATGTGATTGATAATGGCTCCGATGAGCCGCTTGCGTGTTCAACTCACAGGCTGCCTGAGAACCTGGGGTTCACTCGGGGAATGCATGAGGGTTACAGGATTGCGTCGACGGAGGCTGACTATGATGGCTACTGGCTGCTCAATTCGGATGTCGGCTTCGAGTTTGGAAACGACGTACTGGTGAATCTGTGCCAGGTCCTCTTCTCGAACGAGAGCTACGCGCAGATCGCTCCGCAACACAATTCTCCGCATGGATTCATGGAACGGGCCGGGTGTGAAGCTGAGGCGGTTCCATATCTCGAGCCCGTCGCAACGCTGATCAAGGGGTCGGTCGTGAAAGCGTTGGGATTCTGGGATCTGGCGCTGACGTATGGCTGGGGAGTGGACTATGACTACGGATATCGAGTGCGGCGCGCGGGCCTGATGAACATTCTCACTAATCGCGCGCGGATCACGCACAGGGAGCATCGCTCAATCGCTGATTATCCCAAATTTGTCGAGGCGGCAAGCGGCGAGATGAGGTCCGTTTTGAACGAAAAGTACGGCGACGGATGGTGGGAACAGACAACGACAATGGAACGTAGGATCGTGCCGTTGATTTTGAGCTGTGAGCGTGATGTCTCTTTGACGGAGCGATTTGTTTCATCATATCTAACCGTGCAGGCTGGACTGGCCAGACCGCTTGTTGTGGTCGACATATCGGCGTCGCCGGGCTTGTCGGCCAGGTACCTGTCGCTCATTGCGTCGCTCGACCCGCGGGCCGTCGTTATCCATTCGCGAGAGCCGGATCAGGACCTCTACAACTCGGTTCAAGAAGCGGTCAATCTGGGATTTCAATATGCGTTGAAAGAGGCAGGACCGAATGACCTGATCTTGTTTATCGAAGATGATGTTGTCTTCTCGAGCAGGTTCCTGGCTGGGTTGAAAACTGTCGAGGTTCAATCCGATGTCGGATTCATAAGTCTCTACCAGCCAGGCAATGGATATGGCGCCAGAGAAATAGCCGCCGGGCAGTTCTATGGTACTCAATGCGTCCTCTTTCCAAGAAAAGCGGCGGCGGAGATCGCTGACAACTGGGAAGAACTGAAGAAGTACATTCCACCCGGCTATGACATCAGATGGAGCCGTTTCCTGGGCGAGCGTGGATACAAGCTTCTCTGTACCGACTATTCATATGTACAGCATATCGGATCCGCTTTATCGAGATTACACGGGCACGGCAGCCATACGTCGAGTAACTTCGTTGCTTGAGAGGTTGCGCCGGCGGAAAGCTGGTCCTCCGAGGCGTGGCAGGAATCCGGAGGCGCTATCGTCACGCGGGCACGATTGGGGCATTGAAGAATTGGAACTTGAATATGCTGGTATCGAAAGAGCTGAACCGCCAAGGATGATCGTCGTCCGCGTGACAATCCGCGTTCGGTTAATGCGGTGTCGTCCGTTCGCGGCGGCACGGAGATTTCAATGACCGTACTCGCTCAACGTAAAGAAGCGAATCTAATGCCGGCTAACGGCGCGACTGGTGAGCGTGCGCTCTTTGCTGCAACCGGACTCTTTGACGGCCGCCATGCGGACCATCGAGACAATATTGTTCCTGCTTCTGAGGTCAACCGCCAGGATGCCGCGGAGCAGAGCCTTGCCGGCGGCTTCAGTGAGGGATCGCGCTCATCCGTCACGACCCAACTAGCAGCTAACCTGAATCAAAGTCGCGGAGCGGCATCGCTGAACAGACTCGCGAGGAGGTCGAATTCCGGGCCGCGGGCCGCGGCTCGTTCCCCACTAACGTATGCGGTCTCGCAGCCAGGCGGCGCCGCCCAAAGATGCTGTGACGATCGACCGAACGGCAACCCGCGGGTCGAGTCACAATTGCAGCTACAGAGCTCGCTCGATCAGAGCCCGCGCGTGGCCGCTCAGATGAAGCTCGCGGGGATCCTCTCGCGAAAGGCAATGACGTCCCTCCCTCCCCGGAAGAATGCATTGGAATCACGCGGGACGGCGCAGGCGAAATGTCCCATCGCCGCCAGACCTAAACCCGCGATCGCGGAAGAGGAGGATCTCGCTCAAGCGAAATTCGAAACCGCGCAAGGAAAACAGGGAGCAGAGGATCCCAAAACAATATCGTTGCCCCTGCAAAGAGAAGAAGGGACTGACGACGAGGACTCCATACAAGCAAAGCTTGATCCCGTTCAGCGTGAGGCGTCAGCGCAAAGCGGGGTTTCGCCGTCGCAAAGTGTCAATCGCACTGGTTTGCCGGACGATTTAAAGGCCGGGGTTGAGAGCCTGTCCAGGCATTCGATGGATGATGTGAGAGTTCACTACAACTCTCCGAGGCCCGCTCAGTTGAAAGCGCTGGCATATGCCAAGGGGACGAACATACACGTAGCGCCCGGCCAACAAAAACACCTGCCTCACGAAGCATGGCACGTTGCGCAGCAGAAAGCAGGCCGCGTCAAACCAACTATGCAACTTCGCGGAATCGGGGTGAATGATGATGCGAGGCTGGAGCATGAAGCTGATGTAATGGGCCGTCGCGCGGCGAGCTTTGACCTGGGTTCACGAGCCGGCTCGGCATCGTCTTATGAAGGTATGAAGAGCGCTTCTTCGGCGGGCTCCGGTCAAGCGACGGTTCAACCGGTTTGGGGTCTCTTAAGCGGCGGACTTGCGGGTCTGGTAGGCGGCGGCTATTACGGCGCCACCGGAGGCGCCGCTGTTGGAAGCGTCATCGGCGGAGCCGTCGGCAGCCTTTTCGGTCCTGCCGGAACCGTTGTTGGCGCCGGCCTGCTCGGTGGACTCGGCGGTCTGATAGGCGGCGTGGCCGGCGGAGTCGTGGGAGGCGTTGTGAGCGGCTTGACCGGCAATGCCATCGAAACCGCGGTCAGCAATCCTCCTTCCACGGCCACAACCAGGCGAGGGCTCTCGATCGGAGAAATAGTATTTAAGCGAGCCCAGGCGCTGGCCGACAAAGCACACCGAACCGACCGCGACGCTTTCATAGACTTTTTCGAACCTGGCCTACAGAAGGTCATCCGGGCCGATCTCGACAATCTCAAAACCAACGGAGACGTGCACGCGGCAATCGAGAGGTATTATCGCGAACGAATCGCGGAGCCAGGTCAATATACGGCGGACACCCAATACAACCAGCCGTTGTCCGATGCTCTCCTTGCCAACCCTTACATCAAGATGATTCTCAGCGGCGACATATATAAGGAAGGGGCGGGTGGAAGAGATGAGAGGGAGGAAAAGGGGACGGAGCCGCTCGATGAGCCCGGCACATTGGTCGTGCCCCGCACTTCTCCTAAACGTGTCCGCGACGCCAGAGTCGCATTCAACAAGCTGGTCACGAGAAAACTACCGGCTGTCGCAAAGATCAAGCGCAAGCTCGGGCCCGAGTCCGCGATCGGGCATGAAGGCGATCTCCATCTTGGATGGGCTTCGCCGCGTGGAGCGGTCTTGCACGAACTTGGCCATCACCTGGAACAGAATCTGTCGCCCGAGGACATCGCTACAATTCACAACTTTTTGCGTGCGCGAGCCCGCTCCGCAAATCTACGCCGAGTCGGATACGAACGCCTGATCAATAAGCGCCAGGCGGAAACAGGATACGACATCGAGGGACCCGACATCAGCGGCGGGGGCTACCGTTCGCTTTGGGGAGTGACCGCGAACACCTTGCTGTACCTCGGCGGCAGTGAGGAAGGGGGACGCGGTATTGAGAGATTCATACTTGGCCAGGGCGCCAGCCCTGAAATCAGCTACGGCAGCCAGGTCTACCCGCAGGGCCTCGACACCGAATACATTGCGACAACTATTCAATTCTTCGGCGAGCCCGAGACGGCGATAGAGCTGATTACCAAGGACCCTCTCAGAGTTTCCCTATTTCTCTACCTCGCCCAGCCGAGGCAATATGAAGCGGTGCGCAAAGCATTCGGTTCGAAGACCGGAAAGGACCTTAACGACTTGATTCACACGCTCACGCCTGAAAGGCAATAAAGCCGGTATTCGAGCCGTCTAACCAGGGAAAGCAAGGATGCCGGTATTCGCCTCAGCCGATAAACGCAACGCCGTTGCTTCTTCGTCGAACGAAGCCCTACAGAGCCGGCTCGGCGACCAGGCCGCGGCGTACGGCGGTGCTGAAAGCGCCTCCGGTTCTTCTCTGCGAGCTATGGCCGAAGCGTCGAACCGGAGTCCGCGAGTGAGATCGCAGATTCAGTTAGCCCGATCGCTCAACAGTCGTTCGTTCGCGGTTACTCGGAGCCTAGAGCACGATGCCGATGAAATAGGCGCCGGTGCAATCAACGACAGGGAAGTCTTCGATGGGCAGCCGCCGGTTCAAAGATCAGAAAAGATCATCGGCAATAGCGCCGCGCCGGTTCAGCGTACTCGCGCGGACGCCGAGAACGTGGGCGCGTGGTTGACCGGAGGTAATCGGGAATTCGTCCCGTACTTGCTGGACCGCGATGAGAACAATCTCGACAGGCTTAAGCTGATGCTCATAAACAATCACGGACTATTGGAAGATGATCCGAATTATATTCGGATACAACGCCATTGGTTTCCCAATATGGGGCGCGAAGAGTTCGATAACGCGGTCAACCAGGACATAACGGAAGACCCGTTATTCGCGTATGCGGGCATACCGTTCGAAACGTCCCCTACGCCGCTCGACTGGGAGTCGAGTGAAATCGACATCGAGGAAGAAGAGGCCGAATCACAATGGTACGGACACAAGCGCAAGTTCAGCCTCGGCTCGGGCGGTCCGGAGAAAGAGGAGAGAAAGCATCCCGAACGCAAGAAGCATCGCATCGCAACCAGCGAAGAGGATGAAGATGATGAAGAAGGCCTGAACGAGGAGTCGTTGCTCCATTCGTTCCGCTCGACAAGCACAGGGACGAGCGAGACCATCGGCGAGCGGTCCTGGAAAGTCCTCGGCGGGTTCGGCGCGATCACTGAAATCGAGGAGATCAAGCAAGAACAGCAGGAGCCGCAGCCTCTTGGCCTCGTTTCCTGGAACGTCGCGCACTTCAGCAACAAAGACATCGGCGAAGCGCTTCAAGCGTTCAGCGAGCAGTTCGAGACATTCTCCGGCAAGGACTGGCGCGCGCTGTTTATCGAACTGGATGAGTTCGCGGCGTTGGTCAATACGAGCCTGGCCAGGTTTAAACGCCTGCCGACCACGATCTCCTCTCGAGAAGAACCACAGAGATCGCGCGTCGGACGCAGCCTTGAGAAGCGCAAGAAGGAAAGCGAGTTTCAGAGCGATGAAACTCTCAGGCAGGAACACAAGAAGATCTTCGGCGGCTTGAAGGGCGACGTCGAGCTCACCCTGCTCGGCTTGACCAGCGATCTCGAGAACGTACGCAATGCAAGATCTCAGATAAACGCCGGGGAGTACGAAGCGGAAATAGACAAGGTCGTGCGGATCGATTGGGAAGAGCTATGGGAGCGAGCCAAATCGGATCGACAGGCGCGCATCGATCTGGCGGACAAGGTGAAGCAACTCCGCAAGTTTGAGAACATAGCCGAACCTGCCAAGAAAATAATTACAGTCACGAAGAAGCTGCTGAGCGCTTCCCATCTGCAAACGCTTCTATCGAGGATCGCGGGCGAAAAGTACGGCGAGCTTCTGACGATATTGAGCGATGTCGCCGTCAAGCTCCCAAGGGTGGGAACCATCAACGAACTGGGCCGGGCGCTGCATAGCTTTAATATCGCGACTCACATCGAGGAGATGTTTAAGAATAACGAATGGCTCGACCTCCTCGCTCTCCAGGAAGTGAACGATCCGTCGTTGCTGAAGCAGACCGCGACCGGGTACGACCTGTATAGCGGACCCCATTTGGTTTCAGGCGGCGAGAACCCTCAGCAGGAGTTCTATCCGCTCCTGGTCAGGAAAGGCTCCAACATAAGAGTCGAGTCGGTGTTTGTCGTGAGTACCTCGGGCCTGAT
>Ga0209152_10000700_pt1 | contig 14349 bp, 14 predicted proteins | sample GraSoiAngelo_107_FD_185873 | JGI IMG/M metagenome (GOLD analysis project Ga0209152, IMG submission 185873) | Grasslands soil microbial communities from the Angelo Coastal Reserve, California, USA - 14_0903_09_30cm (SPAdes) (version 2) | ecosystem: Environmental > Terrestrial > Soil > Grasslands...
ATACAACAAAACCCTGCGAGAAGACAAGTCGAACTTCTACACTAATGGCCAGGACCTGCTGAACGGTTTCAAGGAAATTCTCCGACAGATGGACAATAGACTTGCCGAGTTTTTCGCCCGACTCCCCAAAGCTAAGTATGATTTCAGGGAAATCGAGGAATGGAGGGCGGACGCTGCTCCTGCTGCCTACTACTATGCACCCCCAGAAGACCGTTCCCGACCCGGATACTTCTACGTCAACACCTACAAGCCTGAGACCCGGCCGAAGTACATGATGGAGGCTCTCGCATACCACGAAGCAGTTCCAGGCCACCACCTCCAGATCGCAATCCAGCAAGAACTTACGAATCTTCCCAAGTTCCGACGCCACGGTGGCTACACTGCTTTCGTCGAAGGTTGGGCTCTCTACGCAGAGTGGCTTAGCAAGGAGATGGGCTTCTACAAAGACCTCCTTGCTGACTACGGACGGCTCACGGCAGAAGCCTGGCGAGCATCACGTTTGGTAGTGGATACGGGCCTTCACAGTCTAAAATGGACGCGAGACCAGGCAATCAGGTTCCTCGAGAACAACACAGCCAGCTCCGAGCAAGACATTGTCTCTGAAGTTGACCGGTACATCGCTTGGCCGGGACAGGCGCTCGCCTACAAGATGGGCGAGCTGAAGATAAGGGAACTCCGAGCCAAAGCCGAGAGGAGACTGAAACGGCGCTTTGATATTCGGAAATTCCATGATGAACTTTTGAACGATGGAGCTCTGCCTTTGGACACTCTCCAAGCAAAGATGGGCCGCTGGATAACAAAGACGACCAGCAAGGAATCCTGACGGGTCCCTTGAAGCGAGGAACTTAAGAGAGCGAGACACAATTCATAAGGTACCATCGACGAACGAAGTGAGATGCCATGTCTGCCGAGGATCCTGAACTCCAGGGCATAAAGGAGAAAAAGTTAGTAGAGATGATGCGCAGGACCCGGGCCCAGCTTCAGGCAGCAGAGAAATATGATGGCAAGCCGATAATCCTGTCAGACTCTACATTCTCATCAGAGATCTCAAAATATCCCCTGATGGTTGTGGACTTTTGGGCCGCGTGGTGCGGTCCCTGTAGAATGGTCGCTCCGATTGTTGAACAGCTCGCTAAGGAATACTCTGGCCGCGTAGCATTCGGCAAGCTGAACGTCGATGAGAACCCTCTGACCTCTGGCGAATTCCAGGTCCAGAGCATCCCGACGCTCCTCATCTTCCGTGATGGACAGCCGGTCGATGGGATTATTGGGGCGGTGCCGAAGTATCAGATCGAGTCAAAGCTCAAAGCCCAACTCGGCAATTAGCTGAGCTTAGTAGGTCGCGTCTCGCAAATCTCTGAAGAACAGCAATATTTGCGTTTCCGGATAATATCGTGTTTTTGAAATTATCGAAGAGTGATGCAATACATAATCGAATCAAACATGCTCATAACGTTGCGAGTTCCCTACGAACAAAGAACAACACTCTGTCTCAAGGAGACCTAGGTGCGCAGTGTTCAGATTCCGAAGTTAAGTAGTCGACAAGCCTGAGCAGGACGGCGATGAAATGACAACCAAAGCGACGTTGCGGTCGATTGCGCGGCTGCTTCTCGTTATTGGCGGAATAATACTAATTCTTGAAGCTGTCCTCCAGTTAAGCGGGGACATCAGAAATCTCCTGAATCTAGCGCCCCGGATCCCATCTCTAGGCTTCTTCACGAGTTCAATCGTAAGCATCCTTGTCGGGGTTCTGGCTCTGGTGGGAGCTGGAAGGGTCTCTAGTCCCGCATGGGGCATCATTCTACTGGTCCTAGGGTTTCTCTTAATCGGAAGCCTTGGCGGGATACTGGTCTTCGTCGGCGCTCTAATCGCCCTAGTCGCGACATTCGTCAAATTATAGACTCGAAAAACCGCCCATGGGAAAACTCGGAGGCTCCTGAAAAGCGTATCAATAACCTGGTTGCACGAGCCAGCCTACTTCATTTGAGGATTTTGAAATGGACTTTAGAACTCTAGGAAAGAACGGTCCGAAAGTCTCCCGAATCGGCATAGGTGTCTGGCAGGCTAGCGACTTGTGGAAGGGTGATGCTGAGCAGATCGTCCGCGCCATATCTAGAAGCCACGAACTCGGCGTGAACCTCGTCGACACTGCCGAGGCTTACGGTAACGGACACAGTGAACAGGTCGTGGGACGAGCCCTGAGAGACATCGGCAGAGACGAATTCGTAGTAGCCACCAAGGTCCACGGGGCCGATCTCAGATACGATGAGCTTCAGAGAGCCGCCGCGGCTAGCATGAAACGGCTCGGGGTCAACGAGATAGACCTCTACCAAGTACACTGGCCTGATCCTTGGGAGCAGGTCCCTCTCAAGGAGACAATGAAGGCGCTTGAGAAACTCTACACTGAGGGAAAGATTCGAGCGATTGGTGTCAGCAACTTTGCTGTCCGAGACCTTGAAGAGGCTAGGTCCCACCTGTCCCGGGCGGACATAGTCTCCAACCAGGTCAGATACAACTTCCTACAACGAGAAATCGAGGAAGAGGTCCTCCCCTACTGCAGGAAGAACAACATCACAATTCTAGCCTATAGTCCGCTCGCTCAAGGAGCGCTAACGGGGAAGTACAGTCGAGGGCATGTTCCAAACGGCGACATCAGAGACGAGAACAAACTCTTCGCACCGAAGAACATCGAACAGATAGAGAAGGTCAACGCTGTCCTTGGAAGCATCGCTAGACGGCACGGATGCTCTGTCTCCCAAGTAGCACTTAGCTGGCTCCTAGCCAACCAGATGGTTGTCCCAATCCCAGGCGCGAAGAACGAAGCTCAAGCCGAGGAGAACGTTGGCTCGACCAAGCATCTGCTAACCAACGCGGAACTCACCGAGCTGGATACAGCCTACGAGCTGGTAGACATTGATTATCTCCCAACGGTCCCGGATGTGCCGATCGAACTGGTGACCTGAGTCCGCTCGAAAAGGTAGCCATGTCTAAATACTTCAAAAGGAGATTGGCAACAGCAATGTTAGACGTTCTGCCGAGAAGGGCGAGCCTCCTTTGAAAACGGTCTCTTTACAACAGAATCGTAAACATAGAGTCAGCCGAGCGAAGCTAAAGCAACCTTACGCGAAAAAAGAAACGGGGAACTCCAGCATCCTTGCGCCTGGCAAGAAGGCCCCGAACTTCTCTCTCAACAGCACTCCAGACCAGAAAGTATCGCTCAAAGATTTCCGCGGCCAACCGGTGATTCTTGCCTTCTATCCTGCAGACTGGAGCCCTGTATGTACGGACCAGCTGTCTCTGTACGCGATGGTGATGCCGGAATTCAAGAAATTCAACGCAGAACTCCTCGCCATTTCTGTTGACAACATCTGGTCACATCTCGCGTTCGCCAAAGACCGCAAACTCAACTTTCCTGTACTTGCAGATTTCGAACCAAAGGGAGACATATCCAGAAAGTATGGCGCGTTCAAGGAGAAAATCGGGGAATCTGCACGTGCGCTGTTCGTGATAGATGAAGAAGGTATAGTCCGATGGAGCCATCTATCACCTGACGGCGTCAACCCCGGAGCAGAAGGCATCCTGTCCGCTCTCGATCAACTGAACAAGTCTAAGTAGTGAAAAAGAGGTTATCGAAAGCAATGGCCACCGCGACAACAACCAGGCACAGCCGAAAAACGAGCAAGACCCTACTAGAGTCAACAGGCAAAGAGCTCGAGACTTACGAGGCTCCCAGACTTGTGATTCCAGTCGACCCCAGTCGGGACCATATCCAGGGAGACCCGAAGGCCCTGCTCACCCTAGTGGAGTATGGAGACTATCAATGCCCATTCTGCGGCGCCGCTTATCCAGAAGTGAAGAAGGTCCAGAAAGACCTCGGATCAAAACTACGATTCGTATTCCGTAACTTTCCCTTAACCAATGCTCACGAGTTTGCCCAAGTCGCGGCTGAGACGGCTGAAGCTGCCAATGCTCAGGGAAAATTCTGGGAAATGCACGATTTTCTCTATGAGCACCAACGGACTCTGGGAGATAGTAGTGTAGCCCTCGGATATGCGAAGAAGCAGGGTCTTGACACGCAGAGATTTGAGCGCGAAATATCACAGCATGTGTATGAGAAGAGAATCAAAGATGATTTCATGGGGGGAGTACGGAGTGGGGTCAACGGGACCCCGACATTCTACGTGAACGGTGTAAGACATGACGGTCCCGCCGAGGCCGAAGCGATAATCGAATCGCTCAAGGCGAAGCACTGAACTGGCAATTAGGCTCCAATCGATCTGGCACTCCTCCTCGCACTTCTTCGTCTGAAAAAGAGCGCATGGTTGCATAACACTTAACAGTTGAAAGTTCACGCCCTCGCTAAGTTACACATTGAATGTTTCAAGACGTGACACGGCCCGATTTCTCGCTTCAGGCCTAATGCTCTTGGCCATGTTCTCCTCGCTCGGTTCATTCGGATATGGCGCTGGCTCCCTCAGCCTCCCGGTGCAACACGATGCTCTGGCCTTGACGGTCAATCCCGATAAGAGCGTCGGAGTCTCTTGGACCACAACATCATCTTTGGGAAGTCTTACTCAGAATGTCAGCAGTCTATTCACGCCTGGCTACGCGATTCATTCATCGTCCAGCTTCTCACAACAGTCAAGCGCGGTGGTTCAGACCTCAACGATTCAGTATCAACTGCCTCCGCCACCTGTGAACATCTTCAACTCGATCAGCCTTACAGCTACCGAGACTGGACTGACGAGTTCTGGTTCCCTAACGATCTTGACAAACGTTCCAACGAGCAATATTACGGCCACCTTCTCGACGAGCCCTACACAGGTGAAGATTAACGCTACGGCTCAGCTCAATTTCTCCCAATTATTTTTTGCAGGTACACCTCTTGCAAACCGGACAGCATTCGAGACCGCGTGGGGTCACACTTTTGGTAACATGTCATGGACTCGAATGATCGCTGAGCAAATCCAGAATGCGACCCTTCAGTTTGTAACGGTCACAGCCTTCAACGACTCCGTAACCTATCCCACCGCCACCTCAGCAAGTGTCTCCATTGGATTCGTAGCTGTACCCTCTCAAACTGGGACTGATTTTGTTACAGTCCTCGAAAATATTCTGGGTCCTTACGGAGGGACCGGCTTAGACCCGATAATCCGGGCCGCCCTAAACCTTCAGACCGGTGAGACTGTAAACCTGACGTACAATGGCTCGACGTACACCCTGACTTTGCAATCCACTACAACCTACGTCAGCGACCTAGATGTTCAAGTGAACAAGCTGAAGACACAATACCTCCAGCCACTACTCGCCGTATTTCCAGCAGGAATAGCCCCCGCGTCGTTGGTGTTCCTTAATGCGACATCGATCACGATTAGCCAGATGTCTACGACGAGCGACCTCGATCTGAGCGCGGGAACATCCTCAATAAGTATCAGGGGACTCCTCCTCAAACCCCCGACAGCAGGAAGCAACACGAACTTTACGATACCGGGACTATTCCAGACCGTGGGCATGACTCCAATGCCTGGAATGAACTTCACACTGATCGGTGGCTCAGACGCGAGCAATCAAGTAAAGATCGTCGTCCCAGCGGACACTCTCCACCCTAACAGTACGACATCGAACTCTGCAACGTGGACGAACCTCCAGGATGCCTCGAAGCTCTCAGCGGTAGAATTCCAAGTCCAGCCATTGCCGAACAGCTTCCTGGCCTTCCTAGTATCTCCGGTAGGGATAGCCATCGAAGCGATTGTAGCGATCGCTGTCGTTGCAGCGGTTGTTCTCTACATGGCTAAGAGACGCGCAGCAAAATCGTCAATGCCAATGACGTCTGGACCGACCCCATCTTCAGGCTTGGGTCCCAGCCCGTCACCACCCACACCTTAACCATCTTACAGAAGTCAGAGAGTACATAGCAGGTCCGTATCCCATCTCATTTACTGTGTACCTCACTAGTTGCCGCCCCTCTCCTAATACGGAATCCTGCCAGCGCGGCTAGGAGGACGAAGAGGACAGATGTGGTGATAAGGACGCTTGTGTGGTCGCTGGCGTAGAGGAATCCGCCGATGAATGAACCTACAACGAGTCCGAGCTGTTCGAAGGTCAAGTAGAATCCGAACTGGCCAGCCCTAGATTTCCCCTCTCTCATGTTCGAGAGCAGAGAATATGCGACATAACTCGGAGCACGAGCCCCGCCGAGGAGGAACACCATGGGCACAACTAGCAGGGGAGATCCTGCTAGGGCTATTCCAAGAGCCCCTCCCGCAACCAGCATGAGTTCCTTCGCTATTGTTGACCCTGGATTCCGAGTGGCAGCCCATCGACCGAGAAGGATCGCAAAGATTGCGCTTCCCAGAGACTGGACAGTTCCTAGGAGCTGGATATGAGCATCGGTGAGATGAAGCTGATCTTCAAGGAATAATGGAAGGAATGACGGTGACGTAATGCTGAAGGCTGCTGCTCCGCCGAAAAGGAATGCAAGAATCGTCAGCTCTCGTGAAGACCTTGGTAGCTCCAACAATGGAGCCTTCGAATCCACCTCCCTCGGTGGCTGACGCTTTAGCGGGAAGAGGATGATAGTAGAAACGGTCCAGAGTGCTAATGTAAACCAGAATAGATCCCGGATACTCAACCAGGTCAGGAGTAGGCTTCCGACGCCGGGGGAGAGGACTAGACCCAGTGGGAATGCGGAGTAGACCGCTCCAAACGCTGATGACATACGCTTCTGATCGCCCAGTGCGCTGATGAACGCGTTCATCGCGGGCACGTTGAAGGCTGACAGTTGAAGGATGATCAGCCCTGGAATAACGTCGGACCAGGCTCGTGAAAAGTAGAAGAGGATAGGGACAGGGATGCTCATCGCCCATCCAATGATGAGCAGGGTTCTGTTGTCGTACTTGTTTGCTAGGATTCCTCCGGGGATCATCGAGATGGCGGCTGCGAAGAAGCCGATGGAGGAGACGAGGCCGACCTGTTCCGGGTTAGCGTTGAGCTGAGTAAGATATAGGGACCAGACATAGTTGTAAATTCCCAGACCGAACGTCCAAAGGAAGAGAGAGAAGAAAAGGAGGCGCAGATCGCGCGGGAGACTCCGGCTCCAGGAAAGGATGCCTATCCATCTCATCATCTGAGGTGCGACCAACCATCTTCCTACTGCGGAGTGAAGAGAGCTTCCGATAGACTGAGGTGAATTAAGCTACGCTTATCCGCGTGTTCCTCTTAGTAGTTCTTGACCCTAGCAGCCAGGCTGCTTTGACGCTTGCTTTAGAGCCGTAATAGTTTTCTTCAGATAATATGGAGCCTCTCGGGGATCGTCTAGATGCTCAGCGACTGTTCTGACCAGCGCGCTGCCGACAATGGCTCCATCTGCCCCCGCGCGTAACAGCGATGAAACGTGCTGGGGCTGACTGATCCCGAACCCTGCGGAAATTGGAATCACGCCTTTTGCAAGTGATTTTACTTTCTTGACCGTTTCCAGCGCTTGGGGACTGAGCGTGTCACGTGGGCCCGTAACTCCGTACAGAGAGACGAGATAGACGAATCCCCTCGACTTTTCAAGAATACCTGCTAGTCTCTTTTCCGACGTGTTCGGTGCCGCTAGGAGGATGCTGTCAATGTTGTGTTTGAGAGCCGTGTCACGGAATCTGTCGCCTTCCTCCATCGGTAGGTCTGGAACAACGACGCCGTTAACACCGTTGTCACTGGCATTCTTCATGAACTGCTCAATGCCCATTGCGAGAATAGGATTGTAGTAAGTCAGGATCACGAAAGGTGTTGTATACTGTGATGAGAGTTCTCCGACCGTATCGATAATCTTCCTGGGGGTGGCTCCTGCGGACAAGGCTCGCGTGCCTGCCGCCTGTATAACTGGTCCGTCTGCGACAGGGTCGGAGAAGGGGATCCCTACCTCGAGAATATCAGCTCCACCTTCGATCAATGAAACTGAGTTTGCCATGAAGGCTTTCGGGTCTGGATCGTGACCCATGAGATAGGCAACTATTACTCCTTCAGCACGGTTGCCTAGTTCGCGAAATTTCTTTCCAATAGGGTCGTCACTGCGGGAATTGTTTTGCAATCCTGTCCACGTCCTTGTCTCCTCGGCCAGAGAGGTTTACGATGATCGAGTCTTCTTTTTCGAGCGTCTTCGCCAGCTTTGTCGCGTAGCTGATAGCGTGAGCAGGTTCCAATGCTGGCATTATTCCCTCCAGTTGTGAGAGCTGATTGAAAGCATGCAACGCGTCCATGTCGGTCTGCGTAACGTATTTCGTCCGTCCTATGCTCATCAGGTAGGAGTGTTCTGGTCCAACCGCTGGATAGTCAAGCCCGGCCGAGATGCTCTCCGTGGACTCGATCTGACCCTCCGCATTCTGCAACACGTAGGTCATCATTCCATGAAGGACTCCTTCTCTGCCCGCGACGAGCGGTGCAGCATGCTTCCCCCGCGACATATCGTGTCCACCGGCTTCGACACCGTACAGATTCACGTCCGCGTCATTGAGGAATCCGTGGAATATGCCGATCGAGTTGCTTCCCCCGCCAACGCAAGCAACAACACTCCTTGGCAGCTTGCCTTCCTGTTTCAGAATTTGTCGTCGGGCCTCTTTGCCGATGACGCTCTGGAAGTCGCGGACCATGGTCGGGTATGGATGTGGGCCTACTACAGACCCTAGGAGGTAGTAGGTGTCTTCGACGTTGGTGACCCAATCCCTCAACGCTTCGTTTATGGCGTCCTTGAGGGTCTTGGAACCTGAGTCGACGGGATGCACTCTGGCTCCGAGCATTTTCATTCTGTAGACGTTGAGCCTCTGTCGCTCCATGTCCTCGCTGCCCATGTAGATCTCGGCCGCCAAACCGAGAGCTACGCAGGCCATTGCAGTCGCGACTCCATGCTGTCCCGCTCCAGTCTCGGCGATGACCCTACGCTTTCCCATCTTCTTTGCGAGTAATGCTTGTCCGAGAGTATTGTTGATCTTATGAGCGCCACCGTGCAAGAGATCTTCTCTCTTCAGATAGATCTTGGCTCCTCCAGCGTTATCGGTCAGCCGGCCGGCGAAATATATTGGGGTTGGTCTTCCGGCGTAATGTTCTAGCCAGTTCGCCAGCTCCTTCTTGAATGATGGATCTCTGGAAAAGTGTCTATAGGCATCTGCCAGTGTTTTCAGCGGTTCCATCAGGGTTTCAGGCACGTATTGTCCTCCATATTTTCCAAACTTGCCAGCCCCGTCTGCTGAGCCCAACCTTGTGAGACTTTTCAAGCGCTGACCAGTTCCCGCACTTTCGACTCCACGTCAGACGACTTCATAATCGACGTCCCAACGAGGAACGCTGATGCCCCGGCACTTTTCAATCGCACAATGTCTCTCGGATTTTCTATACCGCTCTCGGACACGACCGGGCGATCAACATGACCATTCATCGCAAGGACCCTTTCCGTAGTCGACAGATCCAGTTGGAACGTGGAAAGATTCCGGTTGTTAATTCCGTACAACTCTGGCTTGTGTTCGGAAAGCTTCCTAAACTCTTCTGGGCTATTTGCTTCTAGAAGAACCTCAAGTCCGAGCCTGCTCGCTTCTCGTACTAGTCTGTCGAGTGGCTCTTCACTTAATCGTCTACTGAATAGTTCACTGATCAACACGACCGCGCTGGCCCCGGATCTAGCCGCGGCCTGGATTTGTACGAGTGACACAATGATGTCCTTCATTACTAGTGGGACGTTGACTTCTCGGCTTAGGCTTGCGAGCGTGTCCAAATTTCCTTGAAAGTCGTCAGGGTCTGTGAGGACCGAGATGGCACAGGCCCCGCCCTTCAACATCGCCGTCGCAATCCTGAGTGGGTCGCCGTGTTCCCTTATTTTTCCAGCTGAGGGAGAGGCGAACTTTACTTCCGTGATTACCGGCGTACCTTCAACTTTCTGAATGGTTTCTGCGAGGCCTTTGCCAGATTGCTCTCCTCTCTGGACATCGTTGTAGTAGCCGCGTCCGACCCTCTCCCTTGCTTTTAGAGCCAGATCTGCAATGTAGTCGACCATCGACTCTCATGCCATGATTTCTAGTCGCTCAGGATTCCCGCCGGACAGCTCGATTAGCTGACGTAGGATCCGAAGTCCTTTTCCGTTCTCAACAGCATTGAGGGCCAGTTCGACGCCCTTCCTCATATCTTCGGCTGCTTCGCAGAGGACCAGCCCGGCGGCGGCGTTTGCCGCAACGATCTGGACCCTAGGATCATCTCTTCCTAAATTACCAGAAAGGATTCTGGCTGTAAGCCGAGCGTTCTGCTCAGGGTCTCCACCTGCCAGCATTTCTGGAGTGGTCTCGTTTAGGCCGAGGTCTTCAGGTGAGATTTCTTCTCTGAGTGTTTTCCCGTTCTGCTGTTTGACGATGAAAGTCTTGCCCGTTAGAGAAATCTCGTCAACCCCATCAACCCCGTAAACCGTCATGACAGATTTTGCTCCCAAGTTGTGGGCGGCGACACACATCGGTTCCAAGAGTTCGCTGTCGTAGACTCCGATGAGCTGAGCGTTTGCCCCTGACGGGTTGGTCAGCGGGCCTAGAATGTTGAAGACTGTCCGTACTCCTATCTCCCGTCTTATCGAGGCTACGTTCTTCATAGCAGGATGGAAATTGGGTGCGAACATGAATCCGATGCCGATCTCTTCAATCGCCTTCTCTACAAGCGCAGGCTCGACCTCCAGTCTAACGCCGAGCTGCTCTAGGACGTCTGCGCTACCACAACGGCTCGTAAAAGAACGGTTGCCATGCTTTGCAACCCTAACTCCGGCTGCAGCTATTACAAAAGCCGCGGTCGTGCTTACGTTGAAGGTCTTAGTCCTGTCTCCGCCAGTACCACAAGTATCTAGTAAGTAGCCATCAACCTTCGGGTTTACTGTTCTACCGAAGCTTCTCATCACTCGTGCTATCGCGGTGATCTCGTCAACCGTCTCGCCCTTCTTCTTCAACCCGATCAGGAACGCGGAGATTTGCGAAGGCGTAGCTTGTCCAGTCATGATATCCATCATTGCAGACTCTGCCTGTTCGGGCGTTAGGTCGTGGTTTTCGAGAAGAACCGGAATATACTCTCTAATCATCCCCGACTAAGCCTCCAGGAAATTTGCGATCATACGATGACCCTGCACTGTGAGGATCGACTCCGGGTGGAACTGGACCCCTTCAATCGGAAATTCTCGGTGTCGCACCGCCATTACTTCTTGATCGTCCTCGGATCGTGCTGACACTTCGAGACTGTCTGGAAGGGTTCTGGGATCAGCGACGAGAGAATGGTATCTTGTAGCTTCGAATGGGTTCTCTAGTCCACGAAAAATTCCCTTCCCATCATGTCTTATCGAGCTGGTTTTGCCGTGGCGAAGTCTCTTCGCCCTCACTATCTTTCCTCCGAAAGAATGAACGATCCCTTGATGACCGAGACATACCCCTAGGGTCGGAGTTTCGATGCTTACCTTCCGGAGGACCTCCGTACAGATGCCCAAGTATCGAGGGTCTGCTGGCGTTCCGGGACCAGGAGAGATGATGATCTTGTCCGGGTCAAGCCTCCGAACCGCCGCTATATTCAGTTCATCGTTCCGTTTCACAACTACTTCGTCAGCGATCTCTCCTGCGTACTGGGCTAGGTTGTAGACGAAGCTGTCGTAATTGTCCAGAATGAGCACTTTCAAACCTGGTTCCTCTGTGCTTGGTCCATAGCCGTGAAGAGTGCCGCGGTCTTTCTCTCAGACTCGATCCATTCCCTGTCAGGAACAGAGTCCGCTACTATTCCCGCGCCGGACTGTAGGTAGCAGTAGCCGTGCTGCGCGAAGAGCGTCCTGATAGTTATCGCGAAATCCGCGTTTCCGTTAGATGAGAAGTAGCCAACGGCTCCAGCATATGGTCCACGAGCACCGACCTCCAGCTCTTCTATGATCTGCATTGCTCTCACCTTCGGTGCTCCCGTTACAGTTCCGGCCGGAAATACTGCCTTGAACACCTCTGTCCCAGTTGCCCCTCGTTGTAGACGTCCGCTGACTCTCGAAACGATGTGTTGGACGTGGCTATAGTTCTGGATCTTCATGAACTCGGGGACCTGGACTGTCCCGTAATCGCAGACTCTTCCAATGTCATTCCTTGCGAGGTCCACCAGCATAACATGTTCCGCTCTCTCTTTCTCGTCTTGCAATAATTCCGCGGCCAAAGCCTTATTCCTAGCTGGATCACTTGTGAACGGCCGTGTTCCGGCGATGGGAAAGGTCTCGACTGTTCTTCGAGTCTTCCTGACGAGCATTTCAGGACTGGATCCGACTACCTCCCTATCTCCGAACTTGAGATAGTACATGTACGGAGACGGGTTGACCTTTCTCAGCGCCCGGTAGAAGCGGAGTAGGGCGCCTTTGAAGGGAATCTTGTATCTCCTAGAGAGAACTACCTGGAAAACGTCGCCTGACTGAATGTACTCCTTCGCCCGTCCAACTCGCTCGCAAAACTCCTCTTGGCTTAGGTTCGACTTGGGCTCGCCAAAGACAACCTGGCTTTCATGTCCAGACTCTTTGACTAGGTTCCTTACTCGGTCGATTCTGTTTTCATCTCGGCAGAAATAGTACAATCTGCCTTTGACGTGGTCGAAGACGATGCCGTCTTCGAATAGTCCGAACTCGGCATCGGGGAATGCCGCGCGTTTCTGGCCGACGCGCGGAATTTTTTCGAGAGACCGGACGAGGTCGTAGGATACGTATCCGACCAGGCCCCCAGAATATCTCTCGCCGGTCTTTCCCTCCTTCGCGTGAGTATTCAAATTCTCGAGATATGATAGTGGTGCTTTGCAGGCTTCGATCCGGCGTTCCGAGTTAGGCCGATCTAACAGTTCAACGTGTTGATTGTTTATCCGGACGGTCTTTTGCGGGTCAAATCCTAGGAATGTGTACCTCGCGAGTCGACGTGGGCCTTCGACTGATTCTAGAATGAACCCTGTCTCTGACTTGTCTAGAATGGAGGAGAAGATTTCGATTGGCCGCTTGCTAGTCGCGATCGGAAAATAGCAGAGCTTTGACGACCGTGTCGTCGAGAGCTCTTGTCCAAATGCTATACCCCATGGGACTCGCCGCGCTTCCTAACATGTAAGTCGCATTTATAGCTTGCGTGACCACTTATGTACATTAGACCGCAGAGTTCTCTCGACGTCTGACACGTCCGATTGCTGCATTCCGACCAGTTGCATGCACGTTTCGATGAATTCCCTACGAACTACTAGAGAGTAAGGGTTCAACCTCTGAATCTCGACAATCGTGCCCCAGTTATCCAAGAGACCCTCAATCCTGTCTAGAGTTCCAGCGATTGAGCTTGTCTTGAGCTCACCATCCCAATCCCTCAGTGCCACCCCTAGAGAAAGAAGGGCGAAATGATGCATGGCTTGTACGTATCCCATGACTCTGTCATGATTTTCGCTTGACATCAGATGGACTCTGGCACCGGCCTTTCTCAAGACTCGCGAGAAATTTCTCCATTGCGGGCCCGTCTTGAAGGGTATCGCAACAATGTTCTGTCCTTCTAAGTGATCGATACCGGGGCCGAAGAGCGGATGGATACTCACATACTCTATTCCTGCCGGAAGTTTAGATGAAATTCGGTTGGCGATTCCGCTTTTGACCGACGACAAGTCTGTGAGCAATGCTCCTCCCCGCATGAATTGTGCGACTTCTGTCGAACTTTCTACAACTGATTCCATAGGAACTGCTACGACGACGATATCGGATGCTCTTGCATCTGATATTGAACCAGGATCCACCTCCAGCTCCTTCGCTATCTTTCGGGTTCGTTGAGTGTTTCGGCCGACAAGTTTTACCGATGCCCCACGAATACTTGCGAAATTCGCAAACAGTCGACCCATCCCGCCGGTTCCTCCTACAAGGAGGATTTTCTTACCCTCAAGCCCGATGGTACGGTTGGGGGCCAGATTCTGCTGAGCTTGCACACTGAAGTTGAAAATCGCTTTGAATATTGGAAGAGTGAGCTTCGGCTTCAAACCCAGTCTAGCCGCAGCACTTTCCACTTTTCGAAGAATGATTTTCTCCCGTTGAGGGTCCCGGGACTCAATGTTTCTTGCTCGTTTTATCCGTCCCAGTAGTCGAGCGTTCTCGTATCTGTCCTTTAGCAGTAGGACTAGTTTCTGGTCTATCTCGTCGATTTTTTCGCGAACCCTTGGAATCTCGTCCAACAGTGCTAACTCTTCAGTACTCTAGGAATGATCCCACCACGGATCATCAGATCGACGAGTCCGATAGCCACCATTGCCTGAACTACCGGCACTGCTTTCGGTACGATGCAAGGGTCGTGTCTACCCTTTACTGAGAGGCTCGCTTCCTCCATC
>Ga0209152_10000705_pt1 | contig 14318 bp, 11 predicted proteins | sample GraSoiAngelo_107_FD_185873 | JGI IMG/M metagenome (GOLD analysis project Ga0209152, IMG submission 185873) | Grasslands soil microbial communities from the Angelo Coastal Reserve, California, USA - 14_0903_09_30cm (SPAdes) (version 2) | ecosystem: Environmental > Terrestrial > Soil > Grasslands...
GGCCACGGGCAAGCCGAGCGCAATAACGGATTTCGTGCGCGGATCCGCGCACGCAGCTCGCAATCCCACCGCCGCTCCAAAGGAAAATCCCGCAAAGATGATCGGCAGATCGAACTCGCGATCCAACCAATCCAGTGCCGCATGCACGTCATCCACTTCGCCTACACCCTGATCGTGCTCTCCCTGGCTCAGCCCAGTTCCGCGGAAATTGAACCGCAATACGGGAAATCCGAAGCTGTTCAGCGCCTTCATGGCATGAAATACGACTTTGTTGTGTAGCGTCCCGCTATATAGGGGATGGGGATGACAGACCAGAGCGGCGTGAATCGCATTTGCGTTGCCTGCGTTCAGCAGAGCTTCGAGGTGCCCGGCCGGGCCATCGAGCAGCAGCGAACGAATTGAGCTGGATTGGGTATGCATCGAACTCGTAGATCTCAGACTACTCACGCTTTTACGCGGGCGGGGCGCCCGCGCCACATGGCTTTGGGTAGGTTATTCTCTCACGCATGGATTTCGTCGCCCTCACACGTCAACTCGTTGATATCGAGTCCATCACCGGAAATGAAGGGCCGGTGGGAGATTTTCTCTCTGGCCAGCTCAACCGGCTCGGCTATGAGGCGAAGAAAATGCGTGTCGAAGGCGAACGCTGCAATGTTTACGCGACTACGCCTCAGCAGCCACAGCCGACGATTGTCTTTTCAACGCACATGGACACAGTGCCGCCATTCATTCGCTCATCCGAAGACGGGCGCCGGGTTTATGGACGCGGCTCTTGCGACGCCAAGGGAATCATTGCCGCGCAAATCGCGGCTGCTGAAACGTTGCGCCGCGAAGGTATCCGCGTTGGGCTGCTTTTCCTCGTTGGCGAAGAACGTGACAGCCTTGGTGCGAAAACTGCCAACCAACAAGCTAACGGATGCAAGTTTCTCATCAACGGCGAGCCCACCGAAAATCGGGTGGCAACTGCCTCGAAAGGCGCCCTGCGTGTTGAACTGACGGCGCGCGGGCGCATGGCGCATTCGGCCTATCCCGAGCTTGGCGAGTCGGCCATTGACAAACTGCTCGAAGCGCTGAGCGGCCTGCGTGCCATGAGGCTGCCGGAAGCAGAAGGCATCGGTTCGACTACGCTCAACATTGGTTTAATTGAAGGTGGCCGCGCTCCGAATGTGATCGCAGATAAAGCCAGAGCGCAGCTGCTCTATCGCCTTATCGGGCCATCTGATCAGCTAAAGCGAGAAATCCTACAGGCAGTTGGCGATCTCGCGCAGGTTGATTTCGTTCTCGAGATTCCCTTCGTTCGCCTGCGCACTCTCGATGGCCTGCCCACGATGATCGCGGCGTTCACCACAGACATTCCTGCGCTAAGCAACTGGGGGGAGCCGCTACTGGTAGGGCCGGGATCAATTCACGTGGCGCACACCGAGGGAGAGTACGTAGAAAAAGAACAGCTCCATGCCGCAGTGGATCTCTACTGCTCGATTGCAAGACGGCTGCTGTCCTGAATGCAGAAGTTAGAAGTCAGAATGCAGAAGTTAGAGACTCAAGGTGCTTCTTCGCGCTGTTGCGTTTAAAAGCTTTTTTACCGCAAAGGTCGCAAAGAATGCGCAAAGAACGCAAATGAGGTGAGCTGCACTGCTTGATTACCAAGCGACTGCTGATTTAATGCCAGAAGTCAGAATGCAAAAGTGCCCGCTCCTCAATCTTCTTCTTTGCAATCTTCTTGTCGGCTTTGCGATCTCGGCGGTTAAACGCTTTTACCGCAAAGGTCGCAAAGAATGCGCAAAGAACGCAGAGGAACCTGCGAATTTCTAGTTATCGCCTCGACATTCTTAATTCTGCATTCTTAATTCTGCATTCTGAATTCTCACTTCTGCATTCTTCATTTCCGCCCAAGCCCTGTAATCTCCCAGCGCAAACCATTAGACTTGCCTTATGACCACGCAGACCCTTAACGCGCTTTCGAAAGCCTCTTCTGCCTACTTGCGCTCAGCTATGCACCAGCCGATTTACTGGCACGAGTGGGGCGAGGAAGCATTTGCCACGGCCAAGCGCGAGAACAAACCCATCCTGCTCGATATTGGCGCCGTGTGGTGCCATTGGTGCCATGTGATGGATCGCGAGTCGTACGACGACCCGGAAATTGCGCAGCTTGTGAATGAACGATTCGTGGCCGTGAAGGTGGATCGGGACGAGCGCCCGGATATCGACAGCCGCTATCAGGTTGCAGTGAGCTCAATTAGCGGGCAAGGCGGTTGGCCGCTTACCGCGTTCCTAACGCCTGATGGCAAGCCTTTCTACGGCGGAACGTACTTCCCTCCCAATGATCATTACGGACGGCCCAGCTTTAAGCGCGTGCTCCTGGCTATTTCAGACGCATATCGTGAAAAGAATGGTGAAGTGGTCGAACAAGCCAAGATGGTCGAAAACGCCCTTTCCCACGCAGAATCGTTTGCGGGAAGGAGCGGCGAATTTTCGCCGAAGGTGATTGATCAGATTGTCGAATCGGCGATGAAGATGTTCGATCCGCGAAACGGCGGATTTGGAACGGCTCCCAAGTTTCCGCATCCTGCCGCACTGGACCTGCTTATGGATCAATATGTGCGTACCGGGGACGAAAAACTTCGCGATGCGGTCGTGATTAGTTTAGAGAAGATGGCGCACGGAGGAGTCTACGACCAGCTTGCCGGCGGATTTCATCGATACTCCGTAGACGAGCGCTGGGTCGTGCCGCACTTCGAGAAGATGTGCTATGACAACTCCGAGTTGCTGAAGAACTATGTGCGCGCCTATCAGGTGACAGGATCGGAATTTTTTGCAGAGATTGCGCGCGACATCATTCGCTGGATGGATGAATGGCTTTCTGATCGCGAACACGGCGGATTCTATGCCTCTCAGGATGCCGATTATTCGATGGACGACGATGGCGACTACTTTACGTGGACGCTGGAAGAAACCAAAGCCGTCCTGACTGAAGAAGAGGCGGAAGTCGCCAGCCTGCGTTATGACATCAATGAGATTGGCGAAATGCACCACAATCCGGCGAAGAATGTTCTCTATATCCGCGCTTCGCTCGAGGAAATCAGTAAACGGCTGAATTTTCCGCTGGAGACCGTGTGCGCGCGACTGGAATCGGCTAAGCAGAAGATGTATGCCGCGCGGCTGAAGCGGCCGACTCCCTACATTGATAAGACGGTTTACGTGAGCTGGAATGCTCTCTGCATTTCGGCGTACCTTGAAGCCGCCAAGGTTCTTGGCCTCGATGCTGCCAGGCAATTTGCCTTGCGCTCGCTCGACCGCATCCTCGCGCAAGGTTGGAATCCGGAGGACGGCTTGGGCCACGTGATCGCGTACTCCGATGCGCAAGCTGGGCGGACTAAAATCCCCGGACTACTCGATGATTACGCGTTTGCCGCATGCGCCTGCCTCGATGCCTATGAGGCGACCAGCGACCTGAGTTATTTCAATTTCGCGCGCAGCATTGTGGATGCCATGATCCAGCGATTCTTCGATTCTGTTTCCGGCGGTTTCTTCGATACGGAAATTGTGGCGAATGGCAACAGTGACTCACTGGGCGTGCTCGGCATACGCCGCAAACCTTTCCAGGACTCGCCCACTCCAGCCGGGAATTCTGTCGCAGCGATTGCTTTATTGAGGATGCATGCTTACACCAACGAGCCAAGCTATCGTGACAATGCCGAACGAACTCTCGAGATTCTGGCCGGATTGGCCGGGCAATACGGCCTGTTCGCCGCGACTTATGGGATTGCTGCCGTACACCTCTCGCGGCCACACACTCAAGTGGTGGTGGTTGGAAATAATGAAGTAGCACAGGATCTCTACAGGTCTGCCGTGGCGCCGTTTGCTCTGAACAAGGCTGTGATCAAACTGACAGGGCTTGAAAACATTGTGTCGCAGAATCTTGCGCCCGCTTTGGCCGAAACCATTCCGCACTTGCCTGCACTTTCGGAAAAAACATCCGCTGCGATTATTTGCTCGGACTTCAGTTGCCAGCCACCGATTGCGAATCCGAAGGAATTGACGGAGAGTTTGAGGCGTGTCGCTCGCCGTTTTTAGACACAAAAAGAGGGCTGACTAGTTCGGGACTTACAGCCAGTCAACCCTGCAGCAACTTAGCGGCGAAATAGTTCGTCTATCAGCAACTTTTCGCCGACCGTGGGCACAGCGGCAGCGGCCCAAGCTCAGCTTGAAGCATTGGTGTCGCGATCGCCGCATACGTGCACGCCAAACCTACCATCAGGACAAGAATCCTGACCGCACGTTTCATGGGATTGTTCTCCTTGCGTGCGGGTCCCCTGGGAGCGGGAAACCCTCACGGGCAGGAATTATAACGTGTGCTGTCAAGCAGCCCGCCGGATATCAACTCGTGCGGATTAGTGGAAGCTGGGAATTCGCCCAGGTGAGCCGCGCACGGAGCCTCTCAACTCCGCTTCTTTCAAATATATGGAATCAATAATTAAAGGGATCTTAGCTGCGGGACAAGATTATCAGCAAAACGGAATTCTCAGTGTGAGATTTTCGTTTGATGGATTTCTGCACAGGAAGTTCCTTGATTAGTTAATCGCAAGGATCGTAGACGCGCAGCTTAACTCTTCGAAGCGAACTGGCGAGGCAGGGCAACATGGGTGCCGGATGAAGGGGTGACACTCGATGCTGCGGTTGTCTTCCGTTCAAGTAGCTGCGGTCCGCCGGTACGGGAGAATGCCCGATCCACCATTCCTTCAAATATTGGGATGAGAGAATCGCTGCTGCTCGGGTGCTGCAACTCAGTAAGGCCTTGTTCCCATCTCTGCGACATAAGTACGTTGGCAGCGCTAACTCGTGCCTGGGCTCTGATCAGACCGTACGTGAGCCAGATCAGGATCACTACGTCGTAAGCGGCGAAATTGAATAAGCTTGATCTCACTGGGGATAGATGAGCGCTGGCATGCAATGCAACTAGCGTGAGCTCCACTGCTGCAAGGCTGCCAAAACCGAGAGCGATACCAAAGCTCTGTTGGCGCCAAGAGACTCCCAAGTACTTCGAAAAAATTAGAAGAAACAGAATGAGGCCGCACTGAACTACTCGAACACAGCGTTGCAAGGTAACAATGGCTTGGAGAACCGGGTCCCCCGCCGCCGGACTTGATGCCATCACCACGCCCGCCACGAGCAACATTACTAACGCCGCCCATTTAAAGAGCACCGTTCCCAAATCCTTCAACGTGTGATAGGGACGGAACACATCTTCGAAGATCTCTTGTATAAGCCTGAAGCCCAGCACGACACTGATCGCGGAGAGCATCCAATAACCATAAAAATAATGTGAGTATTCGCCCCATTTATGGAGTGGAAACAAGATCATGAAACCGGCTATCTGAAATCCCAAATAGGCGAAGAAGATAGGAAAGATACGATGCTGCTTGCGCCAGTACATGACGGCCGCAACCGCAAATTGCAGCACGGGGTGGGCTATCCACAACGCGTCGTAAACCAGGTGGCTTTTCCAGTTCATCGGGCTGCTTTTTTTCCGGCCCCAAGCTCAAGGCTCGATCCGAAGACTATCCCGCTTTACTCTTCTCGCCCAGGCAACTTTAACAGTTCCTATCGAGAGGTCAATGAACCAAAGTAATCAGTGGTAATGGTTACTGAAGAGAAGTTTGCAGGTATCCAGGAGAGGACACCGAAAGAAGTGGGCGCGGATACACCTTACCCTGCGGGTCTCTGCCTTGCCCAGGCTCAGCTATGTCCCTGGGGAGATCTGAATGTAGGCCCGCATCATCCGGACTTCGTCATCTTTCTCGTCGAGATCATGCAGGAGAAGGTCACGAAGCGAGATAAAACCCTGTAGTTGAACCCCGTCGCAGATCGGTAGATGACGAAATCCGTGTTGCCGCATCAGCAGCATGCAAGCCTCTACTTTTTCCTGCGGGCTTACGGTTAAAGGATCAGGCGTCATAACCTCGCCGACTCGGGTTTTGCGCGGGTCCCGCCCTTCAACTACAACGCGCTTCATCAAGTCGCGTTCAGAAAAGATGCCGGCCAGCACGCCGTCGCGCAACACTGGCACAGCGCCAATATTGCGGGCCACCATAGATTGCGCGACTTCTAGAACCGTCTGATTGACGTCGGCGCGATAGGTATGCTGATTCTTAATCAGGTCGCAGATGTGCATTTGCCACCCCCAAGGCCAGACATTCCGGCCAACCCCAGCGAAGGTGTACGGCAGCGCGAGTATATGACGAAACGAGGCTGAACGGAAGGGGAAGGCTTGCCGCCGGTTTCGCCCTGCCTGCCCCCTGTACTGACGCTTGGATGAATGCAGGCCGATAACCGATGGCTGAGCGCAGGTGGCTGAAGACTAAATATTACCGGCTTTCATCCAGGTAAAACATGTCCAGAATACGGTTACGGCTGTCGATCAGCAGCACTCTTCCGCTGTAGACGACCCGTTCCAGGTCGCTGGACAGCTTTGGGAGCTGCTCCTCGCAAGCGAGTGGCAGGGATTGGACTTGCCGCTGCACATCTACGGACAAGGTCTGACCCCGGCGTATTTGGCGTTCTGAGCCGGACGGCAATTCGGGGCGTTCGGTTGCGCCCGCCGGGAAGTCTGCGGGATGGTCGTTCACACAACTACGGATGATCCTGCGGTCACGCAGAGTAAACAATGGCGAGCTGTCGGCATTCGAAGCAGAATCGGGGGGGACTTCGTCGGCGGGCTCGGCATCTCTCGAAGGTCCAGCCTCTGGAGCCTTATTGGGCATTGCCCCGCGGTTCTCGCTCGAGGATGCTGGCGGCGTAGTTAGAGATCCCGGGGCAGAAGTCGTAAATGTAAGCACGGCCTCCGGGTCTACGAGTGCAGGCTTTTTCCCGGTGGCGGCGGCTGCCCCCGTGCCAGCTCCTGCCCCGGCTACGGTTCCGATCGCGGCGCCTTTTCCACCACCGGCAATTCCTCCGATAATCGCCCCAAGGACAGCCCCTCCGCCGATCTTCGTAGCGTTACTCTTGGTGTGGGACTAGCCTTTGATCACCAACGGCTCAACATGAACGGATTCCGCCACTGTGCCTGAACTGATGGTCACCAGAACAAGGTCCAATTCTCCGGGCTCGCTGAGCCGACCGGTGCGATGCACATCGGTGACGCGGCCCATCACGTCAGAGCCCTTGGGAAAGAGCACCTTATCGCTCACTTCGATAGGCTCATCCAGCGTCCCGTGAAAAGTATCGCCTACCTGAGCCTCTTCGCTGCTGAGCCTGTCAATGACGCGAACTCTGATAGTAGCGCCGACAGGTATCTCCAGGTTCTTTTGCGCCCAGATCAAAGTTGCGGGCAGGGCAATCGTCGTCAGCAGAATTGCGTGGATGAGAGTGCGGTGTCTGCGGCTCATAACCAATCCTCGTTTGTGCCCAGAAATCGAATTACAGCAAGTAGTGCCTTTCAATTTGGGATGCGAGTGTATCCCATTCGGCTGCTCAGGAATTTTACAAGCTTGATGCACTATGGATGACCTTCCATGAAGACCAAATAAGAACAAGCCCACAAAACCGCAGGAACGCTGGCGCGAGGGCGAGATGTCAGAATTATGTTGTATTCATCGGAGATGTCAATGGCCTCGATGAGCGATGCGGACGCCGCTGGCTCGACCAAGGCAAGATAGGACAAAAAAGCATGAATGTCATTTACCCCGTCATAATCCGGCGCGGCGAAAGATAACGTGGCGTTTTCCCTGGCGAAGTGCCATGCCAGCGATGCTGCCAGCCTGACTGCATTTTCATAGGCCGGTTCTGGCACGACTCCAGGGGATGGATTGTCGAACACGATTCGTAATTTGCGATCATCTTCACGGCTGAACTCGCGTACTTTGAGCGAACCTGATTTGGCGGTTGCTTTCCAGTCCACATGCCGAGCCGAGTCCTCGGGCATGTATTCGCGGATACGGTATAGATCAGATCCTCGTCCTCGAGTGAAGCTTTCGAACTCGCCGGTAATCAGCGGCAACACCTGAAAGAACTCATCGGGCGGCTCGACTGACGGATACACGACGATTTCGCGAGCTAGAGCAACGCGCCGCGTCTTCCGCAGAAAAGCGAAAGGAAAGCGGGTCGCCACTCCGAGCTTGTCCTGCTGATAACGTCCACGACGATCAAAACGTAATTCGAGTTCCGCGCTGAGTTCAGCCTTTGGTGGCACGTATGGGAAATAAGCTGAGCCTTGGAAGATTACTGGCGGAGCCAGAACCTTCGGCACACGCCGTAGCCGGCGATCGGGAATTTGCAACCACTGCCTCCCTGCTGGACGGCCGGGCGGGAACGAAAACTTCGCAGGCATCCATTGCCAGTGTTGTGTAGCCTTCTCCTTGTTGATGGCCAAGACACTGATTGAGAAGGCAGGCACCCAGCGCCGGCGGTTTCGCAAGAGAATAGCGCCGGAAAACGCAGTACCTGCGAAGACATGTTCCGGCAGCCGCAGTTCGACTTCCAGATCACGCAGCACAGCAGCGGATGCGATCCCAGAGATGAGAATCGCAGCCAGCATGGCAGCAACGATGATGTACAGCAGATTGTTCCCAGTGTTCAGGGCCGCGATTCCGATCAGCAACACCGCGAGCACGTAGATGATTCCCACCGCGGTTACGTCGTAATCAAAGGCATCGCGAACGCGCGAAGCAGCGACCCGACGGGCGAGGTACGGAACAGTCGTTAGACCCACAATGGTCGCCAGCAGCAACGCCATCGAAGCGAAAATCAACGTAGCCCAAAGATTGCCGGACTCACGCGAGACTGTGGAGAACATCGCAGCGCCGAAAGCCAGCGCCAACCCTGCGATCGCGAGCAGGAAACGCACCCACACTTCAGGGATTTGCAATTTCAACCAGCGGGGAAGCCGCTCCTCGGCAGAGGACACCTGCGCCGGTGCTATTCGGAGGCCGGGCATTTTTAGGAGTTTGCTGATATCAGATTAGCATTCATCACATGTCCGACTCGTGTGAAGCCGTGTGCTCGGGCTCTCGCAGCCCGAATCATTGCTTGACCGGTGTTTGCTTTGCCACTACCATCCTTCCCTGGTCGCTAATCATGGAATCCGTAATCGGGCAGACCGTCTCTCACTATGCCATCGCTCGCAAGCTTGGGAGCGGCGGCATGGGCGTGGTGTATGAAGCCGAGGACACGCGCCTCGGACGTCATGTTGCCCTGAAGTTCTTGCCACACGAATTAGCGCAGGACGCACACTCACTGGAACGCTTTCAGCGCGAAGCTCGCGCCGCCTCTGCTCTCAATCATCCCAACATCTGCACTGTCTACGCCATCGAGCAACATGAGCGGCAGCACTTTATCGTTATGGAGCTGCTGGAGGGGCAGTCGCTCGCACTGATGATCGGCCAGCATCCGCTCGAGATGGAACAACTGCTGACCCTCGCGATCCAGATTGCCGACGCTCTGGAATCGGCGCACACGAAGGGCATCGTGCACCGGGATATTAAACCGGCAAATATATTCGTTACTCCGCGAGGGCAAGTGAAGATTCTCGATTTCGGCTTGGCCAAAATTGAGGCTTTTCGGCCCAAGACCAACGTCGCCGGCGCTGTCTCACAGATGGAGACCATGGGTGAGCGGGAGGATCTCACTACTCCGGGCACAGCGCTCGGGACAGTGTCATACATGTCGCCAGAGCAGACGCGCGGGCAACTGACCGATTCCCGAACCGACTTGTTCTCACTGGGGACGGTTCTCTATCAAATGGCGACCGGGCTCCTCCCCTTTCAGGGCGACACTTCGGCGGTGGTTTACGAAGCCATTCTAAACCGCGACCCAGTTCCTATAACGCTGGTGAATCCAATCCAACCGCCTGCATTTGCTCGAATCGTCGAGAAGGCGCTCGAAAAGGACAGAAATCTGCGTTATCAGACCGCCACGGATCTCAAGACCGACCTGATCCGGCTCAAGCGTGACATTGATTCCGGTCACAAGCGTGCGGCTGATTCTGCAGAGTCTCGGACGGGAGTCGGCAAAGCAAGCGCGAAATCCGTAGCCGTTCTCTATTTCGAGAACCTCAGCAGGGCGCAGGAAGACGAATACTTTCGCGACGGCATCACGGAAGACATTATTACCGAACTTTCCAAGATCAGGGGCTTGAACATCTTCTCGCGCCCTACTGTGCTCACGTACCGGGACAAGCAGGTGACCCCCGCACAAATTGGGCAACAACTGAGAGCGGCTTACGTCTTGGCAGGCAGCCTGCGCCGCTCCGGCAGCCGCCTGCGCATCAATACGCAATTGGTGGACACCAGCACCGATTTTCCGATCTGGTCCGAGCGCTATGATCGCGAGATGAAAGATGTTTTCGAGGTGCAGGACGAGATCGCCAGCAAGATCGCCCAGGCACTGCGGATCACGTTGTCCCCGCAGGAACAGGAAGCCATCGCGGCGAAACCAACCGAAAATCTCCAGGCCTACGACCTCTACCTGCGTGGCAAGAGCTACGCCCGCCGTCTGCAACGGCAGGATCTGGAATTCGCGCTCCAGATGTTCGAGAACGCAGTCATTTTGGATCCGAATTTCGCTCTGGCTTATGCCGCTATCGCCAATGTTTGCGCCCAGAATCATTACAATTACGGGCGCGACCCCGTTTGGATGGAACGCGCCATGAAGGCGTCGCAAACTGCCGTTGTTCTGCGCCCCGATTTGCCCGAGGTACAGGTTGCCCAGGCTTGGATCCTTTACGCGAATAACAAATACGATGAAGCTGTGGCGGTTGTTCAGAAAGCGATCGACCGCAAGCGCGATTGCGAGGGAGCGTACTACATACTGGGCCGCACATTGTTCTCTTCCGGGCGCTACCAGGAAGCGGCAAACATTGCCGATGCCGCAGTTGAGGCGAGTGGCGAGGACTACAACATCTATGTTCCGATCATGAACGCTCTCGGAGCATTGGGCAAGGAAGAAGCCCTTCGCAATATCCGACAGCGGCGTGTCTCCGCGCTGGAACGACATCTGCATCAGGTGCCCGAAGACGCTCGCGCACGCATACTTCTGGCGGGAGATTATGCGGAGATGAATCGACTGGAGGAGGCGGTTCGCGAAACAAATCTGGCCATCACGCTCCGTCCAAACGAAGCCACAGTCCTGTATAACGCGGCGTGCAACTTCTGCCTAATGAAACGCAAGCCGGAGGCCGTGGAAGCCCTTCGCAAGGCCTGGGATGCTGGTTTCAGGGACCCGGATTGGGCGCGACGCGATCCCGACCTCGCCCTTCTGCACGGTGATCCTGAATTCGAACGACTTTATCCTGAAAAAACGGCATCCACTAACACCTTAGCAGCGACTCACAACCTTACTGTATCGTAGTGACTCTTTCGCGACCTGCGTCTATCTGAGGCCCTTCCCCCGCTGGTAATCCGTGTCGTCGGGGCACTCTGAAATGTGTAGATGTGCTTAAGATCGATCTGCCGCCCGTCGGCGGCGCCTCCACCACAAGATGGCTAGCAAGACGCAAATTGCAATGACTACCGCAACATTGGCATCACCCAAAATCTCTACCAGTTCGTCCCAGTGCTTTCCGAAGAAAAATCCAGCGCTTGAGATGACCGTAACCCACACGGCAGCGCCCAGAAAATTAAAGATCGCGAACTTGCGCCAATCCATGCGCAGCACGCCCGCCAATGGCCCGGCGATAACTCGCATTCCAGTGATGAAGCGCGAGACGAAGATTGTCGCCGCACCGTAGCGCTGAAACAAATCCTCGCCGCGAGCGATTGTTGCCGGGCGAATGTGCAGAGTTCTTCGATAACGCTCCAGCAAGCGCCGGCCGCCGTAAACGCCGATGGCGAATCCGAGATTATCGCCCACCGTGGCGGCACAAATTCCAATCAGAATGATGTAAGGAAGCCTGAGACGATGTTCCGAGTAAGCCAGGAAACTGGCCAAGAGCAACACGGTTTCTCCGGGCACCGGCAGCCCTGCGTTCTCCAGCAAGAGGGCACCGGCCACGGCTCCATAGCCATAGTGCGCGAGCAAACTGCGGAGCAGATCAACAATATGCTGTGCCATTCAGAGGTTTCCTGGCGGCCCCGGCTCAAGAAATTCGATCACAGCGTTGTTGAACTGGTCTGGGACTTCCTCATAAGGCAAGTGGCCGACGCCCTCAAACATTACCAGACGGCAGTTCTCGAAGTTCTCGCGCAGGCGAGTAGCGGACAAAGGATCTACGGCGGCATCCATACTGCCCCAAATAAGCAGCGTAGGAATATGAGCAATGCGCGGCAACATGGATTTCAATTGCCGCAGATCCCGGGTCCACGAGCGCAAGACTGATATGCCGGAATCGAAGGCTCCGGGGGTCACGAGGGGCGCGGAGTAGCCTTCCAGCGTACCAGGTCGAATGCGAGCAGTATCTCCATAGAGCCGGCGGAGCACGAAGCTATACGCGATCTGAAGATGTGGCGCGGCGCGCAGGAAAATCGGCGCGATCAAACGGCTGCTGAGAAGAGCGGCCATAGTTGTCCCGTGAGCGGACCAGGGATTTACCGGTGCGACCAAAATTAAATGCCGAATCCGTTCCGGCGCCAGCGCAGCGCCCATCATCGCCACCGCGCCGCCGTGTGAAGTTCCCAGCAGATCGCATTCGGCCATTCCCACTGCATCCAGGAAGCACAGCAGCCGCTCGGCATTGGCTCGCAGGCAACAGTCAAGTCCACGCGGCCGGTCGGAAAAGCCCACACCAAGCATATCCACTGCATGGACAGTGGCGTGGCGTGCCAGAGCCGGAATTGCGTAGCGCCAGGAGAAGGAATAACCCAGCAGTCCGTGCAGCAGCAGCAGCGGCGGACCCACGCCGTCGCGCAAATAGCGCATGCGCGCGCCGTCCAGGGTAATCCAATGATCTTGGATGGAGTATGAAGATTGCAGAACGTCGAGCCCTTCGCGATTTTTGCGCAGTTTTCTTTTGTAAGTCAGACAACTTTTGCTTCTGGATCGTCAATCTATATAAGTGATATCGCCTCTGTCGCTTCTGTGAAGGGGAGCTTTGCGGCTCCCCTATTTTTTAGCTAGTCTTTTTTAGCTAGCTGCTGCAGCATCGCGCGCTTTTTTGGCTTTGCCCAGCAGTTTCTTCAGCACTCGCACGCCCTTGTCCACATGCTTCTCCTGCAGGAGAAATGGCGGGAGAAATCGCAAAACCGTATCCTGCGTACTGTTGAAGAGAACACCCTCGCCTAACGCCTGCTCCACGATGGGTCGCGCCGGAATATCAAGCTCAAGCCCGTGAATGAAGCCGCGTCCCCGGACTTCCCGCACCGCCGCGAAGCGCTCGCCAAGTGACGTCAACTGTTCCCGCAAATATTGCCCGACGCGGGCTACATTCTCCAGCAGCTTCTCTTCTTCCAGGACTGCCAGATATTCGAGAGCCACGCGGCAGGCCAGCGGGCCGCCACCAAAAGTAGTCCCATGCTGCCCGACGGAAATCGCCGACGCGAATTCCTCTCTTGCCAGGAATGCCCCCAGCGGCAGGCCCGCGGCAATCGGCTTGGCTATCGCTACGATGTCCGGTGTCACGCCAAATGACTGAAAAGCGAAGATGGTTCCGGTGCGGCCCAAACCACATTGGATTTCGTCAAAGATGAGCGCGGCGCGATGCTGGTCCGCTAAAGCCCGGCATTCGTTGAGAAAGTCGACCGAGCATTCGTGAATTCCGCCTTCTCCGAAGATAGGTTCGAGAACGATAGCACAAGTGTTGTCATTCACGACCGCGCGAAGCGCTTCGAGATCGTCGCGGGGGACAAACTTGACGTCTTCCAACAGTGGCTCGAATCCCTTGCGGTATTTATCTTGTCCGGTTAATGACATGGCGCCGAAGGTTCGACCGTGATACGAGCCTTCCAAGCCAACTAGTTGACTCTTAGCTTCGCCGCCAGCGCGATGACCGGCCAGCCGCGCCAGCTTAATGGATCCCTCGATAGCCTCCGTGCCGCTGTTGGAGAAGAACGCACGCTGCAGGCCGGATAATCGACAAAGCTTTTCGGCCAGCAGCCCTTGAAACTCGTTGTAGTAGAGATTCGAAAGGTGAATCACTCGAGCGGCCTGTTCGCGGATTACCTTCACGATTCGCGGATGCGCATGGCCCAGCGCATTCACGCCGAGACCGGCTACGAAATCGAGATAGCGTTTGCCATCCAGATCGTAAAGAAAAACGCCTTTGCCGCGCTGGAGGACCAGCGGGTAGCGGTGGTAGGTCTGAAGCAGAAACTGACGTTCGCGTTCGATGATTTCGTTCGTGTCTGGCATACAGGAAAGACGATTGTACCGAACACGGGCGTCACTGCCGA
>Ga0209152_10000710_pt1 | contig 14277 bp, 10 predicted proteins | sample GraSoiAngelo_107_FD_185873 | JGI IMG/M metagenome (GOLD analysis project Ga0209152, IMG submission 185873) | Grasslands soil microbial communities from the Angelo Coastal Reserve, California, USA - 14_0903_09_30cm (SPAdes) (version 2) | ecosystem: Environmental > Terrestrial > Soil > Grasslands...
GGGATTGAGCACTGCTAACAATCTTGTTGTCTTCAAAATATGTCCATGTGACCACAGAACTGCTCTGCCTGCCTAGGAGAGGGCTTGCGGCCAGGTACTGACCGACTGCGTTTAGAGAAATTCCGCTGGCAGTTATGTCCTGGGGAACCTCGAATGATTTCCACCCCATCATCAGTCTGAAAGCACCTTGCGACGAGGTTGTGACTCCTAGGACGTTGAAACTCACGGTCGTATGGGTCACGTTCCCTGATGAGGAGGAGCTGAGTTGTAGATCCGATACCTGTGCCGATGAGGCAAGTTTGCTCAGAGCGGTAGTGAATGTCGCTTGAGGACTCGACGCGTTGGCACCGACCATAACTAGACTGTACGAAGGTGTGGGCGTGAGGGTCATGTTCTGCTGGAAGAGCGTATCGATATTCACAGACACAGAATTTCCGCTGATTGAAACCGAGTAATCGGCATGTGCTTCACGCGTAGTACACACTTGAAAAGCAAACAGCATGATGATCAGCAATAAGACGGTCTCACCTTTGTGTAGATTTGAGGTCATGATGTTTCCATCCGCTTTGATGATCAGTCATCATAACATGCGTTGCGGGCGACGCTACGAAGAATAAGTGTACAAGTGACAGGAAACCATGTGGTCCGGTTCGACTTCGACAAGGTGTGGCTCTTCCGATAGACACCGTGTGTGCGCATAAGGACATCGGGTGTGGAATCTGCATCCGCGCGGAGGATTGATGGGGCTGGGTATCTCGCCGCTGAGGACATCTCCCGTCCTCCTGCTTGAGGGATCCGGAACGGGGACTGCGTCTATGAGACTCTGAGTGTATGGATGGAGGGAGTTTCCTATTACGTTGTCTGTGCTTCCGGTTTCGACGAGCTGACCAAGGTACATGATTCCCAACCTGTCGCACATGTGACGAGATACGGCGAGATCATGCGTGATAAACAGGAAGCTGGCGTTATACTTCTGCACGAGGTTTAGCATAAGGTTCAGGATTTCGGCTCTAATCGAAACATCAAGCATTGATACCGGCTCGTCGGCCACCACCATATCAGGCCGGACAACGAAAGCCCTCGCGACTGCAACCCTCTGGCGTTGACCCCCGCTGAGCTCGTGGGGAAATCTGAAGATGAATTCTTCTGGGGGGACAAGTTCGACATCTCGAAGAGCGTCCTTGACTCTCTCTTCAACCTCGTCTTCTGTCTTGCAAATCCTCTGCACTCTAAGTGGTTCGGCGACAATCTCCTTTATGCTCATTCGCGGGTTGAGGGATTCGTATGGATCCTGGAAGACAATTTGCATCCTCCTTCGCAGAGGTTTCAGCTTCTTGTCACTGAGATTGGAAATATCCTTACCTTCAAAGATTATTTTGCCTCCGGTCGGATGAATGAGACGAACAAGCAGTCTTCCGGTAGTTGTCTTGCCGCTCCCACTCTCACCCGCAAGACCGAAGATCTGCCCCTTCTTGATCTTGAAAGAGATGCCGTCGACGGCCTTAACGGAGAGTTCTGTTCTCGAGACAAGGCTTTGGAAGAAACCGGTTTTAAGGGGAAAATACTTTGTGAGCTCCTCAACCTCCACAATGATTTCAGATCCTGTTTCAGCTGACTCAGTTGTCATTTCGATCACTTGCCGGGATATAGCCAGCATGCAACATAGTGGTCCTTGGATCCCACTTGAATCAATGGAGGCTCCTCTTTCTTGCAAACATCCATAGCAAATGGACATCGAGGATGGAAGTGGCATCCAGCCGGAGGGTTGAGAAGATCTGGTGGAGAACCCGGGACGGAACTCAGCTTTGTTCGTGGGCCTTTGAGTCTTGGAAAGGCTCCTACCAGTCCTTGTGTGTAGGGATGAAGAGGCTCCTTGAAGACCTCGTAAACACTCCCATATTCTACAACCTTTCCGGCATACATTATTGCCATCTTGTCACAGGTTTCTGCTAGAATCGACAAGTCATGGCTGATAAGGATCATGCTAAGGCCAAGCTTCTCCTTGAGCTCCCGCATAAGTTTCAAGACCTGAGCCTGAACTATGACGTCCAGAGCTGTGCCAGGCTCGTCAGCTATCAACATCTTAGGGTTAAGCGCTAGGGCCATGGCGATGAGCGCGCGTTGTTTCATGCCCCCGCTGAACTCGTGAGGATAATTATCCGCGCGGCCTCTTTCAATGCCCACAAGCTCAAAGAGATCCCCCGCCCTCTGCCAGGCATCTTTCTTGCTTACGTCAGGCTCGTGAATCCGAATCGCTTCTACAATCTGCTCTCCTACCTTATAGACAGGATTGAAAGCATTCATCGCACCTTGAAAGACGAGCGATATGCCTTTCCACCGAACCTTCTTCCTCAGTTGTTCATTCGTCAGATCCCCGAGACTCGTTCCATCAAAAACAACTTTTCCTTCGACAATTTTTCCTCCTGACGGCAGAAGTCTCAGTATAGATAATGCGAGCGTGGTCTTTCCACAGCCTGACTCGCCTGCAATTCCCGTGGCCTCACCTTTCTCGACTCTGAAGCTGACCCCGTCAACGGCCTTGACGTCTCCGCGCAGGGTCTTGTAGTATGTTCTAAGACCCTCAACGTCGAGCACAGCCATATGGTGCTGCCTTTGAAGCAAAACGAGACCCGAACGAAATAAGGTTTGCCGGGAAAAAAGCCCATTTATGCCATGATCTGCATATCAGCAACTACTAGTCGGGGAAAGTTCGAATTGGGGGGACAAGTCTCCGTCCCTCGTTCCCAAGACAAGATTAGCATCGATTATCCACGTGAGAGCATTTTGGCTCGTTGCGCACAACTCTTGGAACTGCTTCATCGCAAGACCAGTCAACACAAAATCAGAGCTGAGACGGATCGACGAGTGAGCCCCAAGAGGTTCCCCCTGCCCTTTTGAATTGGCAGCGGGCGAAGCAATCAAGACTAGGGTACCTTCGCTGGGAAGTTTTGCCATGTACGGTATAGAATGAACGAGTAAGCCCATGTAGGATGTGGGGTTAAAAACGGCGAAGGTAATTGTGACAGTGATATTTGACTGGGAAGGTGGCATGACGGAAAGGTCTTGTACCTCGACAGCTACTTGGCTCAAGGCAGCGTAATAGTTAAGATAGTTAAGGGTCTGAAATGAGATGTAGGTCACCGATCCCACTGAAGCAACTAGCAGGACGAGCATAGGGATCATGCGTCTGCTCAACATGCGGATCAATTTCCACGGCGCAGTTAATTAACGTGGCCGCAGATACAGGACAGAAAGACATGCCTGAAAGAAAGCGGCTTCTCCTAGTTGTCCCAGGCTGGGCCTCGCTCGTGAGTTCTATTGCACTCGCCAGGCTCTTTACAGCCCCGACTCTGAGAATAGAGGACTTCGCCCTCATCTTCGCCTCAAGCATTCTAGCAGGATCTCTAGCGGGCGACCTCGAGAATGCAATGATCGGGTTCATCTCCACTCTCATACTTTCTACGATTATCATAGGCCTTGTCCTGGTCTCACCAGCAATTCTGGGCTTGACCGGTCCATTATACGAGCAGGTGGCTGAGCGTGAAGCAGCCATAGGAGCGTTTCAAGCAATTTTCCCATTCACACTGGTTTTGGTGCTCGCGGGTGGAATCGTCGGAAGTGGCCTTGCAGAGAGATTCGCTTTCGACTAGCGTCTCATCCTGAGCCGCGGATTCAATATCTCGTCCAAGGCGTATCCTAGGAGGATGAAGGACAAGGAAAGCAGAGCTATGGAAAGTCCTGGAGGTAGGACCCACCACCAGCTTGCAACGTTTCCAGTACCTTGAACATCGTTAAGCATCCCTCCCCACGAGATCACGTTTGGATCACGAAGCCCCAGAAAGGCCAGGGAAGCCTCGGTAACAATCGCAGTAGGCACCGAAAGTGCGAGGTTGACATATGTGAGTCCCATGACATTAGGGAGAACATGCTTGGTAATTACATGGGAGACGCCTGACCCAGCTGCCTTGGAAGCCTCGATGAAAGACCTCTCCTTGATAGAAAGTACCTGGGCCCGAATGATTCTTGCAAAGCCAGGCCAGCCAAGAAGTGCTAGTATGGCTATCACGTTCCATATCGAGGGCCCCAGTAAGGCCGCTAGAATAATTAGAAGGGGAAGTCCAGGAAGAACAAGCAACAGGTCGGTGCTACGCATAAGCACTTCGTCTACGACCCGTCCTAGGTAGCCTGCAACGAGTCCTACCGCAAGTCCGATGGCAACCGCGACCACCGAGGCCACAAGACCCACCAGCAAAGAAACACGAGTTCCCCACGCCAGCTGGCTGAAAATGTCCCGCCCATACTGATCTGTTCCAAGTAGCCCGAAGGAAGTGCCGTAGAGCCTCAGGTTAAGATCGGTCAAGAACAGCTTCACACCGACACTAACAGCCTGGTTGTCGTCGGGGACCGTAAATTGCACGCCATACGCGTAAGCCCCCTTTCCGAGGAAGATGTATTGCGCAGGGTCACTTGGGGTATATAGTTGCTTTACATTGGAAGAGTGTGAGTCCAGCGAGAATCCCGGGCTGATAGCCTCGCCGAAAAGGGAGCGATCCAAGGTGATATTGTAGATCGGTAGTGGAAGACCGAGGGAGGAGATGAAGACATCGCCTTTCACGGCGTTCACTCCCTGTAGCTCGGACATAAGCAATTCGAGGGACCCCGCGAACCTCCACGGCGATCCGCTATAGGGCCATACGAAACTCTTCGAGATGGTTATGATAGCAACGCCTGGAGCGGGGGAGCCGGCGGTCCTAGAATAGTCAATCTCTTCGCTTCCAGTGTTTGCCAGAGTGCTATTCGGGAGGGCTGCGGATTGTGTCTTGTTGTAATGTACGACGAAAGCTCCGGCGGGAGACTGCGTGACGTTCCAGCCTTGGTCCTGGAGGCTTGATGGACTTGAAAAGCCAGGAGTGGAGAACAGCTGCATGTTCTGACTGAGTGACGATCCGCCTGGGAGGCCACTAAGCCACGTAGGCTTTGCGAATTCGCCTGCAAGAAAGTTGGAATAAAGTGGGTCGTACGGGGTGACAAATGGTGCGACGAGGGCAAACCCTACGTAGAAAACTAGGACCACGATTCCGATAATGGCACGCTTGCTCTTACCGAATTGTTTGAGGAAACCCTTGAACCTTCGCCATTGAAAGTCTAGTGCTGCCCTGCGAGCCGACAATTTAGGACCGCTCTCTAGCCGTACTTTATTCTCGGATCTATAAGACCGTAGAGAATGTCAGCGACGAAATTGGCGATGATGATGCCCATGGCTCCCAGGTAGAATATTGTTTGAAGTACCGGGGTATCTCTGAATTGAATGGAGAGAAAAGTCCAGAATCCAAGTCCAGGCCATCGAAAGACAGTCTCCGTGATTATTGCTCCCCCGAGTATCCCTCCGAAAGCGAGGGCAACAGATGTGACCAATGGAAGAGAGGCGTTCTTGAAGGCGTGCTTTACAAGAACATTTCTCTCCGAGACACCCTTGGCTCTAGCAGTCGTAATGTAGTCTTCATTAAGGGTCTCCAGCATTGTGGCCCGCGTGAGCAGCACGTAGAACCCGTACTGGAAGAGGGTGAGTACGGCCACGGGAAGAATCGCGTACTGAATCTGAGTCGACACAATTGTGAGGAGGTTATGCGGGGGATTGTAAGCCCAAAACGCAGGCTCGTTCCCACCGGATGGAAGTATGTTCAGCGTGTATGAAAAGATGAGGATGGCGAGAAGACCCATCCAGAAAGTAGGCAGAGAGAAGGTTGTCAGCGATGCGACGACAGAACTTGTGTCCAAAGCGCCTCCCCTCTTATACGCGCTCAACATTCCAAGCCCAATACCTATGACCACCGCAAGAATGGTTGACGCACCAAGCAGAACAAGAGTGTTCGGAAGGAATGAGATGAGGTCTTGCAATACAGAATGCTGCGTCCTCAGTGAGATGCCAAATTGCAAACTCAGCACGTTGTACATGTACTTGTAATATCTCACATACAAAGGCTGGTTAAGCCCATACTGATTCTCAATGGCCTGAATCTGGGCCTGGCTTACCCGAGATCCCTTGCCCGTAATTGCCTCTATTGTACTAGATTGTCCCGGGAGTAGTTCGAAGATGATGAAGTTGAGAGTCAGAACGAAGAAAACTAGTACTAGTGTGTAAATGATACGTTTCGCCAGGTAGGTCTTAAGACCCATTCAACAACGCTCCAAGAATCTCCGTGAACAAACGCCTAAGCCTCTTGATAATAATAATGAAAAAAAGGGGAAGGGGTATTTGGGATTTGCCGTAGGGTGTTTATGTTCCTGGAATAGTTTCGGATACCCATCCGGGTATGCTGCCTTCTGTTCCGCCGCCCTGGTCTGCGCCGCCTAGGAAGCTCTGTCCGAAGTGTAGTGCTACTCTGGTCAGGTCGAAGATGTTGACAGCACCGTCAGGCGTACCAGCGGATCCGCTCAAATCCCACGCGGCATGCCCGAAGGCAAAGCCCGTGAGTCCTGGGGATTGTCCGAAGTGCGCTGCAACGGTGGCTAGGTCAACGATGTTGATGACCATGTGCGGTGCTGGCAAGGGTCCAGTCTCAGACGAGCCGCTGGGGCATGTTGTGCAGTACCATGCGACATTGCCTGCTTGGTGGAACTTGTACCATCCGCTCTGGATACCGTTGATAGCGAACGTCGAGCCTCCGACATTGGTGAAGTATCCTTCGGCGCGTGTCCGGAACAGCATTGGTCCGTTAGGCTGTGTAACGCCTCCCGGTCCCTTGAACGAGTTCTGGGAGTCATAGACAAAGGCATACGAGCCTAGGTCCACGCCTACCGGAGCTCCAGGGGTAAAGGAGCCGGCTGTTGACGAGGTGACGCTGACACCCTCACTAGGCCACAAGCAGGTTGTGCAACCCGACGGAGCCTTTGGCCAAGGACAACTGAAAATGCCCGAGGCAAATAGTGTTCCGCTGAGCACACAGCTGCTGACTGGTCTGCAGTCCACTGACGGGTTCGTCGTACCCGGCCAAGCGGACGGAGTGCCTGCGTGAGTCTCAACACACCAGTGTTGCTGTGAGAGAATCGGGGTGGCGCCGACATTGTGGCGGTTCCAGACTGCCTGTGTCCTGAATTCAACCTGGAACGAGTGGACGCCCGTCACGACCACGTTCTGCAGATCGAAATAGCCCGCGGAGATGAAGCTTCCCGGATCGTCCCGGGCGAGCAACATCGAGAAGGCTACATCGCTAGCAGTCACGGGGACCGAGGCGATACTACCGTCCAAGGATGCAGCGAATGAAAGGTCGGGTCGGAGCTGAACGGTCAGAACCGAGCATCCAGTAGCTGGAGAGTCAGGACTGCATGTCGAGCCGTCTGGGAATACAGCGCCGTTAGCAATGTTTGTTGTTATGGGTAAGCTTGCTGCCCATGGTAGATCGCCGGTGAAGCCGAGGTCATCGTTGGCAAGAGCGTTGAGGAAGTCATAGCTTGAAGTGTACGTCTCAAGATCGTAGAGGAACTGGCTTGTGATCGGGTTCGGCGAATCCAGCACGTCCGCCTTTATCCCGTACTTTAGGAATACAGGATGAGCCGGATCATGTAGAGGTGCACCGATCAACTGGGCGTTAAGGAAGCTGAAGCCTCCGTTCCACCCTGTTCCCAAGAGTACGTTGAACCCGGCCCATCTCAAACCGTTCAAGACAGGATCAGGGTCAACATTGTAGTTCCGGTACGCGTAGGGCGCGTTGGTTGACCATACATCGATGACTGGAAGCGAGTCATTGTATTCTTGTTCCGCTGCAAAGGCGAACTGGAAAGCGTTAGACTGGCTTGTGGCAACGTTCAGACCTCTAGCAGCCCCGGTGAAGACCGGGTCGTTGTATCCAACATAGTTGGGGCCGAATGGAAATGCAGAGAGCGGGTCGTAGAGCGCGTCTATGAATGTCGGATCACGCGAGAGACTCCATCCACCAGTGTAGAGGTTGTAGTTGTTGTTTCCGAACACAGCTGTGCGGAGTGCGCTTCTGGTCACGTCGCGGAAGTCCACGGCGAGACCTAGACCGCCACTGCCGACAGCGGATGACATGATCTTGTTGAGGAAGACGCCTAGAGCTGAGCGGTTGGGATCATCGCTTCGAGCGAAGAACAGAATTCCAGTGCCGCCTGGGAACGTGAGAACTGCGCCGCAACCTCCGGGGTCGCTTGCACAGCCGGGTCTATTGTTGACGCGAACGCCACCAGGACCAGTTGCGGTGAATCCCGCATTGGTAAGTATGGTGTTCGCGGTGGCGACTCGAGTTGCAAAGGGCAAACCGGCGCCGTAGCAGTGGTTGGTTGCGCAGGATGCAGCTGATAGCGAGGGCTTGACCCAAGATGAGGACATTCCTGCCGGAATAGTTGTGTAGATGGGTACTCCAAGACCGCCAAGGAAGTTAGCGGTGAAGTTCTCCTTGTCGACTATCCAAGCAATAGCTTGTCGGAAGGCAAGGACACTTGTCGGGAACCGCTGACTTTCCATGTCAATCTCCCACTTGTCCAATGCATTGAGGCTGAAGATCGTTATCTCGTGCTGTATAGGAGCCAAGTTTGGACCGCATGGTGCAATGCCCGCTGGGGCATCTGGAGCTGTGATGCAAATGTTGTTGTTGTATTCCGCAAGCTGGGATGCTCTCATCGAGAAGTCGTAGACATCAATAGTCCCTTGCTTCAGCCCGGCCCACTCAAGATCCTGAGTGGATAGGAACTGTGGGTAAAGGACACCGTCGATGAACGGGCCCACAGGCTCATATGGCTGTGGAGACCCAATCGCCGGACCGTAAGCCTTTGTCAAGCCGACCTGGCCTGCAACGGAGTGTGTACCGATTGTGACGACTAGACCTGATAGAAGTGTTATTGTAATCATTAGCATGCTTCTAGAAAGATATTTGTTGTGCAGTGAAGTGTTCATTTTTTTCTTCGGAGCTACGACGAGCCTGAAGTCTTATAAGGTTATCCAAAAAATGGAAGCGGCAAAATCGCCTATGTTACCTCAGGCACTATCAGGATATACCAAGATGGCTGTGTCGGGCCGGTGCGGGTTGAAGGTGGACGAACACTGCCGTCTCTAGCCGGTTGTACCGAACCTGGTTGCCACGTATACCAGGTCGAGTATGTCTATGCGACCGTCTTGGTTGAGGTCCATGTTCGAGTTGTAACAGTGATCGCCGGTCCTGCAACCGAATGCCAATGATACCCCAACTAGGTCAAAGATGTTGACCTGATGGTCGCAGGTTACGTCTCCCCGAATCGTCAGACAAACGTTGGTCGTCATCATATTGTTTGTGGCATTTGCTTCACCTGGAAGAGCTACCGACGTCACGTTGAGAACGTAGTTTCCTCGAGCCCATCCTGTCGTGTTCCATGTAAAGCTGATAACCTTCGTCCCGAGATATGGAACGCTGGTAGTCATAGTTTGGATCAACGTGCTATTTGTCCCGAGGATTCCGAACAACTTCAGAGTCGGATTTTCAGGTTCCCATCCGTAGTTAGTTAGACTAACATTCAACTTTAGAGGGGTACCATTGCCAATCACTGTCTGACCAGGATTGACCGCGATTACACCTATGTCGGCTATCAGTATTGTCATCGAGAAAATATTTGTTTGCCCGGTTATATTCGATGCCCAGACGATTCCGATCCGTCCAGGGCCTATCTGTGCCACTGATGGTTGGTCGTCATCGGGCGGTGATGGAATATCTGAGTTCAGCTGGATGCCAGGTGGGCTGGCCCCGATTCCCGGATTCCAGGTTGCGCCTCCGTCGAGTGAGTATTTCATGAACAGGTCGTATCTGGGGGTGCTCTGGTCGTTAATGTTGGACGACCAGACGACAACTATTACAGCGGAACCATTTACGCTTAAGATTGAAGGGTCACTGTTGTCGAAAGAGTTGGAAACTAGGTTAACCGGCTGGCTGATTGTGCCAGTCAAGCCTAGCCTTTCATAATAGATGTCGCTCGCGCCCTTTGAGGCAACATTCCTATTCCATGTCAGCCAGACTGTCCCGTTTGTAGCCTGGGAGATGGAGGGACCGAAGTCCACCCCTGATGACGTTACTGGCTGCGGTGCAGACCAGCGTGTTCCGTTGAACTTATCCAACCAGATGTTGGAGAGACAGACGCAGTTGTGATCAGACCCCCAGGTGACCCAGACATTGTTACTAGGCGATCCGGCAGATGGGTGAATCACGGCTGCAGATGGGTGGACGTCAGTACCCTTCCATGAGGTCAGCGGGGTATCTCCTGACCACGCGGTCCCGTTGAATGTCTTGTAGAACACTCCCCAGAACTGACGCGTGGAGTTCGAAATCCGGTTTGAAGAGAAAAAGACCCAGACCTTTCCATCACTTGTCTCCGTTGCGGAGCTAAACTCATTGCTTCGCGTTTGATTCTCGGTTGGAAGCCTATGCTGCGGGAAGAAGATCAGGAGACACGCGTTCTGAAGACAGTTGGGAGGCATGATTCGATAGTATATGGAATAATTCCCGTCTAGTTGCGGGGTTGACCAGAAGACCCATGCAGTATTGTTCTGATGGTAGTATAGTACTGCCGGGTCTAGGCTGGGAAAAGTGTTGTTCGAAGTTACCTGGGACCCTTGGGTTACGATGTTAGCCGAGGATGGTTGAATTATCGAAATGGCGACAACGAGCATTATTGTAGTGTAGATGGCCCTTCTCATTGTGATTCCTCTTGCGATTCCCATTTACGTATTGTCCACTGGCTATGAGAAAAAGAAAAGATTAGGGGGTTAGATCGGGGGGTTGTTCTTACGGCTGAATCGTGGTCTTGAACGGGCTGCCGTTTACTAATATAACAGGGCCAAGCGAGCCGTCAAGGTTGATCTGCTGGTACACTATTGTGGGATGTACGTGGTATTTGCCGACTTGAACGAGACCGGATGAAGACAGGGGTGTCCAGCAAGTGTGGAGTGGTACGACTGTGATTTGTCCGCCTTGCAGCGTGATCGATGGTGTGTTGGTGATGAATGTTCCGTATGCCGATTTGACTGAGAATTGAACGAACGCTGTCACTGCCAATGTTCCCGTGCTGTTGATGTTCCCGAAGAGGTCGAGACAACCCGGTGTGAACGCGGAATCACCTGAGTACGACCATTTCGTTTGTTCAGGAAAAGCCCACTGCTTGGGTGGTAACGAGAGTGGCCAATCGGCGATGCCGACCAGGCCGCTGTTAGTGAATATGGCCGAGCCTGTGGTGACTGGAATGTTCACAAGGGTTCCTCCTCCAGCGTTGTGGACGAGTATTGCGTTGACGAGGTTCTGATCGGTGCGTCCTAGACCAGTGACGTTGAAGGTAACAGCGCCAATAATCGCTTTGGTTGTGGTGGCAGAGGTTGATGGTCCTAAGGACGTAACGGCGACTGTAACCAGTCCATTCACGTTGTCGAAGCTTGTTACTGGAACCGCGAGGTTGTTGGCGATGAGCGCGTCAAAGAATGGTCCGAACGAGTCGACGCTGACCGCCTTGAGCAGCAATGGATTGTAAGTTATCTGGTACTGGTATGCGAAGACGGTGCCATCGGGTCCGCCGATTCCAGTTGCGTTAACGGTGTATTGTATCTGGGAACCGGGTCCGTGGGTGCACGTGGTGCTGGGACAAGTGTCGGTTACGAGCGCTGGTTGCAGGGCGAGATTGGGTGTAGCGAAGACTGCTGGGGCTGCGCCAAGGACTGCTGTCGCTGATAGTAGTAGAATTGGGAGAAGCATTAAGGTCTTTAGCTTATTCAATTGTCTTTTCTAGACTCCTTTCACACGGACCTGCGAAGAGAGTGCATATAAGAGTTTCTGGCTTGAGATGACATCGTATACCACGAGGCCGCTTCGGATATTCATATCATTCCATGTGAAGCCCGCCTAGAACGGGGATTTCGTGCAACGCCACTGGCTATCTGCGGGCTAATGGGGTTCAACTCGAGAGCCATGATCGGGCGCAAGACCGACAATCCTAGGGAAGAGAGTGGAACTAATGGTTCATTGATTCCTTGACAAGGGTCTGTTGATTTTCGCCCTTTGTTGGGACAGCGATATTGTGATCCTATGTTGCGATGAGGTTGAAATTGGGACTCTTGCTTCCGCTGTGCACACTGTCGCCAACGTATGTTGCTGTGATAACATGGGTGCCGCCAAGGTCAGGAGTATAGTTGACCGAGCAAGTGGCCGAAGCGCTTCCACCAGACCCGGCAATGGTGCAGGTTGTTGAACTAAAGGAACTCGTTGTGCTGTTGCTGGCAAAGGCGACCGAGCCACTCGGGGTGACTACGGGACCAGGCGAAATGTCAGTGACAATGGCGGTACAAGAGGTCATGGTACCGTGAGGAACGGAAGGGCAGCTGACAAGAGTGCGACTAGCGCGGTATGCCACGGTAACATTCTGGGGAGCCAAGTGAAATCCACTTGGAGCAAAGAATGGAATTGGTAATTGGCCTTCGAGATCTGTAAGAATCGCATTGGTGAGTTTGAAACTCGCGATTCCGGCCCATGGTGTGTTCGTGGCGAAGGTTACGTTGGCGATCGTAAATACTTGAATGCCGGGAGAATCGACGCAGGGCGCGGTAATGAGACATCGACCGATTAAGGTGGCTACAATAGAGACCTTCCCTATTGTATTGTTCAGACTGTTCTCAGCGATGAAGCCATCGCACGGTGTAAGAATACTATCGCAACTGCAGGGCGAGGAGAATCCGGCCTCTGTGCAGACTGTCCCGTTGACGTTCGTACCAGTTGGGTAGAAAATTGGAGCAAGCGTATCGTTGACGGCCCTGACAATTGTTTGGTTGAAATCAAGAGATATTTGGAAAGCTTGAAGATTGTAAAAGTCCGAGATCCCGATACCAACTTGGAAGGTGCTTGGCTTGAGAACTTGGGGTGAGGACGGGGCGATCGAAAGAGTGCTCGATCGTATTCTCAACGGAAATGTCTGAGTCCGATTTATTGAGGAGCTCGTGCCTGTAACGTTGAAGTTGTAAGCTGCTTTCTGAGCAGGAACACTAGGCGCGATCTTGAGGGTTAGTGTCACAGCAGATAGCTGGCACTGAGAACATGGATGGATTATGCTCCTCGGCAGATCACCGGTGACCCCGCTCACAGGTGAACCGAATTTCAGCTGGACTAGGTCATTGAAACCGCCAGTGGCATTAGCCGCGACTACCAGATTTGTCGAAGTCCCATTCAAGAGGGTCGTCGTGTCAGTTAGCGGTGTCCACTGGCTAGGGGGAATGCCGGGAGACCCAATTGCGACGATTAGCTTGAAATCTGGTTGATCAGTTGCTTGACTTCGCCCATTCAGCAGCACATAGGAGGATATTCCTCCCACAATAACGGCGATTATTATGATGGCGGCTATGAGCCCTTTTCGATTCTTCTTCTGCGGGAATGTTTCCAAGCCTAGGCCTCACCGGGGAACTTTTCATTTAATCTTTAGGACGAAGAACATTTGGAACAGTCTCAGGTTTGTTGCTCGGGGGTAGGACGTCGGCGTCGTCTTAGAACCAGAAAGGCGGCGGAGGCCGCTGCCGCGGCTCCGACTCCACCGATGACTAGGTAGATGAGGGGTATGGTCGGGGGAGGAGGGGAGGGGGTTGTTTGGACCACGTTAACGGTTCCGCTAGAGGAATTGTTGGGGGCCTGGTTTGTGCTGCCTACGGTATTTGCTTGAGCCGTAATCGTGTAACTTCCGGCGGCGAGACTAGCCGTGTTCCAGACAATAGTGACCGTAGTGCTGTTACCGGGAATGAGGAAGACCTGTTTTGAGCCGATGTCGATGCTCCCTGCTTTGAAGGTAACTGTAACTGTTTCAGGGTTCAAACCCAAGTTGGCTATGGTGACGTTCATTGTAGCGGATTTACCCAAAGTGACTGTGGAGGGAACGGCCAGAGTACTAACAATGACATCGTGGTCGAGGCAAGAGATGTTGCAGAAGACACCGTTTTGTTGCAAGAAGGGCAAAGGCTGGCCTAGTCCAACCGCGTTGATCAACGTTGCCTTTAGAGGTCCTTCACTTGAAAGATACAGTGCAGTAACCCCCTGGGTTTTCACCGTGAACTTGATCGTAGCTAGAGTAGTGTTTCCAGTAAAAGCGAGAAGCTTATCCAAGAGAGCAGCAGTCATCACTATTGTTCCCCCTGTCTGGTTGACTTGTCGAAAAGTGAACGCTTTCTGTGCGGCTGACTGAGCAAGCCAATATGGACCGAAAGAAACACTTGATAGACTGGCGGAGAGAAGGGTCTGGTTATAGTTCAGTTGGAATTGCCAGCTGAAAAGG
>Ga0209152_10000711_pt1 | contig 14272 bp, 17 predicted proteins | sample GraSoiAngelo_107_FD_185873 | JGI IMG/M metagenome (GOLD analysis project Ga0209152, IMG submission 185873) | Grasslands soil microbial communities from the Angelo Coastal Reserve, California, USA - 14_0903_09_30cm (SPAdes) (version 2) | ecosystem: Environmental > Terrestrial > Soil > Grasslands...
GCGGCTCGCATGTCGATGAGTATGTAAAGGCCCGACAGCTTGTCAAGAAGCGTTGATCCATGGCTGACAGTCCGCGCTACGCGCTCCCATACCGGCGACGTAGAGAGGGTAAGACAGACTACAAGCTACGCAGAGCGCTGGTAAAATCGGGCAAGCCGCGGGCTGTTGTCAGGCTTACCAACAAGTATGTTACTGTTCAGATCACTGATGCAACCATCACCGGAGACATTGTGAGGGCCTCAGCTTCTTCTCGAGAGCTTCCTAAGCTGGGTTGGAAAGGCGGGCTTGGAAATCTTCCCTCGGCCTACTTGACGGGAGCGCTCGCAGCTCGAAGAGCTGTGCAGAGAGGGATCAAAGAGGCAATTCTGGATCTTGGGCTCAAGGGTCCGACCAAGGGCTCGAAGCTTTTCGCGGTGCTGAAAGGACTGGCGGATTCTGGTCTCACTGTTCCACACTCTCCAGAAAAGCTTCCACCTATGGAACGGATCGGAGGAAATCACATCGCCACCTACGCGAAATCTTTGGTGGGCGAACATGATCTGTACAAGAAACGCTTCAGCGCATATCTTAGCCGAGGATTGAAGCCTGAAGATTTGTCGGGGCATTTCGAAGAAGTTAGGAAAGCTGTCTCATCGGCTCCGTTGGAGGCGGCCAAATGAGCCAGCGTCCCGGTCAAGAAGTCGGATGGGTTCCGAAGACCAAACTCGGCCGACAGGTCCAACAAGGAGAGATCATATCGATGGAAGAAATCTTCACGCAAGGATTGAGGATCAAAGAGCCCGAGATCGTTGACACGCTATTGCCGAATATTCAGCAAGAGGTTCTCGGAATCGGGTTTGTCCAGAAACAGACCGACGCGGGGGAGAGGTCGAGGTTCCGGGCGGTAGTTGCAATTGGTAATGGTGATGGGTTTATCGGAATTGGCGAGGGGAAGGCGCGCCAAGTCCGGACGGCGATCGATAAAGGGACGGTCCAAGCTAAACTGAATATTATTCCTGTACGGCGGGGCTGTGGTAGCTGGGAGTGTCGCTGCGGGACTCAGCACACAGTCCCGTTCAATGTTACGGGTAAGACTGGGAGCGTTCGGGTAGAAGTGTTGCCTGGGCCGAGGGGTCTTGGATTGGTTGCTGGGGAGATTCCGAAACAGGTTCTCCGACTAGCGGGTGTGAGGGATTGCTGGACTCGGACCTTCGGGTCTACGTCAACATTGTCATCGTCGGCGTTAGCGGTTTTTGACGCTTTGACGCAGACGTACAACGTTGTGACGCAGAGCGACTGGGTGAACTAGATGGAGTCGTCGAGCAAGAATCCAATCCTCGCAGTTAGGCTCCGCGGGACCGCCTCGGATAATCCGGATGTTCAGAGGACGATGGAATCGTTGAAGTTAGAACGGACCTTCCAGGCTAGACTGCTGGATAACACTCCTTCTAACCTCGGAATGCTTCGCTCAGCCAAGGTTCTAGTGGCATGGGGCGAGGTAAGCCCGGACCTGCTGGGACGAGTCTTAGAGAAGCGGGGTGAGCGCGATGGTGCTGATGGACTAGATGACGGTTTTCTCAGACTCTTGGGAAAGTCGAGTTTTGATGATTTGGCGAAGTCGGTCGTGGCGGGAGAGACGAGTCTACACGAACTGTTGCGGGCTGGTCTGAAGGTGCCGTTCAGATTCCATCCCCCACGCGGAGGGTTCAAGAGGAGTCTAAGGCGGGCCGCGACTGACGGCGGCGAGCTAGGCTATCGGGGCGCGGATATCAATAGTCTTGCTAAGCGTATGATCTGAGTTGGGCCGGATAGGAAACTCGAATATAGTCTCGGACGATCATTCCGTCTTTGGTTGTCTAGTGTTTGGCTCCGCGTAAAGAAGCTCGGCGTCACCGTAGTCGTTCGGGCTGGTGGTTTGACGTGTTTGACGAGATGGAGAGGATGGATCGGTTGATGGATGATATGATGCGTAAGGCGGTCGAGATGCCGAAGGCGCAAGAGGGAGCCTCACCGTTCGTCTACGGGTTCTCAATGTCTGTCGGTCCGGACGGGAAGCCGATCATCCGCGAGTTCGGGAACGTGGAACCCGGCGCGCGGGGTCCCCAGGTCAAAGAGGAGAGAGAGCCGCTCGTGGATGTCATGGACACTGGAAAGGAAGTGGTCGTGGTGACCGAACTGCCCGGAGTGGAGAGAGAAGATATCAAACTAGAATCCACAGACAGAGCGCTGAAGATCAGTGTCGACTCGGCGAAGAGAAGGTACCTGAAGGAGCTGGAAATGCCGCACATGGTTGATCCACGAACCGCGAAAGCCACGTACAAGAATGGAGTGTTAGAGGTCCGGTTCGCGAAGAGCGACGAGAAGAAACCCACACGACCCATACCAGTAGAATAGCCGGGATTACAGAAAGAGCGTCTTCACATTGCAGAAATACTTGGGCGTTCACATATTTCGGATGGGTCCGCTGGGTCGCGGGCCATGAGCGGTGGGCGAAAGTGTGAAGGAGTTTTTTTGTTTTGAAATACCCCCCGGGGGGGGGTCGAGAAATAGTCAGTAGAAAAAGAATAGTTAACAGAAAAGAAAAGATAGCAAGAGAAACAGTCGGGTGATAGAATGATTGGACGCTCGGGGTGCTTCCCATAGGCGCCTACGTTTTTCCAAAGAGCTGGTTTGTGTCGCGAGGATCAACTGCTTTTGACATTTTTCGGAAGGGGGTCCAGGCAGTTGAATCTGAACCGGGCGAGTCTTGCGAAACAGGGCGCAGAATCATCCGGTCGTCCGTTTTCGACATGGTGTAGCTCAGCGTGCAGGTCAACGTGCAAACTGCGTGATCTCAAATCGCCTGCTCCGATTCCGGATCAGGGCTCGTTCTGAACGATTTCCTGGCTCAACTAAGTTATCTTTTCTACTCTGAAGGGTAAGTTATCCCTTAACCTTACTATTCATACTCTAAAAAGTATTTTCTTGACTGATGAAAACCCTGAAAACAGAGAAGCCAACAGGAAGAGCAGGACCCTCATGGAGCGCCCCAACCTCCCCGACCCACTACGACCCAGACCCATAGAGCCTCTGCCCTCACCACTTAGACCCGGGCAGTACATCGGACCAAGAGAAGAACTCGGAAGAATACTCAAAGAAATATTAGACAGACTAACAACAATAGAAAACAGACTCAAAACGATAGAAGAACAACTCAAGACAAGACACTGACCGAACTCAACGTCTCATAGAATCTTCATACTTGGAATATTCTAGCTCCGACTTTGCAGCCATTACGAAATCGTTCTGGCTCAAACCTCTAATCGCATGTGTAGACAATACTACCTTAACCCGACGCCAGCCGATGAAAAGGTCCGGATGATGATTCTCCAGCTCAGCAATCTTACCCAGCGAATCCGCAAAATCAAGACCCGCAAGATAAGATTTGAATCGAAACTCCTTCTGGATCGAGCCGGACTGAAGAACCCATCCTGGTAAATCCTTCAACCGCTCACTCGCCTCCGCAACAGTGAACGGTTTGGCATCATTGCAAGTAACACATTTACCTGACGCCAAACGACGGACCGCTTCGGCAACAGATGCGTTTTCCATAGTAGTAGGTGGCTCGACATTGAGAAAAGCTTTCTAGTATCAAGGTCTCGAAGAGAAGAATTATCTTACAATCGAGCTGAGCGAACTAGCAGGATGCTTGGTGCTCAGAAGATGAGAGGGCAAGACTAGTGTCGACCAATCTGTTTCCGAGCCCTCCTGATTCTCTGAACAGAAAGGAGGAATCCCGAGTCCCAACAAAGGTCGATGTACTGGTACCGAGTCTGAAAGGGCTTACCAACGAATTTGTGGAGCATGTTCGGAGTCGAATCCCGGTTCATTGTATCCTCACCTCTCCAGTAATCGGACCGGCGAGAGCCCGGCAGGAACTCATGGAACGCGTGGACACCAATTGGTTCGCATTCGTTGACGACGACGTCAAGTTGAAACCTGACTGGTGGTCGACCGTGACTGGAATGGCCGGTCCAGATGTGGGTGGTGTTGAAGGCCTGTGGAGCTATCTTGCTGGAGACAAGAGAGTTGACGACTATACCCGTGCGATGGCGCGGTTGTCAGGGTTTCTGCGACAAGAATCCTGGCGGGACAGGATTGACAGAGCCTTCACCGGAGATACACTGGTTAGGACGGAAGCTGTCAGGAATATTCACGTGCCCAACATACCCGTCTGGGAGGACGAGTATATCCGCCGCTGGGTCGAGAAGAACGGGTTCAAATGGCTCAGAACCGCTCACGTAGTGTGCGACCATCTTCGAACCTACAACCTGAAACCATCATACAATGTAGGCAGGTACGGCTACTATCTCGGACGATTGAACCCGAGGACCCAGCTCAAACGAGTAGCTCAACTTCCGGTCAAGGTCCTATTCACCATGGCTTACACGGGAAACATTCGCACCGGGACCTTTGCCATTGAGAAAGACTTGAACATCTTCAGAGGCGTACTCCAAGCATACGTTCAGCGAAACAGCGGCTCCCCACTCTATGCCTTGGCGCAACCATGAGAATCGTCCTCGTACATCCACGAATGAGCGTTATGGGAGGCGGAGAACGGGTCGCAATACATTCAATCAAAGAGGCGCTTAGAGAAGGGCACGAAGTCTATCTAGCATGTGAAAGATTCAACGTTGATGCGTTTGAGGACTTTTTCGGAGTCCAGGGGCTGTTCAAGAATGTCCGATTACTCACCTATGCGCCCTTTCGGCCTGTGATACAGAGAGCTGTGCTCTACCAGAGACTCATCTATCATCAGCTAAGGTTGCGAAGCATTGTCTCGAAGAGGCGAGGGTTTGAACTGATCTTGAATACTGCGGAGGTGGCTAACCATCCGGGGCGCCGATTACCCTCAATAGAGTACTGCTACTTTCCCGATTATTTCAGCCACTTAGAAACTAACACTCTCCCCAATCTCTGGGAGCTTTATTATTCGCCCGCCAGGTTATTCTACCACTCGCGTGTCAGCCACATAGACCGCCTACTCGCAGTCTCGGACTACACTCGAGAATTTGTCAAAGAGAAATGGGGCCGAGACTCTACAACCCTCTATCCCCCATGCCCCATAGACTTGTACAGCGATCTTCGCGATCAGCCCAAAGAAAACCTGGTCGTGACTGTGGGCAGAATCGGGCCTGAGAAACGGATCGAACTGTTTCTAGAGATAGCCCGCAGAATGCCCAGCGTAAGATTTGCAATAATAGGAAGTGTAGCGTCTGAGAAGGAATCCTATTCCAACATTCTGAGGAAGGTTGCTCCTAGCAACATTGCATGGGTAGTCGCACCTCTGAGAAAAGTGAAGGAGATGCTGGGGCAGGCAAAGGTCTACGTTCACTGCGCTCTGAATGAGCATTTCGGAATTACCATTGTTGAAGCGATGGCTGCTGGATGCGTACCTGTGGTTCACAATAGCGGAGGGGCTCGCGAGGTCGTCACGAACAATGTCGGTTGCAAGTGGAACACGCCTGCGGAAGCGGTTTCGCAGATCTCAAATCTGATAAAGAATGATGTTCTAAGGAGAGAATTTTCGAAAGCCGCGGCTGCTCGTTCAAAGATGTTCGGACCTAAGGTCTTCGAGTTGGGCTTGGGAAGCGTCCTGCGCGAATACCAGAAATAGGCCAAACGCTTAGTTCAAGAGGCAAGTTCTATCTGCCTCACGGATCAAGGAGCGCTCCAGATGTTTACTGTACTAAGGCGCGCTCCTAAGCTTGCTCCCTTTTGGGCACTCTCCAAATTCTATTCATTACTGGGGATGCCGGTGACCATGAACAGCCTAACTCGTATCATCCCTCACGAATTATATGACGTCAGAAAGGTAGGGGGAATCAGCTTCGGAGTTCGCCTGTCCAACCCTGAAGACTATCAAATTGTCTACGGGCAGCAGGAAAGGATGTTCTTGGGTCTAAAGCCTAGTCCTGGAGAGTTCGTATTGGACATCGGAGCGCATATCGGAAGCTACACCCTGCGCTATTCTAGGCTCGTCGGCGATGAGGGGACGGTCTTGGCCTTTGAACCAGAGCCAGACAATCGGAGAATCCTCCGCTGGAACGTCCAGCTCAACGGGGTCCAGAACGTAGTTATCCGCCCAGAAGCATTAGGAGATTTCCATGGGAAGAGTAGACTGAGACTTTCTGTCTATGGAGGAGTACACTCGTTCGTAAGAACCTCTCAAGAAATTCGTCAAATCGGGGAGGCATTCGTTCCGATGATAAGGCTGGACGAACTCAACCTTGACCGGGTCGACATGATAAAGATAGATGTCGAAGGTTATGAAATGGAAGTACTGAAGGGCGGTGAGAAGATGATAAGACGATTCAAACCAAAGATGCAGATAGAAGTCCATCGGCCGCATAGGAGTGACTGCGAAACGTGCAATTGGTTGAAACATCTTGGTTTCTTGCCCGCGACGACCTTTGATTCTGGTGGAGCCCACTGGATTCAGATCAGCTAGCATCACATTCATGCTTCACTGAAGCAGGAATAATGAGCTTTTTGCAGTCTCATTTGAAGAGGTAGGTCAGCCTTCAGGTTCAAAATAGTCAGACTCGGGACCGATTACCCTGGGAAGATCGACGACTTCGCTCGCGCTAGGAATTTCTTCCTATCAAAGAATGACTGGGTCCTCTTCATTGACAACGACGAGGAGGCGAGTGAGATGCTGTTGAGCTGTCTCGGTAAGTTGGAGCCAAGGTATCCTTATTACTGGATAAGGCGCATCAACCTAGCGGACGGGAGGTATCGCGAGGCTTGGAATCCGGACTTCGCTCCCCGACTCGTCTCGAGTAAGGTCAAATTTGTGGGTCGCGTTCACGAGAAAGTTATGCCAAAGGATCCTCATGGGGTCATAGATTTTCCAATTATACACAATCATTCGGGTCCATTCACCTACAGGAACTTCTGGTACCAAGACCTGCCAGTTTACCGGGTTTGGATCGGGGTCAAAAAGGCCATTGAAGTAGTTAGGAACAGGTAACAATGGACATGCAACAAACACTTATTCACAGATAATCCTCGGAATCGTCGTTTCGTTACTCTTGTCTCCGTCAACTAGTTCAGAGCCCACTGTTAACCAAGGGAATCGGATGATTTCGATATTAACAGTTACATATAATTCGAGAAAGGAGATAGAGCGTTTTCTGCTTTCGCTCTCAGAGATGTTGAAGAACTTCTCTTTAGGGGCAGAGACGAGAATCTGGGATAACGCATCCTCAGATGGAACTGCACAATATCTTCTTGACTCTCAAAGAGACTTTCATAGACTTGCGATCTTACTCAAACTTTCTTCGAAGAATGTAGGTCTCAGCAAGGCTGTAAATTCGGAAATCGCGGATTCTCGAGGAGAATGGATTCTTCTATGCAACCCCGATGTGGAGTTCTCGAATGAAGTCCCCAAGCTATTGGAATTTGCCTTCTCTCATCCCGAGTATGGAGTCGTTCCAGACTTGAAGAATCCTGATGGCACGACTCAACGGTCCATACACAGGCGATTCCCTAGTTTCACTAGGATACTCTTTGAGTATACGTCTCTCGGTGGCTACTCCTCCCGGTTCATCTCTTTCGTCCGAGACGACTACAAGTACTCTCATACAAAGTTCGCGTCTCCCAATCGCATAGAGCAGCCTGGGGGATCATTTCTTCTTCTTCACAGAAAGACTCTAAATAATCTCTTAGAGAACGGAAAATTGTTCGACGAGCGATTTCCGGTATTCTGGAACGATGTTGACATGTCGATGAGGGCCAAGGCGAGAGGGGTGAAGTTTGTAATTGCTCCCGAATTTAGGATTCTGCACGGCTTCGGACATTCGATCAAGAAAGCCAATAGGGAGATGCTTCTGACGCTTTTCTTCGGAAGCTATGGGCTGATTGGATTCGCCCGCAAGTGGAAGATGCATCCCAGAGTCATTCAAACAGTCCTCTTTCTAGATGCGATCTTCGCCTTATTTCTGGGGTTAGTGGCAAAGTTCGCTCACCACCGATCTGGAGAGTTGGGTGCTCAGGGATCGGGACACGTTGTCGTGACGATGAGGTGGCGGATCATGAAGTTCTGGTGTAGTATTCATTGAGGACGCTGAACGTTGGGTGCGGTCAAGACGATTGGGGGGAGGTTCGGGTGGATGTCGACTATGAGACTCAGACCCACGTTGAGTCGAAACTCAATGTCAGAGAAGACGCCCATCATCTTCCATTTCGTGACAGCGCATTCTCATTTGGGCGTTGTTGGCACGTTCTGGAGCACCTCGACAACCCTAAGGAAGCGTTGTTGGAGCTTCGGAGAACTTGCGAGAGATTTGACGTTCGCTTTCCAGTGGACGAAGGATATTACATGCAGATGATCATTGGGTTCCTGAACCTTGATCTTCAAACGTTCTTGGGAGCCTATAGAACCTTGAGAGGACGATTTCACCTCTGGCGAATAAGCCCGTCGTTCATCGAAAGATCATTGATCGGCCAAACCAAATATTCGTTCAGTGCGGCAACAGTATCTGACCGCTTTATCGGCTACCCCAGCCCACGAATTCTCCTCTCCGGGAGAAAATCCAGGCTATTCAAGCGATTCTTCAGGATACCCATCGGGAAATATTACTATGAATGGAAGGTAGAGGATCAAGCTGGGCAAGTCGATACGCAATAGGTGGCCAGTCCGTCGCAGATGGAGGAATGTTTGTCAGTTAGACAGGAGCATCAAAATGCTAGGAATCTGAACCTACGACTTTAGGTTCAGGAAAAGGTATGATGAACTTTCCACCGGACCTAAGGTATTCTCGCTCCTTAGATATGATTTCATCCTTGAAGTTCCAAGCAAGGAGTAACGCAAAGTCGGGAGCTAGTTTTCGAAACTCGTCGGGGGCGACGATTGGGATTCGAACCCCTGGAATGAATTTTCCTTGCTTAAACGGCGTTGTATCAGTCACATAGTCCACTATCGAACTATCAATGGAGCAGTAGTTGAGTAGAGTAGTCGCCTTCGCCGGAGCTCCGTAGCCCACGATTCTCTTTCCCTCTCTCTTGAGCTTCAGGAGGAGATGCCTCAATTTTCCTCTAAACTCTTGGACGCTATGAGCGAATTGCTCAAGCGCGGAATAGTCAGCCCCTCTTCCTTCATCTCGGTAAACACGACCCAGCGTCTCAGACTGCTTCGGGAATATATTTGGATGAGCCGCTATTCCTCGAAGACTTCCACCGTGAATCTCAGGGAAGTATTCCAGGTTGACGAGTTCTAAGCCATGCTTCACGAGGACTTCAGAGAGAGGCTTGAACCCGAAGTAAGACAGGTGTTCGTGGTAGACAATGTCGAAATTGTAATGTCGCAGAACGTCTACGACCCAGGGGACTTCGAACGCGAAAAGCCCTTTGGGACTCAAGAGCAAATTGATTGACTCTATGAAATCATTAAGGTCTGGAACATGTGACACCACGTTATTCGCAGTTATGATCTTGGCCTTGCCTCTTCCAATTCTCTCCACGCTAACGTGACCAAAATACTCGTTGAGTGTTGGGATGCCGGCGGCAATCGCTACGCTTGCAACGTTGCGAGCTGGTTCGATACCAAGCACCGAAGCACCCTGCTTCTTGAATGCCTTCAACAGGGTCCCATCGTTGCTTCCAATGTCGACAACAAGGTCACTCGTGTTCAGCTCAAGTCGTTGGCGGAGTTCCTCTGCATATTGGTCGAAGTGAAGCATTGATGTGTTGGCAGTCGCTGTCAGGAACGCATAATCGTCGAACATTTCCTTCCGGTCCACAAGGTCGAGCAACTGAATCAGCGCACAATCGTTGCAATAGAACATTCGCAGAGGATATCTCGGCTCAGGGCTGGGATCTCGTGCGCGCTTCGTAGACAGAAAGGAATTTGCTAGTGGCAACATACCCAGATCGAATCCAAGTCTTAGCTTGGTACTGCCACAAGCCCTGCAGACGAGTTTGGTCGACATCGTAGGTTGGCCCGCTCAGTTCGACTCGCGACGACTGTCGTGTTCCTTTAATAAATCCTGAATGTCAAGATCACTCATGCTGCCTGGTGTGAGCGTTCATGACATCGACAAGAGGCTAGATGAACGAGGGTTCTTCGCGGAAATTGTGCGCAATGACTGGAAGGATTTCTTGGGTGATGACAGGATTATGCAGGCCAACGTGTCGATGAGTTATCCTGGAATGATCAGAGCATGGCATAGGCACAAAAGAGGCCAAGTGGATTACTTGATCGTGCTAGGGGGAACCATGAAGATATGCGCCTATGACGACAAGGAAGGCTCACCAACGAAGGGACACTTGGATGAAATCATAGCGAGCGAGGAGAAACTGCAACTCGTCCGTGTGCCGGGCCACTATTGGCACGGCACAAAGACATTGGGTGTCAAACCGTCGCTCACGCTATATTTTGTAAGCGATTTGTACGACGCAAAGGATCCCGACGAGGAGCGAAGAGCATGGAATGATCCGGGCATTCTTGACCCGAAGACGTCGAAGTCGTTCGATTGGAACAAACCATCTCACAAATAGAAATCTATGTCGAGGATTAGGATCAGCGATCCCCAATCGACGGTATCTGCCTCTTCATTTCCATTATGCCCTCTTCAGCGGTGAGGAATCGAATGCCGAGGGCTTTCTCCGCTTTCTCCACACGCAAGCAACAGTTTTTGGGCCGCACTGCTTGTTGGGGGAATTCGCTTGTGAAGACGGGTTGAACTAGCTTGGGGGGATATCCAAAAATCTGGGCAAGTCTCAGTGCGAACTCGTAACGGCTCAAACAGGATCGTCCTGCAGTGTGGAAGATTCCTTTTTCGGGACTCTTCGCAAGTCTCAACACAGCCTCTGCCAAGTTGTCGGCGAGAGTTGGAGAGCTGTACTGGTCCCTAATTGCTCTCACTGTTTCAGTATTCTTGAGCCTGTCCAAAACGAACATGGCGAAGTTCATTGGCTTGGTTGAACCAGAAGGAGCTCCGATAGTCTGAGAATGCCAGCCGTGGACAACGCTGGGTCGGGCGATGGCATAATTCGATAGCTGAGAAACGACTTTCTCTGCCTCCAGTTTTGTCAACGAGTAATAATTGAGGGGATGAGGCATATCGGATTCAGTGTAGTGCCCGTACGTCCCATCGAATACCGAGTCGGTCGATATTTGTATGAGCCTACAGTCACTGCTCCGAGCGGCTTCAGCGAGGTTTCTCACTCCCCCAACGTTCACGTCTTCGGCCTCCTCCTTGTGGGTCTCGCAATAATCCACGTTAGTCAAGGCCGCGGTGTTCACGATGACCTTCGGCCGAATCTCTCGGACCAAACGTAGCGTCGCATCATGGTCAGTGATGTCCAACTGTACTGAGTTTGGAAAGGGCCACTTCCGCGTGTTCTGAGTATTGTAAGGTTCAAAGCCATAACGGGAGGCGATAGAAGCTAGTTTCGACCCGACGAGGCCTGTAGAGCCGATTACGAGAAGCTTGTCCAAGAGCAACATTCGGGTGACTTGAGTAGACTTTTCAAGCTTGAGCCAGACTACTCGCGCTCATGGAGGCTGTCAATCTTACAGATTGATCCGGGGAAGGCGTAGAACATGGAAGATCTGATTGTCACGGGCGGTCTAGGTTTCATTGGAAGCAATTTCATCCATCACATAATAGATTCTCGGAGAGACTTGAGAATCATCAACATAGATAGCAAAGGATCAGGAAGCAACCCGGCCAATGTTCGAGAACTCAGGGGAAACCCACGTTACCGATTTGTAAAAGGAGACATTGCCGACTACACCTTTACCCGCAAAGTTCTGAAGAATGCGCACGTATTGGTGAACTTCGCAGCGCAGACCCACGTCGACAGAAGCATAGCCAACCCGGAGCCGTTCTTTGAGAGCAACGCAAGGGGCGCCTTCAATCTCTTTCGAGCAGCTCAAGAGAGGAAGGTCGACAAGATGGTGCATATTTCCACTGACGAAGTCTACGGATCCATCAACTCCGGTTCGTTTGATGAGGAGAGCCCTCTGAACCCTTCCAGCCCATACTCGGCGACGAAGGCTGCTGCCGACCTAATGGCGCAAGCCTGGAACATAACCTACAAGCTTCCTGTCATCATTCTCCGGTGCACCAATAACTTCGGACCTCGGCAGCATCCAGAGAAGTTCATTCCGAAGGCAATCATCAGGGCGCTGAATGGAAACGAGATTCCACTGTATGGTGGAGGAACGCAGGTGCGAGACTGGATATATGTGGACGATTTTTGCAGTGCGATCGGGCAAGCTATTGACCGGGGTGTCGCGGGCCAAGTATACAATATTTCGGCTGGAAACGAAATGTCCAACAGGGCAGTTGCAGCAAGGCTGGTCAAACAACTCGGGGGTCCCACTGTTAGATTGGTTGATGTCGAGGATAGACCTGGCCACGACTTTAGGTATAGTCTGAACTCCGAAAAGGCTCACCAACGCCTTAGCTGGAAACCCCGCTACTCAATTGATGACGGGTTGGCGATGACCGTGAAGTGGTATCGAGAAAATATCTCTTGGTGGAAACCGCTAGCCACGGAGAAGGTTCTCTCAGGCACTCCTTGGAAGGAGCGATGGTGAGCCCTCGGACTCTCTACCGATCGCTTTGCGTCACGGGGAAGCTTCCCGCACTCTGCCGTTTCGAGATTCCTATAACCTGGCCCTGCAGGAGAGAGTTAGCTTTGCTCAACGTGTCTTCCAGTTCCTGCCTCTCTTGAGGAGTCATCGTCCGTTGCAGATCGGGTACTTTGGCCAGGGCCCGGGCAGTCAGAATCCACAGGGGTAGGAATACTTCCTCCTCCTTTCCGGGGATGACCCGGTACATGTATGGATTCGACTCCGTGGCTACGGATGCGTCCGCGGCGAAGGCGCCCGTTCTCTTCATGTGATACAACCCCGCGGAAATACACAGAGGGACGAGGACTACAAGTGCAAGTATTGCGAAGAGGGTCAGACTCTCAAAGTAGGGTGCGAGGAACTTGTTCTCCGATATTCCCAGCTTGTAGATCACGATGACATTGCTTGCGAACCCGATGAAGAAGGCGATGTACGTGTTGTAGCCGGTCCTGAAATAGAACCAGCTCCTGAACAATAGTTTTGAGAAATTCACTTATTCATTCTCCGATCAGCCGTTAGCCGCCAAATCCTTATATCAACATGTGGCTCAAGATCGCGATTGTTGACGCGATGCAGAAGCGTATCCTGGCACTGCCTCTAATATGGGGGGTCTTCGGCATCGGAGAAGTACTAGCGCTTAACTATCTCTTCGGACCTGTAGCTAGCAATATCCCTTATCCTGCGAACGATAAGCCGATAGGTGGCTCATACCTCCCCGTTCTCTTCTTCAACTTTGCCTCGCTGATCGGAGTGATCAGCTTAAGCCTCTATTCCTTGGGAATTTGGAATATCGATTTCTCAAATCGGAAAGTGAGGACAGATCTCGCGGCTCTTGGAGTCATGTTCGCGAGCGGGATCCTTGTCTTCTACTATGCCATCTTTCTCTTTCCTTTGGCCGGGGCACTGGTCTATTTTCTCGCCACAAACATAGAGTAACACGATTAATACTCACAGACATTCGTGGACTTGACGAGGAACTAGCGATCGGACCCTCTACTTGCACGCCAAGCAGAGCCGACGATCGTGCTCGTCGCCAAGAAACCGCTAGAAGAGCCATAGACAATGCTGAAAAAATCCTCGACGCCATCCGGACTATTACTAATAGCGTGGGCTCCTTTCTCACCCACCCTTATCGAGGTGGGCTCTCTGGTTGGGGGACGAGTTGTCTTCCTCAACGCTCTCTTCGGAAAGAAATTGGCCGCACCATTACGCTACGCGTTCCTAGCTCTCCGAACCCTTTCACTCCTTTCGAGAGAACAACCGCGAGTCGTGGTTGCTCAGAACCCACCCATATTCCTACCACTCCTGCTCGTTCTGGCAAGACGCTTCTACCGGTTTAGGCTGATAGTTGACCACCACGCTGTCTGGAGCATGAAGACCCTCCGTCAACCGTTGCTGTCCCAAGGGATTGCGGTCCTAGAAAGTTTCGTTTCGAAGAAAGCCGACTCCAACATGTCACCCAACTACAACTGGACCAGAGAGCTTCAAGCTAGGGGAGCAACCGACGCCTTCACATATCACGACTTCATCCCGAAATCGCCAGCAACAACAGGCGGACACAAAGAGCAGTGGGCCACGCTCCCACTCCCCCTTTTCCGCTTCTTGATAATCGCAGCTCACGGGGGTCATCCCCAAGAACTGCTGGAAGAGGAGGTGGCCGCCGCCCCC
>Ga0209152_10000712_pt1 | contig 14249 bp, 18 predicted proteins | sample GraSoiAngelo_107_FD_185873 | JGI IMG/M metagenome (GOLD analysis project Ga0209152, IMG submission 185873) | Grasslands soil microbial communities from the Angelo Coastal Reserve, California, USA - 14_0903_09_30cm (SPAdes) (version 2) | ecosystem: Environmental > Terrestrial > Soil > Grasslands...
CAGCCTCAGTTTTCAGCTGAGCCCGCTGCTCTACCACTGAGCTCGCGCCCCTGATTGAGGGAACGGCGGCCCGCTTCTAGCCGGCGGCAACGGCAATCCGGAAACTCCGTTTATTAAAGGATAAGGCTGAAGTTTTCGCGTATTCAAAAGTACTACTGATACTCACAATGAACAAAATGACGCGGCTCGTCACTTCGCCTAAGCCTGCAAGGGATCTGCATTGGACTGGTTGATGGATTTCCTTCTTGCGGTTGCATCGACGCCTGTCATCCTTGGGTGTTATCTCTGGTATCGCAAAATTGAGGCTGGCAGTCGGAGAGGATAGAGGGCATCTAAGAAATGGCGAGGGCTTAGTGTGAAGAATAGAATTGTCGTAATTGCGGCTTTTCTTCCTGCGGCCTTCTTGCTTTACTCGTTAGTTGGAACACTTTTCGTGAGGGTTGGTCTCGTTACCCTTCCTCTTATGCCGTCTTCACCGGTACAGTTCATCTGGGCAGCCGCGTTTGCGGGAGTTGGCTCCATCTACGTCATCGCAATTTTGTCTCCACGTGTCGCCTCGAAAATGTCAGACTGGTAGCCCAATCGCACTCACTTAAATCGATCAAGATAACCAAAAGCTTCAGAGCTCATTTCGTCGCGATTAGCTATCGGGCCCCAGAAGAATGCAAAGATCTCTCGATTACAGGTGATGCGAGGGTCGTGGCTAGGACTGCAAGTCCCGCGACAGGGTAGAGCTGCAAGCTCACGAGCCCCGAATCTGCACCCGCTTTTGCCAACACCAGTGAGAATTCTCCCCTAGGGACCAGAATACTGCCAACGAGCAACGGGGCTCCGGTCTTCGCGAGACGCGCACCCAAGGAGCCGCCGAGCAACTTTCCGAAAATAGCTGCTCCTAATATGACCGCGAGAGGAAGCCCTACAGATATCGCGCTGGAAACATCAATGAGTGCGCCCATGGAGAGGAAGAAGAATACGATGAAGGCTTCTTTCAGAGGCAGAATCTTCTCCCTCACGTAACGAGAATGCTTGACCGGCAGAAAGAATCCTGTCAATAAAGCGCCGATACCTGGGGAGAAGCCTAGATAGTCGGATAAGACCCCGAAGAGGAACCCGAATGATAGAGCTAGCAGAAATGAGATTTCCCCAACTTCGATCTCATACTGGCTTACTCGATTGATGATTCTCGGACCCAAGTACCTGCTGAAACCAAAGGTAGCAAGGAAGAGGAAGCCGGCCTTTCCAGTTACAATCAAAAATGCCGAGGCTTGGACTTGGCTTCCGCTGGCAAGCTCCGGTGTGAGGAAGAGTAGAAAGACTGCTATTAGATCCTCGACGACCATAACCATCATTATCGTAGCAGCGAGACTTTCGCCGTGCTCATGAGTCCGGTCGGCGACGATCTTCGCTACGATTGCTGTGCTGCTCAAGCCTAGTACCGAACCTAGGAACAGAGAAGTGCCAAGGTTCCATCCTGCAGCGAGACCGGAGAGAACCCCGACAGCGAAGGCTACGAGAAACTCTACCGTGGTGAGTACTATGGCTTTTGATCCGACGGTCTTGAGATGGCGAGGATCTAGCTCGAGACCTATTACGAATAGCAGCAGAATTATTCCAAGGGTACTGAGGAAGTCAATGGCTGTTGTGTCTCGAATTAGGCCGAGACCGAAGGGTCCTACGACCATGCCCGCGACTAGCTGTCCTACGATCATTGGAAGTCGAAGTTTGTAGAAGAGTAGACTGAAGAGGAGGGCTGCTGCGACCGCGACTGCTAGATCGAAGAGAAAAGTCGTGGTCATAAGTCGAGCTTGGATGGAGCCACGCTCTCATCAGCTAAAGCATTTTCTGGCGGACGACAGGGAAATCTTGGGCCCGGGTCATTTGTGTTGATTGCAATTCCAATGCGTATATGCTCCTCGAGGTCGCCCTCGAGAAGCCCGAGATTTGGACCGGGTTCCACAAGATGTACTGACTTATTGCTGAGTTCTCGATGGGCTTAGCCAAGAATGGCCTTCGACATCGTAGGCGCAATCGTGGTTCTGGTCGGAGGGAACCCGATCCTCGTTGTCTTTCTGGTGAGCATCATAGGCAACATGATCCCATTCTTCCCCGTACCGTATCTGCTGTTCGTGATCACCATCGCATCCGGCTTCCCCGGTCTGGGGCTCTTCCAGATAGCGGCCGTATCCGCATTGGGAGCTTCTATAGGAAAATTCGTGAGCTATGGTGTAGGGTACGGGGCCCGACGAGCACTGAGCGGACGCGCCGCAAGATTCGACTCGTTCAGAAAACTCGTGGGCGGCAGCTCCTTCCTCCTCGCACTTGTTTTCGCGGCCTTGCCCTTGCCTGACGATATCGTGTTTGTGCCTCTCGGAATCATCAAGTATAGTCCAGTCAAGACGTTCATCGCGCTCTATTCAGGAAAGTTTGTCCTGACAATACTGATAACCTACGCGGCAAGGAGTTCTCAGGGAGGCCTTGAGGACCTTCTGGGTGGCGGTCTCTACGTCTCCATACTGTCAGCTGTGATCGTGGTCTTAGTCGCCATCCTCTTGATGAGGGTCGACTGGGAGGAAGTTCTTGTTGAAGGCCGACGAGGAATGATCAGGAGACTCTTGAAGGGAATTTTTAGGAGAAATGATAGGTCAAAGAAACTCTGACCTTTCAGGCTAGTTACTAAGCTTCAAAGTGCGGTTATTCATTACTCGTCAGGAGTGCCGCGAGAAGTATTGTTGAAGGGTCTGTTTGAACGAGGAGAATACAGTGATGCGGCGCCGCTGGATAATCAATTCGACCAGGGAGGCGAGCAGGAAGACGATTGAAATTGCGAATCTGGTCTCTACGAATGCCGTTGATACTAACCAAAGGCCGAAGAGCTGCAGCGCGTTCCTAACATCGTACTTCAAATCCATTAGGCAAACGCAAGCATAGAGGGACTGAGCCATGGTCAGTAACACCTCGTCCCTGTGAGCTGTTAGAGAGACTGGTCCGATAGCTCCGATGCTGAGAGCGAAGACTATTGGAATGATTGCAACGAGGGCCGTCAGCTCGTTTACAGCCGATGAGACGAAGTTCAACAGAGCCATGGGCGCAAGCTTGATCTTCCGTGCCCAGTGAAACGCAGTCACTTTCTCAGGAAACTCGGATAGAAATGGGGCGATCCATTGAATGAAGAAGAATCCTGCACCCGCGCCGAACAGGGCTACTGCAATAGTATTGATCGAGTCCACGAAAGGGGTCGAAATGAATACGAAGACCAGGCCGGAGAAGCTGAAGAGACCTAGGATGGCGATGATTCGATGCTTTCTTGTTCTGAGTTCAACTATCGCACGGGGCGACGCGTCAAGCGCCTCCCGGGGGTCCTGCCTCTCGGACGGTAGCCTCGATAACATCCAGAGATAGCCCAGGAAGGCGGCGAGGAGAACGAAGGTGTCGATGAGTTCCAGAGAGCCTCTGAGCCAGATCAGGACATAGTACAAGGTTGCTCCAAGCATGAACACAACTTCGATGCTCTGCTCCTTGCGCAGCGCAATTACGTGCAGTCCAGATCGCTTATTCCCACTTCTCGAAAGCATAGCCGTGAAGAGAATCAGAGGCCATCCCAGCCCGGTGAGTAGCCTGTTCGCGCCAGTAAAGTTCGCGGTCACGTTGGGAAGCCAGCCGACAGGATCTTGTCCCGCGTTCCAGGCAATGGCCCCTTCGACGAAGAACTCTGGAAGTGTCTGGACGATTGCTACAACCGCCAATGCAAGACCCTGGCTGATAGAGTACTGTGATGCTTCAGCAGCCCAGGCAATCATCATGGCTGCAGCAATTACGGAGGCGAAAGTGAAGAGGGCGAGAATTAGCGTCAGGGAAGAGAAGGATGTGGATGAGGCTGCGAATATTAGAACAAAAGCTACGCCCACAACGCAAGTGATAGTGAGACCCGCATAGTTTCTGAGGACTCTGCTCACTTGTCGGGTTCTCCCGATTCGAATCCGAACCGGGACGACGCTATTTCTAACTTCAGTAAACTAACGCATTAGAAATCCGACCGTCGGATGTCTGATTGATTGCCATGCATTATCGAGTGATCATGAAGGAGAATTGTTCATTCGTAGCAGTGACCATTATTATCGTATAGGGATATCCTGACTGGAAGACGAACGCGGTTCCGCTGGCAGTGCAGCTAGGGCACGCTGACGAAATTACGATTATCGCGTTTGTCTGAGTTGTGGCATTGAACATAGGTCCAGACCAGTTTGCTCTAGTGTACTGGTTCCCTGTGTAATCATTCACGTAGTATGACTTCAGTGTTATCGGAGTAGTGCCAATGTTTCTGATGGAGAGGTTCACAGTGTTGTTCGAAGTGAAAGATGCGTATTCCAGGCTAATCGACTCTGTCGCTACCTTCTGAGGAGTCGCAATTGCGCCGAATAGACCCGTCGCGTAGATATAGACCATTACAGATGCGATTACGACAATGGCAACCATTAAAACTGAAGCGATAATGGTGTCAATACCGCGCTCGTTCTTGAGAAATCGCCGGAATCGCAAACCGTGAACCTTCGTGTACTGAACAACGTGTAGAACTGCTCTGTTGAAGCTTGTATCGTTACTGGTGAAGAAAACGCCAAGTTACACTTGCCCCGCGACGCTCAGCAACGCCCTGTAGGAATGGCTATCCTGCTCAGCGTTTGACCTATTTCACTAAACATTAAAACTTCAGATCATAGGGCACCGGTTTGAGGGCCCGTAGCTCAGCCAGGTTTCACATCCAACGGACTGAAAGAGCGGCAGGCTCATAGCCACGGCAAGAGACACCTGACGGTCCCCGGTTCGAATCCGGGCGGGCCCACCAAGAAAACTCAGCGAATCATTCGCCGCTCCATAGAAAAGCTCGCAGATTTCCAGAAGAATGAATCTGGGGACTGAGACTACGTGCTTCTTATTGCCATAAAGCCAAGCCTTGCGAACAGGGTGAAGGATATCGTCACGTTCGGCAGCCCTAGACTTGTGCAGAGCCTAGGTGAAGCTGATCTCGTCGACATGTTCCACATCTGGCTACACCCCACGCTACTCGGGAGCGGCAAGCCATTCTTCCGCCGCGAAAAGCGGCTCAACCTCAAACTGCTCGCAAGTAAGGCGTACAAGAACGGAGTCGTCCGGCTCGATTACCAACCCATCCCTGTTGCGAAGAGGTAGATCGTACCAAGCTTTCGCGACTGGCTGCCTGTGATTTCAGAAATTTTTCAAACAGATCCTATCCGGAGGTTGATACCGTATTCCAAGTAGGCTTTGAGACACATGCTCATGTGAGTCCAGCCTTGGCAGTTCTGGTATGAGCCTTGCAGACCGCCCTCGGTAGGCCTCCACTTCCCTTCTACGATCTTCACGAGCGTCTCGTTCGCGTTGAGAGGCTCGAAGCTAACCTCGACGAGAGTGTCGTATCCAGCGCCGGTGGGCATTGAGCCAGTCTTCGGGTCGTAGGCCCCTTCGCTAGCCTCCCATGAGAATTGGATCAGCTTGTTCCGCACTACCTTTTTCACTTTGACGGGAAAAGGAGGGACATTGTTCCCGCCATCGTTGAACCTCCACATCACGGTTTTTCCTTCGTCTAATGGACCGTCGGCTCCGCCGGTTGTGAAGTACTTGCTGAGCTTCTTCGGGTTGTATACAGCGTCGAATACTTCCGTTACAGGTTTCTGGATTTTCGTCTGAACTGTGAATCTCAGGTCCATCTCCATAGCTTTCTCAGACGCGCCGACATGTTATATCTTTATAACACTTTGTGTATAACACAACGGTCGACTTTGAACTCTCGCGCACGCTTTCCCCAGAGGAGCCGGTAGCATGCCACAGGAAGAGAGGTACGATATGATCTTCAAAGCACTGGGCAACTCTCGAAGACGAGAAATACTAGATTTGCTCAAAGCTGGGAGCAGAACAACCGGCGAGTTGGTAGAGCGCTTCAAGCATTTAGACAGGTGCACCGTGATGCAACACCTACGCGCTCTCGAGAAAGCGGACCTAGTTATCGTGAAGCGAGAGGGGCGTCTTCGGTGGAACTACATCAACCCGCTGCCCATCAAAGAACTATATGATAGATGGATCGGCGGCTACGCGGATAATGCAGTGGATCTGCTTGCGCGCATGAAACGTGAAATCGAAGTTACTAGAAATTGACCTGCAAGCCTTGGCAATTTTTTCAAGCCTCTAAATAGTGGCCCTTGTGCTTTGAGCCAATTTTAGGGAGGTATGAGTCAATTGTCAGAGAGTAGGGAAGATAGGTGGTTGGATCTTGACCTTGCAGCCGCCAACGTAAATCGGGCTGGGACCCTTGTAGGGTCAACAATTGCCGTCTTCACCTTCCTGCTCTTCTTCCTCTACCCACAATTCTCCTCGGGGCGGATCGACCCGACCCTATTCCAGCTCACCCTGACAATCATAATTCTAACTATCCTAACATTCAGCCTGTCAGGACTCTACTACTACCGAGTAGGAGTGCTGAAGCTGAGCAATGCTAAGAAACGTGCAAGCATGCAGAGAGGAGCACTCTTCTGGCTCTTCGGGACACTATTCATAATATTAGAGCCGGCTCTGATACTGTTTACCGTGGGACTAACAGCCGTCGGAGTCGTAGCGCTAATGGCATGGCTCTTGTATACTCTCGTCACCCTGCGCGACGCCACTGCGTACGGGAATCTATACGGTTCTACTTGATGCGAACTAGGAAACGATGAACGACGATGAGCAACACACTGCTGGCAACGGCCTTTTCCGACCTCTCTACACCTCTTATAGTAGACGCATGTCTGCGGGCTAGGGTCCCGTTGCGAGTGGCGCCCTTCGGGATCCGTCCGGTGGTGCAGAGTATGCGCGTTGCTGGTCGGGTATTGCCCGCTCGTCATAGAGGCAGCGTAGACACTTTCCTCGAGGTTATGAAGAAAGCCCTGCCAGGAGACGTGCTGGTTGTAGACAACGAGAGTCGAGGCGATGAGAGTTGCATAGGTGATCTCACTGTTCTAGAGGCCCAAGCGTCAGGTTTGGCGGGTTTGGTGGTGAGGGGCTATCATAGGGACACGCACGAGCTTGTACGTATCGGCTTTCCCGTGTTCAGCTACGGGTCTTACCCTGCGGGTCCCCGTCGCCTCGATCAGAGATCGTCCCAAGATCTTTCTTCAGCTCAGTGGGACCGTTTCACCGTTGACCATGATGATGTGGTCTTTGCTGACGATGACGGCGTACTCTTCGTGCCATCAAGTGCAATCGAAAAAGTGCTGGAGGCTGCAACGTCCATCTGGAAAGTCGAGCGGCGACAGGCCGATGCGATTCAGGCTGGGAAGAAGCTTTCTGAGCAATTGGACTTTGACTCCTACATCGCGAAGCATGATTCCGATCCTTCCTATATCCTCCGCAAACACCTAAGGGAACGGGGAGGGGCCGTGGAGGAGTAGCCGCCCGCTGTTAGACCGACCCGTAGTTAGAATAGACTACCTTGTCAATAATTGATTTTTTCGCGGTCTTTCTGAGATGCCTTGAGACAATCGACTTCGACAAGTTTCATTGTCCAGTCAGGCCTTGACTGTGACGTTTCCCTTCATCCAAGAATGCAGCGTACAGTAGTAACTGTAGACGCCTGTTTGAGGAAACGTGTGGGAAAATGTCTGTCCGGAGTTCAGGATTCCCGAGTCGAATAAGCCAGTAGTGCTGGTTGCGGTATGTGGTGTACTATCCTTGTTCGCCCATGTGACAGTCTTGCCGGCGGTTATGGTGAAATTGGCCGGCAGGTAGCCAGTGCTACCGGGCGTTCCAGCGCCTCGAGGAATGGTGATGTCGGCGGAGGTTCCAGCGGACGAGAGAAGCTGGTTTTCTGTTCCAGCTGCCAAAGCGCCCACGGCGGATCCTCCTATTATGAATCCTAGGACTAGAACAGCGATTGCGCGGCGGAGTATTGAGAACGTTAGGGAGCTGGCTCGTGCTGGTTTCCGCATTTCTAGGAGACCCATTGCTGAATATGATCCTGCGGCAAGTATCAATGGGAAGATGGTCATCACGTAAACGAAGAGTCCAGTGTCCGCGGGGCTGGAAAGCCCCTTTACAAGAGTAAATGGAGTGAAAATTGCGACAGCAACAAGCCCGACCGATTATGCTCAACAAAATAGCCTATTCTTGGCCGGGTCCATACTAGAAAGATGGAGAGGAGGAAGAGTACGATGAAGGGTACATGGTAATAGTCGAAGAAGGGTATCGTTCCGCCAAGCCAGTCAGCTACACATTGGATAGTGGCATAGGCTACGAAGTATCGAGACCAATGATTGTAATCACTATGCGGAGGGACTTTCGGTGGAAAGACAACATCATTCAATCGTCATCACAGCAGATTAGCGCCCGCGTATCATCTTTTGCCATGAACAATCGCTTCACTTCCCCCACCTCGAATGTGACGTCTGTAATTTCTCGATGCAACTGCTTCCGTGATCTTTTACATGAATGTCATTAGGCCGGTCATCGGGGATCTGGACTGCGACTCTTGGCTTGCCGTTTAGCGACAATGTCAGCGACCCGGTTGACTAGTTGGAGATCGTCCAGTCGCTTGGACATGGCGGCAAAGCTAGGGTTAGGTCCACGCCAACGGAGCTCTTTCGCTGAGCGGATCTTCGGCTCTTTCGTTCGCAGGGTGGCGAGATCTCGGAATAACAACGCGAGCTTGAAGTCTTGTTGGAGAGTTTGAGCGAGATGGTCTGCTCTCCGAACCGTAACCTTCCAGTCCATAGCTGAACTAGGAACAGCTTCCAAGTGATCATAGAAGCCGATAACCGTTCCAGCAGACTTGTCGCCCCAGCCTGTGAGACCGGGATATCCATCCGCACTGTCGCCTACGAGAGCGAGATAGTCGGGAATGGATATTGGCGAAACGCCGAACTTTTCGCGGACCCCAGCTTCATTCCGCACTTGTCGCGCTCGACGATCAAGCTGTACTACACGATCGTTTTTCACGCACTGTGCCAAGTCCTTGTCGGGGGTGCAGACGTAAACTCGCGACACTGCAGAGATTCTGCTAAGAGACAACGCCGCGCCAGCGAGAGCGTCGTCGGCCTCTAATTCGACCATCGGCCAGACTACAACTCCCATGGCTTCGAGCGCCTCTTCAAGCAGCGAGAACTGTGCGAGCAAGCGAGGATCGACACCCTCACTAGTCTTGTACCCCGGCCACAGATCGTTGCGGAAAGACTCGATCACATGGTCGGTCGCGACCCCGATGTGTGTAACTCCTGATTCAAGCATTCCAGCAATACTTCCCAACACTCCACGGGTTGCAGCAACCTCCTCACCCCGCCCGTTCGAATGGGGAGGCATAGCGTAGAAGTGGCGAAACAGCTCGTAGGTGCCATCGACGAGGTAAACGTCCAACTGCGCAACCCTAGGATTCGGTTCTCATCAATAGGATGAGTGCTTCGAGAGAAAACCTAGCACCAGTTGATTGAATTCTTGGGGTTTTTCGAAGTGCGGGAAGTGTGCGGCTCCGGAGATCGTTGAGACTTCGCTATTGGGAATCGCCTTTCCAAGACGGTCGACGATAGCGTGCAGTACCGCCGGGCTTTCAGTTCCGTGGATCAGAAGTGTTGGCGCGGATATCTTGGACGCTTCTTCTCTGCCAAACACCGGGACTTCAGCCATTAGTTCTCCGACAGTTCCCTCATTCTCCTTTACCATTGTGCGCACTGGTTCAGGAAACTTTTCGAATGCTCCATGCCGATTCATGATACCGTCAAGATTGAATCTGAGCGACTTATCGAAATCTCCTCGACGAAACGCCTTGAGCGACGGGTCTAGTGATCCTCTTTGAAATCGTGCAGCTGACCTCGCTATGGACGGATGAGTAAATAGAAGGCCAAAAAAACTGTGAGATGCTCTTCCGATTCTTCAACAGCATTGTCGAAACGGCTGGTTCGATCAGTGTCAGAGTATGAATCAGTTGAGGGTTGGTTGATGCGCAGTACGCTGCGGCGAACCCACCATAGGAGTGGCCGACCAAATGAACGGGGGAAATTCCGAGTTCTTCGATCAAGCCGACAAGATCTGCGGAATTGTTTTCGATCGTGCTCTTCTCATAGTCCATGGTATTGTGATTCGGCTGGGCGAGGCGTCGACTGTAAGCGATCACATGATACTTGACGGAGAAGGGTCCAATCTGGCTGTTCCAAGCACGATAATCGGTTGGTATTCCATGAACAAATACTACTGGTTCGCCGCTGCCAGCTTCAACATAAGCCAGTTTCACGTGACCAAGATCGGCAATTCGAAGATCTATCGGTTGCACACTCCTCACCAAATCTTCGGGTAGGAAGTAGATATCATGGTCGCTCTTGTCAACTTCTCAAACGTTTGAACTTGCAGGATGAAGCTAGGTCTTAGTAGCGCTCTAATAACTAGTGAAGCATGTCTCGCATCGAAGTCGTTCGAGGCTCTGAATTGGGAGCCGGGGATTCGACCGAAGGAATCGTTAGAAAAAAGGCGTTCGAATCGGAGACTACTATCGTCTCGCAGTCACAGGTCGCTCCTGGAGTCGTCTCCGGATGGCATCATCATGGCACTCGCCAACTCTACGGGTTCATCGTCTCAGGTCGACTTCAACTCGAGTATTTTCTGAGAAGACAGGAAATAGCGGACTTGAATGTTGGAGACTTCTTTCACAGTCCAGCTGGGCTAGTGCATAGAGATCTGAATCCAAACAAGGACCGTGAGCTAGTTGTTGTCAACATTCTTGTAGGTAGCGGGCCTGCGGTGATCAATGTTGACTCGCCTTCTCAGGGAGATTAGATGATCCAGCTACGACCGAACCAAGCCGACCTCCAGAGGCTGAAGGAACCTTTCGGAAGACTGCTTCCGGGAAGTCCCGCAAGGACAATGTCAGAATTGAACACGATTATCAGCCAAACTACCCCCAGAAGAGTTGCCGCGGTTGGAGATGTAGTATCGCGAGAAACCCTTGTTGCTGGAATAAGAGTCGACCTTAGAATACTGGATCACATTTCGATGCGAAGACCCACATCAGCATTCAACCTCAAAGTCAAGAAAACATACCACGTAAAGAATCCAGCTGGAGTCATTACGCTCGAAGCTTGGGAAACAATTAAACGAGCGATGAAGGACGAGGATGCCTTAATCGTCGTCGAGGGCGAGGAAGATCTACTTGCACTACCGTGCATCGTAGAGTCCCCCAACAATTCACTGGTGCTTTACGGCCAGCCGTCCAAGGGCCTTGTTGTGGTCGAAACGAATACCAAGGTGAAGGGTGAAGCTAGCCTGATCCTAAGTCGGATGACTAGAGAGGAAACGCAAAGCTAGCAGCCTATTTTGGGCCTGGATTCGAATACTTGTACGAGAGATTCTGGGCCTCCCAGTACAACTCTGGAGACCCAATATCCAGACGAATGTCGCTTTTCTCAAACTCCACCGCGCGGACAATTAACCCCCAGTCAACCAACTTCTGAATTCCGTCAGTTAGCTGAATCTCGCCGCCAAACCCTGCCTGAGTAACCTCCAAGGCTTTCAGAATCACAGAGTGGAAAGCGTAGACTGGCATTATTGCCAGGTTGGACGCGGGCTTCTGAGGCTTCTCCACAACACGTGATACTTGAACGACTCCGGCCCCATCTCTGGAGCCCTCAACAACTCCATAACGTCGAGGATCTTGAACCTGTTGTGCAAGGAACGCTCCATCCGCTTTCGAGGCCTCGCTATTCTCCATCAAACGTTTCAGGAGTCTTGAGTTCTCCGAAATAATGTACGTATCACCTGCGTGGACCAGAAAACTGTCAGCTCCAATGAAGGTCTTGGCCTTCAACACCGCGTCTCCGAAACCTCGGGGCTCGGGCTGGTTTATCCAGACGAGTGTGGATCCTTCGATCATCTCATAGAATGATTTCAGATCCTCAGACGGCCCCGTCTTTCCCTTGCTCTGAAGCATAGATACGTAGGAGAAATCAGGGGTGAAATGGTCTTCAATCGCTCTTTTCTCTCTTCCCACGATAAAACAGAACTCGCGAAACCCGGCAACGTAGAGCTGTTCGAATACAAGCTGGACGACTGGCTTTAGACAGAGGTCTCCGTTCTTTGCCCTCGAGAAAATTGGCAGCATCTCCTTCGGCTGCTCCTTGGTAGCGGACAGAAGCCTTGTGCCCAATCCTGCCGCGGGAATAACTGCTTTCCTTAACACGCAACAATCAGCCGGTTCTACTCGCCCTATCAATTTCAACAATATAAGCCCCCCGTCCTCTAACCTGGCATGGTACGAAAACCCGAATCTGTCTCTTTCGTCGGTCTAGGCTACGTTGGCCTCTGTACCGCGACCGTCATGGCATCGAGAGGCATCCGAATCATTGGAGTCGATGTTGACGAAAAAAGGATCGAGGAACTCCGGAAGGGAGTTCCGCCATTTCATGAGCCACAGCTTCAACAGATGCTCAAAACAGCTGTGAGAAAGAAACGGATGGAGTTTACGACAGATGCATCACTCGTTTCTGATTCGAGTACAGTTTTCTTGACCGTTGGAACGCCGAGCAAAGATGATGGATCTATCGATCTAACTTACGTGAAGAAGGCGACTCAAGATGTAGGATCTGCAATCGCAGGATCTCCGACCTATCATCTCGTCGTCGTTAAGAGCACAGTTACGCCGGGAACCACAACTGACCTTGTCTGTCCTGTCCTTGAAGCGTCAAGCGCGAAGGTGTGCGGCCCTGAGCTGGGATTATCTTCTAACCCCGAGTTTCTCGCCGAAGGATCCGCCATAAATGGAACTCTCCATCCCGACAAGATCGTCATAGGCGCGTTCGATGCCAAGTCCGGCACAACTCTCACTAAGCTCTATAGGCGAATCTACTCGAAATCAAAAGTCCCTACCATAGTAACTGATCCGACAACTGCGGAGACAATCAAGTACGCCAGTAACGCGTTCCTCGCTACTAGAGTAAGTACAATCAATACCATTGCTAACATATGCCAACGTGTCCCAAAGGCAGACGTGGAGACGGTTGCGAAGGCAATAGGTCTAGATCCTCGAATCGGTGCCCTCTATCTCAAAGCCGGTCCTGGCTACGGGGGGTCCTGCTTCCACAAAGACCTACAGGCTCTCATCTCGTTCAGTCGGTCCAAGAATTATGACCCGCTACTTCTTACCGCTGTCGAGGAAGTCAACTATCGACAGGCATCAGAGATCGTCAATCTTTCAAAGAAACTCCTGGGACCATTGGACAACCGTCGAATCGCGGTTCTTGGACTAGCCTTCAAGAAAGACACTGACGACATGAGAGAGGCCTCATCGCTCCGTGTCATTGACGAGTTGTTGAAGAACGGCGCCAGCGTATCAGCTTACGATCCGATGGCCATAGAGAACGCGCACCGGATTCTGGGCGACAGAGTAGAACTGACGCAAGATGCGATCTCTTGCCTCAAGGGTGCCGACTGTTGCATTGTAATGACAGAGTGGGATGAGTTCCGAAAATTGACGGCTAGCGATTACAAGTCGGCGATGAAGGCTCTAAACATTGTCGATGCTCGGAGAATAATCAAGCGGGATGACTTCGACGGTTTCAATTATGTCGCGGTTGGTTTAGGAACATCTTCGTCCATAGAGAGCTAGTTATCAGCACGGATCGCGATGCCTTGCCGTAACAGGGGGGTCAGGATTTTGCCGTCAACGTCCTTAGAAACTTCTAGCATGAGCATTTTCTGGAGGGTTGGAGCCAGATCAAGGATACTCGCATCTAGTCTTAGATCCTCTGGGATCCCTGGTCCCGTCATGCACCAGAATCCTTCCCTGACATGCTCGGATGACAGGTGTGGCGCGAAGCTCCAGATCTCTCCGGACCCGAGTGTAATGTTGATGTGGATCTTTTCGTCCTTACCGAATAATTCAACGGCGAGGTCCGGGGCCTCCATCGCGTAGGGACCCTGGAACGTGTCCTCTCTGCGATGATACACAGCACGTATCCTTTCCCCGGTTGATGGATGAGTAAGCTCGCCCAACATATCCTCCAGACTCTCTACAAGCTCCTCGCGCAGTTCAGGGTTCCTCAGCGATCCTCCATCGTAATTTGTTGAGTTGATGTAGATGGCTGCTTGGGGACCCCCTGTAGAGAACGCTTTCGTGTTACTCCAATCAATACTATCGACCAGTCGAGTCAAGGTCCTCTCATGTTGAGCAGAGACAGTAAGTTTGTGAGCGATCCGGTCTGGAGTCAGCCTGTAAATCGCCTTGATCG
>Ga0209152_10000714_pt1 | contig 14236 bp, 10 predicted proteins | sample GraSoiAngelo_107_FD_185873 | JGI IMG/M metagenome (GOLD analysis project Ga0209152, IMG submission 185873) | Grasslands soil microbial communities from the Angelo Coastal Reserve, California, USA - 14_0903_09_30cm (SPAdes) (version 2) | ecosystem: Environmental > Terrestrial > Soil > Grasslands...
GCGGATGGGACTATCAGGAGTGGATCGGTCCCTTCTATCGCAACGCGAGCGAGTCGAAACTCCGCGCCTACGCCCGCGTGTTCGATACCGCAGAGATCAATTCGACCTTCTACCGTGCCCCGTCGCCGGGCATGGTCCAAGGCTGGGGCCGCTTCACCCCGGACGATTTCGTCTTTGCGGCAAAGGTCCCGCAGACCGTCACCCACGATCGGCTCCTGGACGTGGCCGCGGGGGCAGACAAGGACCTCCTGTCCTACTGCGACCTCATGCGACCTCTCTTGGACCAAGGGAAGCTCGGGCCGTTACTGCTTCAGCTCCCCCCGCGCCTGCGGTTCGACGAGACCGTGATCCACCGGTTCCTCGACGTCCTCCCGCGAAACTTCACGTTCGCGCTCGAACCTCGCAACAAGTCGTGGATGACGATGGAGGCGTTCGATCTGCTCCGCTCGACCGGCGTCGCATACACGATCGTGGACGAGCCGCTCCTGCCGCCCGACTTACATGTGACGTCCCCAGCCGCGTACCTGCGCTGGCACGGTCACGGGACGGACCCCTGGTACAACTACCACTACTCGGAAGACGAACTGAAGACGTGGGTCCCGCGGGTCCAGCAAGTCGCCTCCCAGTCGGAGACCGTCTACGGATTCTTCAACAACCACTTCCACGGCTACGCGCCCGAGAATTGCATCCAGATCCTGCGGATGCTCGGGGTGCAGACCCAGGACCAGGCACGGGCGCTCCAGCGGATCGAGGGGTTCCGCAAGCAGGCCACCCACGCGGAGGTCCGACTAAAGTCCCTCACGCTGGAGGACTTCGGCGCCGACGTCCCGAAGGACGCACTCGTCGACGCGGCACTCGGTCGTCTCATGGACCCGAACCGGCTCGACCGGGCGAAACGAATCGACTCGAAGGACGTCGAGGTCACTCGGGAGGGCGAAGTCATCCTCGCACGGGTCAAGGAGTATCGGGTCGAGCTCGATCCCACATCGAAGACGATCGTGCACGACTGCGAAGACTGGGGCAAGCTGTCCGGGCGGAAGGACTTCTGCAAGCATGTCGGGAAGTTTTTCCTTAGCCTCCCAAAGGAGGAAGCCCTCACGCGCCTGGATGCGATTGCAACGGATCGAGATGCGTGGACCTTTTCGACGCCGCCCACTTAGATGACCGGGGCAATCTCTCACCATCCGAGGACAGGCCGCAAAGGTTAACGGCCGCCGTTGGCGTGGACGCAGCGTGGGTGTCCTCCTCACTCCGATCGCGGTCCGCCATCCAACGACCCTCGAGGCGCTCCATGGCCGCTCCATCGCGATCGACGGCAATCTCGAATTGTATCAGTTTCTCTCGATCATGCGCACCCGCGATGGGACGCCCTTGCAGGATTCCCAAGGTCGGATTACTTCGCACCTCAACGGCCTGGTGTTCCGGACGACGCGCCTCATCGCCGATTACGAAATTCATCCCGTGTTCGTATTCGACGGTCCTCCTCCGGAGCTGAAGTGGGCGGAGATCCGCAAGCGACGCGAGGTCCGCGAGAAATCGCAGCGGGAGTATCAGGTCGCCGTCGCTTCGGGAGACACCTCGACGGCGTGGTCCAAAGCCGTGATGACCTCGCGGCTGACGAGGCCGATGGTTGAAGAAGCAAAGACGCTCCTCGGCCTGCTCGGCATTCCGTGGATTCAAGCCCCGAGCGAAGGGGAGGCGCAGGCCGCGTTCCTCGCGCGGCGCGGGGATGTCTGGGCCGCGGGGTCGAAAGATTACGACTCCCTGCTGTTCGGCGCCCCTCGGATGGTCCGATTTCTGGCCGTCAGCTCGACCGAATTTCTCCCGAGTCAAGGCCGGTCCCGATACGTGGCGCCGGAAGTCCTCGACCTGGAAGAGAACCTCGCGCACCTCGGGCTCACGCAAGACCAGCTGATCGATGTCGCGATTCTCGTGGGCACGGATTTCAACGAAGGCGTGAAAGGAATCGGACCGAAGACCGCGGTGAAACGAATTCGGGAATGGAAATCTCTCGAAGGTGCTCCAGCCGAGGTGTCCGCCGCGTTGCCTGAGACGCTCGAGGCGATCCGGAGTTTCTTCGCGAACCCTCCGGTGTCGACCGAATCCGTCCCCGCTGCAAGGCCCCCGGACGAGCGAGCCGTCTTTCGCTTTCTCTGCGAGGAGCGCGAATTCTCCCGCGACCGGGTGGAGAAGGCCATCGAGCGCCTGCACCGTACCGGCGGTAGGCAGAGTACATTGGACATCTGACGAACTTCGCTGTCTCTGCTGGAAAACGCTTAAGACCGCACACCGAATACCGTGGCCGAACGGCGGTCCGAGTTGGGTAACGGACAAGGGGCGGATGAACTTGGTAACACCTGAGCCAGCAACACCAGTGCGCGGGGGAAGCCGGAGATTACTTGCCATCGTCGTGGTCATTGTGGTCATCCTCCTCGTAGGAGGGGCCGCGGCATACGTGGTCCTGACCGCACCGCAACCCGCGAGGGTCCTCGTGGTCGGCACAACCGACGACGAGATTACCTTTGACCCCGCGGATGCCTACGATTACTTCTCCGGGAACATCATCCAAAACACAATGGCGATGCTCCTAACGTATGTGCCAGGAACGACGAACCTCACGCCGGACTTGCTGTCGGAGGTCCCAAGTTTGACGAACGGCGGGATCAGCGCGGACGAGCTCACATATACGCTCCACCTGCGCGCGAACCTCAAGTTCGAGGATGGAACGCCGATCAATGCGACCGTGCTGAAATATTCTCTCGACCGAGTCGTCAAACTCAACGGCGAACCGGCGTTCCTCCTAGGCTACGTCGTTGGGACTCAGGAATATTGGACCGTTCCTGGAGACACCGCGAACGCCACCCGGAAGGACTCCGCGTGGGCAAACTATACAGCTCAGGGCGTGCAGATCGTCGACGCTCTGAGCGTGAAAGTGACATTGCGACAAAAGTGGTCGCCATTCGTCTCTCTTCTCGCATTCACAATCACGGCTCCGGTCGAACCGAAATCCTTCGACACAAAGAAGTTCTATCCGAATGTAATCGTGTCGAGTGGTCCGTACCGACTCAGCACCTACCTGCCGCACCAGCGGTACGAGCTCACCGCGAATCCGAACTACTATGGAACGCCGCCGAAGATGTCGCGTGTGACAATCGTCCGTTTCACGACGGCGGTCGACCTCAAGCTCGCGATGAAGACGGGTGCCATCGATGTCGCGTACCGGAGCCTTCTGCCTCCGGACTTTGCGGACTTCGCAACGAACTCCGCCGTGAAGACGCAACAGGGCGACAGTCCGGTCATCCGATACCTCGTGTTCAATATGTGCGGTGCTGCGGACGTTTCGGCGATACGTCCCCTTCCTGCGGGTAAGTGCCCCCACACCACCGTGTTCTCGGATGCAAGCGGGGCGCTACTCCGAAAGGCCCTCGCATACGCCTCGAACCGCACGGACATCTCCACGAGCGCCTATTCGGGAACGGTCGCACCGCTGTACAGCCTGGTCCCACAAGGGATGTTCGGTCATCAGGACGCCTTCAAGACGGCGTATGGTGCCTCTCCGAACCTGGCCGCCGCTCAGAGTTTGCTGACGCAAGCCGGCTTCAGCGCCACGAACAAGTTCGTCGTCAAGCTCTGGTATACCCCGAGCCACTACGGCGACCCGGAGATCTTCGTCGCCCAGGCCTTGAAGCGGGCGTGGGAAGCGACCGGCATGGTCACGGTGAATTTGGACCTCAGGGAGTGGACGGACTACAAGGCCGCCTGGAGAGCGGGCGATTTCGACGTCTTCCTCCTGGGATGGTTCCCCGACTACTTCGACTCGGACGACTACGTCTTCCCGTTCCTCCACTGGGCCTCGGGCGGCAGCGCGTCCTTCGGGAACTGGTACCACAACGCGTCGATGGACACAAAGATCGAGGCGCAAGCCGCGACGGCGGATCCGACCCAACGGGCGAGCCTGTTCGGGGACATCCAGTCGGGGCTCGCTGCCGACGTGCCGTACATCCCGCTTTGGCAGACAAAGCAGACCGTCGTGTTCAAGCCAACCGTTTCCGGGATCGTGCTGGACCCGATCCAGTTCTTCCGATACTTCACGATCAGCGTTTCGTGAGTCGGACGACTGGAAACCCCAACCTTTTTTCCTTTTCTCCCTTTCTCCATCAGTAGGGAGGAGAACCATTTGGCGGGATCGTCCGCTTCGCTTCGGGCCTACGTGATCACCCGCGTCCTGCTGATGGTTCCCATGCTCCTGATCCTCCTGACGTTCACGTTTCTCTTGCTTCGGGTTGCGCCGGGTGACCCCGTGAGCGCGATCTACGGCGAGAAAGGGAATCCCCAGGTCATCGACCAGATCAAGCGGGAGCTGGGCCTGTACGATCCTCTCTATGTCCAGTATTTCACGTACCTGCGTGGCGTCTTCACCGGGAACATGGGGACGTCCATCGTGTCGAGCAAACCGGTGATCCAGGAAATCCAGGATCGAATGCCCGCCACGCTCGAGCTCACGATTTCCTCGATGATCGTGGCGAGCGTGTTTGGGATCGGCTTGGGCACGTTCGCCGGGACCCGCCGCGATCGGCCCACCGATTTCGGGACCCGCATCTTCGCCTCCATGGCGTACAATATCCCGATCTTCTGGTTCGGCCTCATCCTGAAGCTCATTTTCGGATTGTGGCTCGGATGGTTGCCGGTGTCCGGTCGCTTCTCGCCACGACTCAACCTGCCACCACGGTTCACAGGCATGTACACGGTCGACACCCTTTTGTCCGGTGATCTCCGAGGCTTTGCGGACGCGGTCGCCCACTTGATCCTCCCTTCGCTCACGCTCGGGATTGTCCTATCGGGATTCTTCATTCGCATTACGCGCGTCAACGTGATCCAGTCGATGGGCTCGGATTTCGTGGAGGCGGCACGCGCGAGGGGGATTCCGGAACGCTCTGTATTCTTCCGGCACGCGTTGAAGAACGCCCTCGTCCCGGTTATCACGACGATGGGCCTCACGTTCGCGTTGTTGTTCAGCGGGGCCATCTTGACGGAGACCGTCTTCTCGTTCGAAGGCATGGGCCGTTTTGTGTTCTATGCGATCAGCTACCGCGATTATCCCGCGATCCAAGGAGCGGTCGTCTACTACGGCATTCTGATGGTCGTCATCAGCCTCCTCATCGACATCGTGAACGCGTTCGTGGATCCTCGCATCCGATATTAGGTGGGCCATGGCCGGCGGGGATGCGAGAGGCCGCGCGACAATCCTGGGTCGTTTCGTCGGCCGGCCGGCAGGCCGTCTGTTCGCGCACTTCCTTCGCGAGTCCAGGACAGCCGCGGGAATCATCGTCTGGATCGGAATCGGGATTGTCCTCGCGATCATCGTCATGGCCATCTTCGCACCGTTCCTCGCGCCGTTCGATCCGAATACGAAGGTGGCGGACCCGGAAACGCCCCCCGGCGGTCGTTTCGTGATGGGCGTCGATCGGTCCGGGCAAGACGTATTGAGCCGGATCATCTGGGGCGCCCGAGTGCCCCTCGCGATTATCGCGGTCGCGACGACCATTTCGCTCGCGATCGGTCTGCCAATCGGACTTCTTTCGGGTTTCGTCGGCGGACGGTTGGACCGGATCCTGGTCCTCGTCATGGATTCGATCTACGCTTTTCCGGGGCTCCTGCTCGCGATCGTGATCGCCGCCATCATCGGTCGCGGAATCCTGAATATCTCCGTCGCGATCGCCATCATCTACATTCCCACGTATTTCCGCGTGATTCGGAACCATGTCGCCGCGGTAAAACAAGAGCCGTACGTGGAGGCCGCCATCGCCCTCGGGATGCCACGCCGGAGGGTCATCATCCGATATGTTCTTCCGAACGTGGCACAAAGCATACCGGTCATTTTCAGTGTGAACGCGGCGGACTCCGTCCTGACGGAGGCCGGACTCACCTTCCTCGGCCTCGGACTTCCCCCGGGCATCCCGGACTGGGGCTTCGACATCAGCTTGAATTGGCAGCGGTTCGAAGCGTCCTGGTGGGCCACGTTCTATCCAGGCCTGTTCATCCTGATCCTGACGACCGCGCTCACGTTCGTGGGCGAAGGGTTGAACGACATCCTGAATCCGCTCCTGCGGAAGAAGGATTTCAAGGCGAAGGTGGAAGCCTGACGGTCCTTCTCGAGGCCAAAGGCCTCTCCGTGACCTTTGACACGCCGGACGGGCCCGTTCACGCGGTCACGGACGTGGACCTGACGATCGAGAAGGGAACGACCGTTGGGCTCGTGGGAGAGAGCGGATGCGGGAAGAGCACACTCGGGCGTGCCATCCTGCGTCTGCTTCCTGAGAACGCTCGGATCTCGGGAACCGTGCGGTTCGACGGCATCGACCTGTCCAGCCGTTCCCCGAAGGAGATGCGCGACCTGCGGGGCCGCAATATTGCGATGATCTTCCAAGACCCGATGACCCGTTTGAACCCGTTGATGCGGATTCGCGACCATTTCATCGAAACCATCCAGGCGCACGACCCGAACGTGAGGCCGGAAGCTGCGGTGAAGCGAGCCTTGAAGGTCCTCGCGGACGTACGAGTCCCAGCCGACCGGATGAACATGTATCCCCACGAGCTGAGCGGGGGGATGCGCCAGCGCATCATGATCGCACTGTGCCTTCTGTTCAAGCCCGCCCTCCTCATCGCCGATGAGCCAACGACCGCGTTGGACGTGATCTTGGAGGCGCAAATCCTCCAGTTGCTGCAATCAATCATGCACGAATACGACATGGCCGTCCTCCTGATCACGCACAACCTGGGCCTCGTGGCCGAATTCGCGGACCGCGTGGCGGTCATGTACGCGGGTCGGATCGCCGAGGAGGGGGCGACCGTTCCCCTATTCCGGGAGCCGTACCATCCTTACACTCAAGGGCTCCTCCGATCCGTGATCGATCTGGACACGACGAAACTCTACTCCGTTCCTGGAGCCCCGCCGAGCCTCCTCGGAGAGTCGGTGGGGTGCCCTTTCTACCCGCGATGTGAAAAGCGAATGGCCGTCTGCGAGGCCGTCTTTCCCGAGATTCGTCTCGTGGGAGAGGACCACCGGAGGGTCGCATGCCATCTCTACTAGGTCGATCGTCATGAGCGCTGCCCTCCTCGATGTAGAGGACCTCCACGTACACTTCCCCGTATTCCGGGGCTTCGTTCAGCGGATCCTGGGCGGAGGCGATGTGAAGGTCCACGCGGTAGACGGGGTCAGCTTCTCCATCGCCGAGGGCGAGGTCTTCGGCCTCGTGGGCGAGAGCGGATGCGGGAAGACTACAATCGCGAAGACGCTCGTCGGACTCGTCCGAGCCACCTCGGGCCGGATCCTGTTCCGCGGGGCCGACATGACCCATCCGGACCCGCAGACCTTGTTTCACGTTCGCGAGCGGATTCAGTTGATCTACCAGGACGCACACGCGGCCCTCAGCCCCGCGATGACCGTCGGGGAGGCGACCGCGGATGTCCTACGAACTCATGGACTTGCAACGGAAACCGGTGAGCGGGTCGCTCCAAAGTCCGAGGCCGACCTCCGGCAGGCCGTCTACCGGATCTTCGACGATGTCGGTCTTCGACCTCCTGCATTCTATTATGACAAGTATCCGGACGAACTGAGCGGAGGCCAGAAGCAACGCGTGGTCGCGGGACGCGTTCTCGCTTTGCGCCCGGAGCTCATCGTGGCGGACGAGCCGGTTGCGATGCTTGACATGTCCGTTCGTGCGCGAATGCTCGAGTTCCTAATGGAGCTGAAGGCGAAGCATCACCTTACGTACCTCTTCATCACGCACGACCTCGCGACCGCGAAGTTCATGTGCGACCGCATCGCAATCATGTACCTCGGCCGAATCGTCGAGATGGGGCCTGCTCGGACGATTTACGCCAATCCGAAGCATCCGTACACGCGCGCCCTGCTCCAAGCCATCCCGATCCCGGATCCAGAGCGGAGGACCAAGAAAGTCTTGCCGCGAGGCGAAGTCCCGAATGCGATCTGGCCTCCCGCAGGATGTCGATTCCATCCCCGGTGTCCGGTCGCCCTCGCGACCTGCGGATGGGAAGGCCGAGATGTGATCGCACTCCTCGAAGAACGATGGCTCTCTCCGGAGCTCGCCGGACGCGAGGCGTTGGCGGGGCCCGTCGAGGAGTGGGAAGCCAACGGACTCGTTGCGCGTCGAGATGTCGGGAAGTCCGACCCGGCACCGGTCCAGGTATTGATTCGCAAGATTGTCCAGGAAACCGGAGGTCCGCTGGGCGATGCGATTCGAGACATCCGCGTCGAGGGGAGCACAATCCTAGTCGAGTTCCGGCCTCCCGATTCGCTGGTGCCGAAGGCAGTCGAAGGACGCGTCGTCGAATGCCTCCTATATTAGAGCCAAGTCCTTAAGTCGGCCTCGAATATCGGGAGCGCCATGGAGGATCTGTCGAAGTTCGCGCCAACTCACCCCGAGTTCTGCGACCCCAAGACCATCCGAGTGCCGGGGTACGTACAGGTGCCCTCGCTTGAGGGGGCTCGGTCCTTCGATCTCACGTCGGAGAATCTGTCCACCTTTCGGGTGGAAGCCGCGAAGGATGCGACCGCATTGCCCGCCATGCTGAAGCTGGGACCCGAAGCCGTGGCGTTCTACGTGAGCTTCCGTCTCGCTCCGGAGCGGTGGGGGGTCTACATTCGAGAAGGCGGTCTTCGAGCTCTCAAGGAAGAATATCATCGAATCATCTGGAGGGATCTAGGAAAGTACGCAGACAAGAATGTGGACGATGTCGCGGACAAGGTAGAGACCACGCTCGTTCTCGACTATCTGCTGGCCCACAACCGCGTGCATTTCATCATCGACCGGTGGGCCGCGGAGCAGGAAGCCGGGGACGGAAAGGCGCGCTACGCAGCGTACCAGGCAGCTTGGTACATCGCCCCGCCCAAACCCGCCATGGTTCCGGAGGATGTGGGCAATCTGGAAGAGGCCCTGGCGAACATGGAGGCGTTCCGTCAGTACATCAATCCGTCTTACGCCGAAGGTGTGGCGAAGCTCGTGGAAGGTCGCCTGGACGAGCGGAACGTAAACGAATGGAAAGCGTTCTTCATTGGCGGTCGGTTCGCGGTCGAGATGGCGAACGTCTTCTCTCGACAGCCGCCCGGCTGGAAAGACTTCGCGCGCTTCCTGAATCGCAAGACGTCCGTTGGAGCGACGAATTACGTGCGGATCCAATACTCATACAACCCAGAGATGCTCGAGCGCGGCCAGAAAGAACTGACTCAGCGGCTCAGCGGTTCCAAGGAGTCCTCAAATCTCTTCAAGGCCGAGGCACCTGACTTTCCAAACGTGTATCTCTTGTGAGGGCGACGGTTTCCTTGCTCCATGTCCGGTGAAGGCGCATAACGCGGACTCTAGCGCGCCCCCGGCGATGGACGCGCACAGCTTTTTATCAAATGTGAAGCTCTCGCGAATGTGGCGACGCCCAAGGAACGACCCGCGGGCAATCGTGCCGTCCACGCCTCTTTGATGTTCCTCGTCCTGTTCTGGGGACTCGCCTTCGTGGCGATCAAACAAGCCTTGGTCCACATGTCGTGGATCACACTGACCTTCCTGCGGTTCGCCCTCGCCGACGTCCTGTTTTTTGGATACCTGACGGCGACCCGCCGACTCCGACCCTTCCCGGCGAAGGCAGACCTGCCCTATCTCACCCTCCTTGCGTTCGTCGGTTTCACCGGCTATCACCTCTTCCTGAACCTCGGAGAATCCGATGCGTCCGTCACCGCGGGGACGGCCGCCCTCATCATTGCCTCGACGCCCGCCTTCATCGCGGTGCTCGCCGCCTCCCTCCTTCGGGAACGCCTCCAGCGATTCCAGGTTCAGGGAATCGCCCTCGCGTTCGCGGGACTCGGGGTCATGATCTTCCTCGCCCGACCGGAAAGCCAGTTTCGTTTCCAGGCGTCCGAGGGTGCGCTCGCGGTGATCCCGTCCGCCGTGTTCTCCGCCTTGTACGCCGTCTTCGGGAAGCGGTACCTCGGCCGCTATCCTCCCGTCACGCTCGTGGCGTGGACCCTGCTGATTGGTACCGCCTTGCTCCTCCCGTTGATCGCCGTCACGGCCCCGGCCTTCATCAGCGACTTGCAGTCGATGGGTGTCGACGGGTGGGTGCCCGTCGTGTTCTTGGCCGTGTTCCCCACCTTTCTCGGGTACGTGATTTGGTTTCGCGCCCTCGCCCGGCTGCCAGCGGCGTCGGCGGCCGCCTACATTTATGCGAGCACCCTGGTCGCCGTCCTTGGTGGCATCGCGATCCTCGGGGAACCGCTTACGCCGGCGACCGCGGTGGGAGGCGCCATGGTCATTGCGGGCGTCCTCTCGGCACAACGTCTGCGCGGGCGCTAGTTCGAAGCGTGGAACTATGGCCCCATCGATTTGAGAACGTCGATAGCCCAGCCCTCGTGCGCGACCTCGGAACGAGTCGGAAGCTTCCTCCGTTCGAACCACTCGGTCGCCGCAATATTCGGCCCCGGTTTGACGGTCGGCGTCGGCAAGTCGGCTCGATAGTGGAAGATGAGATGCCAAGCCCCATTCCCGAAGGACTCAATGTGGCTCAAACGGGCGTCCTCGAGCTCGACCCCGGTTTGCTCCCGAGCAATCCGTTTCGCGGCGTCTTGCGGGTGCTCCTCGTGAACGAGGAAATCGTCCGGGAGGAACCATCCTCTTTGGCCATCGTATCGAGCCACGTCGCGATATTTCACAAGGAGGACCCTGCGCCCGGAGAAGAGGGCGATGTCCGCAACGAGTTTGTGAACCGTGCATCCGCGTTCCATATCTCAAGGCCCGATCCGGAGTAGGCATCTCGCTCTGGTTCAAAAAAACTTCCGAGGGTCCGAATGTCCGACGTCAGCGAATGCGTTCGAGCTGGAACGATCCGATCATGATCGCTTTGTTCGTGAACTTGTAGGGTACCCAGTCGTGGGTCTGGACTTCCCCCAAGCCAACGACCTGAAGCTGCGTCTTCTGCTTGTCCGATTTGAAGTGGATCGCGCCGTCGACCATGTGCTCCATCGCCTCGAGGGTTTGGTCGTTGTGCATGCCCCGCTCGAGCGCGATCGCGGACACGGCTTTCGTTTGCCGCAGCCGGTTCACGAGCCGCTGGAAGAAGTTCATCGCGTCCCGCTCGTCCGCTTGGGTGATCGAGGAGCTGAGGGTGAGATACGCGAGCCGGAAGTAGGGATATTTCTTCTTGAATTCCTCATCAAGTTGATTGACGACTTGGTAGATGTTGTCGAAGTCCGTCGGCCCGTTCACACGCCAGACATTCTTTTCTTTCACCGGCTTCCCCGAGGCCATTGGTGACGTGCAATCGATCCACCGCACGAGACCGAGCTGGTCGTATTCGACGAAGGTCGGGAGGATGGGGGCGATGTCCTTCGCCACGTCGATCGGGAGTTTCGTCGTCGTGATGATGATGACGGGGATCCCTTTCTTCAGGCCTTCCGCGATGAAGTTCAGGAGGGCAACTTCCTTCCCGACGAACGCGGGTCCGACGAAGAGCACGTTGGAATTGAATGGGATTCCTCCATAGAGGAGGTCATCCAGCCGCGGCGTTCCCGTCTTCACGCGCGCCGCCTTCTTCTCGATGGCGATCGCTTCCTCGGCCTCCACGGCGCCCGCTGCGGTCGTGATGCGGGCCTTCACGGCGCCCTCCCGCATCTCCATCTCCTTCTCTTTCTGATACGTGCGGCGTTTGAACTCTTCCTCGCGATCGCGCAGCCGCTGTTCCCACGCCTCGAGTTGTGCGTCGCGGTCGAGGTCGCGCATACCCGGCGTCGATCCGCCCGAACGACCCTCATGCGTCTTCGTCTCGAGTTCGAGGGCTTTAAGTTGGACGTCCGATTCGCGTTCCTCCAATTCCTTCGCCCGCTCGAGGAGGTTCCGATTTTCCTCATTCAACCTCTTGATCTCGGCTTGGAGGTTCGCCTGCATGTCGGACAGTTTCTTCTCCCGCGTGCTGAGCGTCTCTTTCTGCCGCCGAATGTCTTCCGCGTTCGAGCCCACGGCGGCTTCCTTCATCTTCGCGTCTTTGAAGAGTTCCGAGTACTTCTTCGTCTTATCATCGAGGGCCTTCTGCGCTTCCTCCACGGCGGCCGCCTGGCGGTTGACCTCCGACGCCCGCTGACGCAAGGTGGCCTCCTGGTCGGCGATCGCCTTCTCTCGAGAGACGAACTCGGTCTCGCGATCCTCGTACATCCGGCGTTGACCTTGGAACTGCTTGTCGATCCGCGTCGCGTTCTCGTACCGTTCGCGGAGTTGGCTCTCGAGCGTCCTGAGGTCGACCTCCTGCTTGCCGACCTCCTTCTCCTTGGCGAGGATCTTGGACTCCCATTCTTTCAGCTCTCGGATCCGGGTCGCCTCCGCCGCAGAGGTCGTGCCCCCGAGCCGCTCCGATTTCATGCGGATTTCGGAGTCCTTCAACTGCAATTCCTTCTCCTTCTTCAGGAGGGTCGTACGGGTCGAGTCGAACGTCTTCTCGTGCTCCAGCAGCCGGGCCTCGCGCTCTTCGATGGACTTGAGCTTCGTCTCCGAGCCCCGGACCTTCGAGGTGAGCTCGATGGACGCCCGTTTCACTTCCTTCTCCCGTTCCGCCAAGGAAGCCTCCCGCGTGCTCACGGCCTGTCGGGTCTTCTCCAACTCCGTCTTCAGGGTGGCCAGGTCGCTGTCCCGGAGGCGGATCTCTTCCGCCTTCGCCTCGATCTCCGCCCGGGCGGACGCGACCTTGCGGTCCAGGTCCCTCAATTGGGTGCTCCCTTTCTCGATGGAGACCTCGCGGGTAATGACCTCGGCGAGTTTCGTCTTCAGGTCCTTCGCCTGGTCCTCGAGCTCCTGCTGCAAGGCTTCCAGGTGGGCCTCCCGGCCGCGGAGGGCCCGCTCCTTGTAGTCCAAGGCCTCCCGTTTCTTCTGGTAGTCCTGCTGGACCATGGCGACCTTCGAGTTGTCGGCCTTCAGGATTTCCCGCTGGTACACGGAGGTCGAGGACGCGATGATATGGAGAAGGGATCCGGAGATCTCCGTCGTGAGCGCCCCGATGAGGTACGTGAAGGTGTAGAGGTTTCGACCATCGATTGTCAATATAGAGAGATTGGGATCGAAGAGTGTCAAGAAGACCATGAGAACAGGGAGGAACAAGGCCAACCCGAAGCTAGCCACCTTTCGACCACTGAGGCCTTGCCATGTCATGCCAATGGAAACAATCGTGAGCGGCACGCCCGCGGCCGAAAGCGGGTAAATGAAGGGGATGAGCCAGTCTGGCAGGATCTTCTGCATCGCAAGGATGATTGCAAACGCAACGACGAAGAAGAGGACCATTCCCACGCAGGAGCTTGCGAAGTGGCTGGATACGTAGTGACGTCGATAGGGTTCCCGTTTCAGGCGTACGGCATCCCAGGAAGTCAGGGCGCCAGCGACCGCCGGAAGAAGCCAGAGGATGTGGTCGAGCCGAAGTCCGGTAATCGGTGAGGGCTGGGCCGCAAAAAACACGAGGAGAATCACGTTGAACGCGAACGCGAAGGCGGCTAGGAATCCGTATCCGTGGGCGTGCCGCGCGAACGTGAGTTGCAGCATGCCCTGTTGGGCGGAGGCGGCCTCGGACGCCTGGATCGGCTTCGACGGCTTCAGCCTCTCCAACGTTGGTCGGAACCCCGACTTGGGGGCCGGCGGCTTACTAGAACTCGCCTTGCGGGCCATGGAGTCCCTAATTGCACCTGCGGCTGGGAGGGCTGATGCAAACAAACTTGGTACGTTTACATAAAGGATGCGACGAGAAATACCAGACTTGATACTATACTGCCTGAAGCGCCGCAATGACAGGAGAGACCCCGGTCACCAGCGGAATCGGTGACGTTATGCCGGACCGACGCTTGCACGATGCGAGGAATCTCGATGCTCGCGGTTGGCGAAACGGCCCCCGACTTCGCGTTGCGATCCGACGACGGACGGCGGATGTCCCTGAAGGACTTCCGAGGGAAGAAGGTCGTCCTGTATTTTTACCCGAAGGACGACACGCCGGGATGCACGAAGGAAGCGTGCAGCTTCCGAGACAACCTCGGTCGCGTGACCTCGAAGGGAGCGGTCGTCCTCGGAGTCAGTCGGGACGACGCCGCGAGCCACGGCAAGTTCCGCGACAAGTACCATCTGAACTTCCCGCTGTTGAGCGACGACGAGGGCAAGGTGACGGAGGCCTACGGCGTCTGGAAAAAGAAGAACCTGTACGG
>Ga0209152_10000728_pt1 | contig 14127 bp, 11 predicted proteins | sample GraSoiAngelo_107_FD_185873 | JGI IMG/M metagenome (GOLD analysis project Ga0209152, IMG submission 185873) | Grasslands soil microbial communities from the Angelo Coastal Reserve, California, USA - 14_0903_09_30cm (SPAdes) (version 2) | ecosystem: Environmental > Terrestrial > Soil > Grasslands...
CAACAAAAGACATTGACTTGGCTATGGCCGGACCGTTAGATGAGCAAAAACTAGTTCATTTGGGATATGCAAGATGGTCAGATTCCAAGGAAACGTCCTGGCTCAGTCCCCGCGGAATTAAGGTCGATTTCTACACAAGAGACGTTGGACGAATACCTGTAACCTGGATTCTGGATCACGCGGTTCAAGTAAAGCTCGGCAAGAAGGAGATCAACGTGATACGTCTGGAAGGACTAATGCTCGCAAAACACAGAGCAGGACGCACTACAGACATTGCTGACCTAAGGCAACTGATGACACGTCGAGGCGGAAATATTGATTGGAACCTTATGGCAGAAATCGCCGAACCCCTAGAAATAGCTGAGCTGCGGAAAATCTCCAAGGCTCTCGCCCGCTAGCCTTTTTCAGGCGTCGGGAAGGTGTGAGATATCTCACTTGATCGTCTTGTGGTTTGATTCCCATTTCTTGTTCCATCCATGGGGGGTTGGCGTGTAGTCGTTCGCGCCAGTCGCTCCGCTGACTCGACATCTGTCACTTTCAGATGTCTTTCGGCTATTCCTCAGACACGAGAACGAAAACTGGTGTCAAGGAGTATACGACGTATCCACGGAGAGTTCTACGAGGTGAATAGTGTTCGTAATGTTCGGGTTGTGACCCCCCCTGCCAAATGGAACACTAAGCTAGGCATCTCCTTGAGGAAGCAGGGCTGCCGAAGCATTCTGAGGATCCGGACCGATAGAAAGATTTAGATTTACGATCGTTGCCTGATCTCGGGATTGTTCTGCTAGCCGCCTTGATTCTTGTGAGCCTCGCGATGAGCGGAAACGCCTCCGTTCTCGTCCAGGCCTTCATCGTGTGGGAGAGACCATTCTCGGCCACCAGCGTATCCGTGGCTCCCGACGCTGTCTATGCCGCTGGAGGCAATGAGGTCAGAAGGTATGATCTCAATGGTACGCTAGTTTGGATCACATATGTCGATAGTTTCGTGACTGGTGTGGCGGCCGATCCCACGGGAATCTATGTGGTCGGCTCCGCTCCAGATTCTAACTATAACGGAGTAGGGTTCGAGCAGAGGAACGCTACGCTAGCTAGACTCAACTCCACCGGGGGCATAGTCTGGAGTCGAGAACTAACAACCTCCCCAGAATCCATTACAACATCCTGGGCATCAGCAGTAGCCGTGGATTCAACGGGAGTCTACATTGCAGGTTACACGCTATTGTTCTACAGATACCCAGAGTACGGCTGGGTAGCAAAGACCGACTCTAATGGCAACCAGTCGTGGGTAGAGAGATTGGATCCCATCGCAATAACGACCGCAATATCCTCTGGGCCCAGAGCCGTCTACCTGTCCGGGTTTTCTAGAGGCTGCCTCGGTTCTACCAGCTCGGACGTGTGCCCCGTCCAAGCCTATCTTACAGCAATCGACCCGAACGGCCAGACCCTCTGGACACGTGAAATACCGAGCTACTGTGGCCCTACATCTCACAGCTCTTCATGCGATTACCAGGGCGCGCCACAGACATTCGCCCAAAGTATCAGCGCAGGCGTTTCCGGAGTCTATGTCTCTGGATCGACTGAGGGAGTAATTCCTGGCCAGGTTCCCACTTCTTCTGGAAGGGGCGCATCTGACGCATTCGTCGGAAGATACGACCAGAACGGTACGGAACTATGGATCAAAGAGTTTGGCACGGCGTACCAGAACAATGCGTACGGAATCTCAACTGGTCCCAAAGGAACTTACGTAGTCGTCAGTGACGGTCTGAGACAATTTGATTCCGATGGAAACCAGCTCTGGTTGCTGAAGTTGGACTTCGCCGCCACCAGTGTATCAGCCTCTCCCACTGCCATCTTTCTTGGGGGTCGATCTTCAATCGCTGAGGCCTGTGCCATGCATTCCTGCGCACGCCCTTAATGACGATAATCGGCTTGGACCCATTTTTTGAGGGCGTTGGAGAAACCGTCTCTCCTGAAACTTTTCGATCCTTGGAAGGACAGCGAATCGTCTCGGAGCCCCCGAGCCAGCCGATTATACATACTTATATAATCAGTCAACTATCTCTAAGATATGGCAACGACCACGGTTCTTCACGAGCCACGGCTGGACACTATTCTCATGGTTGAGAGGAAGATTCAGAAGGCGAAATCTTATCCTACGAAGAAGGAACTCTGGCAGAGCCTTCCTAGAAAACTTCAGTATCAAACGTTCAACCGTATTCTCGACTATCTGGAAAGTTCCAACAAGATTCTCCTGGACAAGGGCGAGATCGTCTGGACCTTCCCCAGCAATCCGAGACTGCGAAGACTACTCAAGAGTAGTGTCAGGCTCCGCTAGCGCTCTAGCAATACCCGAACCTTTTCTCGTACTCTTTGTGAGTCAGGAACATCTCCAGGACAACAACGACTCCGGCCATTCTCTGAGAGAAGAGTGTAAACCAGCCGCGCTCCTCTAGACATGTTCAACTTCCAGAGATTGTTCATCGGGTATCTTCTGACATAGTACGCGGCCATTGCTGCCGTTGAATCTTCTCTCCAGCCATCATGTTCTGCTTCAGCTTATCCAATCCTGAATTAACCATGCTCTTCTCGGCAGAACCGGGCTTCAGGATCAGATAGACTCGATAGAACTCCTCAGACCCTTTGACCTGATCGGCTGGATGGGACACGTTTGGCGGCCCCGTGAACAAATCCTGGCTATAAGCCGGAGATCAGCGTAAGAAACCCGATGCCTAGACGATTAGAGAAGCCATCCTCAAAACTGTTGCGAGAAGAGGGCAAGTCTCAGTGGGTGAAATGCTGGAAGTGTGGGGCTTGGATTCATTGCAGGAAATGCTTGACACATCACCTTTACAACACCCCTCACAAGTAGTGAGCATGAACGCGGGGCATTGTCCCCGATGGCGCCAAGGAAATCGCCTAGAAATCAGCCTAGGGCGCATTAGAACTCGCGAGGAACCACTGCGTCAAGACAGCGATCCTCCGGCTCAAGTTCAATGTGAAATTCGACCATGGCGAATTATATGGGGTGGATAGTGTTCGTGATGTTCGGGTTGTGAACAACCTGCCACACGGGAACACTAAGCTATGGTTCTAGGATATGACTGCTGAGTAGACTATCTGGGTCTTCGATATCCACAGTTTGGACAGAAGAGTCCGGTCACGGGTATTGGCGAGCTGCAGCGAGTACATGGCACCGAATTGCTGTCGAGTGATCCTGGCTGGGGAGACGCCCATAGTGGATTCTTCTGCGTTTTTTGCAATCGTCGGACAAGAAGAAGGGTAGCTCCGAGAGTCGCGAGAATACCGGCGAGGAATACTGGACCGTAATCTTTGGCGAAGCTCATCATTCGCCCAACCAGTGTCAAGATGAGTTGAGAGCTCGGTCCAGAACTTGGCTGAGGGCTTGGGCTCGGGTTTGCTGAGATTGACACCTGGAAGTGGGCGATGATATTGTCACCACTCTCCCAGATTATTGGAAATGGATTCTGGAATTGCCACTCTACCGTCTCGGTCAGAATGTGGAGTCCTGCTCCTGTGGAGCGTGGAATTACGAACCCCAGTGTCAGTCTGATATTGGCTCCTGCAGAGATCACCGGAGCGTTCGGTAGGTCGCAGAGGCTGTTGCCAAGCTGTACGGTTGGAGTATTTCCAGGGCACTCGCTATCATCCATGAGCGTGAACGTTCCAAAATCAGTCGTCACTCTAACCAGGATTATCCTTGAGGGAAGAGTGCCCAGATTCGTCAGATTGTTCACGAATACTACCGAGCCTCCGACCTGATCGGCTGGGGAGACGCGGATCTCATACAACAATGCGACTGACGGAACATTGACTGTTACGGTTGCGGTGGCTTGCATCCGACTCGTTGTCCCGAGTATCGTAATAGTGTAGGATGATGCTGGGGTAGTCTTTGTCGCTGCAAATATCGCAGCAACACTGACACTCTTGCCACCACCGACGACAACTGGATTCTGGACTAATGCGACCGTCGGAATCTGGTATGGCCACATTGGCGACGCCGCCGCCACTGTTGCGTTGAGCTCTACGCTGGTATCGAAACCATTCAGGCTGGTCAAAGTGATGGTGAAAGTGCCATTCGTGGTTCGGGGAACAGTCAGGGACCCAGGACTGGCAGCTATGCTGAAATCTCGCAGCCCAGCACTACCCTTCGGTGCCACCATAACATCAGCGAAGAGACTGTCTGCCCTGCAACAAGTATACGCCTCAGCGCTAAACCTCAAATCCGCAGTCTGGCCCGCGAGCCCAGAAATATCATAGACCTTCATCTCCGGAAGACTTAGGGTACACGCTCCGGTGCCATTGACGATCGACATCGGAACAAAATTGTCGGAGACCTCACCGACTCCACTGCCAGTAACAGTAACGGTTGCGGACTCAGACCCGCTCGTTATCCATCCCCAGCTGAGGAAGGCGAGCTCAGCACCACCTCTTGGGACCGTGAAGCTCTCCTCTGCATACCCCGAACTCCCCAGAGTGTTCCAGATATCGAGAAATTGTGATCCTTGCAGGACTCTTGGGGTACAGGAGTCCGTATTATTCGTCACTTGAATAATTGGATAACTCCGAGGGGGAAACCCGTAAGAGACACCGTAGGTAGCGGCTGTAGTCCAGTAAGCGAGTCCGTTGCTGAAGTCGCCATTGTCGATCGCGTTAACACCTTGTTGTGCAAGAATATTCATCGAGATGGGTAGAGAATGCGAAATGTGCCCCGCGGTCGCTGTCACCGTAGCGTTATAGCTCCCGGGTGTTATCGCGGCCAACGACAGCAGGCTGAGATCGGTGCTAGCTGTACTGTTTACCTGAAGCGTTACGACTGAAGAACTGAACCATCCGACTATCGCATAAGAGGAGGATCTTACGGCGAGAGAGATCGTACCGAAGAATCCCGTGGCGCCAGTCAAATTGATTTTGAAGTTTGCAATCATCCCTCTGGGCAACGTCACAGAGGTCGAGTTGGAGCTAATCGTAAAGTCTGACCCGGAGGGTAGAAGATTACTGAAGCTCGCGGCTTGAACCGTCGTCGTGGGACCGTTCAGGTTAACACATATTCCGTTGAGAACGCTCGTGCTTGAACAGCCCGAGGGGAAGGTGATTGGAGTATTCGCCCCTGTCCCTGTAACGTTATAGGTGGCGGTGAAAAGAATTCCATTTGTGGGCGCTATGGTTGGGTAGTATCCGTACCCGTCGACCGTCACAATTCCCGGCCCGTCCACTGATCCACAGTTAGCTCCCACCCCATTGATGCATTGCCAGCCGCTCACAGGGTAACCACTCGATGCGCTCATTACGCTCTGAGCCAAACTCGCGTTCACGGGGTAGAGGACGGAGGCATTGGTCTTGACCGATATTGTGAACTGCTGGAAAGACCCGACGGATTGTGCAACGACGTAGACTGTTAGAAAGGATCCCTGCTGTCCCGTGAGAGTTGAAGGTGTGGTGGGGCAATAATCAGCAATCGATATGCAGACCATTGGCGCAAGATTTCCGTGAGCAGGAGTTGGAGCTGCCCCGACAATGAATACCACCGTGAGAATCAGAATTACAGCAGCGACATTCGCGAAGCGTCGGCGAGAACTAGTCATCCAACCCGAGTTCGACTCGCCGTTCCTGACTCTTAAACAGTGCTGGGTCTCGCTCCGCGGTTCTCTAGATTAAGAACCATGCTGAGCAATCAGACTTTGGTTCTACAAGTTTCCGATTGTTCTTCGAACCTCTCAAGTGCGAGGGGCCTGAGACGAGGCTGCTTGCCAATGAGAACCACCCGAGGTGAATAGTAGTCGGGATGTTCGGGTTGTGAACGACCTGCCACACGGGAACACTAAGCTAGTCCAGCCACAGTTTGCGCTCATGTTTCCCCAGAGGGGCATTGTTTAATAGAGTTCCGAGAATCCGGCCGTGACCTTGCTAACAAGAAAGGGATTTGGCGCCGCACTCTTATTCTTGACTATCGCTACGGTTGTTATTTCAGCCGGTCCTTATGTCCCGACCGGCCACGCCTTGAACGACCAGACCGTCCAGACTGTCCACTCGTGGACAGACATACTGTCAGGAGGCGTTTGGGCGGGGCTGAATCATTTAGGGAATAACCGTACAATCCTGGACTCGGCCAAGGCACAAGCAGTGATCGGATCCTTAGCCTCAAGTCCGGCATCAACCCGGGATCCACCCAGCCTATTCACTAACAATTTCAGGGTCACGGGAAACTCGAGCCTCTTCCCCTTAGAGGATGAGCCTGGTATCGCTGTGAGAAACCAGACAAGCCAGTTCTTGATTGTGGTTGGCGCAAACAGCCTCAGCACCGGACAAATGGTCTCCTATGTCTCCGCTGATCAGGGAACAGACTGGTCAGCCCCATCCTTTCTAGCCTTATCCAGAGGCAATGATACTTTTGCGTCTGATCCTGCTCTGGGAGTTGACCGTGGGGGGACTTTCTACTACTCCTTTCTTTCCCTAGCCTCTTCTGCTTCCGGCATGGTTACCAGCGACGACCTAGTTGTTGCTACATCGACGGATGGCGTGCACTGGACCAATCATGTTGCGGTCCAGCGAAAAACGTTCGCCGGCACATCATCAGTCGTATCAGAGATTTATGACAAGGAGTATCTCGCGGTCGGTCCCAACAAGAACAACCCCTCCCTCGACACTGTCTACGTGTCCTATACTGACTTCACAGAATTCTGTCCCCTCTCCTCCTCCTGCAAAGTGAACTCCACGGTAATGCAAGTCCACTCAACAAACTCCGGGGTCACTTGGTCCAGCCCAGTAGCTGCAAGTCCCGTGGCAACATCGCCTGCGTCTTCCATCACTGGCCGAGTAATCACAGGATCTATGCCAGCCGTCTCATCGAACGGTAACCTCTTGGTAGCCTACTTCGACACTGGAACGAACGGGTTCCTGAACGCGTCAGCCATCATCATGATAACGAGATCAATAGATGGCGGAACGTCATTCTCCCCGCCTCTAGTGGCGGCTCCGATTCCCCAGCAGCTAACCTTCGCCAGTGAGGGTAGCTCTTGCTGTTTCAGATGGTGGAGTTCGATGTTCCCCTCAATGGATGTCGCTCCAGACGGGACCGTCTATATCGCCTATGGAGCCCGTCAGGCAAAATACAGCACCGATCCGGCAGACGTCTACCTGGTAGCCTCTATCGATGGAGGGACGACTTGGAGCCTGCCGACTATGATAAACGACCACTCCAGCCAGAACGGACACTTCTTCGCATGGCTGAGAGTGTCCAGTGACAACATCGTCCATATTATCTGGGGAGATCAGAGGCTCGACCCCGTCGGACTAGGATATGACATATTCTACGCCACAGCCACGAACCACGGGACCACGATAAGTCCAAACAGCAGAGTTACAGACGTAGGCACAGATCCACTCTTCACCATCGGCTTCATCGGTGATTACTTCAACCTGGCTGTGTCCGGAAACCAAACCTACCCAGTATGGACGGACGGAAGAAGGGCAGTAAGACCGCTCGGGAGAGAAATCCTGACGGGAGAGACAGACATTTTCACAGCGAGACTCGGCCCACGCGACACGCCGAGCCTAGCCATACAGAACACCGGGAACTCGGGCTACCAACAACCCGTCACAATAACAGCCACAGGTCTACCTAGGGAAGCGTTCTTTGTAGCAAGGATGAGCGGAATACCAGTAATCTCGCAGACGCACCTCCTCAGCTTCTTCTTCTCCACTAGATCCGGCAACCTAACAGACACGATACTGCCCACATCCAACTACTACGGCGCCTACAGCATCGGACTCGACGAATGGCTCTCAGGAGCCCCATTATCCACCACGACCCTATACGTTGTTGACAGTCGAAGCCTTCAGGTCTCAATAAACGGACCCACAACCGCTTCCCCAGGCGACAACATCACCTGGACAATACAGATAATCTCGCCAACGGAACCTGCAACACAAGGCCTCGGCTCAACGTTCACGATCAACCAGGCATTATTGACGACCCCTAGCCGCTCAGTCCAAGACCTCACCAGCAACGTTCGACCCTCCGGCCAAACATCCTACTCTGTTTCTCTCAAGCTCCCGTCAAACGCAGCCGGGTCCTACACTCTACTCGTAAACGCTTCACAAACCGGGGCACTAGTCAGAAGCAGCGGAACAGGAACAGCCACTGTAACAGTAAATAGTCAAGTCCAGAACATCGCGAGCCTAGCCAGCTCAGAACAGACATACACAATAATCGTGGGCCTAATCGCGGCCACAGGCGTAGCCCTCCAAGTTATCCAGCTGACGAGACGAAGACCTAGCCCTCCAGCAACAATTCCTCCTCCCGCCAATCCTCCACCCGATCGTCCAACTACACCACCGCCAGCCTGAGAAGATTGCTCAGCCGTCGGTAGGATGCGAGCGCGAAACTAGCAGCGAACAGACCGAGAACTGAAAGTGTGCATTGCAAGCAGAGTTATGCTTGCGACTTCGCTGGCCTTAGAACCTTGACGCCCGCACGAGATTCATCAAGAAAACAGAAATCAGCCCAAGTCAAGATTCGGAAAGCCAAACCCTCAGACAAATCTTCGGTTCTAGAGATCTCGAAGAAGATCTGGAGCGGCCATGACTATCTCCCGCAGGTCTGGGACGACTGGCTCGCCGACAAGAACGCGAGACTCACAGTTGCAACCGTAAACGGAAAGACGGTAGGCGTTGCTCATGCGAGCCTCCAGACCCCGTACGTTGCTTGGCTCGAAGGCGTACGGGTCCACGAGCAATACCGCGGCCTCGGAATCGCTGGAAAGCTGAACAAGGCACTCTTAGAATGGGCAAGACGAAGAGGCGCCAGGGTCGCACGTCTCTCTACCGGCAGCAGAAACCATGCGTCCAGAAAACACCTGCAGAAGATCGGATTCCCTGTCATCCAGACTTTCCAGCGACTGGACACTACCAGAGGACTCCGCGTGAGACCTGCCGGTGTCACAGCGGCGAGACGCTCCGCAAAACCTCTCTGGAGCTGGCTGAGACAAAGCCCCAATTTTGCGGAAAACCATGCAATGTATTCTGACGGATGGACATGGTATCCATTGACACTTCAGACCCTCAGAAAACTCATGAGCCAACGCCGCGTTTTCATAACGTCCAAGAACAGGCAGCCGAGCTCTTGCTGTATTCTACTGGACGAGGACAGAATCTTGACGATGGGATTCTTGGCAGGAGAGCAGGGCGATATTTTGAAATTCTCTCGAATGCTCAGGTTCTTGATGCATCGACGGAAGCGTGAGAAGGTACGAGTCCTCCTTCCCTCAAGATCACCATTGGTGCGAGCCCTCGTCTGTTCGGGGTTCGAGAAGACTGCGAAGATCCTGGTCTATGAAAAATTCCTAGTATAGCAAGTATCGTTCCACATTCTGACTGCTTCATAGACCCAACGGTTTTACTGTCGACCAACTCTCCGGACTAAGAGCACTCGCGGCCCCAAAACTCCCTCAAAGAGACGATTCAAGCTTTCGCGCCTCGTCAGCAGGCATATCGCTCCAAGCGCAGAAGTTGAGTTTCCAGTAATCTAACTTGCCTGTCGAACGCTGTTTAGTATCAGAGTCCAGTTTCCAATAGTCCTTTTCGACCGTCCGGGTCGCTCGTTCGCGCCAGTAGCTCCGCTGACCCGACATCTGCAAGGTTGAGCTTATCGAGAGGATCGCAGCTCGACTGCACACGGACATTTCAAGAAAAAAGGATGAGAGGCGTTTTCTGTTGCTGGATGTGGCTAGGATATTGTGTAGCTTGTCAGCTGGAACGTCGCTGAGCCTGTGGCTCCGTCTACACCGACTCCGTTTTCGAAGAAGAAGCCGCTGCCGAATGAGAGTCCGACGTCCTTGATGTTAGATATCGACGCCATGAAGGCTGCCAGGTCGAAAGTGCCCGGGTGGCCACACAGGTCGGACCAGCTCATCGGGTTCAGGCTGACCTGTATGGTTATTGGGCCGTTGGAACCTCCGCCCGTCGGGGAGAACTGGTAGTAGCTGCCAGGGATTCCGGTCATGGCTGGGACTGGCGTGTTGGACCACCAGTAGTCGAACTCGTTCGCGACGACCGTATGCGAGCTATTCCCGTTGGTTCCGAGACACGAGGACATGCCGGCCTGTGGAAGATTTGACGTGAAGTACAGTCGCACTGATCCCGGACAATTGGTTGGTGAGGCCGCAGGGCAGCCGCCGTCCGGGTTACCCACGAACATTGTTGCAGATGATGAAGTGACGATTGTTATTGTGGCTGTCAGCGTATTGCTGGTTGTTAGGCTCGCTGTGAAGCCGTTGGTCATTAGGTTGGCGAAGCCTGCAGGGGTTGCTGTAGCATCGGGAAAGAGGAATTCGACTCCTCCCGTTGAGATCGTGTCAGCGTGAGTCGTCTTGATCTTTGAGTCGAGCAGCTCTAGAATGCTCCATTGTGAACCGGTCATTGGAAGCGACGTGTCCGCGTAGACAGTTACGACTGGTACCAGTAGAAGCGAAGTAATTGCAAGAATCGCAACTATTGGAATGATTGGTTTCAAGGTTTTTTCTCGGTGGCTGCTTCAAAATATCTGTGTATTTATCGAACAGGTACACAATCGGGGACATGTGACAATGTATCGTGGTCCGAGAATTTCGAGTCTCGATATGAGAGCTCCGAGAAGGGTGGCTGTCCTTCTTTCCGCAGACCCTAGCGGTTTCTGGAGCTTAGTCGAGCTATGGCTTCTCGTTTCGCCTCTTCCAGGACACTGTCCAGGATCCTCTGGGCGTTGCGTATTTTGGCCGACTTGAGGTGGAAGACTATGGTGGCGTCGTCGAAGTGCAGTCTGAGCATCTGACGCACCAGGTCACGAACGGTCTCGCTCAATCCTTGCCAGTCTCGGAACCTCTCCGTTTTGATGCTTCAACCTGCCGTTACCTTCGAGGCTGATTATGCTGATCAGCCTGAGGGTGCCAAGGAAGTCGCCTGGAAAACGCCTGAGGATCCGGGCCGATGATAAAATCCGCTTGACGGCAGAGAGATGCGAACGGGGCTCTTGATGGGTCCCTGTTAAGATCCGGCTAGCAACGGGCCATCTAAGAAAACAAGGTATGCAGGCCAGTCTCGCGACGCAGAACTGCCCTTCCTTAGAACTCCCAGGTTCTCGGCAAGGCGTGGATCCAGTATCAGTCGCCATTCACAACTCATGTTCAGCATTTCACGTGTCTTGAGGTAATTTCCGAATCAATTGTTCGTGGAAACCCCCCAATCGATCTCAGAGGCTTGCTCCACAGTTGGGACACTTGGTCGTCCCCCCTGGCAGGGCGGTCCCACAGTTCGCGCAGAACTTCCTCATCGCGGGAGCCACTAGTGTCGGCTGCGAACCCATTGACTGGGATCCCGTCGAAGATGATCCTCTATTGTACTGTCCAGATTTTTCCAGCTGCGAGAGCGCCCCATCCACAGCCACTTTGACAATGGTCGCGTAGAGTCCAATGACTGCGATAAAGATGATGAGGAAGATTCCAAGAAACGACGCCGCGAGAAATCCCGTGATGAATCCGGTAGGGTTGGAGGTCACGGCAGTCGGATTAGAGACTAAGCTAGAAAGAGATCCGCCGATAACAAGTACGCCGACTATTCCGGCGACGATGGCCCAGACGATGCTCCAGAGGAGCACGACGAATCCTCTGCCGAACGCAAAACCCCAGCCGACCATGAATCACTCTCCAAGCTCCTGCGGATATTTGAGCTTACGAGAACTCTGAGACACGAGATACCGGACTGGCGGGAGGTAAGAATCCTTTATTCATGACCTGACCATTTCATCCGCGAAAGGTTGAACGACCAAGACTGATGTTGAGTACAGGGCACCGCCCTCTCGCCGGAACAACAGGTTCCGAAGAAATGAGCCCCGAGGAGCGCGTCAACATTGGGCTGGAGCTGTCCAGCTCGATCACCTGCATAACCATGGAGTCCATCAAGAACCGTTACCCGCACATCTCGACTTCCCGATTATTGGAAAAGGCGAGAAAGCGGTTCCAGGCGGGACGTCGAACCCACTGAAACCCCGTAGTTTCCAAGAATTCGTTCAAGCCCTCATCGAGCATTTCAACCGTGAAAAAACTGGCTACGCAATCACTGGAGCCGTAGCTGCAAGCTACTACGACATACCACGCACAACTCTCGACGCCGACTTCGTAGTTTACATTTCCCCACGAGAAACGAACAGGTTCTTCCGTGGAATGAAAGAGGCTGGTGTCAAGGCAGACATACAGAAAATTCGTCGACTACTAAAATCCGGATACAATGTCATCACCGTCGCAGATAGACTCTCACCATTCACTGCTGACCTAATCTTGGTCGAGAGCAGGTCTAATCTTGGTCCAGAGAGAAGGAAGGGGATAGTACAGGGAGTCAAGACTTACTTCCAGGTTCCCGAGTCGTTGATCCTCGCCAAGCTCAGAATGAGTAAAGCGACCATTCCTAGAGAGAGGAGTCAGAAGGACATGGATGACATTAGAGCAATTCTCGCAAACACTAGAGTCAACAAGCGAAAGATCACCGACCAGGCGAGAAACGGCACAATCGAGATCTTTAGCGAAATCCTTCAATCGATGAAAACCCGCAAGAACCGTCAATAAGTTCGTCTTCTTGGCGGCTTTTCTTTCTTCGACTCTAGACCAATGAGTAAGCAATAATCATAAATATCCAACGTCGGGACAAGAGCTCGATTCATTATGCCATTTGTTACTGTTGGGAAAGAGAACTCCGGGAATATTGACCTCCACTATGAAGATCATGGATCAGGCAAACCAGTCGTCCTGATCCACGGATATCCGTTGAGCGGGGCTAGCTGGGAGAGACAGCTCCCGCCTCTCTTGGACGCCGGCTATCGAGTAATCACATACTCCCGCCGGGGCTTTGGCCAGTCAAGCAAGCCCACAACGGGCTACAATTACGATACGTTCAGCGAGGATCTTCACCAGCTGCTCAACAAGCTCGACCTCAAGAATGTCGTTCTTGTCGGTTTCAGTATGGGAGGCGGCGAAGTCGCACGCTACCAGGGACGATATGGTTCCAAGAATGTTTCGAAGTCGGTGTTCATCGGCAGCGTCCCACCATACTTGCTCAAAGCGCCTGACAATCCGGAGGGCGTCGACAAGCCAGTCTTCGACGGTATAGAGAAGGCAGTCGCGGCAGATCGCTACGCTTTCTTCACAGATTTTTACAAGAACTTCTACAACACGGACCAGAACCTTGGAACAAGGGTGAGTGAAGAAGTGGTCCGGAATAGCTGGAACATCGCCGCCATAGCTGGGTCCGTCGCCAGCGTCGCCTGCGTCCGGACGTGGTATGAGGATTTCCGCAAAGACCTAGCCCGCATCACATCACCAACGCTCGTCATTCACGGCGATGCAGACCGGATCGTCCCATACGCAAGCTCGGGACAGCGCACTGCCAAACTCGTCGCGGGAGCGCGTCTCGTCACAATCAAGAATGGACCGCATTGCATAACCTGGACCCATGCGGACGAAGTCAACACCGCACTCCTAAACTTCCTGCGAGAAGAGAAGAAGCTCCTTCTAGAGACGCCCGCGTAGAACCAGAGGCAACAATCCAGCGTCATACTATAGTTCGTTCAATTCAGGGAACTGGCACCAGATCCGGCTCGACCTAGCCTGCACGAGCCCGGTCCGAGTTGAAAGTCTCCGCTCGCCAGTGACGATAAGGAAGACTCTTGTCGAGCAAGTATGGAAATCTAGCCAGGAGATCGTCAATACTCCGAGCTTCTGGCGCATTCTCGGTCGCGTGACCCATGACGTGTACCCAGAAACGCGTCAGGGTACCATGATACCCGTTCGAAGCTCCATTCGCGACAGCAAACCGCCGAATTTCGCGAGCAACCATACTCTCAGCCTCGATCCTCGAATGTTTGGAGAGAACGAGACAAGCAAGGCGAAGATGACCCCTGTGACGAAACTCTTCTCCTGAAAGGTTTCCGTCGTGGAAGAGGCGGAGAAACTCGCCATCATCCATTGAGAATCAACCCATGAATATCGTTTCGGAGCATTAAACCGTTCATTGGAGCTGGTCCAGAAGCCCTGTCATTTTCGGCTGGAGAAAACTGGGCATCTGTCTCTCAAGGATAGGTCT